>Ga0163217_1052051_pt1 | contig 10011 bp, 8 predicted proteins | sample SynspAceP_FD_185933 | JGI IMG/M metagenome (GOLD analysis project Ga0163217, IMG submission 185933) | Saline lake microbial communities from Ace Lake in Antarctica - Synechococcus sp. Ace-P (PacBio error correction) | ecosystem: Environmental > Aquatic > Non-marine Saline and Alkaline > Saline ...
TAAAAAAAAAAAAAAAAAAGGGGAAAATAAGAAGAGGGGATGAGCTTTTGAGCATAGCACCTCAATTGCGGAGAAAAATAATCCCACCTTGAGACAGCCACCAGATTTTCAGATGTCCTTTGGTCCACCTGATGATGGTAGAGGGCGTTCAGCATCGCCGCATTCCTCCACGGACAAACGGCGGTGCAGGGTTTTGCTCGGAAAGCAAAGCCAGCCCCGGGTTCTGTTGACGGGCGGGGAAACCGATCCAGTTTCTCGGTCCAGTTTTCATACCGGTGCCATAGCGGAAAATGACGGATGAAACCGGATTTTTCCAAAGTTTCACCCGAGGGCACCTTGCCACTGCCTCAAACGTCGCAACAGGCAGCTGCTTGATTGATCGCGGCTGCCCAACGCCCTTGGCACCTAGTGGAGGCGCGATAAATGGCGGCACTGCGTCAAGGGAGATGCGAACGTAGGGGAATTCATACTGGATCACTTCACGGGTCATGCTCGAAATCATATCGAATCGCGGTCATTGCTTTCCGGACAGGAAGGTCGACGCAAGATTGAATTTGCCGGGTCCGATTCCGTAATGCCACGCCAAAAAGCCGAGTTGGCGAGAAAGCGGCCCTGAAAGAGAATATCCCGTCAGGGAGCGACTGTCATGCCAGGTAAGAAAAGTAATCTCTACTCTTGAAGTGATAGCGTCTTGCGATTGCAACGTACTTGTTCGGTGACCGGAGGCCACGGCGAATCTGTTCAGTCATTACCGCAGCAATGGCGGTGTTTGCCCTTGCGGACAAGCTCATGCGGAATGGATAGCGCAGTTGACCAAGTTCGAAGTGCGAGCGCGGGATATTGAGTTTCAGAGAGCAGATCCAGCGTAGATTTTGCCCCAGTGATCGAGGTGAAACGCAATCGTTCCTCCATTGGAAAACAAGCGCGCCGCATCGCAGGGGTCAAGAGTGGTGAAGCAGCGTCTAGGTGTGCAGCCGCAGGCCGGCAGGGCATCATCTGTTTATCTGCAGGCGACAGTGGAGGTTCAAGCAATTTGCCCCGGCTTTAGAGTTGTGCCAGGCGCTGATACGTCATCCTGACAAGTGGCGTCTACGGGCATAGCGTCTGGGAAACGCTCAGCAACCCATTCAACACATTTGGCAAGGCCTAGTTTCGCCGGGAGCCAAGCAGAGCCGTCCCAGCGCTGGCTGAAATCTCTGCTAGCAGACGATACTCCTTATGGAGGCGCGCCGGTGGGTGATCACCAGGACAGGCGTTGTAGACTGCAGATTGTTCTGCAGCGCCGCACTTGGGCCGCTCTCGACCTGCTTCATGCCGACAATAAGGGGCGGTCTCTTGAAGCTTGTCCAGGCGTGAACGATACCGGCAGAGAAATTCATCTGTACGCAGGAGCCGTACCCATGCTGCTGAGCGCGCTCAAAGTTTTACGTGGAGGGCACGCGCTGGAAGCTGAAATTGAAAGGCCATGCAGCTCGAGGTAGCCTAGAGCGGACACCTGCCTCTCCCGTGTTTTCTGGACAGCAGTGCAACGGGTCCGTGCCCCAATGTCGGTAGGGCCAGCCACGCGCCAGACGGGTTTCACAAGGTATATAATCGGCGCATATACGGCGTCAAAGCTTTCGTAGCTCTGGACCGGCAAGACGACTGCTAATTGTTGTATGTGGTTTTGCCAGCAAACATCCGGGGTCTGGCGCTACTGCTGTCATTCAATAAAACTAGGCGAACGTACGTCTGAGTACGCAAGCCTTCTGGACGGTGGTCAGGGCACTAAAGGGCTGCGACGCGTCATCTAAACGCCGCGGCAAGCGTTCGCGTAAGATGTCCAAGGCAGATTTGTGCGGTCGCAGAACTCAAAGAGTTCACGTTTGCGGTAAAAAGCCGGAACTCTGGCAGCATGAAGCTGTACGGAGGCGTACCTGAGTTTGCTCCCGCAGGACCGGGTGCCAGCTCAAAAACATCGGGCGTGCGCTCAGCATGAGCAGGCCTAACTGAACAGGCTGTCTTCGCCGGATGCTCCAGAATCAAACGAATGCTGCACGCCATGTAGGCGCAGAACGCCGCCAGATTGATCAGCCGCGTACGGAAACAGTAGCGCCTGGTGAGCGCTCGAATTGAGTTCGATACGCACTCGAAGAATCGCTGGAGCATAGCATGTCCAGTTGCCTGATGCGAGCCAAGAGCATTCAGAATGGTGGAGTAGATCATTTAGGGAAGCGCTTGGCAAGCGCGGGGCAGTGCAATATGGTGAGGCGGTGCAACCATACGGGACAGGCCGGGCCAGTCAGGATGAAACGGCCGGGCTACCGGATGGTTGTTCAGTACTGCCGAGGGCTCATTTGCGATACGCAGGGCGTCCATGGAATATTAGGTCAGCATAAGCCGCGCGGGGGTTTGGGCGCCAAGGCATCCGATGGGAAAAAAGGCGTTAGTTCTCCCGAGCGTGCTTCGAACGCTCCCAGCCGAACAAGTCCGAAGCTCGTTCGACCCTCCATACAAGGTTCGCGGGTAATGTAGGCTGACATGCCGAGCTGAAGATAAGCCAGGCGCAAGAATCCATGAGCGGAAATTGCGCCAGAATTTGTACTAGCGGCATGGACAAATCGGACAATCTGTGCTTGCTCCAATGGATGCGGCCGTATCCCTAGTCGCGAGCGCGGCATTGACCGTGCAAGCATGACGTTTTGCGGGCGGCGTGGCCGCTGATGTAGGCACGGCGCTGGGGGATTCCGCCACACAGGAAGCACGGTCCAGTGCAAGTTGTGGCAAAATATGCGCCAAGCATGAATTTATGCGAAAGATAAAAGGGATGGATTGCCAGGCGCAGCGGCGCGCAACTTGAGCACCGGCAACTGCTCGGTGACATTTCATGGATAGGAGCAAAGCCGGGGCGAGGGTTGATGCCTAACTGATCGGCCGATAGGCAACACCCAGGGTACTGCCCGGTCTGCGTGCGAACCTGCAACGGCAATTAACCCGGTCATTGGTCGAGCGTGCACACAAACGGCGCGTCAAGCTCCGGAGCGCAGGCATTGTCCGCCGCCAAAGCGATGTAACTGGCTGATGACCTGACAAAGCCACTGATATCTTGCCGCCTGTCGGCGGGCAAAAGATTTGCGTGGGCGATCAAATCATCGTACCGGCCGCGACAGGCGTTGAGGGGTTGGGCAGATCAATGCAACTCGCAATGCTTCGGCTTCTACTAGGATTTCACTGGCGCCGCTTTTCGGCCCCGGGGGGCAAGTTGCATCAGTCGCACCGGTAGCTTGCAGCAGAGGGTACAGCGTCGGCTGCCGGCATGATTTCGCGCCTATACGCGCAAGGTCGAGAGTGATACGAACGAGCAATCATGATTGGCAGATGTGGAGCTGAGACAGCAGAGCAATGCTGAGTAAAGTGGAAGAAAGCATAGGGGAAATGCAAGCAAAATATAGTATATGGTACAGCATATTTAATCATGCAAGGTCAACTGGATTTGCTGAGACCCTCCAGACACTAATTAGGTAAGAAGGAAGTATCAAGAAGGGGTAGGTTTGCTAAGAGAAAGCCGTCAAGTAAAGCCGGGAGCAGTTCAAATATTCGGGAAGAGTGACTTGATTTGTACGCGACCGCCTTCCGACAGTGAGGAGCAAACAACTCGATATTGCTGATGCCACGGTAATAACAGGGCGCCGAGGCCGCGCATCCCGGTAGGCTGACCCGCAAAGCGAGGCGAACAATCTGCGGCCGTGTAGGTTGCAGACGCGACGATGGTGTACTGCGGTCACCGACATGCGAACTGCTGTTTCTGAGCGTATCCGTACGGCCAGAAGCGACCGCGACTGGATATCCGCAGACTATCGCATTATGCAAGAATCGCTGGCGGCAAGATGCGGGGCCGCGGTCGTGCACCCAGACCAATCATTATATATGGGCATTCGGTGAGTTTGTGCGCCCGGAAGCACCGAATGGCTCGCTCTGCCACGGCCTACAGCTGGGATCGACTGATTGCGGCCACATGAGCGTGGCCCAGGCATCATCGGCGGCACGGCAACACAGGCCGTTAAGGGTTGACGAGAAAGCAATCAAGGGTATTTTCATTCAGGGCGGAATCGCCGCGAGGAAGGTATGGTGGGGTATCCGACTGCATGCGCGAGCCAGCACAGACGAGGAATAACCAGAAAGGCACCTATTTCGTCTCAGAGAACAGGGTCTCGCCTTCCTGACATTAGCTCAGCTCATGCAGGGCACGTCCTATACGGTTTCCCCAGACGCTGTTGAGTTCGACCAATTCGCGGGAGCACGCCGATTACGATCGCAGCAGTTGTTCGTTCTAAAGGGCTCTCGCGATGCTGCTGCTTGAGCTGGGTTACATGGCCAACTGCTCGCTACAGCACAGACGATATTGCAGCCCGGCAGTAACAGCGCGCGACAACCAGAGCTTCACCCAGTGCGCAGGAATTCAGGACGAATTGTACGGAGCCTTGCCATACAGTTGCTCTTCATACGCGAACGTTGGTTGTAACTTGGATACCGTTCGAGGAATAGGAAGCGGTTTGATCTGCGCAGAGTGCTACGGCCAGATCGGAATGGTATGTCCTTCGGTTCGCCAATGGATTGTGAAATACGGGTGAAGCCGGGCCTTGGCATGGATGCTCCAGGGTTTGTCAGCGAGCCGTTGGTTGAATTGATAAGAATCGTAATGGGACTCTCATACCAGCTTGGGATTTGGTATGGTACGACAGATTCTCGCAGAGCTGAACTTGCGCGGATCTTATTGGTCCCAAGGTCTTCCAGAAGCCCAGTCGGATTAATCAGTGCCGTCCTTAATGGAGTGATACGGTAGCTGGGTAGGCCGCAAGATAGTCGGCAAAGGTGACTCAATACTGATCTTCGAAGCCAGATCGATATTTGCGTCCTTGTAGATCGCTGGCGCGCATTCAGCGCGGAGCGTACGTGTCACCCAGGGGTTACGCCGATTGGGACTCGCTTCGGCATCGAGCCAGCGCATCTTCGTGGACGCCAGGTTGGTGCGAGAGCCGCCTCGTCGCCACGAAGTGCTCAAACAGAAGCTTCATACTGCCTTGAGTGTGGATATCTATGCCCACATACGCAGGGCATCGGCAAAACTCTTGACGACCGGTGGACATGATTCTCTGAATGTCGACGTTGTTGTCAGCATGTTTCGGCGCCTTGATGTGTTCACATGGCGACCGCTGGATAGACGCCAGGAGTTCCGTTCAGTCGGCAAATGTGCGCGATACAAGGACGACTTGCTGCGCCGCTGCTTGGCCGCCGCAAGAGAGACGCAATCGGTTGGCGCCGAGTGCTTATTTTAGGTACGTCGTTCGATAATGCGCGGTCAGACAGCCTAATCGATCGACATGGAACCACAGCAGCTCACGGATGGACCATTGATATTGGGTGCTGTGAGTAAACTTTGCCCAGATAGACGTTTGTCGGCATCACGCATTCAGGCTTCGCGGGAACCGGTAGAAGCAAGCGGAAGGGGCCGCAGGCAGACCAGCGGCGCTTCCAAATCACGTCGGTTCAACGGTAGGTTGAGGGAATAGAACTTGCGCCTTGATTAATGATCTTCAGATTTGCTACTTGCTCCATTAACAAAAGGATAAACGGGTATCAGGCGGTTTCCAGACAGGAAAAGATTTGTGACAGTTGTCGAGGGCCTGAGCTTGGCAAGGAGGGCTCGGCTTGGCCGACGCCAGGGCGCAGGGCCTTTTTTATCATTGGGATTATCGTGATCCGGATGGGCTTCCAGAACAAACCGCAGGGCCGGTCATGCCGGACTTGGCAGATCGGTACCTGGCAAGGTAATTTTACGCCGACAACGGGCCGAATCTGAGACCAGGCATCTGCAGGGTGGGTGACGTGAAAAAGACGGGTATTCGAACTGCTTCAATGATGCAAGCCGAGCTGTGCGCCAGATTGGTTGTAAGCGAAGCTTAGAGCCGGTCAAGAGAATAGCGAGATTGCCAGCTTTGCAACTTGCTGAGGATATGACATTCTGCGGCGCAGAAACTGGCCTTCTTGATATTGATCCACTTGCTGGGTTTGGGCATGGCCAGACAGATAGTCTCGGAAGGAAGCCGGCAGTGGATGATGGTGGAGCTTCAGCCACGTGCGGCCTGATGCGGCTGTGCACGTCGGTAATCAACGGCCATTGAAGTGCTTGAATCTTCTGAATATCTTCAACCATCTTCAGCTGGGCACGGGGAGTTGAATACGACGCCGATTGGCATTGTCGAAGCTGGCTTGAACACATAAGGAATGCCCAATTTTTGCTGGTGACTCGATCAGGTCTCGCAAATGCGCAATGGGCGTCATAATGCGATCCAGACCATTTGCACAAAAGAAGCAAAGGGTCTTGTCGTTGGATGTGATGGTCTGCCCCGGGGCGCAGTGATGAACCGTCTGTGTGCCATTGTATTTCCTAGCTAATGAGCTTGTGCTGGGCCAGTAGTGGAAAACGTTGAAAGCGGATGGCATATGGGGAGTCGAGTGAATCGGAGGAACTGGCACGCAGAACAGGGTGATCCACGACTTCGATCATTTCACAGAGGACGTCCAACTGAGGACGTACATTTCAACCTGCAGCTCTTCCAGATAGGCCAGATGTTGTTGATCTCGTAGGCGATGGCGGTGACGTTAGACGATGACATACTGCCATAAGAGCATAGGGCCCTTGGCCAGGGTAAGGCGATTCCTGCCCGCCAGGCGATGTTGGCAGGTGGAGTCTTCATTGGCTGTTGCTTGTCAACAAGGCGTTCTCCATTCGGTGATCAGATCAACCGGATGTCGTGGTCTGTCGAACTCGGTGGAGTTGGGTGGCCCAGCGAGCCACCACTGCGGGTATGATAAGGCAACTGCCCCCCAGGCATGCAGGTAAGGATTTTGTTTTACGGCATGGCGACGCGGCAATACTTGCTTCCACTCCGGCACAAAGCTCAGGGACCGAGAATGGTAGAACTGAAGAGGCCTAGCCCTTGAGCTCGATTTCTTCGGATCGATGTAGACGCATGTGACTTGGTCTGTATGGATCCACGTGGCTCAGCGCTTCGATCAGCGACTTGTAGGATCCAGCAATTCATGTACTTGCCGACCATGGCGATGGGTCACTTCCTTGTTAGGGGTAAGTTGCGCAAAAGCGTCCATTCGGAATAGATACGCACGGCGCATCGATCCGAGCGCTCGATAAAAGTCATCCAGGCCTGGATGCAGTACGAGGGATACGGTTAGAATGGTATAAATTTCCGACCGATCACGAGTTTCTTAACGTTGTGAACAGACGGGATCTTGCGCGCGAGAAGGTCAATCGGTGGGTCGAGCGGCGATAAGAATCCGGACTGCAGACGATGGGCCGAGTTTTGAACCGAAGCCTGGGTTGGGACTGGTTTGTTTTCGCCGGAGGTGGGATATAGGCCAGGGTAAGGTGCATGAGATCGAGGCTGGGACATTCAACCACGCATTGGAGAACCGCTCGCCAGGACGGTGGGGAATTCGATATCGCCACAGTAGCGATTTTACCAGGGAGTCGGCATGCGGCACCTTGATGATGCCCGGACTTGATGTCGTCGGTAATATGCGAATGACTAATGGTCCGAGCCCGATAATACCCGCGCTCTTGGCAGCCATTTCTCGTACACCACGAGTGGTGAAGTTGTTGGGCGGTCATTGGTGGCACTGAGAAACGGCCGTAGTGAACCAGTCCAGATAGGTTGAGCCATCGTCGGGTGAGAACCTTCACGTGCTTGGAAGGCTCATGTTCCCGGATGCGTTAGATATACGGTCAGTTGAGCCTGTGACTCAGGCCCGTCTTGAGAATGGCGCAAGGAAGCGAGCATACCCTTGCCCATGAGATACAACACCCGTGGACGAGATGTAGGGTCTGAAACCTTGATGAACCTGTTAGCGGAAGGCGGAATGAAGGGAGCTGTGGGAAGCCATGGTTAGATCCCAGTTGTCAAGAGGGAAGTCAGGATACGAGCCCCGATTGCTCCATCGTTAGCGGCATCCAAGTGACTGAAAAGTCCGTTCGTGCCGTGCGACTGCTGTATATTCCAGCGTCCGGCGACGAGACAGTTGCTGTCGCGTATAGCAACGGATGAGCACGAGCATGGGGGATGCGCGATTTGTGTGCGCAGAGTCTTGAGCGGCTGGGTCGGCCCGCTGGCAGCCTTTGAATTCTCCACACCGTGCGATAGTACAGCTCGCGGGCAAGCGAATAGTTTTGCCCAGGCCTGATAGAGTCTCATTATAGACAGCCGATTACGTATCAGCCCAGGCTGGCAAGGCTGCTCAAAGCAGCGTCGGCCTACCTCAGGCAAGATATACGATACGAAGGCTAAGCGTACCGAAGGCGATTCGGCTGACATTCCGTCCGCGAGTTGTTGCAAAGGCTAAACTGGCGCGCGGCGGCAAGGGTCGTTTGGGCCAGATGCGCAGTAGGCAGATTGTTTGCTGGAATAGGACAAGGTGCAGCATGAGCTCAGCTCGCCAGGTCAGAGGGATAGGAAAGGCTGGAGCCAACAGATCTTCTGCGCGCGTCATAGAAATGTGTTCGCTCAACAAGCATGCTTAGCAACTGAGAAGGTTATAGGGGCGCAGACGCTGACAGTCAGGCAGACATTATATAGAACAGCGTGGCGCGCGAAACGCGGACTGAATTGGCCGGGTCATTATCAGCGAGTTTGCGGATGCCCAGCAGAGTTGCGCCGATTCCGTGCAGCCCACGGCTGACGATAACTGGCCACTGCATCTGCGGAGCCGGCAAGCAGACAGAGCGTGCCGCGAGCAGACGAAAAAGCAGGTTTTAAGTTGATCGCTTGATGGCCAGCAGAGGCAATCGGACTGCGATATGCTGGAAAGGCTATAGCCGCATACGCGCTGAGGCTTCGATACTCGGCCGGCGGGCATGACTCGTAAAATAAAATTATAACCTGCGCTGGCGCATTTGCTCAATGGCTTCACCCAAGGATCCGGGTCGGCCGTGCGGCGTGTGTACGTGCAGGTTTGAGGGGAGGCAAGAATGATGGGCGAGATGGTGAGCCGGTCCGAGCAGGACCATCGAGTCATTGCCACGGACAACAACACCAGGTTGGGGCGTCCGTGAGGGAGCCACTGCTGGCAGTTTCTGCAGCGGAGAATTATTCAGAAAGCATCCAGGCGCTATAACGAGCTCGAGCAGCTCATAGCGGGCAGTGTGCCCCAGGCATCCAGCTCAACACTGGCTTGATGCGCGAGCATTTTTGTCTTGCGGTGATGCGCCACCAGGGCTGGCAATCAGATTATCGACAGCTTGAGCTCTTTCAAGATCAGCGTGATACCAGTGGCTTCGGCTGCGACGCTTTCTCGGAATTTCTTCACAGATCGAGGCGCAGCTTCCGGGAGTAACGATGAGGTTTGAATACTGCAGATCATCCAGCCGAGTGCGAGCGATGCCAGAGCAACCGCCGGAACCATCGCGATAGGTACATGAGCGTTTCACGCGCCATGATTGGCAGATTCCAGGGGATGGTGCTTTGCCTTGGGCGTTCTTCAGCGTACCGATACCGGATAGCCGGCGTATGATAAAGGTAGCAGCGGCATAATTGAATCGTTGGCCATACTCATCAGACGGAAACGACTTGGGGTACTTCGGCTTGGGCATAACAGAATTACGGCGAACCTTTTCTTACGCAGGCTTTCTGTGCCGATTAATCATCACCGGCGCCATAGACGTGCAATACAGCTGGCGCATATCGGCGAAAATGGGATGCCATGCAGTCTTCGAAATCAGGTAATCTTGGCTGATATAGTCCAGCGTGTAAGGCGTGTGGATCCGGATACTGTGCTCTGCCAGTACTCAGATTGCGAATGCTTTGGTCAGTGACTTGCTCTTGTCTGAAGGCGGGCGATTTCGTCAGTGAATTTCAGCGAATTATCACTAACGAGAGTCGCCAGTCTTCGATTTGGCTGCAAATATCGATAGCTGTTAAACGGTATTTCTTGGTCTTGCACTAGCATCCATTATACCGC
>Ga0163217_1084477_pt1 | contig 10011 bp, 6 predicted proteins | sample SynspAceP_FD_185933 | JGI IMG/M metagenome (GOLD analysis project Ga0163217, IMG submission 185933) | Saline lake microbial communities from Ace Lake in Antarctica - Synechococcus sp. Ace-P (PacBio error correction) | ecosystem: Environmental > Aquatic > Non-marine Saline and Alkaline > Saline ...
CGTTGGAAAGAAAAAAGAAAAGATTAAAAATTTTAAAAATAAAAAGATTCCCCACTTTATTTTACCGAGAAAAATAGTGGTTGTTTTTCTTTTACCATGAACTTTTTTTTTTTAAAATCCGGAATTGGTAAATCGGTCAAATATTGAAAAAGTGCTTTTTAAAAAGTTCAAACCCTCCCCCTCTCTATACTTTTTTGTGTTATGGTCCATAAGCTTACTGGAATGAAGCTTGGTATCCGCTCGCCAAAAATTTGAAAGACGCCTTTTTATTTGACTCTTGCTTCTCCAGCTGAGTTGGCGAAACTAGGTATTGTTAGGATTCTTGTGGGAGTCACGGGAGGAACAAGGAAAGACCAACTGTTTGTTATATTTTGACAGGCAAAACTTTAAATAACGTTTTAACGTTTTGAAGTATACGAAGATCGCCTATACCAGTCCCGAAAAGATCTGTACTTCACAAATAATATTCTTACAAGGCCCATTAGTTCCTAATAGGAAAAAGTCAAGTTCTGTATTAAGTTAAAGTTTACTCGGATGAACGTGATTTATTGAAATAAAGAAATATATGTGATTGCCAGACTTTTCAATTACCGGATTGAAATATGATTCTAATTTTTAATCGCACAATCTCTATAAAGTATATGGTTTAAATTATATTCCCATTTAAGACGAAATATCAATTTTTATCCTACATTTTGTTTTTGTGGGTATTGTTGTTTCCTTACAAAATTGTTCCAAGAGGAACAGGAGTCAGATCGCAAAACACAAAGAGACCGCTTATTTTTTTTGTCGATTGCTCTCTCTATGGAGAGAAACGACGAACAATAAATTTGAGAATTGGTGATGAGGACAGGGGGAATTAAAAAAAGTTGGCTGAAATACCTCAATTAACCTTTTAAAGCATTGCATTTAAATAGCCGTAAACGAGTTGCTGAAGGAATGGACGGACAATACATGTACGACAGATGGCCCCGGTGAAATTATTTTTCCGGTGATGGCACATCCCAACAGGATTTTAGACGGAGCATTATCGCAGCTTAATAATAGAATCACTAGCTCTGAAATGTGACCGATGTGTTGAAGATTGTTTTCGAACAGTGGACGTTTTTCGCAGAGTTTTGGCTTGGGTGCTAAATAGTGTTTGGACGGGATAGAGGAGAAAATAGAGATTGGTAGGGTCGTGGGTCCGTTTGTGTGATGTTGTAAGAACGTTTCAAAAAGAAAATCCTAATTATCTGATTCATATATGACCCCCAACCCTGTTAATCACCTATACGGGAATTTCAAATTTGTTTCAAAGGTTTTTATTAATCTCTAACATGCCTTCGTAGAAATACCTATTACATTTCAGTAGGTACGAACACTCTCAATATCAGCCTATATTTAGCTCTCTTGCTACCTCTCCATTAGAGCTCTCGAAAACAGACACCATCGAAAGTTTAACATACCAAATTTGGGATTGACTCTCCCTATTATAGTAATTTTGTCAAAAAACAAGGATGCCAAAAAAGTTATTCGGGCTTGCTGAGTTTCGGAATTACAGGATGTGTTTACCAATGCTAGGCTGATTTGCCAGTTGCATTTGGAGTATTGTTTAGCCAAAAAATATTTGAAAATTTGCCCTATACCTACTAAATATAGCTTTTCAAACAAGATTTTGAGGCAAGAGAGCTATTGATCAACGCTGAATAGCGATGAACAAATAGCCTTAGTCAAATAGCGAAAATGGGTGGTCTTTTGCGATCGGTATAGCCACTGTCGAGACAGAATCTTCAAGCTTTGTGCATCTGTCCCATCCGAAGTGAATGGAACCTTGCGGTCTTGTCGCTAAATTATTGAAGAAACGTAAATCTACATAGGCCCTACAGGGAGCAATTTTTATTCGATCTATCATAGTACCACCGCTTTCTAAACCAATCCTAAACGTAAAGGGGGTCATTTATTTGCCGTACAATAAAGCAGGGATTCTAAGCAATTGGGTTAAGCTTGCTAGAGTAGAAAGTCCCAATTCTATCTAGATTTTACACCCAATAAAAGCGCTCTCTGTTAATTAAGGGCCAGCAAACTTTAAACTCCAAGCTGAGGTTGTTAGATTGAAGTAGCATTTCCGTCTTTAACGCAGACCCTCACACGGCATAATGAATTACAAATAGGTGAGCGTGCTGTATACGAAAATACATATTGGATGTTACACACCGTAGGTTATTAACATCGGGGGTCATAAACCACTATACTCACCAGGCTCGCACCTGGCAGTTAGAACAATCTTCTGTGTCCAAACCGAGAGCTCAATATTTAAGTGATTATTCTACCTCAAGCGTAAAAATAAACCCGCTTACCAAAACGCGCGCAATGCCTCAGGTGACGCAATGTTGGAATTTGACATCCAAGCAAAATCCCTACAACTTGCGCCTTGTTTTTCACTCAAATGTTTTTGATCTGGTTGGTGCGGTTTCCTTCTTCACGTGATGTCTAAATCAAATATCTTCATGGATGTTGGCATGGGGGTCAAGCTCCCTTTAAGAAAAGGCAAGTGTGTTGCCATTCTGCCAATGAGATATGCGTTCTCCGGTACTCAACATATTGAGCACAAGATTGAAGATCGCGTTTTGTTTTTTCACACATCCATTCACGTTCCATGCTGTAATATTTAATTATCAGTACGTGAGCTATATTTTCCTTTAAAGCCTCGTCATACGCAAATGCAAATTTGATTATATCAGTATGTCTATACACATCACGCTGTTAGACGTGACTATATATCATAATTAAGTATATAGCTAGTTACGTCGGATTATGAGGATCATTACAATTATACACCTTGAGTGAGCTTATTATAGCTTAGTGGCGTCCCAGTTTCTATACCTTCACACACACACTAAAAGCATTGGTATTAGATTGAAGTACTGCGAGGATTTGTGTTTCTCGTGGAGACATCAAAGGTGTCTGTTGAGAATCCGGCACTAGTAAACTTGTAACTTTTGAAAATTTTTTTATTCTAGCATATATGAACATTCGTTTGAACCTAAAGTAATGCGGTTCCAATAGATCTTCCGAATTGATACCATATTCAGTTTCGTGTATAATTCAACTTCCATAAACCTTTATCGTTCAGGGTATAGATTTGACATTGGGCATAACTTCTTTTTCGTACGCTATTTTTTATTTGCTTTTTAGCCGCGTTATACTCATGCCGCGATAATTCCTGTCAGTAATACCGCACGCCAAACCCAATTTTAATCAAAAAGTAGCTAAAGTAGAGAATCATTGGTTTTCCATATTAAAACTTGTCTGTTCGTGTGAGTTTTGCAAAAAGGAGTCGTAAACTCGCTGTTGAACCTCATTGAGTCTTTTCTGGAAGCATCAATAACTCATGCACACTGTCAAAAATGTCATTTTACATCTGTAAAAACTCTAATTGTGATCTAAGTTTACCCACTTTTTTCAGCGCTATGGAACCCACCTTCCTTACCGGTAATTGCTTAAGGACTTTTCGCCTCAATTAAACAGAAGTTAATGGACGAAGGAAAACCGTTATCTAAAATCAAAAATTCCGAAATATCAAAGGCGTAAGTTTTCCCTAATATTTAAGGTGTGATCTATCTTGCGAGACATATCAATGAAGCGGAATACCTGATTTATAGGCAAGCCGCCGCATTGAGCTAGAGCGTCCGAGAGTGCCTAACGAGCCCTTGGTTTTTGGTTAGTGAAAGGTGATGTGATATGTTTAAGCAACATCTAGAGAAACACGTGACGTTTTGTCGAGGCATCATAGGCTTCAATTGACCAATTTTGTGTCCAAAATGCAAACCATGCGTTTCGGGATATTGATATGCCAAAATTCCATTATACGGAGCTGAACAATCACCCTTCCTCACTATTTAAAATAGACTTTGGGTCGCTCTCTTTCCAACTCCTTCTTCCGAATCCTTCGCCTTTACGAATTAATACAATAGTTGATTGTTCCCATACTCCTTTAAGTCAATTCTGGCCTAATGGCCCTTGCGTTTCACTTGCCGTGACAAATAGATTTTTGTAATACACAACGAAAAAGATTCGGGGTTTTGAGGGTCGAATCCCAAGAAAAATAAACGTGACTTTTTCCTTTCCAACAGTCTCAATAAGGGACTCATAAGAATCCCAAGTCCTGGTTATGACCACTCCAAAGGTTCCATTGAGGAGAATAGCATCAGGTGCCGATTTCCAAACGAACGAGAAATTTACCATCACGAGCACCCATGAATCTGCACATTAAATTTTTCGGCCCGTTCAACGTACCTATTCATCAAGTACAATAGATATCATTTTGCGATTCTAACTTAAGCATAGTCTTCTGTTGTTATTTATTATCCAGACCAATATCCTTGCTGCCGCTATCCTCCTATACAGAATTTAACGACTAACAGACGCACCTTTTCACGCTTACCCTACTGTCAACGCCCCGCTGTATTCCTTGATATCTTCCATAGAGAGAATATATGGGTCTTAAATCTACATGTCGGCGCCTCTAACCTATTAACGTCTAATTAAGAAGTGTTGCACTGCGGAAAGTATCCGACATATGTTTAGCTGCAAATAATAAAATCGCTAGGAATTGTTTTTGATTTTTCCTTTTAACGAACTCCTCTTGTTTCCGCCTTTTGTTAAGACATGGTGGACACTAGTCAACATTCACATATCCTCCCAGACCATCTGTCTGTTTAACCACCAATTCGCAATGTTTTCTATAACATAATTTGCAATCTGGTTTCTTCAGCAAACATATATATTTTTAATATTTGGTATGTAGTGCCTCCTCGCCAAATAAAATATTTTATCAATCCTTGGAATATAAGAGCATAGAACTGCCCTTGTCATCAAGCTCTACACCAGCTCCTGGCGGCATTCACAATACCAACATTTATCCTTTAAATAGGGCCCACCTGAACAGGCCGAGTTTCCCTAAAATGCGAATCTTATTGAATATCCTGAATTGGGTCATATAAATTCATCATCCCACCCCTGCGTAATAACATCGACCTTTTGTAGACCATTTGTGGTCATACATATATAACAAGAATCGCCTTTTGACTACCAATCTCCTCCTTCCACTAATTCACTCACCATTTGGTTTGTGGCCAGATAAAGCATGTTCAAAATAAGCAGCTGCAATTATAGATCCCAGTGTTTAATCCGACAATAGTGGTTTAAGTTGCACTTATCGTTAAGGGAGACATGCCTTAGGCATAATCCCTTAATATGCCGAATATAATGTTGGGACGCCTAACACTAAGTATGCTGGATCAAACATTTCTGGAAAAAGTACGTTTAAGATCTCCCTATTTTCCAGCATATAGGGTACTCCGGATGGCAGCTCCTTAAATTAATCTCAACACATAAACTTTCATGCTCTCCTCGTGAATCGTACGTGGAGATATGGCTCCAGAACCTTTTCTGGTGGTGTTAAGCCCAATACAATTGCTTTAAGATAATAATAGGCTCGATAAAAGCACCAAATACTCTTTGGAGATAATCATTATCCTTTAGGACTTTTGAATCATTAAATAAAATATCATTAATAAATAATATTTAGAGCTACTATTCTTTTGTTGGAGTCCGCTTTTGATAAATAGTCCCAATCTGCACCGCTCACTATTCTTGGAATGATGTCTAAATGGAGAATACCCGCTCAACCTCCCTTGATGTCACTATATACATTAAAAAGATCATGCCCCAAGGAGATAACTGTGCACGATCGGTGAATGCTGAGGAAATTAAGTTTTGTTCCAAGCTTACTTTCTCTTAGGCGTTTTCTTAATATAGTTTCATACTTTGGTCGCACTTCATGGGCCAAATCCGTTGAACATTTTCGTATCCATAAAACGCTTTTTATCGTAATCTCGATCCAAAAATTAATTTTAGGCATATTGTTTTTTGAGTGTAGTTGAATAGTGTGTTCGATTTTAAAGAGGAGCTCAATAGTAAACCTGGTTGTGGAATAGCGTTCTTTTAAACGAATATCTGTAAAAAAAACGTTTATTTTAAACTAGGAGCCATCAGTAATAAAGTCAATAGACGATCCAAGAACGAATATTGATTATAATAGAACCTAATAATCATAACTATTAAATACTGGATCGCAATGTACACACACTAGTAATTTTCACTGTGTGCGTTGGTGAGTCTACGATCATGTAAAATCGCACATATTCCAATGTGTCCTGAGGTCCCGTACACACATACACATAAGCACGTTTAGAGAGGAGTCTAGTGAATAGCTAGAAAGCACGTATAGATGAGTAAATACGTAGAGAGCGTGTTGATAGTCTAGAGTAGCTCTATTCTCGAAGTTTCAATCCAACTTAAAAACTACAGCATTCACTCACTTTATTTTAAAAAGCATAGCAGAGTGGAAGGCAATAGTAGAAGTTTAAGGAAACTATCGTTTTCCAATAGCAATTGGTGAATAAACGTCATTTTTATTTACTACCCCGGAGTAATCACAAACGGATATACATCGGGACACGCATCGCTCGATTGAGGCTTATTGAACCGCAAATGATAAATGGGTATAACAAGTATGGATAATCAGTTTCAAAGTTTTTTACGGAGTAAGATCAGATGTTTGCTTCAATCCGCAATGGTTTTTGAAATATCTGTAAAAATTAACCTTCAACCAAAAAAATGTCCGTCTCTACCCCAATGTCCATAAATGTGCAGATAATAGAAGCCCGGTCCTCGCCCAATCTTCCCAAGGTGTGATGTTGCATATTTGCTAATGAAGTGAGTCTCACCAATTGGAAGGTGCAACCATGTTTGTAGTAGGCTTGTAAAGAACTAACTATACGACTCACTTCCTCATTTCCAAAGATTTCCTAATGACGATAAAATATCCTTTGTTTTTTTGAAACTAATTGTTCCAAGATAGAATGACCTACTTCATGTCTCAAAGTGCCGATTAGCGTCCGTAAGGCTCCTGCATCTCCTTTCTTGTTTCTCCCGAAAAACGATCTGCCTCCGCGGATCAAGAAGTTTTACAAACCATTTTTGCGTGACCCGTCATAATCTTTAAGTTGTTCCTTTTGGCTATAAAGTAAACACAACCCTTATATTACATCTACTTGGCAAATCCACCGATTTTTGAAGCTATAAGATAAGTCGGTGTTTGGCAACTTCCAATTTTCCTCCATTTCGGCAAGAGTTCTCTTATTTTCCGACAGATTTGGGGATTGTTCTATTTGAGCTTGCAATGCTGGGCAATAATCATGTTTTTTCGTTCTTTTCGAGTAGCCAATTGCAAACTTTAATGCTCCTTGCTTTTACAGTAACTTGTACCAAATTTTTTTCCCGCGGTCAGAAATCAAACGAAGTGCTCAAGGGATCAAGAGGTGAGCATTTACGGTCCTGCGGCCCGATAACCGCATGAATGTCCGCATTATCAAACATAGGTTTTTTTCAAAAAATAAGGGATAATTACATGACCACACTCAAATACTTCATAGATATTAAATTTACTGTTGAATCACGTTGATCAAATTATGAAACAATGATCTTCTCTATGGATCAGGTCTTGGCTTTTCAAGTTAAAAATAACAGTCCCCATAGTACTTGAAACAAAGCATGATCTATATGTTCGCATATGCCATTCAAGAAATAATAAATCGATCGACACATCACGATGAAAAAAGCGACCGCGAACAAAAAAAAATCCTGAACCGCACGCTAAAACCGAAAAACCGCTCAAACGAAATCTAATTTCAATTCCAATTCGAAAAAAAAAAACCCCGCAGTCGAACATCCACCCACACCATCCCCTTTCCACCGAAACGAACCACAGACGTTGAAACCGACGACCCCGCTCATTGCGTCACTCCTCCCACCCCGACCCCCCGAGAAAACCAATGAAAAAATCCACCGAAACGACAAAAACGAAAGAAATCCGCGAAAAAACAGTCCAAAAACATTAGCCTCGGTCCCTTTCCCATCAAAATCTAATAGTTGAATGGGATTTTTTGAACTTTCATAAAATATTATCGGATAAGTTGTCAAAATATTTTTAAAACTCCTGTACAAGGTAGTGAGACAGTCATAAGAAATGGCAAAGAACTGAAAACACTTTTCTTAGAAGGCATTGGAACGAATTCAACAAAAAGTTGCTGAGAATTTATTCGTTACGCTAAAGATCGAAGATACCAAGACCTTTCCAAGAAGTATTCGAATCCATATTTGGCAAATCAATGCCCAATTTTCAGTCCAACTCTTAATTGTCCACTCTGGATATTTCGCATCACCTTGAATGTTTGTCTACGTTTATCTAAGAAATCTTAAACACTAGTGTACATTATAATTAAAGAATAAAAAAATTGCACGCAATTGATTATAATTCATTTGATATCAAATGACACCAAATGAAGTTTTTATGTTTCCTGATATATAAGCATCATACATATCTAATTTGTTATGTTTTTGGAGCTACAATCGCAGTTTGGCAGGCAGAGTCACCGGTTCGACTCCAGTAATTCTGCCACGATTCAAGCGCAATTGGTTTGTGAGATTTTTTGGATTTAGGCAGATTAAGTGAAGTCTAACTGAATAATTCTATAATTCTAACCTTCTGATACTGCGCCCCTTAAATGCTTTTAATTTTACGTTGAAGGATCTTCGGGGAACGAAGCTTAGTCCCAATCAAGTAAAAACTCTTCTGGAAAATATCAAAAAAAGATTCGGCATTTATATAGTTACTCCCACTACTTTTAATGGTTTTTTTCCTATGTTTTACTCACTTTTAATCTTTTAAAGTAGGTGCCTAAGTCAAAATAATTATTTATTCCCTTTCAATTTCCGTGTTATAATATAGCAAATCGACTACGAATTTGCAATGAGTTGAAATAATAAAAAGCCAACAAAGATTTGTATCTATTTTAGGTCTTTTTCTATTAATAGATCCGGTTTTCAACATAGAAAAAAACTAGAAATAATGAATCTAATGTAAAATAGAGCCAATTATGAGCAGCAAATATTTTGAAGAAAATGTTAATTCTATCATTCATTTTTCCAGACGTGTTTTTCATATTCGGCTTACTCACATCCACAGTAACTTTAGATAACTGGAGAAACTTAAAGCAAACTTTTGTTAGATAATAGTTTCCTATGGAGTGCACAATAGAAGGCTATAATGGTAATTCAGAACTTTTTTCATAAGGAATCACAGATTCTACGCTATTTGTTCCCCCCATTTCGCTGGGGTTAACTGGAACATATTTTTTGGTGGGGTATCTACTATATCACTTTTTTTGAGCCTAGACGGTGAACCATGACTATAAAAAGTATTTCTGATAAAAAAGTTATGCCTTCATGCAGCCAAAACAAGCATCTTCAAAAGTAGAAAGTTGGACAACTTTTCAATTGTAGACCCTCAATTAACATAGATTAGAGTTTAATTTTGTAGTCATGACAAAAGCATGTTTAAACATGGATACGTTGGATTATTTTGGGCTTCTTATTTAATTTCCGAAAAACTGGGAATTAATTTCAAAGGAAAAAAGAAGAATAGTAGTGTTTCAAGCCAATGATATATGCCTTTCTGCGAAAACACCAATGAACGGAAATGGCACCCATATAGGCGACAATGATAATTATAACTTGTATACAGCACCCAAGCTTTTAATGGTAGGTCTTACTGTAGAGTCTCGGAAACATTTTTACCCAGCCATATTATTATGGAAGATTTACAATATGGTACTTTGGCATATTTATTCGATAAGCCCGAGAAGGAATTATAGAGATCTTTTCCAAGTCGTCCTAGTGGAGCTGGAAAAGGTAATGCCAGCGTGGGATTTCAGTACATTCTGCCAGAATTTGAAGTAGGGAAAGAGTATTCAATAAATGGAGGGTGTTATAAAAAATGAATGGTCAAAAAGATGTAGAAAAGGGAGTAATAAAAAATGGTCAAAAACGTTTTAGAAAATAATTCTTGTAAAATAGGATTAGCGGTCTAATTAAGAAGTGTGGGAGATAGAATTAGTGCGCGTC
>Ga0163217_1030692_pt1 | contig 10010 bp, 14 predicted proteins | sample SynspAceP_FD_185933 | JGI IMG/M metagenome (GOLD analysis project Ga0163217, IMG submission 185933) | Saline lake microbial communities from Ace Lake in Antarctica - Synechococcus sp. Ace-P (PacBio error correction) | ecosystem: Environmental > Aquatic > Non-marine Saline and Alkaline > Saline ...
AGGGACTCCGCCTCTGCGGCCACTGCCAAGCCCAGCTTTGGCGAGAGGCGCCGCGACAGAGTGTGAGGCGCCCAGCGAGATTCGCGCGCGGGAAGCCGTTCCGGTGCCACGCAGACGAATCCAGCCCGCTCCAGCCGCAGAAGGCCCGAGTGCTGGCATGACCTTCGGGCTTTCTGCGCATGCGCCGCCTCCGCAGGTGTTCCCTAGGGACTCCGATCCGTGGTGAGCCAGCAGAAGCGGCAAGCGTCAAACGGACGCTGAACTACAAACCGGATGAGCCCGTCGTCCGCAGGAGACGTATCCATCAGCTCCTGGCCGTTCAGCACCTGCACGTCCAGACACTCAGCAGATCAAGCGTCTGTTCCTAGCCCGCGGACACAGCTCCCGCTTGACGACTGAGCCGGATCGCGATGAAGCAGTTTTTCCTAGGGCAGCCAATCCCGGCCCAGTGAGGAAATGTCGTGACTAGGGTCTCGATCCAGCAGCAGGCTCTGAGCGAGCGAAAGCCGAAGCATTGCGAAGCGGCCATTGACCCGCTCCGGCGTAGGCCACTCCAGCCGAAGGCCGGAGGGCGTGGTCGTGCAGCTTCGAGCGGGCGTGTGGTCTGGCTTGCTGGGCTTGGTCTTGCTGCTTGGAACCTCGGGGGGGCATCATGAAGTTTAGGCGTTGGTGGAAGTGGCAGCAAAGGGATCTGCCGCCAGCGCACCGTTGCCATCGAGCTCGAGAACGGTGTCTGGGTGGAAGGCAGCGAGTGAGGTGGGGCCGGTGACGGCCACCGGTTACAAAGGCGTGAGCGGTCCGCTCTGGTGGGAGCAAGGAGGTAGAAGTCTTTTTCGGTGAGAGCCGGAGTGCGCTGGGTGGCTGTCAGAGTAGCAAGCGCGGTGAATTGCGCACGCGCGCGCGCGCAACGCTGCTCACATTAGCCAGCGGGAGAGGAATGATGCCGATCCTGAGAGTGATGTCGAGATCGGGATAGCGCCGCCACCAGGTTCGGGCATTTCGCACGCACACCGCTCGCACTCATGAGCACACTGGCGGAGGTGGAGATCAGCTGAAACGCCCAGGATCCTCTGGGTAGGCAGAGGTTGTTCGCGCAGGCTGCGCGCGGAGTGAGTAGGGCCTTCTGGGGATTCACAAGTTACAAACAGTTCGCGATCGGGCGCGAGCGAAATTCTCGCACGGCTGCTTGGGCGCGTCAGATCCAGGCTTGTATCAAGGCACAGTGAAAGGACCGATTTTTCCCGGGCAAGCCGGACCGCTGGGGCCTCCATCGATGAACAGCGACCGCTGCATGGGGCCGCGAGGCGGAATGCTGAATGATGCGTGGGATGCACAAGCAGCGATTGGGCCTGCGGCGGGCAAACCCGAGAATCAGCACATGGATCACTTCGATGGGTCGGTAATGTCCATCGAGGCCACGGACCGGCGGCATCGCCGCTTCCGGTTCATTTTGGGCCTGTGCATTTGATTTCATCCACCTGTGTACGCTGGAAACCAGCTCGAGGGCGCCTGATGCTGGCGAGAAAGGCCGCGGAGGCGATCGATGTTGGTTGACGATATAGCTGACAGAGCAGAGCACCTGGGCTGAAGGCAATGCCCTGGCCTGGCCGGAACACGCCCGAAATCAACCTCCCGAGCTTCTAATAAGATCGGAGCGGGATCGCCAGCCGAGGGAAGAAGCGGAGAAGTAGTCCGTAGAACGCTGGAGTCACCGTGTGGAATCATCGCCTTCCCAGATTATCAGATGCGGTCCGTAGTTGACGATCGCCCACCATTGTATATGTTCGGGCCAGCCTGCGCGCTATGTGCCCACGCGCTTCCATGTGGTCCTCGCCCGGTAAAATAGGCCGATCGACTCGGCGTTGTTAGCGGGAGAGCGAGTCCGGTTACGAGAAAATCAGCTCTCCCAGCTTGAGGTTTGCTGTGTTCGACGCCGTACACAGTTTGCGACTGCGAGAACAATCAAGTGGCGCGCGCAAGACCACACTGAGTAGACGAAGCAAGGGAGCGCCAGATTTCGTGTCTGTATGGCTTACCAGCAGGACACGATCAAGCTCCACGAAAAGGGTTGTATCAAGTCGAGCGCATGAATCTCACCGTCGGTCACGCTGCAAGGCTGGGTGCGGTGGAAGCTGGCGACGTGCGCGAAATTCGCTGGTGCTGCGGTTTGTCAAGATTCCTCGGTGATTCATCGTTTTGATTGCAGGAATGTGAAGTGCGCGGGTTGGGAGCATAGCGCCCAAGCAACCGGCTACATGCAGCTCATTCCCTCCAGTAGGCAGGCCACAGTTGGGGAATTAAGATAACTCTGAATCGCCGATCGGCAAGGCGGCAGCAGCCTAGGCCAGAAGGCATAGATCGCCACGATCTTTCCAGAAACCTTCGCGGCTGGTCGTAAGCTCCACCAAAGTGCTTTATCGACATGGTTCGAGCATGAAAGCTGATGCCCCACGTTGATTGCATATGGATTCACGCATGAGATCAGCAGCGGCGATCACACCTCCCATCCAACATTCGTCCAGGCCGCAGCCAGCGCCCCTGGCGCAAGCTTCGCTGCCGTTGGCTGCCAAAGCGCCCAGCAGACCGGCGCCCAAACAGCACCAATGATCAGCCGCTCCGATCGACCCCCCGACAGATCGTGGCGATCCGTTCAGGAATCGCCCGGCAAGAGAAGAGCGTCGGCGGCGAAGACCCGAATCAGGGCTGCCGCCGCTGGCCGCCACCCACACCGGTGGAGCAGCAGCAGGGTGACGCCCACCACAAACGGTCAGCAGCGCAGCCCACCGCAAGCAGCAAAAACTGCCACGGAAGACTGCTCTCACTCAAGGGGAGGAATGGGTAAAGGCTGGCAGGCGCTGCGGCTTGCCGAGCTGGGGTTTTTTTTTTTTTCCCCCCCTCCCCGCGCAGTCCCTCAGAAACACCCATGAACCGATCCGTCTGGAGCCATTGTGCCGCTGGCGAGCCAGGCAGAGAGCGCAGGACTCACCGGGCGGCCAGCTAGGGGGCGGCCACCGGATCACGTGCAACATGCAGGTGGAACACGGTCTGGCCGGCCTCGGCGCCCGGAAAGGTGTATTGTCAGCGGTGCGGCCACCATCATCCTCCGGTGGCGGGCCCCGTTAGGCGGGCGGTACCAGCAGCCAGGTGGCGCTGAGCAGGGCATCCTCGGTCGCTGCACGCCGCGCTCCGGCCAGATTGCACCAGACGCGTTGGCGTGGGACCTCACCGAGTACATGAACCGGGCCTGGGGGTTCAACATCCCGGAAGGCCAGGCAGCGATCCGCGGCATAGACCTGATCGCACGGAATCTCCCCCGCGCAGGATGCGTCCCAAAAAATCGTAGCTGTTTACGGCCTGATTCAGAGGGAGCGGGTCAGGGAAAAGCCTGGCGCCGGTCTGGCGGGAAGAATGGTCGACAGGGGGGGAACCGGTGAGAGGCCCCCTGGCTGTTGGCGTCGATTGTTTTGGCAACGCTGCAGCAGCGCGTCCGCTGCGCGGATTGGAAAGCCGCGCGAGGTGAGCCGTGGAAGTGGCATCGCCCCAGGTGCTGCCGGGGCTTCAGGTGGTGGGTCTGGCCGATACCACCCCGGCCCGGGAAATGGGCCGCGAGCGGTCAGGGTCCGCCTTGCGCAATCAAGCGGCCTTTCCGGGTGCCTCTCTGACACGGTGATCCGTCAGCCTGGCGCCCAGCGGAGCTGCGCAAGGAGGCCGGGGCCTCGCCTGCCGATCGCGCTCGCTGCCTGCTTGGCCTAGGTGGCCAGGTCTGCGCCCGGAGGCGCCTACGATGGGGTTCTGGAGTAGCCGGCGCACTGGGCCTGGCACGCGTGAGCCTGAGGCCGGGTGCGCGGTGATCGCCCTGCGCCCTGGGCGGCAGACGGCGCAAGCGGCGTCCCGCCCTTGTGGTGCCGCGGCTGGCCGAATGGGGTCAGGCGGCTGTCGACGGGGTCTGACGGTGCGGTGGCCGGGCCGAGGCGGCCTTGATCACGGTGAGGCGTTGCTGGCGGACCCGCGCCAAGGCCAGTTGTTGCCCGTCGCCGCCAGCCATCAAGGCTCTTGCCGCCGGCCTGAGCTCTGCCGAGTTCAGGGGGGCAGAGCACGGACGCCGGGCGCCTGGAAAGTCGCGGCGGCAGGGAACGCACCCGTGCATGCTGTGGGCCCGCCCGGAAGACGCCTAAGACGAATGCTGGCAAGGCGTCTGTGCTGGCGCTGCTGCCACCACCTTCCGCGCGCGGGAAGCCCTGGAGCGTGACCCCAGGTGTAATTCGTGGGGGGGCTGCCTGCGGCCCCAACGGGCCCCTGGTGGGCACCGAGGCCCGTTCCCGCCTCGCTCCCACCACAAGCTGACGGGAGCAGCCCCTGATCGCGGCGGGTCGATTCCCGGCCCGGTGAACCTGTCTACTGGCGCACCACGGCTCTGTTCCTCGGACTGAACTCAACGGAAGATTTCGCCGGGAGGTGCTTGACCAGCTGCGCCAGCCCCTGGAGGAGGGCCGAGGTGTGGATGCAGCCGCAGACGCGAGCGCCAGTCCGTTTGCCCCTGCCGTGTGGGGCCCTTGTGGCCAGGCCGGCACCAATCGTACCCTGCCCTGCCGGCTTGGTTCGGAGGAGCGCGGACCCGCAGCGGGCTGCCCGTTGCGGCGAACCCTCAAGGGCGCGTGTACTGGTCAACGGGCTGTCTGGGCCCTGCTCCGATCGGATCGACTCTGCAGGTGGTGATGCGACGCCTGGAAGCAGACGAACTGCTGGGTTCCCGCCCCTAAGTCCAACCGCCCCGACCACCGCCCCGATCAGCAGGCCAGGAACGCCACGGGTTAGCCGCTCCTGGTGGCCGAGGCCGGCAAAGCGGATGGTGGAGCGCAACCCGGCGGCTGCGGCCAACAGCGCTCCCCTAAGCAGTGGCCGACCTGCAACAAGCACAGCCGGATCTACCGAGGGAATTGGAGGCTCTGCGCCAAGCGATCAGGCAGCGGCGGCTCAGCGCCCGGGCCGCGGGCGGCTGCTGCGGTCGCGCGCTACGATGCTGACTGGACAACGCTGAGGCCGTTGGCATCCACCCATTTGGCCCGAAGCCACTCACTACCGCTCCGTGTTTGACCAGTGGCAAGCGAGCGACGCCCATGACAGACCGGATTGGAAAGCCAATCTGATCCAAGCCATAACAGCACCTGTCCGCTGGGAGTAAGCGCAGCGAGCGTGGGTCACAGCCGTCGGCCAATTCCCAGCGCATGAAAGCGTTAAAAACAGCCATCAAAAAGCGAGCCTCAAGAGGTTCTCGGCAGTCCTCGGTAGACGTCTGAGGAGGCGTACCAGGTCTTTTTGTACGCTGATCTGTTCCTTGATCAGTGCGCCCTTTTTTGCGAGCCACCGCAAGGCTCAGCGACGACGACGGCGCTGCTGGGCCTTGCGCTTGTACTTTCTCAACCGGGGGTCTTCGTGATGGCGCAGGCGCTTCGAGGTCGGCAAAAGATGCCCAGCCTTGGACACACTGACGCTTTGACAGCGGCGCAGGGCCGAATTCAATTCCTTCGTTTTTCGGCCGGACGGTGACCTGGGTCATGAAACCACGCAGAGGGGCTTGAGAGAAATGGTACAACCACCTGCCGCTACCCTGAGTTCAGGGAGCTGCCTGGGGCCACCGGAGCCTCCTACTGGAGTGTCGATGGCACAGCTGGGGATCGGCAGCGGTGTGAGGGAAACTGCGCGGGGAGTCGTCAGAGCGTCTTGCTGTCCAATCTGGCCCGCTGCAGCGGCCCCGGGAGCTAACTCTGTGGTGTGCGGAAACTTGGCGGTCTCGAGTCTGGACATTCTCATCGAGAGAAGCGGTAGAGGTAAAGGTGGCCGAGAGGCGCGATTGCCGAAGTGGCGCCGCATCAGCTTCCAGGCCGGCGGCTCAGGGTTGAACCAGCAGAAAACCTGGCGCCTGGGCCATTGGTGCGGCGGCGACGATTCATGTTGGGCCCTGGATTTGCTTCCCGGTCGGGGACGCGCCAGCAACACGTTGTCGTCACCGCTGCGCACCACAGCTGATCCGGTAACCGTGGCCGAGATTCAGTCCTGGCCGATTGCGCATGAAGTAGCCGTTGGTCATCGGAGATAGCGGGCTGCAGAATGCCCGCTGAAATCGAAGCTTCCCCAGCAGCGGCTTCACTCTTGGCCGGACTGTCCCAGAACTGGCGACAGCCAGGGGCGCCGTCGTTTGACTGCTCATAGATGTTGAGCTGGGAGCGGCTGCCATCGCCAATCGGTGCTGCCACCCACGGACGAAATGCGCTCCTCTCGACTCGCGGGGCAGCAAACAGGGCCTGGGCGCGGCTTCGACCATCGGAGTGGCCTGGGGAAAGCCGAGGCCAACAAGGCCAAGGCCTGCCGAGAGCCGGAGCGTGAGTGGGCCAATCCATCGAGGCGCAGAGGCAGCCAAGGAAGGGCCCGATCGTAGAAAGTGCGGCTCAGGGAGCCGCCAGGGGGCGCTGGAACGATTAATTAAGACGAATTGCGACCAGCAGGCTGATCACCGTGCCCAGGCAGAGCCGCACCAGATCAGCCGGGTTGTGGTGACGCCCAGGTCAGGATCGCCGTAAGGAGAGTCGAACACAGACCCGGTGGCCGCGAATCCCGAGCAGGCAAGGCCAGGGCCAGAAAAAACTCCGGCAAGGGGTTTTCATCGACATCGCAGCAGTCTCAAAGCGGAAGGAAATGGAACAGCGTCGGCGAAGGAAAGCATGCTCCTGAAGTTCCTCGTTCAAAGCTGAGCTCTATCGGTGACCCGGTCCACGAACGAGAGACATAACCGTGAGATGGTCCATCTCGTGCTGAATGCAACGGCCAGCAAGCATCGGCGCTGATCCGGCGCGGACGGCCCCTGTTCGTCACGGAAACTGACCTCAAACGGCGCTGGGGCGCCAACCACCGAGAGATACACGCCCGGAATGCTCAAACAACCTTCCTCATAGGTTTTCAAGCGAGGCGCTCGACCGAGCCAGATCTCCGGATTGATCAACAGCCAACGCAAGCGGCGTGGCTTGGTTTCCGGATTCGAGATCGATCACCGAGCCCACTGCTTATAACTCCACCTGGGGAGCGGCCAAGGCCCCGCTGCCATGGCGCTGTAACATGCGCCGCAGCATGTTTGCGAGCCAGTTTCCGCACCGAGTCGTCGACTTTTGCTGATCCTCTTGGCCGGCTGCCGCAGGGTCCTGGTCACGACGAGGGTGCGGATGGTCAAGAGGGGGAGAGTCGAGCACCTGCCATAGAGGATATAGACGCCACGGCTGTCTGCTTCCGCCTGGCGGGCCATTTGGGCGAAGCTAGCTGGCCCAAGGCATCAACCTGAAACGATGGGTGATTCTAGGAGCCCATGGCAGCGGTAGAAATTGGGGCAGATCCGCTGATCGATGGGCCGCTGGCGGAACAGCGGTGGTAGGGGCGCAAGCCCCGCGGTGATCGAGCCCCAGCTGCACAGGGGCGAGCTGTTCTGGCTGGAGCAAGGCCCACAGGAGCGGGGGCGGGCCACCTTGCTGTGGCGCCGCAGTCCAAGCGAGCCCGGCATCGAAGGCTCACCCCCGGGGACTGGATACCTGCCGGCAAGTACCGCGTCCATGGAGCTTCGGCGGTGGTTGCTTACAGCGGGTGGGATCCACTGGTGGTGTTTTTCAGCCCAAGACGGCGACGGCTGCCTCTGGTGGCCTGGAGCGGCCCGGGGGAAAGCGTTCTGAAGCGCGCAACACGCCACGAAGGCTTACTGCCCGGGGCGAAGGGCTGCGGCGGAGCGGAGCTTTCGCGATGGCCCTGATCGACGAGAGCCGCGGCCGGCGGATCGGCGTGAATTGAAAGCCGCGTCCGCGACCGGCTTGTGGCGGGTGCCGCTGGCTGGCGGCGAGCCGCTGGTGTTGCTCCAGCCGCCGACTTCTGCCTCTTCCCCCGGTGCTCAGCCCATCGGAAGCCATCTGGCCTGGCTGGAGGGCAGCAGCACGTTCACATGCCCTGGGAATGCCAACCAGCCCCTTTTCCCCCCTTGGTTTTTGGGGGCCAAAAAAAAAAAAAATAACCCCTTTTGGGGGAAAAGCCCCGGAAAGGAAAAAGGCCTCTTTGGGAAGGCCCCAGGTTCATCCATCGCCGGTAACTGCTTCAGATCCGGGGTCTGCTCGCTGTTTTCAGCCGCTGTGGTGCCAAGTGGCGACTTGGGGTTGGTAGGCCACGACCGCAAGGCGGCTGTGGAACCTCGAACGGCTCGGCCGGCGCCGAGCAACTGAGCCGGCCCGGGAGCCCGCAGCGCCCCTGCCTGGCAGCCGCTGGCTGCCGATGGAGCGGAATTCGCCAGCCCCAGTGGGTGGCCGGGATGCGCACCCACCGCCTGGGATGGCCACAAGCTCGTCGGGCCGCCTGCTTCGCGGACAGTGGCGGGCTGGGGAGATCAGCTGCCTGACGCCTTGGATCGCGCCGGCGGGCGGAACTGGCAAGCCGATCACGAGCTGCCCGCTTTTATCCCCGAAATTTGGGGAACCCTCTTTGGGCCCCCCCCCCCCGGGAAACCCTTTTCCGGTTCCTCGGCCCCGCTGGGGGGCCCGGAGAAAAAAAAAAAAAAAAAAAGAGGAAAAACGGCCGCTGGGCCGTCGCCAGTGGCCCCAGCATGCGGCGCGGGCCTGCTTGGAGCTCGACCGTGGGCCAGCCGGCGCTGGAGCCAACCGGCCGGCCGCCATCAACCAGCGGCGCGACAGCGCCCCCAGTTCTGACGCCAGCGCAGAACAGCCAGCCGCAGCCGCTCTGGTTCGCCGGCACGGCGGCCAGCCCACCCACGCTGGTACTACCCACCGATTGCCTGGCCGCCAATCCCAATTCACCCCTGTTGGTGAAGGGCCCAGTGGAACCGACAGCATGGCCGCAAACCGGGTTGAATCTGCTGACACAGTTCTGGACCCAGCCGTGGCTGGGGTGGTGTTGACGTCCAACTACGGCGGCTCCACCGGCTTCGGGCGGGCCTACCGCCGACTTTGGCTCGACCGGTCAGTGGGGCGTGGTCGATGTGCCCGACTGCGCCGCCGCGCCGGCAGCGTGGGTGGCCGCCGGCAAGGCCAGCGCCGCGCGGGTGGCGGAATTGAGGGGGGCAAGTGCCGGCGGCTTCAACCGTGCTGGCCGGCGCTTTTGTTTTCACCGAAACCTTCAGCGCCGGCGCCCTGCCGCTTATATGGCGTGGCCGATCTGGCCGCCTGGCTCAAGACAACCCACCGCTTCGAGGCCCACTACTCGATGGGCTGGTCGGTCGACGGCCGGAGGCGAAGGCGCTCTATGAGCAGCGCTCACCCCTGCTGCATGCCGATGCGATGCACTGCCCCGTGATCTTTTCCAGGGTCTTCAAGGCACCGTGGTGCACCGGCTCAGACCGAGAAGATGCCTGGCACTGAGCAACAACGCGTGCCGGTGGAGGTTGGCATCGCTTTAGCGAGAAGGCCATGGCTTTCCGCAGCGGGCCGGTGCAGAGGTGGAGGTTCTGGAGGCCACGGAGGCGTTCTTGTCGCCGCCACTGTCGCCCTGTGAGCGTTCCTGCAGCCTGGCTGGGGCCAGCCAGCGGATTCGGCTGGTTGCCTGAATCAGCAACAGTCGACCTGTGATCCCTGCTGATCAATCGGCGCCTGATCGGCAAGCACAGCTGGGCATGGAAGCCGCTGGGGTCTGCGGAGGCCCTGCTCGCCGGTGCGACTGGCTTGATCGTGGCGCCCAACGGGCCCGCTGCCGCCCTGCTTCCCCCTGAGGTGATCGAGCTCTGGGGCCAGTATGCCTGCCCTTGCTCACCCTGGTGTTCCGCCACCCTGCTGCTGAGGCAAACGTTGCCCAGGCTCGGGGGGCTGGGCGACCCGCTCTCGCGGCCAGGTGCTGCTGTCGCTGGACCATGCCTTCGGCAGTACCTGGTTGGCGGCCTGCTCGTGCTTGCTGTCGCTGCAGCCCTGCTGGGGATGAGCCGATGCTGGCCTTTTTGTGATCGAGGTGGCCTACGAAGGCGCATGGCTGTCGGCTGC
>Ga0163217_1064937_pt1 | contig 10010 bp, 8 predicted proteins | sample SynspAceP_FD_185933 | JGI IMG/M metagenome (GOLD analysis project Ga0163217, IMG submission 185933) | Saline lake microbial communities from Ace Lake in Antarctica - Synechococcus sp. Ace-P (PacBio error correction) | ecosystem: Environmental > Aquatic > Non-marine Saline and Alkaline > Saline ...
TAAGGGGGGAAGAAGAGATCCCTCAAAAACCACATACTCCCCCCATCCTAAAAATGGTTTTTTGTTTTCTGGCCTGAAACTGTTTTTTAAAAGCCGTTAAACTTGAACATCCAAAAAAAATAAACTTTTCTGAAGCTTGTTTTTTGTTTTAGTAAAACTTCCATTTCCAAAAAAACAACTCCCTTGGAGGAAATGGTAAAGAATCGCCACATGTCATGCAAACCACTTCGTCATTTTAAATTGGAGTGTACATGGAATGGATAATCAATTTGATACATCAAGTTGACTAAACAAAAATATGGTTTTGTTGAGCCCCGTTAGTGTATAAATTTCGAGAATCAAAACCACCTGCAGAAAGTTTAAAATCCAATATCCTCTGCAAATTTTTTTAAGTGTGATAACTAAGGTTGACTTTAAAATCTATTTTGTTCAATAGGAAAAATGAGTTTTTGCCTCCTAACTGAATAAAATGCTTTTTCAGGCAAATACTTCCCCTTTAATTTTTTTATAGATATTGAAAAATCTTCCATTTTTTTATTCCTTTAAAAATTGTCGTTAATAATTTCAAATTCAAAGGGAGCCCATTGGAGTAGAAGTCGCTACTGTGCGCTACTATCGTTTGTGTTCATCAGTAAAAACAGCAGAAGGAATTGAATAATTCCAAACAGCGGCAAATAATTACCAAACAGGAATAATCAGGTATTTTTAACCTTTTTGTTGGCACTAAAATCAATAGCGTTAAGTTGAAGGAATCGGCTTAAGCTCAGTACAAATTTTTTGAATTAATCCCGGCTTCCTATTAAAGCCTCTTGCTCTGTGTGGATTCGCTCGATAAGTTTATTTAATTGTAATAACAATTGAGATAGTTTGTCCTGAACATTTTAGTAAAGTGCTTTCCAATAATTTTCTGCTGCTTGTTTTCATGAGAAATATTTTTCACCCAATTTGGTACAACTTAAATGTTGGGAATCAAAATCATTTTGATCAAACCCCAAAGAAAAGAAAGCATAAAAGCTATAGAATTAAGGAAAGCATTCGCAGCCGTTTCCAAAGTTGGCCAAAAATACTCTAAGAAAAGTAAAAGTGATGCGCTAATTATAAAGTCGCTAAAGTGTAAAATAGTTAACCTTTTAAATGAGTTGTTTTTTATAATATCTTTCGTATAAACTCCATCTAGTTTTTTTTCTAATAAAATGCTGTAATTTTTATCTTTGACTCATTCTTTTGGCTTTCGCTTTCCCATTGAAATTGATACTTTCTATTGAACCCAGAAAACATTACAAAATTAATGTCGAATTATTTTTGATATGGTTAGGTACAGTTAACCGAATAAAACAATAGCCCTATTTAACCCTAAATTTTAGTTTTGTTGTGAAAAAAGTACTGAATAGATTAACCTTTGCCAAACCATTTTTAAGAACAAGTAGAAAATTTTCGATGGATAGAAAAGTAAGAGTAAGATTTGCCGCCGAGTCCAACAGGGCCTTTGCAATATGGGAGGAGTTTAGAACGGCCATTTTGTATAATTTATCTTTTTGCAAAAAGCACAATGGCGACTTTTTTGGGTTTGCGAATAGAAGATACTGAATCAACTTCGATTAGTGCCAGAGCTGAGGAATTTTATGTGTTGAATCTTTAAAATGGTGCGCGGTTGGACGCAGAACGCAAGGACATGGTTTGGAGGCGAATTTTAGGGACCAATACAAGCAATCCTGAAAGAAAGAATCAAGAAGATTTATAAAAATACCGCTTATCAATTGTCTGATCTGGTCATGCATACTATGCGTTTGACACGCCAGAAGAGTTGATAGATGCGTGAGAATTTAAAAGCTGCAGGAGTTGCAGCAACCACAATACAATTCACAATCAACAAGAACGACCATGAAAGAATTCCATTTCATTGTCGACTGAAGAAGTAGAAAAAAAGATTCAAAATGGAGATTTCCTTATTGATACGAATTCGAAATTCCTCGAAATGAAGGAAATCAAAATTTAAAGACATGATAGAGGTTGGGTAATGGTTTCAATCTACTAATTTGGATACAAAGTGTTAATACAATCAGATGGAATGCCAACCGTAATCACTTAGCCCCAATATTGGTAGATGACTAATTTGATAATATTTCTCACGTTATTCGTGGTGAAGAATGGTTCTCCTTCTGCTCTTGCACGTATTATTATAACGCAGGTGTTAGTTGGGAAGATAGCAAATGCCCACAGTTTGCACATTTAACCATTGATTTAAAACCAGATGGGCAATGGGAAAATTGAGTAAGAAGAGATGGAGATCGACTTAGGTTTTTCAGTTTTCCCAATTGAATGAAAGACCCAAGAACAGGCGAAATTATCAGATAATAGAGAAAAAGGATACTTTCCAGAAAGCTTTTGTTAATTATTTTGGCCTTTTTTAGGATGGAATCCTGGAACAAGTCAAGAGTTTGTTTTTCAATGGAAGAATTAATTGAAGACATTCCCAAATTGAGCGAGTTGGGAAAAAAGCTGGTGCGAAATACGATCCGGATAAAGCAAGATGGTTTAAATCAGCAATATCTGAGAGGACTGATAATATGGATTTTGGCAAGAAACCAATTACAGTCAACTGCTATTGAAATGAAATTGGCGAAAGCCCGATGATCTTGATTTTTTTTTGTCAGGTGGTTGCGGAATGATTGAAAGAGCGAGCTCCTTTATCAATGATATTTTGACTGAAGGAAATTAACTTTTTTGAGCAGCCTACACTGGAAATACGACGAAAAACACACCAGTAAAAAAAGTGGAAGGAAGAACCCCTGCTTTAATGAAAAGAGTGGAAAGAAGTGTTGAGTAACATCCTCCGATTTTTTTCTGCTGCCTTCAATTGGAAACTTCTTTTTAAATCATTTTTTTAGAGCGGGAAAGAAGTTGGTTTAGGTGCTGCGGTTGCCTAAATTTAGATTAATGGTTACCGTTTAGGAATGGGACCTTCTATTTTGAAATCACCGCTTTAAAAAATTAGGTAAAGAAGAAACCATAAGTAGAATGGATGTTTGCGTTAGGCAAATTGTAATTTTTGATATGAATAAGATTTCCATAGAGGGATGGTGTTTTTTCGCCCAATCAAGGGGGGTGGTTTTTATGAAGAAGAAAAATAAAATCGGTGAAAGTTTGCGGTTGACATAACGTTTTGAAACACTTTTTTAAGCCTGAAGCGCGACACTGGAAGACAATTTAGAAGGCACGGTGAATTATGAGAAACGTCTATGCAATTGTTCAAGAAGAAATGAAAATAACTTCTAAATTGTTACAGCATTTAGCACAAAGAAATCATGGATCGATTGTATCTTCAGTTCATGACATTTCTAATATTCGACTAAAGGGTTAGTAAGTTAATTCCACCTTTAGCGTGAAGTTAGGCAGTTTCAGAATCCTTTTAGAGAATAAAATTAAACCCAAGGAGGTTTAGGAAACATTGTAATTTTGAGCCTTCATTAAAAGGGTCTCGTGGCCCGAGTGGGCTTAGCCAAGTGGTCTGCAAAACATCCCCCAGCGGTTCGAATCCGCTCGAGACCTCAAAGTCCCATTTCCATCTTCCCTAACTGAAGGGGTGAGATGGGACTTTTTTTTATGTCACTTATGCGGATTTTACTGTTAGACAAATTACGATTCAATTCACTTATAAACTTGCTCATTACTTGGAAAAGGTTTTCATGATGCAACTATAGAATGTCGTTCGGAAGATAAAATTGTGCTATGACGAGGTGGAAAAGTATGATAAAATGTGCCTCTCTCCAGGACCAGGTTTACCTAAGATGCTGGTTTGCTCATGCCCTAATTGATCGATTTAAGCACTCTAAAAGTAATTTTTAAGGGGTCTGTTTAGGTCATCCAAGCTTTAGCAATGTCATTTGGCGGTAAATGAATTAATTTTCCCACAAGTAGTGCATGGGGGAAGCCACTCCAATTTCTATACTTTCACACTCACACCATTTCAAGGGTTCCAAGTCAATTTAAAGTGGGGCGGTAATCATCATGGGTGAATTCCAAACAATTGGATTTACAAAAGAATTGGTGTGTGAAAGCCAGTGGGATTGAATAAGCAATAATGTATGGCATTTTCACATGAAACATTGCCCACTTTAATGGCGTAAGTTTCCACCTGAATCTATTTTAACAGAATATGGGTTTGGAGTTGATTTCAAATTGGCAAAAGCATAAAAAAGAGGGTTAGAACTCCAACCCTCTTTAATATTGCATTATATTGTAATTAACAAATCAACTTAATGCCCTTGTGCTAAAAGGAAAATCGTTTACCGTAGTTGATTGTATTGTTTGTCTTCTCATGTATACTTTCCATGCATCAGAACAGACTCTCTACCGCCACAGTTTTCTTTTTCTCCCACGAAAGCACCGCCTATTTCAGCACCAGAAGTACAATATTAACATTGGCTATCCCAATCTTGAACGCTTGAGTAGAAAGGAACAATCCATTCACGATGTTGTTGTCATGATAGCTGAAGAATAATCCTTGACTATCTCCATTCGAATTTCAAGAGCTTCGTCAAACGTTTTAATACTTCAATGGGATGTAAAGGAATTGGAGCAAATTGTTTCATGCTGAACAATCTCCCAAGAGTTGTCCGCTTCTGCGATTGCTGGTTTAAACATACAGCCAGATTCATATTCTTCGCCTTCAAAAACTCCACCTTCACAATTACATTTCCGCCAGCTTCGCTTCACTTTATCTAGTGCCTGCTTAGTAGGTATTGACAGAATCCTTGATCGATTAATGGACCTACATGATTTTTCCTCATCCAATGGATTTACATTCTCAATTGCTGTATGCATTACCAATTGGTCCTTTTACTTTTGTCGTAATAAACTTTCGTGAATGTATTAATCTTCTAGTAGAAGTACACATACGCTGACCGCATGTACCTACTGCTCCAAATACCAATTGCAGGAATACACTTTTAAATCAAGCAGAATCAGTGATGATAATCGCATTGGTTTCCACCTAATTCAAGAACGATTTACCAATCTTTTTCAAGCAGTTTTCAGAAACGATTTTGACCCATTCTGATAACCAGTTGCTGAACTAATGAACTCTATCCATCTTGGGTCAATTAATTCGCCAATTTTATAATCGCCATTGATCAAATCAGCAATCCCTTTCAGGAAGGTTGTTTTCCTGCTAAACTTTCAGCGATAATATTCTTGACAAAGGCAACTCCACATAATGGCGCCTTTTTCAGATGGTTTTCCAAGATACAAAACATCACCTTGAAACCCAAGCCAAAAGCAGTGTTGCATGCCCAAACAGCTACTGAAAGTTTGAATGCTGAATAATTCCCAACCACTCCTAATGGATGATAATTGCTCATACATTCTGTGGTTTGGACGCTCAGAGTGGCATGGTTAATCATGCAATTGCGAGCAATAAACCAACTGCGAAATCCACAGATGTCAATCATCTTCTTGAACTTCTTCCCAAGCCTTCTGGTAAAGATTTTCCCATTTTCGTAAGAAACCAATTACCAAAGCTTCTTTCTTTCTCTTAACTTTTTTTCTCCAAATGTCTTACTATTTCTCCCACGTTTGGGCAGGGGTTGTTCTCCACTCCTTTAAATGCTTTTTGAAGCGGCCTTGAAACAGTTTGCTCGGTATTGTTCAGGAGTCGTAACTCCTCTTTTCCAATTAAAGCTCCGTACTACTGGGTGAATGTTGAAGAAATAGGGGTTTGTTCCGTTTTCGCATCCACTCTTGTTTTTTCGCTGTCCGATGTTTCCTGATTGACAGGCTTTTTAACCCCAAGGTTTTTCCAGTCTTGAGAGATATCCTATTTTGATGACCTCATATATTTTTTGTTTTAATTTTTCAATGCTTTAAACAACAAGGTGGATTCAAACGTTTGGATTAAAAGGGATTCTAAATGGAATATGGAAATATCCAGGTATAAAAAAACTCCACCTTGGTCAAAGGTGGAGTTTCAAATAAAATTATTTTTTTAAAAAAGCTTAGAAATTTATAAGACAATCTACACTTAAAACTTTCTTTGAATTTGCGTTCTTGGTCCGACCCTTTTGCTACAATCCATCATCATTGCTATCTATAGCAATGTCAATGTCCGTCGGTCATAAACTAAAGTAGCAGAAAACATTAGCTGTGATGAAATTTATTAACCTTCATTGGGATAAATCGTTTCCCAGTTTACGTCAATGTTTTTTGTGGGTTGTTAGCATAGTTTGAGATAATCCAATTTTTAAGTTTGAAGTTTATATTCCTCCATAATGTCTGTTTGTTGAATTGAGCTTCAATATCCCCCAATCTCTGCTCTAAATACCATTACCTGTATCTTACTTCCAATGCCCAGCATTAGACAAAATCATTGTTCATTTACGATGGTGAATTTACCTGTAACCGGAGATAGGTAAATGAAGAAATTGCCTATTTGGTTTTTGTAGTGCCATACCAATAGAGGCTAGTACGTAGGCAAGGAGCCAATAAGTTAGAAAGATCTTAAGTACATCATCTGGGAATTTGTAGCCAGGTGCAAACTGAGATTTAAAGTTAACTAATGCTGATAGTACCATACTTTAAGATGCTTTGTCCTACCATATTTTGAAGTAAAGTCGATTTTATCATCACTTTTTTCTAAACGCAGGCCCATCACCTTGTGGAAATACCGGTACCAAGGTCTAAAGTATTGTCAACAAGAATGAATGCCTTTTTTATACCTTGCAAAAACATTTAAAAAAAAACCGTTTTAAGGCCCACGACTTTGACCACCACCGGCCCAATTGCTCAATGCTACTTGTGAGAAATTGAAAGAGACTAGTCCACCTTTTGTCCATAGCTAGTATCCTGCAGCTGGAGTAGGCGGGTGTGCTTTTGGTGCGATTGGCTGGTTGAAGTAAACAACAACTAGCACCAAAACCACGACTTAAAATGTTAGATGTTCTTAATTTTCATGCGTTTTTAATTTTAAAATTGGTTTACGTGTTTAAGCGTGTTTTAAAAAACACTAAATGTGTTTGAATCTGCGAAATAACAAAAAAGTACCTTTTGCCTATGAGTAAATTCGCCGAATTGATATAAATATCACTTAATCGGAACAATTCCTTGCTTAAAATGGTTAATCATTTGGATATCACTAGAACTTTAATGAATAAAACTCATCTATCATTCCAATTTTTGCACTGGTCCTTTTTTGTAATACGAATTTGGTATGTTTTTCAAGGGTGTTAAAGCGCTTGTAACCAATAGTTCAGATATAATACAAAAAGCCCTGTAAAAATTGCCTTTTGGTCAATTACAGCCTTGTCCATTGTTTGGCATTTTTCCTTTATCATTTTAGTAAGTGATCTTTCTGGAAAGTCAGGCGCATGTTTAATTTTGGTCGTTTTTCATGAAATTGATTTGCAAAAAATCTTTCCTTTGCCATTTTTCTTATTAATTGATGAATCAGCAGAGGGATACAGTTTTTTAGTACAAAATTTTTCAAATCCATCTCCAGAATTTGTTTCTGATAAAGAAAAACCACATTTCCACGATCTCAGTTTAATCTTAAAAACAGCTGTAGTTGTTGGGAAGCTGCTCCTAATAGTGGCTATGTCTTGGGGGATTTTATCTGGAGCGCATGATTAATCGAGTAGACGAATTTAAATTGCCAATTGCCCAATTTGCCAAAAGCTTTTGAAGGACTCAAATTGGTGCCAGGTTTCAGATATCCTTCTGGTAGTTTTTTTGGAATAAAACAGCCGTGCAAGGTGGAGGTGGAAATGCTATGAAAGAAAGCCAGATGTTTGTAATTTTTACAGCGACTTGGTGAATAATCAAGCAGTAGAAAATGAAAGAGTGGAATTTTCTACTTTTTCAAAGTAAAAGCGCCATGGGTGTATTTTCAGTTCTTTGGAAATCACGATTATGGACGATTATGTGAGTTGGGGATCCCTCAGAAAGCGTCAAACTAAATTGATTTGGCGAAATATTCAAAAGCAATGGGTTGGATTTTGTTGGTGAATCAAAACCATATTCTAGAAGTTTGAATGGAGAAAAAATTGCCATTATTGGGGTGGAAAATTGGGGGTGCTAAAGCTCGATTTCCCGAAAGTATGGAAACTGAATGAAGCATTTAAAGAACGGAAAGATATTTCTAACAAAACTATTATTGTCCAGCGATCCCAAGGTTCATTGGGCAAGCAGAAGTTTTTACCCCTTTTTTCCTGATATTGATGCATGTTCAAGGACATACACATGGTATGGCCAAATGGGAATTGAACATTCCTGGTTTTTTAAAATGGGAGCCGTTCAATATGTTAATGATGAATGGGCGGGACTGTAATCAGCTAAGATAACGATATTTGTATGTGAATCGGGGGTTTTGGATACATTGGTATCCAGGGCGAATTGGGAATCCACCCGAAATTACTACCTTGAATGACAGCGGCTAGCAGATTTATGAAAGTTAAGTTTAAAGGGTTAAGTGGCTGTATTATTGGGGTTTTTTGTTTTGTACTGATTTCTTTTTACCAAACAAAGAATACTGGAGTTATTGTCATTAAAAATTGATGAGATAATCCGGCTCGAAGGGGCGATTCGAATTTTGATTTTCAATGAAAAACAGAAGGATGGCCCAGGGATCATCACAAAGCAGTTTATACCAAATCAATCACAGTCAGAAAATCAGAAATAATATTTTAGAAATTAAGGATTTATCGTACGGAGAATATGCGATTGCGATTTTAACACGATGTTAATTTGAATAAAAAGCAACAAGTCTATTATTGGGATTCCCATCCGACCTTTTGGTTTTTCACAAAAACTATCCTAAAATTACATTTGGTGTTCCCTACTTTGAAGATGTTTTCGTTCAGCATTGGATTCTCCGAAATAACCATATGGTATTAGTATGAGAATTTTTAATCTCTGGGTGATTGGTTTTTTCCCATTCAAGCTCCTCATTGTTGTAGATCAAATCTCATCACTCTTTTCTCTAAACTACCTCTGAAATTCTAAACCGCGAGTATTTGTAGCTGGTTGTGTTCCTTCATCCGGTAAAGTAGTGGGCTTCACAACTGTTGTAAAATTATGCTGTCAATGGAGAACGGTCAAGTCGTAGATATTTACTTTAACCCTCGGTTAAATGCCAAATGACTCAATTCTGTTTTATGGGCGTCGCCTGTCACAAAAACAACGCCTTAATACCTCTTCCTTTTATTCTATTTCAACAAGAATGTTCGTTCTTCAAGGAAGATGGAATAGTTCCATAACTGCTGGCAGGATTTAAGTACTTTCCCCTACGGGCAACCAATTTGAAGGGAGCATCGCTATTTTTTAACCCGTCGATCAACCATTCAATTTGAGGTTTGCCTAGCAATCTGTTTTGCACCAGTTGTTCCTATTGTTGGCATTCGCTGATACCCGATTATCCAAGAGGAAAAAATCAACATCGTTTGTATTCAATGCTGAGGTAATTCCAGGTTAAATTATTGACTCCAAAAAATGGATTTCCCATAAGGTTTTTAAAAGCTGCTAGGTACCTATTCTCTTTTTCCAAACGTAACTGCCATCGCATCGGTTTGGGCTCAAAGTCATGATCGTCCCAAATGGCATAAGATAGAGTAGCCGAAAGTAAGGGCCTGTAGTTTCTTTTTGTAGCTCGATGTGGAGAAGCGATAGAAAAGTAGCTGCTTTAGAATACAATCAGCATCTCGGAGGTAAAATTATCACCCAACCAAAGCTCCATTCTGGCTGTTGAGCCACTAATTTGGATTAAAAATACCATAGTTTCTACCGTAGAGGTTTTCTCCCGTCGGTCGTATTGAGATTCGTTGAAATGGCACAGTGGCCAATGCCATTATGACGTTGGGTGGATCAGTTCGGAATTGCCAATTGAATTTGTGTTTTAAAATGATAGACTTTAGATCTGTATTTTAAGTTGGGGAAGGTGAATTTGGTAAAGGTAATTGGTACCGGCTCCTAGTAATTGAGTGATGAACTTGATGGTATTGTTGGATGCTCTGCTAGCGGCA
>Ga0163217_1069059_pt1 | contig 10010 bp, 5 predicted proteins | sample SynspAceP_FD_185933 | JGI IMG/M metagenome (GOLD analysis project Ga0163217, IMG submission 185933) | Saline lake microbial communities from Ace Lake in Antarctica - Synechococcus sp. Ace-P (PacBio error correction) | ecosystem: Environmental > Aquatic > Non-marine Saline and Alkaline > Saline ...
AGATACACGAAAGGAAAAAAGGAGAAAGAATCCCCGTTCCAGGGAAAACCGCCGGGAATAAAATTAACGGACCCAAAAAACGAACAAAGGTTTTTTTGGATATTGAAAAAAGATACCAAATAAAAAGCAACAAAAAATAAAGAAATTAATTTTAAATTTTAAAAGAAAAACTGAAGCAATACCTGGCAAAACCCCGAAAATTCCAATTAGGTGTTTGATTTTTTTCGGGGTTTTTTTGTCCTTAATAAGCTTTCTTGGAAACCCGCTATCCAACAACGCCCTATTTGGGCCCTTGCCTCCAGAAGGCGCTGTTTAAGGAAAACCGTTTTTTTAATGATTCTATCGTCCCTTAATTCAAAAGAATGGGTATTCTAAGGTACAATCACTAGAAAAATTACGCGTATTTTAGATGATAATCTTTTATGTGCCTTCGAAGAAAAAGTACTTCAGGCCCCGTTTTTTAACTTATTACCACCTGTAAAAAGTAAAAGGTGTCCACCCTTTTTAATACAGTTTTTAAATAGGGCACTTAATCAGGTCCCTTAAAACCACATTTTGCCATTCCTAAGTCCCCCGATGGCAATCAAATCTTTGAACGCTCCTGGCACAGGAAGACGATTATCACAGATACCAATTATTTTTGTTCTTGTTTAAAAAATTTTTTTCGCTGTAATATGGCTTTATCTGTCGTTTCCATACGCCTTAATTTTTTAAGATTAAAAATTTCGTCTAAAATACGCCAAAGTTGGTTCCGTCCCTTTACTACCCCGTAACAAAAATTAAACGTCCGCCTTTCTCTTTAAAATGCCTGTTGTAAATCTTGGTGGAGGTAATAGTAAGCCAACGAATAAGTTTTGGTTGGGCTTCTTTTTAAATAAAAAAGGCTCCGAAAGTGATGTGGTAATTGTTGAACATATTTTTTTTCCAGAATGTGAATGTTACAGAATGGTTTTTTTGAAGCTCTTTTATTTGCTTAACGTACCTGAAATTTGGCCGGTACTTGTTATAAGTCATACGTTCTGACTCTACACCAATTCCCTCTAAAAGTTGGTCTACTTTTTTTAATTACCGTTTTTCTGATGGTAAAATTTTAGCCAACTCAAAACGCTCTTCATCAATAGTTTAGGGTGCATCAAAATAAGCCAGATTACTCCTCCGCTTTATCTATATTTCCTTCTTTTCTAAACGCAAGCATATAAAAAAGCGCCTTTCGTTTTTTTAAAATTTATCGTCGTCTTTTAATCGTTACTGCCTATATATCCTAATGCTTTCATAAAATCCTGTTGTGACGAATAATAAGTAACGCCTCTAATAATCTTGTCATGGCGTAGTGGGCATTCAATTTACAAACACATCTTTTAAAAGATTCTTCAAAATTCAGAATTGCCTTTTAATCGAAACATTTTACCTCTAAATACGCATCGGCTAAAGCGACCTTGATATTGGAATGTATTTAGAAAATTCAAACTTTTTTTCTAAATCTGTAAATTTTTTTTAGTTGGATTAAATCGCTGCTACAATATCGCCCTGAACCTTATCTATTCCTTTGTTTATTGACAATAATTCATAAAAATATAAGCAAAGAACCAAGACCAGGTAAAAAAAAATAATACAAAAAGCCCAGTAATAGGAAATTACGGATTTGTAAAAACAATGATAGGGAGAGAGGCGCAGTACGCCTGAAGTGCAACATTAAAATAATATAACTAACCGCAATATATCAAAATCTTTAGTGGTTATAGGAAATAAAAAACCTGCTAAACTTCTTGCAGAAGTTACAGTCTATTTTAAACTATCCTACGAACAATTTAGGCTGAAATTGACTGGCAATTAATATTACCATACAGCGAACGGTTACAATTTTTTCCATACAATTCTTTAAAAGAAGAGTCCTCCCCTATTTTTTGGGAAAGTGCATATTGTTTGTATTACCAATAATGGCAATACAATGTCTCCTCTAATCTTTATAGATTCACGAGAAATGGCCTCTTTTTCCATTAAAAAATGGTCATATCTGAAATAAGCAGCAACAATTTTCTTTAGATAACCTGATATTCATTATGAAGAAATGGTCCAGAACGCACCATATTCTTTATCAACTCTTTCAATATAGCTGTCAATTTCAAATAACATTTTGATAAGGACATCAATACTATTCGACATAAAGTGTCTAAAGTAAGGTACTTTTTTATATAAAGATTTCACCTCTTCCAGTTGACCTTGATCTTTTTTAAGGTTTTTATGGCTTGTGCCCAAACCAGAAATAACCCGGCACATTTGTTTTATTGACTCCATGAACCTCGAATGACATAGCCCTTAAATCCGAAAAGTTCTACTTTGGCTTGTTTTTCCCCTTTTGCTGGCACGACTTCCGATTTTTGCTTGGTATAGTAGCTTAAGCGTAACTCATGTTTTTCTAGGTAAGGCATAAATTTATCGTGTGTTTAAATCATCATATTTTTCAAAACTAGGTCAGAAAGTTTTTCTATTAAACTTCGCTCCGTTAGGTGTAATGATATTTTTCCCTTCTTCGAAAAAATCATTGACAAACCCGCAGTAAGCAGCTGCTCACAATTATAGATAAACTGTTTCTTTGGTTCCGTAAGTACCTCGTATGGTTGACCCTGAATGGTTAATTGAATCTTCGTTATTTGCGATTTTCCTTGTTTGTGAGGCAAAAAATCGGTGTGTTTTACCACCACCACGAGCTGTGGTCCACCACGACATCAAAAAAGATAGCTTTTTACCCCGTTTTTTTAAGGCAACTTTAGAACAAACTTTTCTTTTTGTTTTTAAAATAGAACCAATTGGCTTTTAAATTACCCCCCCCATCTTTAGTTGCGTCAGAAAAAGCCAAGCATTATAGTTTGCTTTGTACTTCTTTGTGGTCAACATGAGACCTATAAGCGGCATATCAAAGAGTTGTTGCAAATGGTAATGCGGCTGCACTTTCCAATACCTATCATACGTTTCCAAAAGTGGAACAATGTCAAAGGTAATTTCATCAGATTTCCAACTGCCATTTAAATAAAAGCAAAAAACAAATAAAACAGAAAAAACATCCTCAGAATTACTTATAATATAGCGGTTGCAGCCTTTTCGCCATTTTTTCTTGAATGGACTTCAGTTGTGCTAATCTTTTAATAAGTGTCTTTCGTGATTTCAAATCATCGAAATCGTCTGCAGAACGACTTTATTTTTGATGTTAGTAAAATATCCGTTAGTGCTTACTTACTTTAATTCAGATAAATTGATTTTTATTACCAGCTTGTGTTTCTTTAATACCTCAGTAATCACCCTAATGTGCATGCTCATGATCTTGGCGATATCTAAAGTGGCAAAATGAGTTTTAAAGATGTTCACTTTGTCAATGGAAAAAATCTAAATCCTCTAAATACAATTCGTGTATTTTTCAATTAAAATTTCGTCTGATATGCTGTAAAGGCATTATAAATATCTTTATACGCCACATGCCTTTTCGGGGTTAAACATGGCTGTATATAAATTAGAACGCAATTGATTGATATCCTCCTCAGTTCGGTAAAATGTTAATTTTTGCCTGTAATTTCTTTTTAGATCAGTATAATAGCATTTCATTAAAGTAATGTCGCAACTCGGTCAGCAACAGAACTTGGTGACCATCAGCGGTTACAAAAAGGGTTTTCCATCCGCGATCCACAACACCGGGACCAGAAACCTTAACTCATAATGTTATAATTTTCGAATTCTGATTATTAATATTTCGTTTTAGATAGCATAAAGCTCTCCAACAGCTTCATAATACACGTTTTCTCAAAATATAGATAATATCTTAGCACTCGTCTAGAGGTGTTGGCTTTTTAAGAATAATAAGTGAGGTAAGTCCTAATTGCTTGTAAGGTAACAATCAATTTAAGTCTATTTTATCTTCTAAATAAGGGTTCTAAGCTCAGCGATGAATATCTTAAAACTGCTGTGTATAAAAATTGGCGTTGGATGTGCAGTTAAAACAATACTGCACTAAACGTAGAATAATTTCCTCCGCTAGTTTTATCCCAACTTTTTTTTTATTCTACTAATTCAAAATAATCTTTTAATAGTTAAACTGGTACTGTGTTCCGTACAGATTTTGGAAAGGCGGCGTCTTCAACACTATCAAATACAGTACTACCTGTCGCTCCACATATTGAATAATACGAAACATAAATCAATACGTTTTGTTTTTCGAAAGCATGTTCCCTACAATAATTTTTGAAAAAAAAGTTCTAAAAATTTCTTAGGATTTTTTCCTGATTTTTAAGCCTTTTGACTTGATCTAACATCAAAGGAATTGCCATTCCCACGTTTTCAATATTGCGATAGGGTAAAATTCAGGGAATAAGCTGTTAATACAGTGAATTTATTATTACTGATTTCTTTATACTTCTAATCGTTCTAAGTTGCTTCATAAATTTCATGCCTATTTTAAGCTCATCTAGTAGATTTCTTAACTAATCTGTATCTTATTTTCTTTATCTCTTAATAAGATAAGGCACAAATTTAAGAACTTTTAAGAGATGCTCAATCGTTATAAAAGACACATATTGAATCAAATTTTGTTGCATACTGTTTAGTATTTCAAGGGTTGACCTCTCAAATTATTTAAAAACAAATTGCGGTCAATAGCTTTTGGATTTATAAGCGAAGTAAAGTTTTGGGTTTTCGTTTATAAAAGCTTATTTTTATTTAAAACAAGAACTCATGCGAAAAGGAGAAAAAAGTCACGTAAAGTAAAATTTCTAAATAATTTCATTTGGGTAAGAAGACCAAGAAAAACTAAAAACACGAAGACCAAGTGTTGAAGAGAAAACTAGCCATTAAGAAAAAGAAGTAACCAATAAAGCTTGTTTTAAGATCGAAATTTAAAAGAGCTGCCTAAATGAACTATCTTAATAAAAACAGGCTCGTTATCTTTTAGGGTATGTTTCCTTGACTAAATAAGTAGCCGTCCTAAATTAAAAGTTTTTTATATCGTCCTAAAGTCCCTCAGCTTTAGTGTCCGTAATATAACGCACATAGACCCTCATGCCTTTTTAGCATAAAAAGCTAATTAATTTCAACTGGTTCATTTTTCCAATCTTTTAAAAACTGGGGGCAATGACAAGGAACTTTTAAACTTTTTTGTATCTATGGCCGAAAAAATATTCATTACTGGACAAAATTCACAAATAGTCCCCCTCGTTTAATTCGCTATTTAAAAAAGTTTGTGAATGTTCATTTTTCCAAATTCATACAAATTTTTATTTTGCCAACCCCTAAGCTAGTACCATTTTCTAAACGATAAGGCCTCATCAATCTAAAAGGTTTCAAGACACCATAGAGTCCTGATAAAATACGAAGGACTATTTTGTAATTCTCTATTTATCTTCAGGTATAGTTCCAATGCATCTAAACCTTGATACAATCCCAACATTACGGCATACACTGCTGGTCTTGATTTTCGGGTGTAAAAAAGGCAGCCCAAATTGTTGATGCGCTCCCAATTTAATTGCGCTAGATTGTCTGATATTGCATTTAATTTAGACAGATCTTTTGTTTTTTGCTTCGCCAAACCTCGGTTTAGTTTCTCAGCTTGCTTTAAAAAAATTAGGCTGTGTATAGTCTAGGCGTCGGTAATTTTGCTTTTCACAAAATCAGGGACTCGCTGGAGAAAATACTATTTCATTTTTGATACTTTTTCTGTTAGCCATTAATATGGCATATTTTTTTCACTGCCCTAAAATTACTAAAAGATTTTTAAAAAAGAAATTGGGTCCTCTAAAAACCAAAAATCGATACCCGCTATTAACAGAAATCTATTCCTCCGAGATGCTGCTTTTTGGAATATTGACGCCATTTTTTCGATACATGCATTCATATCTTCAAGGAATTTCAGAATCAAACGCATAAATTCACCACTAAGTGGGATGCACAATAACCAGGGTTTTTGGCATGTAGTGGCTTGTCTGGGCAAATAATTTAAAGGCTTTCAACAAACTGTTTTATTTTAGTAAATGTGGTTTCCTTTCAATACTCGTTCACCTTCTCAACCGTGCGTCATTAAATAAGGTATGCCCAATATGCTTTAAGATGCAACAACGAATTTGATGTGTTTCTATAACTGTTTCTATTGACAAGAATTAAAGTTAATAGCCTAAACGCTTCAAGAACTTTATAATGGTTACAGCCCTCTTTTCCCTTGGTCGCCGTCGGGGCCAAACGGTTCATCTGTAATCTATTTGTAGGATGTCTACCTACGTGCCCTTCATGGTACCACTTTTCATCTTCTACATTTCCCCCAAACCAAAGCCACATATGTCGCGCTCGAACTAGTTTTTAAATCAAAAAACTGTTTTAGACAAATGCGTCATAGCAACATCGTCCTTAGCGATTACTAAAAGTCCAGAGGTTATCTATTATCTATTCTTATGTACCAGAATCCAGGACGCTCATTTCTGTTTTTACGGGTAAGTCCTTTTAATATGATGCAACAAGGTAATTTACTTAAGTTCCAGAAATAGTTGCCCGTGACCGGGATGTACAACCATTCCGGCCTGGGTTTATTCACGACCATTAAATCTTGATCTTCATAAACAACGTTAATAGGAATATCTTCCAGGAACTAAATAACATTTTCGTGTGGCGGATGCTCGAACAACACACGTACGTGATCACCAGCTTTTACTTTATTAGTTTTTGCTTTACCGCCACATCATTACCCAAAATGTACCTTCTCCGGCGCAGCGTTTTGATTTTGTTCCTTACTGCATTTTTCAATAAGTTCATCAAAAATTTGGTCTACACGTAAGGTTTCTTGCCCTTTGGATGCCGTGACACTATTAATGTTCAAAAAGCTCAATCTTTTTCTCTAAGGCTCAGCACTTCTTCTTCTTCCGATCATAATATTGATTCTTCTGAAGGCGGACTTCACTTTTGAGCTTCACTTTCATACCATTACCTGCAACCAATCTACTTTGATGTTTTAGGAAGTTTATACCCTTTCCTCAATATATTTAACCTTTAATACTTTTTATTGCGATAAACCATGTTCCTTCCCCGAATTCATTTCTATGATAGGTAACACGTTGCACGTCTAAACGCAACAGCTCTAAGTTTGCCGTTGCCGTTCGCAAGGTTGACTTGTATTATGTCGGAACACTTAACTTTTTTATACCCTGGATGGGGTTTTACTGTAACCATAACTTTTCTATTCTCTTTTAACTATGTTGCCGGCTGGTGGATTTTTTTGCTCATCACAGAAAATCTAGGGAAATCTGGATTGTAATTTGCAGAGTTCTAACAATTCATAACGCAAATTCTGCGTCATCAATAACTTTTCGCAATTTCAGTAACTGTTAATTTGCGTAAATCAGGCACTTCAACAAATTCACCATGGTTTTGGTTTGAACTTTTAACCATTGCAAACTCCAAAACAAGAACCAGCTAAAAACTATCAGCGCTAGTCCTAGTTGTATCAGGAAAGATTTACTCTTTAAAAAGTTGAAAAAATTTTTCAAATTTTTATCCTCTAGTATTGGGGTCAAAGATAACAAATGACCTTCAACAAATCGAATAGGATAAATTAAAATGTTAGTTTTCTTTAGGGCTGCCTCTAAAAATAATTGCGCCCGCGCCCCACAGCACACCCCTAACCAAAGGTAGTTTTTTCTTTAACCTTTGGATCTGAATAGCGTTATTTTTAAAAGTCATATATATGAAAAAAGAAGATTGCATAATTATGGGTGGTTATTCAAGTGGAAGTAAAAATATCACTCAAAAGTGGTCATGTGGTATATAAATTTCTCGATACAAATAAATTTGAATTTTTCGCATCATATTTTTAAAGAAAATGGGGTGTAATGTAACCAGAAGATAATGAAGAATATCCGTAAATAAAAATGGATTTTTCAATCGAAGTCGACGGTCATAAAATCGCCTTCGATTGCGTTTTTAATGCCATACATGGTTCTCCAGGGAGAGATGCCGCTTAGGCAATCCTATTTTGAGTTGTTAGGAATATCCACCAAACCTCTTGTGATGCCTACCAGCGGCCATTACTTTTAATAAAAGGATCTACTTCAGTATTCTGAAGCCCCTACGGAATTAAATCGGCCAATTGCTTATTTACACGCAGGAGATCCATTAGATCTTGTGGCGATTATACAAAAACAGTAGGCCTTTACCTGTTTTTGTAAAAGCAAATAAAGCCGGTAGTAGTCTGGGTGGTTTCAAAAAGTCTACACCAAAGAAAAGTTTTAATCCACCGCTATGAAATGCGTATGGTTTGAGCGACGATGAAGTTTTTAAATTGAGGCTTTTTAAATGGCAACTGAAGGTTTCTGTCGGTGTTATCTCTTACAAAGGAGAAACCTTAGTGTTTACCCATTACAGAAATTGTCTCTGAAACCGATTTTTTTGAACTATCAAGCGACATATGAGGGTAAGTCAAAAGAAAATAACTCAGGCTAGAATTTCAGAAATTCAGCAAAAAAAAGTGATAGAAATGGCCTAAGAGCCTACACTGTTTTAAAATGGAAAGGCCTTTTCAAGAAGCGAATTTATTTTTAATTGAATGATGAACCCTTAATGCTTTGAAATGAACACAAACTCCAGGACTAAACGGAAGAAAGTATTTTACCGCAACAGGCCTAGGGCTGCTGGAATTTCCGTTTGCCAGACTTATTTGAAAATGCCATTCCTTGAAGCTTTAGCATAAAATTAGTAATTTGATTCACTTAAAATGTCGATCTATGAAACGTGCAAATTTCCTGGTTTCTTTTTGATTCCGCTTACTTTATGGGCCATCAGATATTATTCAAAGAGGCCTTAACGCTTTTTGATGAAATTATAATTGCCAATACGCGTAAATTCTGATAAAAAATATAATGTTTTCATAGAAGACCGCCAACGGTTTTATCAAAAGAGGCTTTTTTGCCCATGACCAAAAATTAAAAGTATTTAACCTATGAAGGACTTACCGTAGATTTCTCTGTAAAAGAAAATGTGCCGATTTTTATTTTGAGAGGCTTAAGAAACCCTGTGATTTCGAATTTGAAAAGCTATAGCGCACACCACCGTAAATTATCAGAAATCGAAACGGTTTTTTTACTTACCTCTTCTGGAAAAATCTATATAAGTTTCCATCGATTGTCAGAGCGTGAAATAAAAAATGAGGAGACTACACCTGGTTTGTCCAGATAACTGTAAGAATTTTAAAAGTAGTTAATTAGCTAACTATTACAAGTATTTTAGTTCAAGAATTATAAAATTCGAACTCAAACTAAGTCTTTGTTTGAATCGTGCGAAAATTTAAAATACCGCTTAAAATGGTTCGTTAAGTCTCCTTATGACAACTATTTTGAGCAAATACCCAACAACAATACTAGCCTTGTATCCGGAATAACTTTTTTACTTTAGTAGGAAATTTTATTACCGTATTGAAAAAACGAAATAAAAATACAATAGCCATTACTTATTAAACAGCTACCAAAACTACATCAATATGTGGGGCTAAATTTTGAGGTTGTACATATCTCCGATAAGCTGGAAAGAGGAACTAATGGTCCTTTTTTAAGGAGGCTGTTGGGCAAATATTTTAGAAAACTTTCCCTCATTAGCCGCTTCCTTGAACGAGATTTTTGAAGGAAATGTTTTTAGGAGTATTCCTATGCTCCCTGCTAGAGATTCGTTATTCTTTAACGGTAAGAACATTTTGGCTAGAATGGTATTAAGACCTTGGTTTGATGAAGATGAAAATGTATTGGCGCTATTAAATTTCAGGTAGAGGATGGTTTTCTGAAATTGTAAAAAGTACAGCAAGATTAAACGTAAATTAAAAATTCTTGTCGGCGTAAAAGCCGAAAATTGCCTAAAATTGGAAGTTGGGAAATTTAATGCGAATAACCGAATGAATTGTATTGGAATAATATGACTAAATACTTCATGAAGTTTCCACTCGATTATGAGCCCATATGAAAACAGCCCATCGATTTTTTACAAACGTGGAGATAGTC
>Ga0163217_1006677_pt1 | contig 10009 bp, 9 predicted proteins | sample SynspAceP_FD_185933 | JGI IMG/M metagenome (GOLD analysis project Ga0163217, IMG submission 185933) | Saline lake microbial communities from Ace Lake in Antarctica - Synechococcus sp. Ace-P (PacBio error correction) | ecosystem: Environmental > Aquatic > Non-marine Saline and Alkaline > Saline ...
TTACCGGAGGCTGATTTGGAGTCCCAATGCTGTTTGCTTGTGTGCCTTGCTGGCCGCTGAGATTGCCAGCAGGTCAGCCTGCCGAGCGTCAGAGACAGGAGGCCCGGCCTCCCGCGTCACTCAACCATGGGGCCATAGGCACAGGTGATCTCGCAACTGGCAATATGTCCCTGGTGGCTCGAGGGTGAACGGTGTGGCAGGAGTGATCACTCTGAGCAGGCGTTGGAGGCCTCCAGGTGTCTCGGACCGAGTTACCGTGGACCCCGAATGGGCGGTGGGTAAGATCGTTGGCCGCCACCGACCATGCTGCCATTGTCGGATTGAACAACCTGCTGACCAATCACCGCCTCGGCTGCGATTCATGGGGCAGTTGAGCACATCACCGGCATAGGCACCGGAGGATCGCTGCTGCGCGATCGGCGATCTGATCCACCAGCCAGGGGCAAGTTTGCTGGGCCAACCACTGCCCGCAGGGCCCCGCAACAAGCAGCAGGCCAATGGACAGCCACGCCAGATCCCCAGCCAGTTCAGACCCAGCCAGAGCGCGCCACTGAGCCGACCAACACATCGCGGTGGTTCCAGATGTCGCTGGTGGTGTGCATGGCATCGGCCAGCCAGCAGACCGGCTCTGTAGCCGCTGACCCTCCCGTCCGTTCGTAGAACGCCAAGCGCCAGATTGCCGCAGAAGCGCCAGCAGAGCAACCAGGCCCAGCTCAACGGGGTGATTGCGCAGCGGGACCAATGCCATTGATCAGGCGTGGGCTGCGGTTTTGGAGGATTTCGAAGGCGGCAAACAGGATGAATGCGCGATCGCCAAGGCACCGACGCCTTCATAATTTAATGTGTCCGTAAGGATGGTCACGGTCTGGCCCCTGGGGATCGGACAGACCGTTGGCGATCAGACCCAACAGGCTGGAGAGGCCATCGGTGGCGCTGTGGGGGGGGGCCACCCCGGGCCCAAAATCGCCGCAGGGCCAGGAGCCGCTCAGCAGGCCGACCGCCATTTCAGGCAGGACTCATGGCGATGTTCCCCGCCCAGGGCGAATCACAGACCTCTGAACGGGCCCCCGGTTGTCCTGCGAGGGCCGGGCCCGAGCGGCTTGGACGGAATGACGTTTTCCAAAAGCGGAGGCTTCCCATCTAATTTATGGAGGCTCCTGGGATGATTGGTTGAGCTGAGCTAAAGAGATGCTCACCTCAGCCGGAGCCGCCACCGGGCCTGGCGCTGCCCGACTGTTTGCCAATCCCTTTGCCCAATCCCATGGTCCCCTGATCCCAGGGGTTATCCCCTGGCTGCCGATCGCGGCCACTGGGCTGCGCCGCTGGTCTTCAGCCGGGGCGCTGTTGGCGGGAGGCTGGGTTCTCGGCGACGCCCTGCATTTGCCCCTGCCACCGCCCTCGCCGCGAGCGGCGATGAAGGGGCACTGGGCTGGGTGGTTCGAGCCGCCCACGCGTCCTGTCAGCCCCAAATTGCCGACATCCTGGAAGGGCTTTGGTACAGCCGCTGTGACGCCTGCTGCTTTTCAAAAGTTCGAGCAAGCTGGCCGTTGCAGGCGGCTGAACCGGCGAGGCAGAGCCCTGGCCCCAGGAGAAGCGCATCCAGCAGCTGGAGCCTGTCTTGCCGGCAGCGGCAAAGCAACGGACGCACTCGAGCGCTGGGCGTCGGGTGGGTTAACCCCGCCGCCCGGCTTCGATGCACCGGCCCTGCTGGCAGCCCTGCGCGGTGCTGCCCTGGCCCCTGAACCTGCACTGGGGCCATCCCCTTCCCTCCACAAGCCCCGACTGGCAGTGGGCCCCACCCTTGAGCAGTGCGACCTGCTGCTCTCGGCCCTGACGCACCCCGCGGGGCGCCGACTGCGGCCTGGCTGGGCAGCCTGCCGCAGCGCAAGTGGCGGTCCGGTTTGCTGGTGGAACGCCTACCCGTACGGCGGGCATCCTCAAGACCTGGAGCTAGAACTCCGCTCCCACTGCCGAGCCTTTGGGCGAGCGGCTGCTGTTCTGGCAGGGCGAGGCCGAGGGACTGGGCCAAGCAAACCGGCGCCACTCCAACCACGTGCTGCATGGCGGTGGGCGGCAAGCGCTGATCGACACCGACCGGCGCGCCTTGCCTCGCTGCATGACGCCCCTGGCAAACCGAACTTGAGGCTCTGCGGCGGCAAGCCTTGCGGCCGCTGCTGCAGCGCAACCCAGTGGGACCGGTGGCAGCGGCCAGTGCTCATCGCCCCCTGCCCAGCCTGGTCTGTTGGTGCTGGCCGCTGCCAACGGCCTGATGCTGCGGGAGATGGCCCCGCCCTCTGGACTGCCCCTGGATGCCCGGGTCAACTGCGCGACGCCGCCATGGAGCTGGGCCAAGGCCGCCCTGGCCCCTGGGCGTCGCCGAGTGGAGGCAGCCCCAGGGTTAGTGAAGTTGGCCGCCTATGGATGCGACTGGGGCTTCCACCTGGTGTGGTTTGTAGCGCGCGCTCCAGGCGCTCAGTAGCCGCCTAACCGTCACCCGGGTAGGTGGCCATCATCTGCGATGGCCGATGTGCTGGCCCTGCAGCAGCGCGTGCCCCAGGCCGGATCTTCAGCAGGCTGCGCCTGCAGGCCCCCCTGCTTCGTGGCCAAGTAGCTGCAGCAGCAGGAAGCAACTCGAATTGGCAAGGCTGTTTCCTCGCGCCAGGCCAAGGAACTGGGTGCTCTCCGGTCCCTGAGCTGCCAGGGCGGAAACAAGTCCAGGCCTGGAACAGACGCCAGTCTTCCGAGGCTTTTGAGTTGCATACCATCTTTCATGGAGAGCACGATTGCGTGAACATGTTCATTGCACGTGGAGCTATTATTTCTCCAGGCCGTACCAGCGAATCATGTGAGTGATTCGCCAGAGGCCAATAAGTCTTGATGACTAGCGCTCTTGTCCATTTGTTTCATCTTCGTCCTCATTCCTCCAATGACAACGGCTGTTCGCAGCGGACGTTCCGTCCCTCTTGGAAAGGTTCTGTCAGTGGGTCCCCTCCACCGTACATACCGCCTCTACGTGGGCTGGTTCGGTGTGCTGATGATTCACCTGCCTCCTGCAGGCCCACGAGCTGCTTCATCAATTGCTTTTACATTGCCGCCGCCGCTGTCCGACATCGAACGGCATCCCGTGGCGCCTGTGGCGGGCTCTTTGAATGTACGGCAACAACATCATCCTCCGGGTGCTGTCGTTCCAAAGTCGCAGTAACTGCCATCGGACTGCACTTCTAGCCCGATCGTGGGAGGCCGCGCGCCCGAGCTGCGTCCCTCGATGAGTGGCTTACAGAGGCGTGTCCTTACCAGCTGATCATTTTCACTTCCTGATCGGTAATTTTCGGGCCTACATGGGCCTGGTCCAGTGGGGAGCTCAGCTAACGGCTGGCAATGAAGCGTCCCACTCGGATCTATTGTTCAGCCTACAGCGCGCCGCTTTCGGCCGCCTTCGCCCGCTTCCTCGATCTAATCCCTTCGGCAGGGTCGTTTTCTGACGCCATGCCCCTGGCATCTCAGCACCATTCAACTTCAATGCTGGTCTTCCAGGCGGAGCACAAACATCCCTGATGCACCCCTTTCACATGCTCGGTGTGATCGGTGTGTTTGGCGGTTTCGCTGTTCTCGCCATGCACGGTTCGCATTGTCACCATTTCGCTGGTACGGGAAACCACCGAAAGCGAGAGCCTGAATTACGGCTACAAGTTCGGCAGGAAAGAGGAGACCTACAACAATCGTAGGCGGGCCCACGGTTATTTCCGGCCGCCTTGATCTTCCAGTAGCCTCCTTCAACACAGCCGCAGCCTTGGCACTTCCTGCTCGCCGCCTGGCCGGTGGTGGGGATCTGGTTCAACGTCCCTGGGGCGTCAGCACGATGGCCTTCACCCTTCCCCAAACGGCTTCACTTCAACAAGTCGTGCCGATTCCAGGCGGGTGTTGAAACACGCTGGGCCGACGTGCTCAACCGCGCCAACCTCGGTTTTTCGAGGTGTGCACGAACGCAACGCCCAAACAAGCTTCCCGCTTGATCTGGGCCCTAGAGCGAATCCAGGCCCGTTGGGCTCTGATCGGCTGAATCCGTTATTCGTTCAGGCCTTTGCCGGCTTTCTCAAGGTGTTCACTGCCACCCATTTAGCCCCCCCTGAGGGGGTTTTGATAGGGTCCGCACAATCTCTTTCATCTCACAGCAAGTGCGTTGGGCTAGACCGACTAATCTCCCCCATGACTGAATGGCCCAGCGGCCCTTACTCCTCGCGGGGCCCTCAGCATTTCGTCAGTGTTCAGTCAGGGCGAGTGAGAACAGCGTGAGTGATGGCAAGTGAGTGATGCGGTCGCCGACCAGCGCTGGCCCTGGTGGCCTCTGCTGCCCTTTAATCCCTACGGCCGACGGCGCACCTTGGTGCGGGAAGCTGGTTCCCAGGCCTGGGTGTGGGGTTTCGAAGCAGCTGCAGGGGCTTTCTATGTGCCCGTGCCGATCCGGATGGACCGGTGGTGCGGGCTGCGCGAAGGCCTGCTCCTCTACGCTCACACGGTTGCTGCGCCCCGCTGAAGTGATCCAGGAAACTTCCGGAGCCTTGAGGCTCGCCACGGTCCGGTGGTCACGATCGTGCTGCCGACCAGCTCCGGGGGCTGGAGCACAAGCTGCCGGTACCGGCCATGGGCCAGGGGCTTTCCCCGTGCCCCAGGTTGGGTCAGTCCCAAGCAGTGAGCTTCCCACTCTCTTTGCCCTGGACTGCCCTGGGTTCCGGCGGATCGCAAAACACGTTGTTAGTTTGAGGACGGCGTGGCCCCATGGCGATGCACTGTCCTGGCACCCCTGGTCCTGTGAATTTGGGCATCGGCCCCTTCTTGGAGGTTGCCCTGTTCCACCGACAAGTGGCTGCCCCTGCTCGTAACCGATGCCGCTCGTGGCTTATTGCCCCTGATCCACCGCAGCTTGTTTGACGCTGATCAAGGCCCCTGCTGGTTTCACGCACGGGAGAAGGGGTGAATGAACACTCCAAGGACACAGCCGAGGCGGCGGACGGGGCTGGTGGCGCATGGTCCTGTTCGCGTCCTATTCCGGCCGAGTTCTACAGGTTTTTGCTTTGCAAGGCGTTGGCTCTGTTCCTGCCGAGTCCGGCGTAACCGGCAGGCCGAGGCTTATTTCGGGATCTATCGTTTCGCCTGGCCCTGCCTGGCCTGGGAGGCCGACTTCGAGGCGTTGGCTTCGCGGGGGCCAACCCCATCTGCAGATCGCCCCATGGCTGGAGAGGCTGGTTCCTTTCCCCGATCCAAGGAGCTTTCTGTTGGGCTGGATCCGTGAAGCTGGCGGGGATCGACTCCCTGGCTGGATCATTCCCGGCCCACTACACGGCCCCGGTCCACTGCACCAGCAAATTATCTTCGTAACTTTTGCTGGCGAACTCGACACACGTGATTGGGCCTGCTCGGAAAGGGTCCTGGCGGTTTCTTAGCTGGCCTGGAACAACAACTTGCTGCGCTGGAGAATCATCCCCAGGTCTGTTTCAGAACTGGACCAAGCCCCTCAGAGCTTCAGTTCGCCGGGATCGGCATCAACCTGCCCCTTCGCCGAACAGGGTGGTTTCCCGAGCTTCCAATCCGCTTGCTCATTTGGCGCGGGAAGGTAACCGGTCATCATCGCCGAAGCGAGCAATCCAGCCAGATTATCCGCGGCTTGGCTTGGAATCTTCACCTCGAAACTGCTTCGCTGGGGATCCAATCCCAGCAGGCCTTGCCGGTTGTTGGCGGATGATGTCTGGATATCGCCACTGGCCGAACGGGCTACCCGCTGCAGCAACGTCCGGGGATTGTTCCTGCAAATACTGAATCAACAATTACTGTTGATTCGCTTCACTGTCAGTGGCAGGAACTCCGGGTTGAACATCTCCGGTGAGTGCTCTTGCAATCACGGCTTTCACCTACGCAGGCCGTCGGCTCGCCCTCCTGCCGGCAGGGTGAGACCGTATCGGTCCGAGCTGGTTGAGGGGCCCAGTAGCGCAACACGGCCGTGCCGATCACTGTGAGTCAGCAGGAAGCGGACCCAGAGGTGGGAATTTCGAGGCTGGCATTGCGGTTGTCCCCCAAGACCATCAGATTGTCCCGGGGGCACCACAGCGGCGGTAGGTCTTAAGAGGCGATCGGCACCTGGCGCCAGGTCTCAAACTACGGGGTGCCCATTGGCGGATCAACGCGCCGCCACGCACTTCGATCCCGATCACCCGCCGGGATCTGCCGCCCGCCGACCACCCGCTTGATGAGGGCGGCTTTTGGGGTCGTAGCCGGCTTCGAGCAAGGGGTCTGGCCCGGCCTGAAAGACACGATGGTTCTACCGGCAAGGGGGGCTGCAGATGGGGCCGACACCTTTCTCCACCAGGATCCGATCGTTCAGCTGGCAGGGTCCGGCAGCATCGAAGCCGGGGAATCCAGCGGGGTTCGATCACCGCCCACAGCGCAGCGTCCACCGCCAGCAAGAACCCAGAGTCAAAAGGCCAAGCCAGGCCGGGTGTTCGTTTTGGCCCCTGGGCCAGTGGCAGGAGCAGGCCGCTGGGGCGAGGTCCCGGTGCTGGGGCGCTTCAATTTTCAGGGGTCCGAACCGGAGGAAAGCCCGCGCAAGTGGGCATGATCACCCCATCCTGAACAGGTGCGGCCAGGGTGAGCGCAGCCGGAACCTTGAGGCTTCTCTGATCCTGCCTGCAAGGCCTGCAGCGGCTTGGACTGTCGGCGTGCCTGGTGCTCTGTCCCCGGCAGCCGGTCTGCAGCCCTGGCCTGGGCGGCCGGAATGCTGGCGGGTCCGCGGCCTGAGCCTGCAAGAACCGGCATCGATGAACCGCTCCGCGCCTTCTTCGCACTCGGGCTGAGCCGGGCCGATGGAGTCCCAGCGGACGTGATCACCACGTCGGGCCACCGCCGTCGCCAACCTGCTGCCAGCGGTGGTGGAAGCTTGACCCGGCGCGATCCCTCTGTTGCTTCTGAGCGCCGACAAGACCCGCTCACCGCAAGGGATGCGGCGCCAACCAGACCGTCACCAGGAAAGACTTCCTGGCGGTCCAGCTGTTCGCTGGGTCGGGCGAAGCCGAGGCCAACCGGCCTGGCGGCCATGGAGCGGCAGCCCTCGAAGCGATGGCCGAGCGTGCCTGGCGATCCGCCCCTGGGCTATCCAGGCCGGACCGCGTCCATCTCAATCCTTCCGTTCGACAGACCCCTGCAGCGCCGACGCCGGCCACCCTGCAGCGCCTGGCCGCCCCTCTGGCTGCCAGCTGCTTCCTCGGCAGAATCGTGGCCAGGCCCGGATGGCGCGCGTAACGGGCCTGGATCCGGCGGCTGTCCGGCCTGGATCCACGATCAACCCTGGGACTAATCGTGCGGCCGACCGTGGCGCGGAACGCCGGCTGATTGGGCCGGCGTTTCCTTTTGCCCGCGCCCTGCGCCCACTGGCAGCAGCGCAGGTGGCTGGCCCCCTGCTGGCTGACGGGCTCTCCGGGCTGCGGGGCCAATCGATCTGGTTCTGCTTCGCGGGCCTACCGACCTGTTGCTGGAGGCGGCGCGTTAGAACTGGCGGCCGCCCAGGTGCTTGCGCCTCGGTCCCACGCCCTCCAGCAGGCGCCTTCAGCAGTGGTTGGCTGGCTTGGGGGCCATCGAAGCTGCTGATCTGCGAAGCCGATCCCGCAACCAAGGATCCGCTGGGAACCATTGGCGACATCACCCAGCGATGGATCTGGGCTTGGCCACACTGGTGCCAGAGCCAGAGCGAACCGCCATCTGGCGAGGGCCAGCCCCGCCCCCAGCCAGCACGGCCTGCAGCAGCGCTGGCGGGGCAGCGGGAGGCCACCTGCCAGGCCCGCTGCTTGATTCACAACCTGCCGGGCCAGCGGAGCGCCGAGCGAACCAGGCCCTGGCCCGGCGCCCTGAGCCCTTGCTGCTGCCGGCCGATCGGCCGGTGATGCTGGCCAGCAGGCAGCCCGTGCCGCGGACTGGGAGAGCTTTGCCGATCCCAAGGGGCCGCAGCCCGGCCTTCTATGGCTTCCGCGGCGCCTCCGGCATCGACGGCAACCCTGTCGCTGGCGGCTGGACTGGCCGAGAGGCCTGGGACAACTGGTCTTGGTCTGTGGCGACCCTGGCCTGCTGCAATGACCAGCACCGGCCCTGGTTTGGGGTCACGCAGTTGGACGGGGCAACTCACCGTGGTGTTGATGATAACGCGGCGGCGGCATCTTCGAGCCAATTGCCGATTCGCACCAAGCCCGAAACAGCACCAGTTCGATTTGAGCGGCCTGTTCGGCCATGCCCAGCGCTTGACACCGGGCCCCTGCTGGGCGGCCCATGGCGTGCCATCTCGGCGGGTGGAAGCGGCTCGAACCGACTGGCGCAAGCCCTGCACTGGACGTGAGGAGAACAGCTCGCCCTGCTGGACTGCGCACCGATCGCCGGGCCTGATGCCCATCTGCGAGAACTGTTGCGAGCCAGTGCGTCACCGCACAAGAAATGAGGGCGACTTGCTTCAGGCCCGATGAGACGCCGATTCCCAACCCGGCCCCAATCCAGCACGGGTCGGCCAGTGCGAGGAGTGGCTCCGGCCAGCGACTACGAGGAACATCCTGTTTGAGCGCTGAGCCGGCAGGCCCGGCAATCGCCCGATCACTGATCAAACTCGCCCGGCCAAGCGGCAACGCCTTCGCCCCCGCAACCGTTCAGGAAGCTCTTGCGACGCTTTCTCCGCGCGTGCGCGACAACCCAGCCATCGTTGTGGTGCTGTTCAACCGGTGCTGGGCCGGCGCCGATGGCGGCTACGCTTCTGCTCCGGCGGTGACAGAGCGTGCGCCGGCGATGGCGGCTATCTCGATCAGCTCCGCCCTGGCCCCCGCCTCAACGTGCTGGATCTGCAGGTGCGATTGATCCGATCACTGACCGAAGGTGGTGATTGCCCCTGGTGCTTGGCTTACGCGATCGGTGGCGGCCAGGTGCTGCACCTGCTCTGTGAACCTCAGCCTGGCGGCCGAGAACGCCGTCTCGGCCAGAAAGCGGCCGCGGGTGGCAGCTTCGACGGCGGCTTCGGGCGAGTTTTAATCTGGCCCGCGTGGTGGGAGCGCAAGGGCCCGGGAGATTGGTTTCCTGTGGCCGCCAGTACAACGCCGAGGAGGCGCTGGCCATGGTCTGGTTAACGCGGTGGGCCGCTGGCCAGCTGGAGGCCGGGGAAGGGGTGCCGCTGGGCCCGCGACCGTGCCTGCGCCAGAGCCCAACGGCGAATCCGCTGCCTCAAGGCCGCTTTCAATGCCGAAAACGACGCATGGCGGGCTTGCAGGAACTGGCCGGTCAGGCCACCCATCTCTTCTACCGAAAGCCGAAGCCCAGGAGGGTCCGCGAATGCTTTCTGGGAGCAAAAAAAGGGATCCGGATTTCTCCGATCAAGCCTGGCTGGGCCTGGGCAACGTCAGCTGGGTGGAGCATTCCGCAGGAGACCAGGGATTGAATTAATCTCAAGACCTACCGGATTTTGATTGTTTCTGTGCTGGCCGCCCGGTTCGCCTCCTGCTCCTGCGGTTTGCTTGTCGTTGCACCGGCCTTACTGTCAGAGCTGCCAGCCCGTACTGAAATGGACTTGGTCCAGCCCCCGTCCCCGTCGAGCCCCGCTCACCTCCTAGCCCAGCCCTACCCAGCCCAGCGCCCACCAGCTCCCTGGGTGCTCTTCCGCGCCAGCGCCAGCTGTTGGTCCCTTGAAAACGGTTCCCGGGAACTGCGCTCGCTTCCCCACCAGCCTGGCGCTGGGATGCAGCGTGCGGAAACGCCCCTCGGTCCGCTTTGGAGGTGATCGAAATGCTGTGCCAACCCTGAGGTGGGAGCACCCGGCCACCGCCAGGTGGTACCGCGGGACCGAACACCCCCTGGGGGCCCAAAAGCCCCCCGCTGGATCGGGTTTTTGGCGGATTGCCAGGGAACGCAGTGGTCTTTCACGGCAGCAACACTGGAGGTGAAGGGCTGCGTCACCGTCGTTTCCCATGGAACCCCAGCGGGTCCAGCGTGGCCA
>Ga0163217_1046258_pt1 | contig 10009 bp, 7 predicted proteins | sample SynspAceP_FD_185933 | JGI IMG/M metagenome (GOLD analysis project Ga0163217, IMG submission 185933) | Saline lake microbial communities from Ace Lake in Antarctica - Synechococcus sp. Ace-P (PacBio error correction) | ecosystem: Environmental > Aquatic > Non-marine Saline and Alkaline > Saline ...
CACACAAAGGAGAAGGGGAAGATTCCTCCATTCTTTGGTAAAAGAAAAAAGTCCCCCCCCCTTTTTTGGCAGTATCCGATGGTTTTCCTTTTGGGTCAAGTTATAGGCTTAATTTTCCTCTTTTTTCGAATTGGATAAAGCTAAAACTTTTCATGGTGATGCGCCTGCCACTTCCTATAGTCACAGACGCTGAAAATGTAAAGGCCAAAGTCAATGCACCGTGGGAATGAAGAAACTAGCTCATAACCTGTCCTGAATATTGAAGTACAAACCTACTAGTGTCCAGAAATCAGTTACAGATAGGAATAAATCTAAAGGTTGTACTCCCGTTGAAGTTCTCATCAGCTGAAAAAAGACGCTCAGGTAAATTCCAGTGGACTTTACGTTAGTGTCTCAACTACTCTTCGCAATTTTCTCGCCACCAGGGTAATAGTCATTTTGGTTGTTAACCAATAATAAAAGTGCTTCCTTTTGAACAGCTAACTAGGCTCAAAAAAACACTTTCTACTCGCACATCTCTGCCTGAGAATTATAACTCGTTCACTCCCGGTCACCCAATTGAGTTATATCCGGTTCTGCTTTAATGCAGGTTCAAAACTAATTGCTTGGATTTCAGCAATGATTTTAGCATCGTAATCATTTTTGCAACCTACTCAATGTCTAAGGTATTTATACTATTTAAAACGAAAGCGCCAAATACAACTCCCTCTTCTCCATTAGATGGCAGAATTTCCAGGTCTAAATATCCAGTTGCTGCTTCCTAGTTGGATAGATGACGTTAGTGAAAATTGTTTGACTGATCTTCAGCTAACTTTTTTAAACTTCATAAGGACTAAACCCAAACGCAAGATATGGGTACGATGAAATCAAAGCCTCCACTCGCTTGAAGCCGTTTTTTTCCTAGTTCATTTCACACATCAAAGAATTGGACCACTCAGAAAAACCATATTTGCTTCTGTTTAATTAATTCTTTATCTCCGACCTCTCCATCAATAAGGCATGCGGGTTGGGAATTTTTCAATAAAAACGGTAGTTGGAGAAATCAAGTCAACCTCAGAGACTTGATAATAATTTGGGAAATCCGGGTAATCATAACCTCATCGTATGCGGAAATTAAGAACACATTAATTAACCAACAGCATTTGAGGTTGATTTGGAGGCTGGGAGAAAAGCGTGATTTCAGTCATGCGCAAATTCAAAATCAGTGGAGTAGAATAGTAGATCAAGAGCCGAACAAAAATCTGGAGAGAGGTTTGATGAAAAAAAGCCGGGAACTCATGTTAAATTTTTTAGCTCATAATTCTTTTCACAAGTATGTAGCGAAACAAGTTTTCGAAAGTAGATGTGCATCAACAAGTTCGATTCCGGTTTTTTTGCTCAACTGACCTAGCTTTGGATTGGTGATAAAAAGTATATAGCTCGAAGACAAAAACAGGTATTCAATTAATAAAGGAGTTCAAACAATTTTTTGGAACAGAATAGGAGTTTTCTTATTCTTTCTTGTGGCTGGGATTAGTAAATGACTAAAACCGAAAATAATCATGTATTGTAGCCGTCGTGTTCTTTTTCTTATCTGAAAACGTGAATTCAAATAGCGCCACTACACAACTTAAAAAGTTCTCTGGTCATTTTTTGAACAGTTTTTTTTTTCAAACTTCTGTAAAAATTGACGTCCAAATTGAATAGTATTTTCTGATTCAGCAAAAAACCAGCCCTCATAATTAATCAGTAATAATTACGAATAATTCATTAAACTTGATGTAACATTTCTTAAAGTAATTCATTTGTTATTTGAAAAAAAGGAGTTTGGCTTGGTACCGAAATGTAGTATGAGTATCTCCCTGCGTCATCATTTCTTTTCGTGTTGTCTTTGCCTTTGCAGGAGATACAGTTTTTTGCAAATCCTAGCGTCGAGTTTGTTAGCACCAATAACCCAAGCTTTTAATTCACCAGGAGAACTAAGCGCTTACCTCCAAATTTGCAACTAGCGTGAATTTGGTGAGGGAAATCAAAATTCAACTTCAGTCCTTCATGAAGATTGGCCGCATCCTAAGGAAATAGTAGTGAGAGGCAAGAAACCGAAGACGAAACTCGTCATGACAATTATTTCATGCTCCTTAAAAAGGTCCAAAACAACAATACTTTAAAACTTTTAATTTTTACTTCGAGAACTTTTGTCCTCAAGTTAGTTTTTCGAGAGATTTACAAGAGTCTTTTTTTTCTATTCCCGGGAGCCTTCCAGCTCCTATACTTATTCAGGTATTTATAATTTGATTTTTCATTTTTTTGGTCCCAGTTTCGCTGACACTCAAGAATTTCTTTGTCTAATTCGAATTCTAAAATCTTTTAGTACTTGCACTAGAATTAGCTTCGCTGCTTTTTTTCAGAGGTAAATAAATTGATTATTCAAACTCAGTTTACAAGAAATCATATTTTTATGAAAAATCAAACTTTTCATGGTCTCTTTGGGCTATGCGCTAGCAGTCTTGGATGTCTAGCTGGACTCCAAGGGCGAAGAAAAGAAAAGAGGCAATTACTCAAGATTTTTGGTTACCAGCCCACTTATTTCAAGAACATTAATCACCAAAGATATGGATCACAGATTCCATTCCTATTTCAGCATTCGAACTGATAGAGCTATGGAAAAGGCTACCATTCCAGAAGATCTATGTGGATGAGGCCAATTTGTCCAAAAAGGCCAAGTGATTTTTCAAGATTATGCCTAATAGTCTATGTAGGGCTGAGCTGGAATAAAAGCTAAAGCAGAATGCAAATTCACCAGAATGATACGAAAAACACAAATCTTGCTGATCGAAAACTCGTCTTGTTCTCCCAATGAATTAGCGATGGCCAAGGCAAAATATGACAAAGCGAAGCCGAATTGTGTTAGCCGAAACCACATTTAAAAATTCACTTTGAGATTTCGTGCACCATTTTGATGAATATCGATCGATTTTGGTCGGGAAGGAAGTCTAGTTGATAGGGAGAACCTGTTTGCCAATTTTGCAGATAACAGCAAAATGTGGGTTTATTACCAATGTCCTGAAGCTGAATGACTAGACTACCGGGAAAAACTCCAGTCTGAAGAAAAGGTCGAGTCCCAGCCTGATATGGCTAATTAGTAAACGAATCTTGAATTCGCTGGAATCGTAGAAACGATTGAAGCAGAATTCAGAATAATTGAAACTGGCACAATTGCCTTTCAGAGCGACTTTCCCAACATCCGAAAAGGCCTCCTGCGTACATGGTGAGACTGGTAATATCGAGAATGAGAATTCGGATGGAAAGATGCATAGATGATCCGCCAAAGCCAACTTCGAGGTACTGGACAAAAGTATGTTTTCATTGTAGATGGAAGAAATATTTATCCGCTCTCGTGAAATCCCATCGCTGCAGAGATACCCTCAATCGTATATATTTGTTCAGGCGGACTGGAGAAAACTGACGTATTTCTTTTTTAGATGGTCTTCGCGTTGTGGAAGAGAATCGAAAAATCATGCTTTGATTTTATTCACCACTTGCCGCTGTATCTAATCTGACCTTACGCTGAAGTGGTCAACTACTAAACATACGTATTTAATGTTACCAATTTTTCAGAGACCGGTTTCTGAGCTATAAGTCATATCGGTTGCATCGTCTTTCTAGGTCTTGCTTGCAATCAAGCAATTTAGCTCTTTCGCAGTTTCCCTCAGATTGCGAGCGAACCACGGTAATATTTTCAGCGCCTATCCTGGATAAGTGCTTGACGTACTGTCAAATCAACTTTGATTAGCGCTAGAAAACGCCATCAATGGTGTTCAAGGCGATGCGCTTACATGCTTACAGATCCGCTACAGCGTCAGGAGAAGCTACGATCATATTTATTTTTCGAACCGGGTCCGGATCCAACCAAGCAGTAATTCGGGGTAAAAACAGGGTTGACGCAGTCATGCTCTTTAACCTGCGTCTAAGTGCACGAGAAGCGATGCATTATCAACTCCCGAATTTCAGCAAGTATGCTGGATGGTTATTGAACCTCTATTCCACGAGCGAAAGCATGGATTGAAATGTTTCCTATATTAACTACGGCCAAGCTATAACATGATCCCCAGAAGATCAACCGGGATCAAAGGTGTCAGCGCGTTCTCAAATATTAGGTAGCCGTACCTATGCGATGCGAAGTTTGGTTGAATCCAGACCGCAAATGAGAGCTATACAACATTTCTGTAGAAGAAGTGATGGATGCGTTGGGGAGATAAAGTATTGGTCAGGTTCGTCAGGAGAACGGACAAAGTTCTGGATTGCGGCGCAATCGCTTGGAAACTGTACTAACCTTAAATAAAGCCGATTTAGCAACCCCGGAGGGTACAAATGATCGTTCATTCATCCGTAGCCATTTCAAAAGTGAAATTAATCACTAACGGAATTGCTAAAGTAGAACTTGGAAGTGAGGTCTTTGACATCCTACTCCAGACTTGCGGGATGGACATCCTCTCGGCAGCGATCGTGCTTAAACAAAATTAAAGGGAGTAATTGGCCAGTGACGTAGATAGATGACGTCAAAGCAACCTTAGAGGAGATGAAAAACAAGTTTCCTCCGTATGGAGTTAACAAAAATCAGTTTATGATGTTTCTCAAATTCTTAGATGCATCATTGAACAAGTAATTGACACCCTGAGGACGCATTTATTCTTGTTTGCCAATCGTATTTTTTATTTTCTTGGGAGACTGGAGATCTACTCTTTGATTCCAAATCCTAGCGTACCTAGTTCATTATAGGCGCCTTTTTCTCGTGATCCAAATCTTGGCTTTCGATCAATTTTCGTACCCTATTTGCAACTCGGGCTGGCATCGTAATCAGTGGTCGATGATGCATTGTGGTGGTGGAGCAGTTTCATGCTAAAATGGCAGAATTTCCAAATAGTATCCCGATTACGAAGCTGTTACAACGAGTACTTGGGAGAAGATCATGGGGCGATTATCGCGATCACAGCGTCATCGGGTTTCTGGTGTTTTTACCGGATCTCTGTTTATGAAGTGGCCAGTCGGAAACATTTTTTATCGACAGTTTTCGAATCTACATGGCGAGCTCGATCGTGAATCTCTGGCAATCATTGCACTGACTCTTACTCCTGTAGCTTTGTCTATGCTACTCAACGAATAAATCATGGCTAACAAGAAAGCAAAATATCCTATCCAAGTCCTGAAATGGTTTTCAATCGGGTATTTGATAACCTGACGGGAAGTATGTGACGATTACTGCGAAGATTGTCAGCAGGAGATGGTTTACTTTTGGGATATTGAGCAGCGTTTTGTGGGTAGGATGCTATTTGAAAGTCAAATTTTACCTTCAGGATTATACCAAGTGAAGATCTCAAAGGACTATCTATGCGATCATTCAACCCTCCCGGAGCTAAACATAACGAGGGACAAATGAAGTTGCTCAACGACTTCAGAAAATATGCGAAGAAATCGATGGCTTAGAAATTGCTCCTCATTGGCAAGAAGGTTATGAGATTATGACAGAAGGTCGGGGATCAAATGCGGTACTTGTCTTCTAAATTCTTAAGCCTTGGTCAGAGCGGGAGCACTCTTGTAAAAGAAATCAATGAAGAGCAGACAGAGAATACAAAGGGCTTGGAGCCATTGTGGAAATTTCTTCGAACCGCCCGCGATTCCAGGTTGTTGGATCTCCTGGAGGTTTTTCAATGCGTTTGTTAAGATAAAACAAATAATACAGATTACAGATCTCTGACAAATCACAAGAAAGTTCAATGGAGGATCTAGGTAAGCCGAAAAAAGAACTTTACTGGCTTGTTTCACCTTTTTTCGCAGCGATATCCTCAGTATGATTTGCAGCAATCGATAACGATATAAGGCTGCAAAAAGGAGTTTCGATGGTAAAGCACATGAAAACCTCAATATCATGATTGGGTAGTACTTAACGAGTCAAGGTTTATTCCGATTTGCAGTTCTTTAAAGTATGTGTGCAATTGGATCCGGAGTTCAGAAAACTCGCTTCCGATGGATGAACCTCTTCGTCAAAAATGAAACAGGCGAAATGGTTCTTAACTCGTCATTCATCGACCATGAAAAAAACCCAAGGTCAATGAAATTACTCCCGAAAAAAAAAATAAATAAAAACTGACAATTCTGCAGCCATCCGTGTCCTTCCAGCTGTGGATATACAATTCCAGCAGATTGCCATTCAGGCCATTTCGCGAAGTTTCAGCATCGACTTGCAAAAGGCTATGACATCGCAGGTATAAGGTCTTTCCTAAGATAGCCAATGCGCATGAAGCTTTGGTTGTATGCTTGCTCGTATTGGTCTTCGTGTTATTTTCCTATTAGCTGCTTCAGTATGAGAGCTTCCTTATTCTTTCGCGTGGTATATTCTGCAGTGGAGTCCCTTTTGGGTCCATTTATGCTCCTCAAGGCTCCATGGGCAGATCAATGATTTTATTACGCCCAGAAGAATCGGATAATCTGCTTTGGTCTCTGGGAAAAAATGCGGTACTGATCGTAGAGTTTGCGGTCCAAAAAAGACAGGAAGGACTCTCCATCCTAAAGCTGCTATCGAAGGTGCAAGAGTAAGCATTTCAGACCGATTTTGACTGACCTCATTGCCTTATTGCAGGTTTGATTCCGCAATTCCTTGCTTCAGGAGCTGGCTATTGGTAAATCAACCATCGGGAGCATCCTGCGATTGGGTGGAATGCTATTCGGACAATTTCTCGGTAATTCATCGTCCCAGGTCTGTATTATCATTTTGCAAGCCTTGGCAGATGGCCGTCACCTTACTCAATGCAACGAAAGACGAAGTTCCTTTACAGAAGACTTTAACACATCTCATGCAAATAGTATAAGATACACTAAGCGTAACTGGCGCATGGAATTGGTTGTTGGGCGTTACGAGTGCAAAACACCTGGATAAATCCAGAAGAACTCAATCGGCTACTCCTGAAAACATTTAAAGGAGTAAAAAGACACGACGGACGTAACCGCCGGACTTTCTTTGGAAGATATTTCGAAGATCCTTATCTTAAAATCTGATAGAGACTGCGTTTGCAAATAATCAGGCTAAATTTACGCTCCAGGAGATTGAAATTGCAAAAAATGAAGATCCGAATTCGGAAGGGAGAAGCTATCTCCCTTCGTTGGAATCACAGGAGCTTGCGGGTGTAGGAAAAGTTGGCCGATCACACAGTCAAGGGCCAACGATGCAAACACGGATATTAAAAACACCCGGTGTGAGTTTCCTGACCATCCAAGATTACCTCCTAGTGCCATTTGCTACTGGGAAGTGGATATTTGGAAGAAGCTTCGGAAACGTCAAAAAATCACGATGATGCGCTATTGGGTACCCGTTTGAATGGAAAAATTTTCATGTCACGGAATATTGGTTTCAGAAATCTCAATTCCTAAACACGAACTCCTGCACTAGACAACCGACTGACTATTCTTATAAACAGAATATTCGAGTTCAGAAAAATGCATTTGGAAATGCGATACCAGAAAGATGCTGCCAAGAGTGACCGTTGGCAGTCAGAAGTTGTCGAAAGCTCAAGTACTCAAAGACCCAAAGTTTAAATCTCGATCCGTCAACAGATCTTCGAACATCGAAATAGACCTCAACTTTCTTGCGCCGGTTCCTCAACTATAACTAGGAATTTCTGAGATTTTCAATGAAAGCTAATCTCTGCTAATATCAAAGCGGAATTCCTGCTCAGTTATTAGAAACGTCCTGATATCAACATGCGAGTTAGAACTAGAAGCGGCAAGATTGCGTTAAGTGTGCAAAGCTGATTTTATCCTTCGCTCGCATTACTGCAGGACTAGGATTCAACCGCTTCAATCCTGCCTATCTATTTCCGACCCCGAGTCGATCTTATCTCCTGCTTGGAGATTTAACTGCACATTGATCAAACAAAATGCGATCAAAGCGAGGTATCTATCAGCCAATGCAAGACAGATTCAAGCTACTATATACGATGCAGACGATTATTATGCTTATGTGGAGTGATGAATCAGCTATCCAACTATAGACAGATCTGAGGCATAACTATGGCTTTGCAACCAAGCAAGTGGAAGCCCTTTCTGCATCTTGAAGTTTCTAATCGAAACTATTTAATTTCTGCTCGAGCAGACTAATCATGGAGTGCTGTTTACTCAGCGTGATGCATTAGAATCAAAATTTGATCTAATCGATACAAAAATGAACCAGCTGATTGCAAAAGTGACTATTTAACCGAGCACTAGGTGGTGACTGGAAAATAGGTAAAATTTATTAATTGGTTTGATAATTCCAACCAGTAAACAAGTGGAGATAAATTTGAAAAAACCTCCCGGTTTCGGAGGCTTTTTATCTAAAATCCAACCAGCTCTTACTTGAAAATAGTAAACTTCTATCCTCCTTAACTCTGATTTGAGAGCTTGGGATAGACCGTTTTTCAACGAGCGCATCAAAAATACTTTAAGTTCGTATATCGGAAATTGCAAATCAGTAAAAATCAAAAAAAGCAGCTTAAATCTATGGTAATCAAAGCATTCGGTACTATCTCCGATCGCTATTCATCATCTGCTGAACTCCGCATTGGTGGGCCTGCCTCGCTTGGTGGCCTCCTCCCAGTAAGCAAAGAGATATTACGGGCATAGTTGAGATAATCATACTACTTTATAAACAATACTGATCTTGTCAGTTTTAAGATGACTATTTAACCAACGACTAGTTTAACTGACAAAAAGCACAAGAAAGTCATCCAGACCTGCCTATGTAGGCTATAGCCTCATATGAAAAACTAACTGAAAGGAGCTATCATTACCTACGATTTTTTGAAGAATTTCACAAAGTGTTCCAAAGAAGTCGGAGATTTCGCACTTTACACTTGGAAGATTAGCGGAAGCTAAAAAATTTCTACAAGCGCAAAATAACGAATGTCTCGATCCACTCCTATCACAGCGATTTTAGCAGATGTTCTCGATACGCACAGATTACATCTGAGTAATAAAGAAAAATCGGAACGCTATTTACAAGGAGCATTCAATTCCGAATTGGGAATTCCCCTCAAGGTTATAAAATTTTTGCAAGATATTCCCTGCCGTTGCAGATGCCAGGAATTACTCGAATCAGTTTTTAACCAAAAAGAAGATTTATCGCAGTGATACAATCCTTTTCAACAGTCGAATATTTTTTTCGATAGAGTAATTCTTCAAAAACTCTTTTAGATTTTCAATCTCGGAATTTTACATTAAAGTGTAAGATTCGAAATTCAGATAAATACTCCCTACCGCCGTAAAATACCTCCAACTCTGCATATTGCCGATTCATCAACGAAGGCGTCATTGATTATTTTCCCTTTCTCCAAGAGTACAATCTCATCCACATATCTCGTGACGTGATTTCGAATGAGGCTGGAATCAAAAAGGTCGTTTTGAATAATCTTTTTTCTGCAAGGGGAAAAGGATAAACTTCTCAATCTGACTGAGACTTGGTCAAGGTTTTTCAAAGGGTCATCTCTAAAAATATACATCCGGTTGCCCATCCATCGCTGCAAGCCGATTCCTACTTTTTAGGTTTCCTTTGGATAGACATCACGGATATATTCTTCTTCCAAGATCTCAATCGTAATAACATTCAATGAATTCTCCAAGTGAATGCCTAATCTGCTTCAGACATCCCATACACCATTTTACTAAGCGTCTGGAATACTCATTGGGTCAGTAAAGCTCAAAAGCATGTGCTCAATCTTAAATTAAGCTCCAGTGTGCTTTCCAAGTTGTCGTTTACTTACATCGTGCCATCAATTAAGTACTGTGCCTGATGCTGGCTGATAGATCCAACTATTCCTGAAAAGGGTTGTTTACAGCCACATTATTCCCGCACTAATCCAACACTCAGAATTTGGGATTTCTAACTGATTCGACATCTAAGACTATCGATTCTTTGATGCTTTTTTACTGTTTATTGTATCATGATCTTGAACGGATGAAGATTGAAATTTCGTAAACGATTAGCGTTGATTCGGTTAAT
>Ga0163217_1057695_pt1 | contig 10009 bp, 16 predicted proteins | sample SynspAceP_FD_185933 | JGI IMG/M metagenome (GOLD analysis project Ga0163217, IMG submission 185933) | Saline lake microbial communities from Ace Lake in Antarctica - Synechococcus sp. Ace-P (PacBio error correction) | ecosystem: Environmental > Aquatic > Non-marine Saline and Alkaline > Saline ...
TAGTCGGCTGGATTTTTCTTTTCGCCCGCTATCGCGGCTGTTAAAGCACGACGGCCAGATGGTTTACCGCCAAGACGGATGGTCACCTTTCGGTCGTCCGCTTTGCCGGTACCCTTCAGTGCCCGTTCTACGAGTTGATGCACTTGCATACCGCCGGCCGACGGCAGCGGCGGCTATGCGATCTGGCTGATCACGTATGCCCATGGCGAGCTGTTTCTGGTGGCAAGATGGCAGTCGCTGGGGCAATGGAGTGGAAGAGGCGCTGGCTTTCCTGGACCCCTGCAAGCTATATGGAGGTGAGCCAGCATTGCCAGAAGCTGCCGTTGCTTGACAGTTCCGCGCATCTCGACCCGACCCCGCAGAGCACGACCGCCAAGCCAGCCGTGACCCGCGCTGGGGGTGACACCCTTACGCGCTGGTCCCGCCGTGGGCGGGCGGAACAGATGAAGCGCTCGGAGTATCCCCTGGCAGCCAGCCCTGCATCCTGCAAGCAGGATCGGACCGAGCTGAAGTCCAGGTTATTACGCGATGCAGCAGGGTCGGCATCGTGATGTGGGTTGAGCTGAGCTGAAGTGGGAGCCATTTCGGCTCCCACTCAGCATCGAGTCGGGATCTTGTTTGCGGCCTTTGTTCTCAGTTGCGCGTGCTAGAGGGATGTACCTTGACAGATTCGTTCACGCCAGTACCAAGGTTGTTGTCCGACATATTGGCGGCTCTATCTTCAAAGCGTCTCACGCTGGCTGTGCGAGGTCGCCGCGCGAAGGAGACGTCTTCGAGCAGGCGTTCCAATACGTATGCCAGGCGACGGGCACGATGTTCCTCGTTTTCTCGTTAACCTCTGCTGCAGGCGATCTCGGGGTCGCTTGATGGCGTCAGGAGAGAAATCGTGGTCAGCTTCGGTATTCATCAGCGCCTGATAACTGCTCGGTCGTGCGCATGCGTTCGGCTAGAATGCTGCCTCGAAAATCACCGGGTGTCAGCGACTTGCAGCTCGCGCGGATCGGCAAGGCGGCCACTGCGCTCGGGATCAGGTCGACGGCTTTTGGTCAGGTGAAGGCGCGGAGGCGATGGAACAGATATGGTCGGTCTTGATCATAGCCGACTTGGTTATTCCACGTGCAGCCTTCGATCAAGCGCAGAGATGGCTGGCACGCCTTCGGGGGAAACGTCCGCGCCGTCACTGTTGGGCGCGCTTGCTGACTTGTTCGATCTCGTCGAGAACGATCCGTTTGCTCCAGGCAATGGGATGGGGCGGGTCTTCAGCTCTTCCTCGTTGACATGCGGCGGCTTCTTCGTCCTGCCAGCATTGAGTGCGTTCCTTGCATTTGAAAAGCGTGCGGGTCTTGCGCTTGTCTTGCGAGCTTGGAAACATGTTCTGCAAACGGCTGGTCCTTTTCTCCCATGGGGGGTGCCATGAATTTACCTGCGGCACGTCGCATTCGATTTATTTCCTTGTCATTCAGGGTTCCGCGCTTGAGGAACAGCTGGCGCGTGCTGCTATCTTCCCGCGCCGGCTGGTCGCGGTGGCTGAGACCGGGCTAGGGGGCAGCCAGCGCGTGGAATACGCTCTTCGGCAGCGTCCTCGGCGCGGTGGCCATCTTGGGCTATTTTCCTGTCCGGAGCATCTTGATCGCGGCGTCACAAGTCGCGATGAGGATTCCACGTCGGCGGCGACGTAGCGTTCAGTGAACTTGGTCCGCCTCGACCTTGATGCAAGGGCGCTGGGTCAGCTTGGCAGACGCGGGCGATTTTCGGTCTTGCGAGCGGTCGGGGCGATATCAGAATATTCTTCGGCGTCACTTCAGCGCGCAGCGGCTCGGGCAGTTTGTGGCGCCGGCCAGCGGTTTGCGCGGGAATGGCACGGCGCGTTGGCGTCTGCTGGCCGTGAGTGGCGGTCCAGTTCGTGGAACAATTCGCGGGGGTCCATGGACATCGGTGATCTCGGATGCCTCAGGGATTGGCATAGCTTCCTCGATTGTCCTGGTTATGGTGGTGTAGATGCAGATTTCACCGGCAATGTTCAAGCTGCTTTCAACGATGCTGGCGGCGACAGGTTCGGTGTTTTCTCAATTACGCCGAGCGAGGCTGGGCTAGGGCCGCCCGAGCATGCATCAGGCTTCTCGGTTTCGATACATCACCGTTACGGTGATGATCAGCGCGGCATCTGTTGGCGACGGCGAGCAACGCTTCAAGGCGGCGCAGGGCGAGGTCGGTGCGCAGTGCTTGGCCAGTTCACGAGCGGCGCGTAAAGATGGCCTGGTGTTTTTCCAGTTGTGCCTCACAGCGTTCAAACAAAGTGAAGGCTCGGGGCGGTGCCGCGGCGAAACCGGCTATAGACCTGATCTTTGTACAGGCGACGTACTTGGCGGGCATTACTTTTCATCACGGTATTGCCGGAGAGATACTGGCCATCGCCGCGTCAAGACCTTGCATTAGGGCGACGGAAACAATTGTCGTCAGCGCGGCAGCTTGGTTGGCTGTTAAGGGGTGGCCGACATGACCACGCGGCCATGCTTATTTATCTGGGGGCGCTGGTGGAGATTTCAAGATTTGTGTGCCGGGGCCGAACAGCAGGAGATTGATAAGCCGCAATGCAGCCGGTTCGGGCTGCATCAAGAGGTCAGGGCGTAGTATGTTGCTGTAGAAACAGCAGAATTTTCAAAGCCGTTGCCGGGCAGCGTGGTTTGCGCGCTGCTCAGGTGGGCGTCCCTGAAGGGCAACCTGCACCCGGTAACCAGACTTCACAGCCATTTCCAGCCGGCGCGTTTCCAGATCACGTCCAGCCCAGCAGCAGAATCTGGTGCCTCTGACCCGGTCTGCTTCGGCACGCTGGCGGAAGGAGCAGCCTGCAGTAGAAGCGTGTGCAGAGGGGAGCGGGCTTCGGCCGGACTTTCTGGTATTGCGGCCTTTTTTCCGGCCTCTGGAGGCGCCGTTTTCGGCACGCTGTCTGGGCACTATCACCTCGGATTCGGCAGCAGCGTATAGAAATCGTAGCGAGGGCTGTTCCCGCTGGCTTGGCTGCGGCGGGGTCACTGCCTGGCGGGGGTCGGTGACTTGTCTCGCTGCACAACGGGTGCGCGTCTCCCGGCTTTCAATTGGAACAGGAAGGTGACAAAGCTTACCGATTTGCCAGGGCCAGGACCAGCAGAGCAGCCCGGGAATGCTACGCTGGAACTGGATTTGCCTGCGGCTGGCGCGCGCGGGGGGGCCTGCTTTGCGTGCCTTTTGGCCTATTCTGCTTCATGCGCTCCAGAGTCGATGCGAGCAGGGTAAAAGCCTGCGCAGGTTGCGTCGCAGTCATGCGGCCAGACGCAGACGGTGTCTTTCTGTCGGGCTGTTTCAGCGCCAGAATCGGGCAGAGTTCATAGAAGCTGGAAAAACGTCCTGCAGCTCGTACAGGTAGTGGGCAAGAAATGGGCGTGCTCCCGGCGAGTAATTCGCAGTGTCCTGGGAAATACTGCGCCAGATGGGGGCAGTTCGACTTAGCGGGCTGTTCCAATTGCATCGGGCCAGATCCTCAGACGCTGTGCATGCTCGGTCGAGCTTGCGACACGCTGGGGAGCGGTATAGCGTACATAGAATAGGGCGCGGTATTGGCACTCGAAGCTGAGCATCAAGCTCGAAGTGAGTTGTAGTCGCTGCGCGGTGTTTGGAAATTCGGCATATTTTCCTGGCAATGCGCACTGCGCGAAGCAATCTGCGGTAGCTTTGCGGCCGTCCAGTCAGGGTTTTTCTGGGAGACCAATGGTGGCGCGCTTCTTCGGCTCATCCAGCCAGATCACAAGCTTGAGCGTGCGCATCGCGGGTCTTGAACGGTTTTTTGCGTCGGCGCGTTCATGGTGCAAAGCATATGTTCAAGCTGATGGTTTTTCGGCACAAAGCGGGCAGGCGGCAACCTTGAATTACTGCTGAAGTGAGGGCCTGGCGTCTGGTCAACAAGTCAGCACGCGTCGGCGTGAGTTTGTTCAATGGCGTACGCATGGCGGCAGATCGCTTGGTGGCGTACAGATAGCCAGCGGCTTTCTGAATGATCACGGTAGCCGGATTGCCTCGGCGTTCTTGAACTCATCAGAACACGCAGAGGCGCCTGAGGCTTTTCGTCAGCAGACCCTTGGCTGCAAGGCTCGACACGTCTGGCAGCTTGTGCGTATTATGGCACTTTTCGCCGCGCAGACATCGCAAGCGTAGGCTGACGCAAGGCGGTCGTATACGGCCTGGCATGCCCCAGCGAAATCCGGTGAAGCGCTCCACCGAGGCCGCCTCGGCCCGGACCAGGCAAGCTTTTCGCCGGTGCAACTGCACCACGTTCACGCGCGCGGTGGCAATTTTCGGAGCTTTCATCGAAGCGCTGGGCTTGGCCTGGCCGGTAAATAGTTTTCCACAGGTCGGCCAGTTCGCTTCGGCGTCGACACTCTGCTTCAGATAGGCGAGGAGCATGCCCGAACTGGGTGCCCCAGTCGCCTACGTGTTTTTGCGTACTACGGTGTGGCCAATGCTCAAGTACGCGCACCACCGCTCGCCCGATGATGTGGAGCGCAAGATGGCGCACTGCATTTCCTTGGCCCAGGTTGGGCGAGAATATCGATACGACTTCTGCGCAGGCTCAGCAACGGGAATTGCAGCCGCGGTCGCTCGCGCCGGTCCAGATGGCTGCGAGCACTTGGCGGTTCTGACGAGTTGATAAACCGGTCCGGCAATGGGACACATCTGAGACGGCTCGTTGCGCGCAGCGCGGCAGATCAGCTGCCAGGCAGGTCGCCGCGGCATTATACGCGCGGCTTGGCCAGAGTCTTGCCAGGTTGCTGGCGAAATCGCCATGGCCTTATCACGGCGAATTTTCGACCTGAATGGACGGTGAATGGTCGTCGAGCAGTACGCCCTGGCTTTGAAGGTACTGATCGCGCTGGCCGCAGTTGGCTATAAGGTTTTTTCATTGGGAGGGATCATCCGGCAAGTGCCTGTTGGAAACCCGCATTATCCGCATTAAGTGGGCGGTGCAATCGTACGTTAAAACATGTCAGCGGTCAACATAATTGACCAGCGCACCTTGCCCGAGCGGATGCTTTCCGCTGCGGAGCCAGTGAAATGCAGAACTGGTGCAGTGGCCGAGGCTGAATGGCTGTACCAGCAGTTTTGCACCCGCGGTTAGCGTCCGCGCGACGTTTCCATGGCGAGGACGGCCGAGCATGTCAGTGTGGTAGCCCGAGCTGATCACTGAGATTTTCCGCAGGGTGCAAGGCGCGACTCGAGAAATTCATTGGGGATGCTGGCGTTGTTGGGCTCTGGCGCGCAGTAGCGCAATAAAGCTGAAGGGCGGCAGGCAGCTTTGCCGCGCGCGATGCCAGCTCCAGCTCGGGCAATGGCCATAGCCTTGCTCGGTCCGTTGATCAGCACGGATGCTCCGCAATGATGGTGATCTGAATCAGCCCTGGCCGGGCTTTTCCGCACGCCCGCCGCGGCCCGTGACCTGGGTAATCAACTGCGACATCCGCTCGGCACAAAGGTCAGCGGAGAACAGACGCGTCACAGCGTCGAATCGCCACCAGCGTCACATCCAAGGAAAATGATGCCCCTTGGCGGAGCTTGGGTGCCGACCAGCAGGCAAGGCGACCTCTAATTGCGCTTGAGTCATGCTTGAATAGCTCCTTGCGCGCCATGCTCTCGCCGGTCGATACGTAGCACCGGGAAATCAGGGGAAGCTTGCGCAGGTGTTCTTCGGTAGCTCGTCCGGGCCCAGGGAGCGCAGATCGGTGCTGGCATTTCGGGCAGCTACGCTCGGCGGCGTTGGGTATGCAGTGGGTGGCACTGCAGCGCGGCGGGTTTCTGGTGCAGCGTCATGCGCGCATCGCAGCGGGTGCCATTCGTCTATCAACCGCAGTCGTGGACATCAAGGTAGGGCAAAGCCGCGCGGTTGATAAACCCAAGCACCTGATTGCCTTGCTTGAGGTGTTTCGCCAAATGGCTTCGATCATCGGTCGCACGGCAGCTCAAGCTTGCGGGCTGCGGATATGATACAAGCAAAGCCCGGCGGCTTGGCATTCGGCCGTCCGGTCAGACCGCAAATTGGTTCATAACGGCACGGGCCGTTGTACCAGACTTCCAGCGAGGCGTGCGAACGAGGATGATCGGCGTGGGTCTTCAGATGGGCCGCGATACACCGCCAGATGCGGGGCGTTATAGCGGCAGCCCTTCCTGTTGCTTTGAACGACAGTGTGCTCCTCATCGACAATGATCAGCCCAGCTGGACAGCGGGGTTAAAGATCGGCCGGAGGGGTACAGGATGATATGCCGCTTCGCATCGCGCGCGGCGACCCAGGCGTCAGGCGCTCGCGGTCATTCAGCCGGATGCAGAATCACACCGGGGAACTTGGCCCCAGACAGCTACACTAAAAAAAAAAAAAAAAAAAAAAAAAAAAAAAAAAAACCTGAAACGGCTCTGAAGCGCTCCATGGTTTGCGGGTCGCAATTTCGGGAATCAGTACCAGTGCTTGGCGCAGCGCTCAGGCACGTTAATGGCTTGCAGGTAGACTTCGTCTTGGCACTGCCGGTTACCCCGAGACACCAGAGATAGAAAATCCGCTCTTGCTACGATGCACAGCATACAGCGTGCTGCTTCGCCATTGGGTTTGAGTGGATAGTCTATATAAAACAGCGTTCTGCGCTGAATGATAGCGGGAACTAGATCAGTTCGGCGAGCCCTATGGTTGCAGGCTTCAGGTGTCAGGTCAGGCCGCATTGGCTGAATCAGCGACGAGACAGCCAGACGGATGCTTTGCAGCACTGCACCGCTGCTTCTGTTGGCTAGCGCGGCTGACGCTGGCTGCTCGGAGTAGGCGCGGGGTAGCAGTTCCAGAGCAGCTCCTGGGCGGCATGGCGCGTCGCCCTGACGCAGGAGTGTCGGCAAAGCGCGCCCAGGGGTGTCGCCAGGCCGTGGCAGTGAGTGGGTAGCTTGGCGTCAGCGATCATTTGCCAAGGCTGTCGGCGAGCTGGCCTGCAGGTTCGGATCAACTCCCGGCAGGCTCAGCTTGGCGGCGGGACTTCAGAGTAGATCGCTATACCCGCGATCAACCCAGACATACTGCGCTTGGCGAATGGCACCGCAACAGCGCGCATAACGATCCTGCGCTCGCACGCCAGCCGGGCTGGTAGTCGAACAGACGGGCGCGGGGGAGGCAGGGGACCTGCAGTATGGGTCCGGCACGCGTGGTCGTATTTCTTTCCTGTTGCCGGGCGTTGATAAGACCTGTTAGATGTCGCGCCATGGTAAGCAATTCCGTCCATGTGCATGAGACTTGCGTCCAGCGCGGGATTCTGTATTATCGCCGCCTATTTATGGCTTGTGCTTCCGACCGGGCGCAAAGCAAGACACCAATAGAGTGGGTGCCTGATCGGTTGATCTGGTGCGGCACACACAAAGAGATTCACTCATGAAAAGCTGATTTGCATCCTGCGTACCAGGAATCGAAGCCACCTGAGCTGCGGTAACGTGATCAAGACCGTTTCCACATGAAAAGCCGCATCCACCTTGACGTCTGCTCCGAGTGCCACCCGTTCTACACCGGCAGCAGAAGATGCTGGAACCGGCGGCCGTATCGAGCGCTTCAAGCAGGTTTTCCGGCGCCGTGCTCCAAGTAAGATCGTGCAGCCTGCGCGAGTGATGGCCGCAGTGCAAAGGCAAGAAGCGTCTTACGGGCGCTTTTTATTGCTGGGCTGTTTGCCGCCGCCCTGCAACGCCGAGGAGTGCCAGGCCCTGCCGGTTCAAGAGCGGTTACCAGTCGCTGGATTGATGGCGATACCCTGGAACTCAGCGACCGCCCGACGCGTCCGCCTTATCGTATACGAACACGCCCGGAAATAGGCGCCTGGTGAGCCCTCGCACCCTTCGCCGGCGGCCAGGAAGCGTCTCGACAGCTGGTCGCCCAGCCCGGTCTCGCTGCATGTTCGGTGAGCAGAGCATAGACCGTTATGGCCGCACGCTGGCGCATCTGGTACGGGCCGCTGGGCAGAAATAGAGCGCAACTTGCTTCAGGAGGGCCTGGGCTTTCGCTTGCGTAACCGCCATAGCGCGTGATCGACTGTCATTGGCCGCCGAGCACAGGCGCGTACCCGGCGCGGCGCGTTGTGGCGGATTCGCCGGTACGCCCCTCTGCGGCGCAGATCAGTACGGGGGCTTTGCCTTGGTCGCGGCCGTGTGTCGTCACGAAGTTCGGCGGTTATCTCTGGCTTGAGCTCGATGGGCACTGGGTATGCGGATTGCAGGATAAGCGCAATTATTCTCCAGCGGATGCCGGCATCCTGGAGGGGCCGAGATTTGGAGGCACGCGTTGGGTTGATCGACGGGCGGGCAGCGCGGCCTCAAGCAAGTCATAAGCCCCTATGTTACCCCTGCGCCACCCCGCATGCTGAGTTGAAATAATTGACGCGCCATCTACTGTACTGGTATTGCGACTGCTGCTCGGTGGCTGCGGCTGCCATCCGGTGACCGGAAAACGATTTCGTGTGATGTCAGAGGCGCAGGAAATGGCGCTGGGGAACAGCCAGCGAGCAAAAAAAACGATGCCCAGCAGAGAGGCATGTCAAAGACCAGTTGCAGGCCCTATGTGCAGGGTATTGCGAGCAACGGGAGCAAGAGCCATCGCACAATATTCCCATACCGCTTCCAGGTGGTCGATTCGGCCGACATCATGCCTTTGCGCTGCGGCGGGCATGTGGTACATCAACCGGGTTTGCTGATCTATCTGAACTCCGAGGCGCAGGCGATGGGCCGCAGGTTGCTGGGGCATGAGATTGGCCACGTACAGCCGGCAGGGGGATTGCGCCAGCAAAGTATTGCCATTGCGCAACCGGCCTGATTTTGGCCAACTGATTCAGCATCGGCACGGCATTCCAGCCGCCGGCGACCTGAAGCAATATGCTCGGTACGGCGAGTCGCGGCTATAGGCCGGGATATGGAGCGGAGGCGATGGCTGGGTGCGAGTATCTGGCCCCACAGGTCTACCGCCCGGATTCGTGCTGGATGTCATAGTGCGCTGAAGAATCAGGACAGTACTCAAGCGCAGGCCGAAGCCAGGGAAGCAAGGTAGAGAGCTACCAAAGCGCCTGTTTGCACGGGCACCGACCCACGATCGCGTTTGCAGCAGGTGGTGCTCAGGCTGAAACCTGTCGCCGGGGCAACACTCACGCGTTGGTTATAGTAGGAGAGGATGAAAGTACTGAATGCTCGACGGCATGATCTACGGCGACAGCCCCGGACGGGGATCATTCGAGGCCAGCAGTTTCTGCATACGATCTGAACATGGTGCTGATTATCAAAAGTGTGGACATCAAATCGGCTCCGATGTGCTGCTGGCGCTACCCGCGGATGGCAGGCTTATTGCCCTGGACGGATGGAGAATCTCGGTAACAACAAGACGATCACCACCCTGGGGAAGGCCCCGCCCTCTGGGGGGGCTTTTTCGCGCCGGGTGGGCACCAGCGTCTGACACAAGGCCAGGCCTTCAAGGGCTAGCGATTCAAAGGCTTTATGGCCCATACCGGTTGATATGGCCCGCCGCGTTGCGGCCATTGTGCGCGTGACCAAGGCTTTTCTGTTTATTGGTGCCTTTTCCGCCAGCCGCGGCCGCACTTGAGCTCTAAACGAGCAATCGTCAGACATTCGCAGTTTCCGCGCCATGGCTGCTCGCGGACAGAGAAGAAGCACGCACTGGCACCATCTGGGTGCGGGTGGCGCAGGGTGATACCTATGCCGCTGGCCAAGAGGCAGCCTCTGGAAATGAAGGCGAAGCGCGCTTGCGGCTGCTCAATGCACAGTGGCCAGAGGGCCAGCCAACGGTGGTTCAGTGTCAAGTTGTAAGATAATGTCCTTGGACTTGATCGTGAATGATCTGTCCAATTGGCGGTTTTCTGAGTATTCTCATCCGCCCGCAAGACTTGACGGAAAACTGGAACACTGTCTGATTTGAGAACCGATGCACTCGACTATCATGCAACCCCGCGTCCGGTCAGCTAG
>Ga0163217_1085214_pt1 | contig 10009 bp, 9 predicted proteins | sample SynspAceP_FD_185933 | JGI IMG/M metagenome (GOLD analysis project Ga0163217, IMG submission 185933) | Saline lake microbial communities from Ace Lake in Antarctica - Synechococcus sp. Ace-P (PacBio error correction) | ecosystem: Environmental > Aquatic > Non-marine Saline and Alkaline > Saline ...
AATCGAATCGAAGACAAAGCTCATCAGCGAGCTATGAGGAACTGATAGATCACAAGCCATTTACTTTTTGCTAATATTCAATTGGATCCGCTCCCGCATCGGAAGAAATATGTCTGAAGCCGTAACAAGCGGATCCCATAATTAGAATATGGAAACTATAGAAGAAGTAGAAATCGAAACTGAAATCCACGACGAAGCCCCGGATCGGAAATGGAAGTGATGTGAGGAAGAGGTCTAAGAAAAAGATGAGATTGAAGTGATTCTAAAGAGGAGGAGAGGCTCAAGCGAAAAAGAGGAATGCCTGAATTACCAATCTAAAAACAGCGTACGACCACGCTCAGAAGCGAGCAAAAAAACGGAAGATCCTAAAAATCAGTCGGATCATTTTTTGAACCAATTTGATTAATGGAAAAGTTAACGCCTGGAAGAATAGAGTTCATGCCTATTCATGAAGCATACCAGAGGATCAATTCTCGGAAATCGCTCACGGTGATTGGAGTTAGATACGATTTCAAAACTGCAATATGATCGGATTGCGCTTGAAAACACGTTGATTATGCGAAGCTTTACCAATGATCAAATACGGAGATGTCTAAAGTGAAGCTTTGGAGCATTTGGGACATTAATGGGGTTCAGGATATATCTGGCTTTCCAAAACCAAAAAGTTAAATTAAACACAAAAGCATTCATCCGGCACTAGCGGAGGATGTAAGTTACTCTCCCGTAACCGGTTTAGCCGGAAATACCAATAAAGCTAGAAATATTCAAAGCAAAAGCTCACATAAGAAAGAGTGTGGATCAAATTTGGCATACAGAAACCAGTCCCGAGTGCTTCTGGGTCCAGTGAATTGGCCGATATAAACGGGGAATTAGAACATCTATTTTTCGAATGAAAACACGGCGAGATTGTTCTATTGATGAGAATTCCCATGCCATAAGAGCTCAGGAATTGTATTTGATTCAATTTCCTCCAATGAAAAAAATCTTGCTTACCAGCCTGGGCGAAGAAATGGCTGGATAACTTTTGTCAACCAATGAATTGGTCAGCAGTCCAGGTCGAAAAAGTAATTAAAAGAGGTCGATGTCAATGAATGAGGAGGATGGGGCCATCGATCATCACTTTTTTAAAACCAGAAATATGGTTGGATATTTTTGGATCCAGGTGAAGCCGGGATTTGAGCATTAAATTTCCCTTTGGCGATAAGTTAATTTCCTCAATAGTCCCACTCCATTTTTCAGTCACGCGATAGTGCAATTTAATTTCATCGCCGGTTCTGAATCATGGTCAATCTCGCTAACCAGACAGTAATCTTCACCTACTTTACCCAAATCGAATGTTGGTTCCACTTCCTTTTCTTCCCAACCAGAAAGATCGCGATGAAGTGTTTGAGCTTCATAGTAAAAGGTGTCACCTCCTGCACGATGTTCATAATTCCGGAAAAAACCAATTTTCCTTCTGACACATTCGGAACTCCCACATGTGACCATCCTACTTCAGGCATCCACACTTCCTCACAGTGCCGCCAAAAGCCTCACCTCCCAGTAACCAACGATCCCCAATCCAGAGAATTCAAGTCTCCTTTACCAGCCGTCTGGTCGCTTCCAGAAATTTCACTTTGTCTAGGCTAATTGTGATAGTAAAGGAAAGGGAAAAAGAGGAGAGGGACGCATGAAGCATTTGGGTGTTTGCTTTGGACATACAAAATTAGCATGATTATTATGATTCATGGCACTTTGGAATGGCTGGGTTTAATTAAGTGAGCCTGGATACTTTTTCCTCATTAAATGGTCCCTTATGAATGATATCATCACTGGAAAAACTTAGTAAACCACAAAATAATTTCCTTCAGAACTTTTGTTTTGAAACCCAAATAAACCCACTCAAAATCAACAAAACATCTTGGCCCGTTGACAATCGCGATTAATTGGACTCCTAGAATATATACTAAAAAACATGGTTAAAATAAACCCTATTTTAGTGTCTAATATAAAAATTCCATCCATAAAAAATAAGCATGGACAAACCCCTCAGCGCCAAAAAAAATACTGGATTATCGAATAGTATGTGGTTGTACTCGGAATAATAGGCCACTACGCGATGTTCAATTTTGAGTGAAAATAATTATCATCTCCTGCTGATCGGGTTTGTTGCTGGCATTAAGGGACTACTTTTTAAAGAGATATAACCAGGGTACTTTGCCATTACCCAACTCATTGTTTCCTATGTATTCGTAACTGTTTAATTATTTCTAGCCTATTAATCAACAATGAAATCCGTTAAGGAATAATCTTATTCCTGATCGTGTCGCTTAGGAAAGTCAGGATTAATAAAAAGTAAAGCCTCTTGCTTCATAACCCTCAAAGAAATCGATGAGCATTTTCCCCATGAAGAAACATTGTAAAGACGTTTTCGATAGCACCGGGAATCCCATCGATCTCAAAAAGTGGTCTTCAGGTTGGGTTGTCAAAGCCACAGTGAATAAACACCCCACAGCCCCCACCTTTTACACCACCCGAAAGAATGATAATCGGCAGAATATTTTAGTGTCAAGATGTTTTTCATCCTGACTCAGATTTTGGAGTGTTTATAAGTAATCATGGTTTGGAGAATTAAATCCAAAAAGAATTTGGTTCGTTTAGCACTCAATTTAATACTACAAAACTATTCTTGATGCGATTAAATTATGCAAATTCGAGGTAAAAAATAACTATGGAATACTTTTGCTGATTACTGAAAATCTTTGCTCCGCAGGAATGTACTTAACGGATGTATTTGGTCTGGTATCATTCCTTTCCAAAGAGCGAGAGAAGATATTGCCGAGTTAAAAACTAAAATACGGAAGTAATCCCCCTATCCGCCTTCAACTGCAAGAGCGACTTTGCCTTTTCTTAGCGCATCAACGCCAAAATAATTTAGTGAAGGCGTCCAAATCTACGCCTATACTTCAAAACGATTGTAATAGCCACTTTGAAGAGGTGCGTAGAATTCAATCATAATTTTCTCAGCAAGTTATTCTCCGTAGAAACTTGGGAAGCCAATCAAGCGCGGAGTAGAAGAGGTACGACGATTATCAACTGAGCAGACAACGATCGATGTGAGCAAAAGGAATACGATCTTGCCAAAGGCCGATTTTTTTGGCTATTTCGCTAGACCGGCAAGAAATGAACAATAGGCTTAGCTAAAACAGTGAAAGCGAAATAATCTCTATTTTTTAGTTATGGAAAATAGCCCCCTAAACTCTAGAAAGCAAATCACTATTGGGGATGCAAGTAGAACACCTCCAGACAGGAAAGGAAAAAGTGCGAGAGCTCTTGGGTAATGTTGACCAAAAATAAGTCCAGCGTCAAAATCAATATGCAAGCGATTGATTGAGCGGTTTCGATTTTATCAGGATGTCAAATCCAGCTTAATGGCACCACAAGCTCTCTGGGAAGCAACTTGGACTGATTATACTGGACCTGTTTATTTGTTCTCCTGTTGATATATTCCTGATTTCTTGGTTTGGATTGCGGATGATTCTGATCGTCTTGCGATAATATCCAAGGTAAAAAAGAAAGAATAGCGGATTTTTGATGAAAGAACTCAAATCCAGTAGGACTGTGTCCAATAAGAATTAAAATGCTGACCAACTATTAAACTAATTTAACACTGAATTGATCGGCAAACCCAAACCTATCAAGCTTACGGAAATGATCGAGAAACTTTTAGCCGAAAAAAAACCACAGCTCATTCACACTGAAGCAACCTCGACTAACTCGGATGAATGTAAAGGCGGAGAAATCGCTGGATAAAACAGTTCTAAAAGTTATCAGAACTCGAATAAGTTAAATCAATCAATTGATCGACCAGCAGATTTTGGGTTAGTTAATTATCAGAGGCTTTGTGTTGTGGGATGCAGCTAAAAATTATCCCATTTTTATTAAACTTTGCAATTTGTGAATTCCTAATTATTGAACTCAGATTAATTGAGAATTAGAACCAGAGTTGAATGGAGAATACTCTGACTGAAGTAGGCGAGATCAATCCAAAGTATTCATCCCTAAGTTAAATATTGAGATCATGATTGGGTACTTGGGCCAAGGCCGAATTTTCTCAAGAATCGTTTAAAAGCCTACAAGTCTAGATACACTGGTCGTTTTCTCGAAAGAATTTTCCGAAGGAACACATCTTGTATTGCCTTAAAGACAAAAAATGAATCGTTAAGAGAGATAATTTGAATGTTTACTCTATTGTTTTCCCTACATGAAAACGCTATCCTAACCGGAACAGTCTTGACGTGGTATTGCCAGTCACTTGCATTTCAATTATATTACAATAATCCACCTATGACCATTGGTCTGAGTGTTAGGGATGCGTAAAGTGTCCCAAAAGCATGAAAGCTTGATCCAAACTCTTGGGGATATGAATAGATAAAATAAGCTGTGACTAGATCTGATAACTATCGGATCAAGATTGTCTAGAGGGTGAAAAACATTGTATCTCGAAGTGGCTATTAAATTATAAGACTGGGCAGTATGATCATGCCTTTTCTCATAGGTACTTACCAATCATAACAAGCGGTCAATAAGATAATTTTAATTGCCATTTGACATGGATTTGTTTTACAATTATTCTATATTTTGCGCCAAATATAGCTGATCTAAGAAGTTTTTGAAACGTTATCTGCTTTGGGTCCGATGCGACTCGAAAGATTCCTACAACGTAAGTAAAAGGTATAGTTCTTGAAGAGTACTAAACGTAAAAGGATTTGAATACAACTTGGATTCAACTTCCGCTATTGGGTGAATAGGGTCTCATAACTAGACTTAGTGAATAATTTCCAATATTTGATCACAAATTTCCGCTGATTGCTAAGCTTTGAAAAATATGCGTCCAATTTATATATCAGGTTCTAAATCTATTGTAATTCAAGGGCTTGATTAGTGCAATCTCATCCTCAGTTAAAATATTCGAAATCAGGTGCATATTGCATAGATCCTAAGCAAATGATTTGTAGTGGATTCAACGATTTTGCTTTGAAGCTTTCATTCTTCGTTTAACTATACCTAATCTACTGGAAGGTTAGTTGAGGAATATGAGTATGATGTATGATAGCGTCGATTGCAACTTCGTTGGATTCACTAAATCTATTTGCTTAGTTCTTGCATTTGCTCTTCCTGATGACATTTCTATTGCTGGTGAGTGATCTTTCCACGTCCTTTGAATATACATTTTATGTTTCTGTCCACTCTTTGCTAATCTATAAATTCGATCCATATTTTTTCTCTAAAGCTTCTAGTCCAAACAGCGGCTTTTGTGTGATCAATTGGGCATAATTGTCCCCGTCTTCCTAGTCCATGTAGTGACCTATTCCTCTCAATATAAAGCGTAAGGTCGAAAATCCCAGGTATTCAAATGCCTATTTTCTTTCCAAGTTCCCTTTCACGCTTACCTGTTTAATTCGTTGTAGAATAATCTTCCGAGTCGCATCGCATCCCAATAGCAGATACGTTCAATAAACTTCTTTAGCTCCCAGCTTTGGCGCAAATACTGTCATGTAAAACCATCCATGACCAATGTGCAATTAAATTATCTTGAATTCCCGCTTGTTTGATGGCTAGTACCTTAATGCAGAAAAAGTCATTGAACCTCTGCCGTCTTCTCTTTTAAATCCTACTCTGGTATCTCCATGATTTTCACCTCCTATATCTTTGATTCCGATAGTTTTCGATACGAGATCCCAGCTATTTAATCATTATTCAATATCCTCCTAAGATTTGGACACTTTCCATGCTTTAGGGACACACTTACGCTCCCACACCAAGACATGGTCATAGTGATTTTGTAAAATGATGCAAGTAGCTGCATACAACCAATCCAGATGTTCCGTTAGAATAGCGAATTTTTCATAGTAAAAAAAATAGAACGTAAACAATTCCATAACTCTCCTTAACGATCATTTTGTCTTAACATACCAAAGATTTGCCTCGGAAAATCTTTCGGAGAAACCCCAGTGTATCTAGCTGTAGGCTTTTAACCGATCTTGAGAAATTTCTCCTTGGCCCTCCAAAGTACCCATCACCTGATCTAAGTCTTCACTTAGGATATCAACTTTGGAAGATCTCGCCCCTTCGTCAGGTATTCCTCCATTCAACTTCTGAATTCTCATCTCTCAAAATTAATCTGAAGTTCAATTTAAGGTCAAATCTGCAGCTTTACTAAAAATGGAATATTTTGGAACTGCATCCCCACAAGCCAACTCTGTAATTACTAACCAAATCGTGTAGATCAATTGATTTGATTACTTTCGAGTTCTGAAGAAACTTTAGCTGTTTTTATCCAGGCGATTCATCCGCCTTACATTCCACCGAGTATAGTCGGTATCTCAGTGGAATGGAACTGTGGTTTTGTTTCGCTAAAAAATTCATCGATCATTTCCGATAAGCTTGATAGTTTTGGTTTAACCGATCAAATCAGTGTAAATTAAGTTTAATAGATTGTCTAGCATTTTAATTCGTTATTTGCAGACCAACAGTCCTACTCTGATGATTTCTTTCCAACCAAAAATCGCCTACTTCTTCTTTTAACCTTTGGCATATATCGCCAAGAAACGACCCCGAAAAATCATCCGCAAATCCAAAAAACCCAAGAAATCAGGAAATAATATCAACAGGAGAAATACAAATAACATTCCAAGTTATAACAGTCCAAAGTTGCTCCAAGAGCTTGTGGCTGCCATTAAGAGTGAATTGACCACGATAAAAATCGAAACCGGCTCAAATTCAATCGCTGCACATATTGATTTTGACCCCTTGACCTTTAATTTTTTTCCAACAATTACCAAGACTCCGCACTTTTTCCCTGTCCTGGAGGTCTCTACTTGCTTCCAAATATGATTGCTTTTTCTAGAATTTTAGCGGGTGCGTTTTTCCATAACTAAAAATAGAGATAATTTCAGCTTTCCACCTGTTTAGCGCATAGCCTATGATCATTCTGCCGGCTAGCGAAAGTAGCAAAATCGCCTTGTGCAAGATCTATTCTTTGCCTCACCATCGATCGATGTCTCTCAAGTTGATAATCTCGTCACCTCTTCACTCCGCGCTGATGCTTCCCAAGTTCCTCGTAAAAAAAACTGCTGAGAAAAATTATATTGAATCCTCAACGCACCTCATTCCAAAAGGTGCTATACAATTCGTTGAAGTATATGCCGTAGAATTTGACCGGCCTCACTAAATATTTGGCGTGAGCGCCAAGAAAAAGGCAAAGTCGCTTCTTGCAGCTTGAAGGCGGATAGGAGGAATTACTTCTCCGATTTTATTTTTAAACTCGACAATCAATCTCTCTTCGCTCTTTGAAGGAAGAAACCACGACCAAATACATCCCGTAAAGTACAATTCTGCCGGAAGCAAATTCATAAATCAAGCATAAGATCCATAGTTTTAATTTTACCCTCGAATTGCATAATAAATCGCATCAAGAATAGGTTTTGTAAGTATAAATTTGAGTGCTAAACGAACCAAATCTTGGATTTAATCCTCCAACCATGATAACTCTATAAAAATCAACTCCAAAAGCAGTCAGAGAATAAAAACATCCAAACCACTAAAAAATATTCCTGCCGATTATCATCTTCGGTGGGTGTAAAAGTGGGGCTGTGGGAAGTCTAATTCACTTGTGCTTTCAAACCCAAACCTGAAGACCAACATTTGAGATCGATGTCCCGGTGCTTTATCGAAAAACGTCCATTACATGTTTCCATGGGAGCTTAATCGATTTTCTTTAGGGTGATCGAAGCAGAGGCTTACTTAATTAATCCTGACTTCTAAGCGACACATCAGGAATAAAGATTATCCTTAACGATATTCATGTTATAATAGCTAGAAAATAAATTAACAGCTACAATACATAGGAAACAAAATGATTGGTAAGGCAACATACCTGTTTATAACTCTTTTAAAAGTAGTCCAATGCCACAACAACAAACCGACAGCAAGAGGATATAATTATTTTCACTCAAAATCTGAACATCGGCGTAGTGCCCATTATTCCGATACACCAACATACTATTCCGAAATCCAGGTATTTTTTTGGCGCTGAGGGTTTTCTCTATTTTTTATGGATGAATTTTTAATATTGAACACAATAGGGTTATTTAACCATTTTTATTAGATTATCCTGGTAGTCCAATTAATCGCGATGTCAACGGGCACAAAGAGTTTTGGTTTGATTTTTGATGGCTTATTGTCAAAACAAAATTCTGAAAGGAAATATTTGTTACTAAGTTTTCAGAGGATCATCATTCATAGACCATTTAATGAGAAAACGTATCAGGCTTTCACTTAATTAAACCAGCCATCCAAAGTGCCCATATCAAAATTTAATTCAAGCTTATTTTTATTCCAAGCAAACCCAATATGCTCATGCGATCACTCTCCTCTTTTCCCTTTCCTCTACTATCCCAAATTAAGCCTAGCACAAGTGAAATTTCTGGAAGCAGACCAGACTGCTGTAAAAGGAGACTTGAATTCTCGATGATGTTGTTACTGGAATGTGAAGGCTTGGCGGCACCTTTGAGGAAGTGTGATGCCTGAAGTAATGTCACATGGTGGGAACGTCCGAATGGTCAAAGGGAAAATGTTTTTGCGAATTCAGAACATGCGTCAAGAAGTACACTTTACTATGAACTCAAACACTCATCGCGATCTCGGTGGGAAGAAAGGAAAAGTGACCACATTTCCGATTGTAGAAGTAGGTGAAGATACTGTCTGGTTTAGCCGGATGACCATGATCAGAACCGCGATAAATAATTGCATACGCAATACTGAAAATGGAGTGCGGAACTATGAGGATTAACTTAATCGCAAAGGGAAATTCCTAATGCTCAACCCGGCTTCCAACCTATCCAAAAATCTCCAATCCGAATAATCTGGGTTTTAAAAAAGTGATAGATCGCTGCCAATCCCCTTATCAGACATCTCCTCTTAATACTTTTCGATCTGCTGACTGCTGACCAAATCATTTGTTGACAAAAGTTTCCAGTCATTCTTCGCCCACCATTAACAAATTTCAATGGAGAAAATTTGATCAAAAACAATTCCCCTTGAAGCCTTCCACGGCATGGGAAATCTCTCCCCAATAGAAACAAGTCCTCGCTCTTATCCATTCGAAAATAGATGTCCTAATCCCCCGTTTATAATTCGTCCAATTCACTCGACCCCAGAAGCCCGGGACTGGTTCATGTATGCCGCAATTTGATCCCAAAACTCCTTTCTAATGCTGAGCTTTCTGCCTTGGATACATTTCTAGCTATTGTAATCTCCGATTAAAAAAAACGGTTACGGAGAACTTAACCAATCCTACAGGCCGATGATTGCTTTTGAGTGTATTTTAACTTGAGTTTCTGAAAAAGCCAGAATAAACTGAACGATTAACATTCCCAAATGCCTCAAAAGCTCACTTGACAATCCATCCGTGATTGACCAAATTGTAAATGCTTCGCATAATCAACCGGTCTTTCAAAGCGCATTCCGACCCATTGCCAGTTTTGAAAATCAACTACTCCAAATCAACCGTGAGACAGATTCCGAGAATTGAACTCCTCTGGTAGCCCCATGAAGCAGAAAACTCTATTCCTCCAGCGTAAAACTTTCCCATTAATCAAAATGGTCAAAAAATGATCCCGATTGATTTTAGATCTCCGTTTTTGCTCGCTCTTCCACTGTCGTACCGTGTAGATGGATCAGCATTCCTCTTTCAGCTGAGCCTCCCCCTTTAAGAATCAACTCAAACTCATCTTTTCTAGAACCCTCTCCTCAACACCATCCCCATTTCCGAATCCGGGATTCGTCGTGGATTCAAGTTCGATCTCTTCTTCTATAGTCCATTTCACATAGGAAATCCGCCTTGCTTACAGCCCAGCAACTTTCTTCCCTGAACTGCGGGAGCAGGATCCAAAACTTAAATATAGCACAAGTAAATGCTGTGACTACTCATTCCTCAAAGCTCGCGAGAGCTTTGGCACGATTCGAT
>Ga0163217_1105384_pt1 | contig 10009 bp, 12 predicted proteins | sample SynspAceP_FD_185933 | JGI IMG/M metagenome (GOLD analysis project Ga0163217, IMG submission 185933) | Saline lake microbial communities from Ace Lake in Antarctica - Synechococcus sp. Ace-P (PacBio error correction) | ecosystem: Environmental > Aquatic > Non-marine Saline and Alkaline > Saline ...
CCGCCGAGGGCCCACGATACAGAACCACGCTCCTAGTCCGCGAAAGCTGGAAGGCGTGCCGTCGTGGATACAGGGCACGGAAACCGATAGGGGTCGGGGCGTTAATTCTGCGTCTTGCCCTGCCGGCCAAACTCGGCGCGTCAGGCAAAGTCCTGGTCTCGAATTCCCCGCTCCCATTCAGGCCCCCAGGCGCAGCGGCTCGGGCGTACAGCGGCTCTCCCCCGGACGGAGCAGGGAGGGGTCTGCTCACACAACCAGCACCGGATTGCCTTGCCCGGCCTTGAAACCGCCCCGCTTCCTGCAATTTCGCTTGCCCGAGCCTGGCCGAGGCTTGCCAGCGCCGATCACCACGCAGATAGGTAGGAGTTGCTGCGCCAGATCCCCAACTGGATTTCGCAGAAACCGCACGGGCGTCGTGGTCTTCAACGCCGGGGCAGCCCGGCAAAGCGTGGTGGTCATCGCGGCGAAACCCGGGCGTGAAAGGCGAAGGCTAGGGCCCGTGTGCGCGGCATCGCTGCTCCCGCCAGCCGCAAGAACGGCCAGCACCCCAGAAAATACCCCGTAGCCCTCCCAGCTTGGCGCTCGCAAAGAGAGATACCCGGCTGATTCCCGCCCCAGCAGAACTGAAGAGGGTGGCCGCCTGGCTGGGCGGCAATCTCCACGGCAGAGAGTAGCGGTCTGTGAGAAGACCACGTAAGGGCGGCTATTCGGCCTGCCCATCCCCCGCGCGCTGGCCTGGCGTCGCCAGTACCTGTCGAGGCCCGTCATTACAGAGACGAGCATCGCGCCCCTGGCGGGCACCTGTTCTTCGGACTCCGGGCCCTGCTACCGAGCTCCGGGCCCTCGCTCGCGGCAAACGAAGTAGGAATCGGGCTGCCCATCCGCTTGACGGGCGCGAGCGGCAACGACGACGCTCCTTGCCAGCAGGGCCGGCCGGACTAGGGCAACGCCTCCAGCCGCCGTTCTCCTCGGCGCCAGCAAGGAGGCGGCGACAGGCACCGAGAGACTGACCGTCGGCCGGCCCAGCGCAGGCCGTCCATGGCCACTCTCGGAGCAACGGGCGTTTACGAGCAAGCATTCGGCCGTGAAGCTGGCGCGGCAGACAGGCTTTTACTGCGCCCACTGGCCCTGGTCGAGTTTCTTGCCGATTCGTACAACACTCACCTTGCTGGTGACCCAGGAGCGGAGCCCCGGGCGGTGCTGGCACGCGCAGAACAACCCAGGGACATCCATGGCCAACGCATTGGGCCGCGCGCGCCGGAAGCGCTGGCCGGTGCTCGGGAACACGGGCCTGAGAAGGGCTCTCTGGTCCCTCGGCCCACTTGGTCGCGTCACCGCCGCTCCTGGGGTATTTTCCAGGCTTACACAGGTCGCTAGTTTGTCCACAGGGCAGGGCCAGGCAGCTCTTCGCCGAGGTGGGCGAGCAAGCACCTGGCGCCGGCAGCCGGCCGCTTTCGGTGAAGCCGATCAGCGCTTCGAGCTTGCCTGGTGGCATTCACAGGAAGTACGTCTGGCGGGCTCCGGCGCCCGGAAGTCCGGGTGCCGATGACAAAGCGTTGCGCAGCTTGGCTGGCTTTACGGTCGCCTGCCCGCAGTGCACCCCATTTCCAGTGGCCACTGCTGGCAGTACCCGTCGCGTGCCAGAGTGTTCACGCGGCCGGAATTTGTTTCGCAAATAGGTGGGAATAGGGCCGCGTCCAGGATTTTATACTTCTTGGCAGGTCGACGTGGGGCGACGCCCAGCGCACATCGGGTTTCGATGCCATGCCAAGGCGATCGTGGCCACCACCACCATACCGCCGTAATGCAACGGAAAGAACGTGTTCCCAGGCCCTCACGCCCGGAGCGATCGAGGCCGCGGCGCGTTGCCCCGCCTCCAGCCCGGCGTGATAAGCCACAGCGTCGGGCCGGCCGCACCGCAGCTTCGGTGGCGAAGCGATCCACCCCGCTGCGCGAGCCGGGCGTAGACGATACCCGCCTCACCCGCGGTAGTCGCCGAGGAACGCGAGCAAGCTGGGGCTTTTGGCGTCGAGCCCTATAGTTTGCGACACAAAAACGCAGGTAAGCGGATGTCTGGAGAGCACTACACGAATCGAAAAAACTTGGGCGGTGAACACCCGTCCCGACTAACAGGTCCTCAGGCCGGCGTCAACGAATTCTCTGCGCGGGTGCGGTGGGTCGCGAAGGTGGACGGTGAGTCGCCAGCCGGGAACGGCGGGGAAAGCGGCCGCCAGCTCGCTGAGCTGCAGGTAGTCGGGGCGGAAAGTCGTGGGCCCCATTGGGAGACGCAAAAGTGGGGCTTACGTCGATTGCGGAACAGGGCCAGCTGTGTTTGGCCGAAGGCGATCGAGCAGGTCGCCAGCCGCCAGCCGCTCCGGTGAGACGTAGAGCAGATCCACTCGTTTGCTCTCTGCAGGGCTCGCCACACCGCTGAACTTCTCTTCAGCATTCAGCGACGCAATGCAAAGCCGTCCAGCGGCCCGCACCCCGCCTGGCGCAGGCTTCGTACCCTGGTCTTGCATCAGGGCGATCAACGTGAGATGCACCACCGCCAGCCCCGGCAAAGACAGAGGGCGGGCCACCTGATAAGAGAGCGATTTTCCGCCTCCCGATGGCACAGCACCAGGGCCGATCCGCCAGCCGATCCCGTGCTCGACGATCTCCTGCTGCGGGCCGCGAAAGGCGTTGTAAGCCGAAACACGCGCGCGGGGCATTTCCTGCGGTCTATGGAGGCCTGTGGCGTGGACGTCACACCTGGATCTCGCACAATTGGCTCCAATGTAACACACCTTCCATCGTCCGCGCAGCCGCTCCCACCATCATTCCCCGTTCGCGGCAGCGAGGCGGGCTGGGGGCGGGGACCGGATCGCCTCGGCTGTTATCCTGCTGCCGAGAGCCGCCTGGTGCTGCCTCGGCTGTCTATCCGGTGACGCGGCCCCGGCCCGCATGCGCGCTGCTGAATCACAGCTTCACCGAGGCCAATTCCGAAACCGGCCTCAGACTATGAGATGGCCCGCGTGCGTTCGTGGGCCTGAAGCCACAACGCGATTTCACGCCACTGCTCACGATCCGGCTTCTTCAGGTGCCTCGGCACCACCTTTCCTGTATCTGATCGCGGTGGGTGCCACCCAGTGGTGTCGCGATTCTTCGCTCACCCTGGCGGAGTGCTTCGGTGAAAACCGCAGGATAGTTGCCCCGGGATCCACTGGTGTCCCCCGCGCCGCCTTCCACTACAACCAGATGGGCTCTGTCGATCGTGGCTCGGCGGTCGATCCGCCCTTCCGCTGGCTCTCACTGCCGAGAAACGGCCTGACGCAAACGCGATATTCCATGCGCTGCGGTGGGCTGCCGCTGCTCGGGTAACTTTGGGACTTCACCGACCTCTTATAATCCACGGGCTTATTCTCACACAGCCACTGAGACGTAGCCGCTTGCCCTCGGGTTTGCGATCCTTGGTGACCACCTCTGGAAGGTGCCTGGGTTACTCCAACCTGGTGATCTTTCTGGCCCGGCCCGTGCACGCGGGCGAATCCTCGTCCTCAGAGCTAACTGAAAAGCCGGCGGCGGACCGCTCAGATGAGTCAGACGAAAGGCTCGAGCGGCGGTCAACAAGAACATTCGACCCTGCCTGAGCTGCTGCGCCCGCACTTCTATCTCACCTTGGTGGATTTCAGGGTGATCTCATCCAGTTCGCCCCCAAGAGCCACCACAAATAGGTCGCTTCGAAGAGGTGTTTCCTCGAAGATGACCCAAGGGATAGTAGCACCGGACGGAACTAGGTTCGACCTCGAACCCTGTGCTCACTTAACGTCTACCAGAGGCACTGATCAGCTCGAAGCTGGAGAGTATCAGTTCATTGCCCATAGCCCATTAGGTTACTGAGGGACCGCCTGATTCCTGATACAGTGCATGGGTCGGTGCAGCCTGTGGCGCTTCATGCACGCTAGAGAGTGGAGTACGTTGAGGCCTCAACCCTGAGCCTCGCACGGGGCAGCAGAAGATGGAGCGGAACGCGTGCGCAGAGATGCATATGATTGAGCACGTTAGAAGAACCAGGAATAATGTTTGAAGCTCTGGGCCGGGGGATGAGGCTCGGGTGAGCGCCGCAATCGGTATGAGTGGGCCGGTTGGCCAGCCTGCGCTCCTGATGCTCCTTTCGCTTATTGTAGGCGGCCCGTCCGCTGGGAGTGGAGCTGCACCGTGCAGCACCCCCAAACGCGCCGATACCCCACCAAACCGCCTGGACCCACCAGGCAACGCGTGCTGGCCCCACACCTCGTGAGTGACCCGGAGGGCAACTAGAATAACGGTGTTCGGAAACACGCACACGACGTCGTTGTCCGCCCCCGAAGATTGCGATCGCGATCAGTTTTTTGAGAAATCGAAGTGCGCGGGTAGGGATTTCTGTATCATTTTCTCGCGGCCCTGCGAGGCCAGATGGCGTTCGCCCCTCTTCCGTTGCCCACGGCTTGAGGCCCTCCGGCCCGTCTGGTCTGAAGAGTGCAGCAACTGCGCGTTGCCTGATGAATATTCCGCCTCAACGGCTGAACCCGTGGCGCCCCGCCTTTGGATCGGACCCCTGGAGGAGGTGCTCGTTTCTCCTGAACCGCAGGAGGTCAAGCCTGGCGGCTGTGCCCCGCTCCGCCAGGCTCCGCCCTCCTTCCCGCCGTTCCCAGCGCCTCCCTCGCCCGCGCCCTGCCCGGGGTTTGTCGACTTTCCCCGTTGATAGGCCAAGGCCGACACCGGCGGATCCTACGACGGACGCGGTCACTAGATTCCCAGGGCCCGATCCACCACACCAGCTCGAAAGAAACATAGAAGCCGCTGCTACGAGCGGGAGTCCGAGCCGGCCCGCTGCCTGCTTCGCAAGGACACTCGTTTGTGGATCTTGCATCAAAGACGGGGAGCTGGCCATCACATGTGCTTGCCGTGACGCCCCGTGGAACGTGGCCTGCTTCCCGGTGGTGGAGCAACCCACCAGCACAGCCGGCATTTGCGATGGTGCTGGCACCAGCCGCCATCAGCCAGGGCCGTGCAGGCCCCGGGCGCCGCAACGTGGCGGTCTCGCTGCTCACGCCTGGATTACGCCGGCGTGCTCCTCGATCGAATTTTTTCTACGGACCGCCGGCTGCAGATCAATGAGTTTGTTCCTCGCGCCCCGAAACCCATATTCGGTCGTACTACACGATCCGATAGCGGCACGCACACGAACCGCGGTTCGCCCAGCAGGTGCGGATTGTCTGTGGTCAGCCCTTGGCCCCCCACCACGAATCTGCAAGACTTGCCCCGCTGCCCTGAAATAGAATTTCATTTGCTTGGGCCATTACGAGTTAGCCTGCTAGGATCGCGACACTTATCCAAAGCGAACGCCAGGCCGCTTTCGCCCTTTCCGGGGGCCTTTACCTGACCATTGATCCATGGCAAGCCGGGTTTACGCCCACCACACGGGCCGGCGAAGCCTCGCGGTCACATCACCATCATGGCCCGGACCACTTGAAAGGGAAAACGGACTACCCGCGACCCAATCAGCGGACCCACCTTGAGCGCCGGCCCAAGGGCCGCGCTGTAAGCAAAGGGTCAAGTGCGCGCTGGCTGGTTGCGCACTCCTCTACCCGGCGGAAAAAGGAGACTAAGACTGATGGTCGTAGACCTCGCTGTGGGTTGGTGAGACTGCTCCTTTCACTTAGTTTTCTGATGGCATGACTCCCTCTCGACGTGCCGGAGCCGCGTCTGGTCGTCAAGACGGTGCAGTCAAGATTTCCCGGCCTCACACGTAGCCGGAGGGCACACGGGATCCGCTTACTCACTTGACCTCTCCCCTGGTTCAATCCCAGGTCGAAACTGGGGCAAGACGGCACAGGCGGCTTCACACTCCCTTTTCCTATTTCTGGGCCTCTCAAAGCTCAGGCCCTCCGACTGATTCTCCAAGCTCAGCGTCCAGGCCCTCAGTGACCCAAAGCCGGTTCGGAGGTTATCCAAGCTGCACGCGGTCTTCCTTTGTCCCAGCTGGTCACACAAACTATCCTGCCTGGGTCTGTAGCCTGGCCGCCGGGCCTCCACCCACCTTGATTAAGCCACAGGTGAATCGGCCGTTCCGCAGACGCCTTCAGCCGTTCGAGCGGGGGCTGATCGTCTTCCAGAGTACCCGACAGAATCACCCGCGCGGTCACCGTCTACGATGCCAAGGGTTCTGGTCGCCGGGTTTATTCAGCAAGCGGAAATCAGCCCCTCAAGGGTAGGGTGGCTGTGCGGTGATCACTTCCACCCGCCCATCCCGTTGCCCCACAACGTCCAACGCTAGCTGAGGCTTGCTCGCTTTGGTCTCCAGTGGAGCCTCGGTGAGGCCCTCACGCCGCCGAGTCTTGCTGGTGTAAAGATTCGCTACGGCCCTTCTTGCTGACGCACCACAACAGACCACCAGCCGAGCCTGATGTGAGTTCGCATCTAGATGGGCTAGTCACCAGGACGCGATCCGATACTCCATTCCGGGACGCGGATGTTCACCAGGCAGCCATTCCACGACGTGCTGAAGACGTGGTTCACCCGCTCGTCGTATTGAGTCACCGACTCAACCGAAAGGTGGGGATAGGCTCGTTGGCGCCGCACCCCCCGCGAGGGCTGGCTGCTACGGGTCGGGGTCGCTGTCGCACTGGCCTGTTGCTGTTGCTGGAATGGCTTTTGAAGCTGCTGCTGGGTTCGGGCAATGGAGGATCGAGGCAGGCCCAAGCCTAGGTAAAGCTGCCTCAGCACCAAAAGGGCACCGTTATTTGATCACCCTGGGTTGGCTTCTCTCGCCGCCCTGTTCAGTCTTCTCGATAGCCATGTGTGGTGGGGACGCACGGCGACGGCAGCATCAACTTCTGAGGCCCGACGCTCCTTCACTTCAGGATGGCCTGAGCTCTCCTTCGCTGGAGTCGACAGCACTGCGCTGCGGTGGCCTCGTCCTCTTCTGGTTTTCGTCACCGGGGTGTGGTGTATCTTCTCTGTTGTGGAATGGCGTGGATCGTCGTCCGACGCAAACAAAGCAACGCAAAACGCCGGTGAGCCTGTTTGGCTGTTACTAAGAATTGGAAGCGGCCTTACCCCGGCTCCCGCCTCCCCTGGGAAGGCGCTCCGCCGGTGACCACTGTTTCTGGTGGGTGCGTTTTGATTGCACTAACCAGCTCTGCAGTTGCAGCGGTTTCCCCGCTCCAACGCCGGCGTCTTGAAGCGGCTGAATGAGCGCATCGGCCCTGATCCAGAGCTTTGCGGCTGGTCCCCAGCGTTGGTGCCGGGCCCTTTGGGGCGAGCGACTCGGTCCCAGCTCGCCCCCGGCTTTTGGGGACGGCAACCGGGGCTTCTGGTTTGGCTGTTCTGGTCGGCCGATTGGTGACCAGGCCGAGCCCTTTCTGGCCATGCCCGAGCCCGGACTTTCGGGTTTGCTCCTTCGGGCCCGTTGCCGCACAGCTTGCTGTCGATGACCTGGTGGTGGTCGCCCCTGATCCGCTGACCCTGCACAAGTGCCTTGAAGAGCAGCTGAGTCCTCAGCCGGCGCCCTCCCCAGGGTTCTGCAAGGAGCGTTGTGTTGAATCGCTTTGCGTTTTTCCGGCCAGGCGTGGCTTTGGACCAACACGGCCCATGGGCCCAGCTGGCTGCCCCTGCCCCGTTGCTGCAGCCGTTATCAGCAGGGCTGCCTCCCCGCCTCGAACAGTGACGCTTCCGGACTGCTCTGGCGGCGAATCCACGCAACGCGGGATCCGATCAGCTCCCCAGTGCCCCTGCCATCGCCGTTGGCTGCGGGCCCAAGCCTCCCTGCCCCCTCCCTGCTGCTTTGACGTGCCCGGTGAAACGGCTGACCTGCTGGTTCAGGCCTGTTGACCCGCAATTAATCCCGCGAACCGTTTGAGCGAGCGCTACGGCTCAGCCCTGCGCTCTCGGAGCGCCTGGCTGCGACGCCGTTTGTGTTACGATCAAGCCCCTGCCGGAGCGCCCGTTTTCAGGCCTCTCTGGATCTCCAGCTTGCCTGTCGGCAAAGACCGCAAGCGCCTGGATGAATGGTTGCTTCCCCTGAGGGAAGCCTGCTGGCCCAGGCCTGACCCTGGAAGCTGCCTGGTGAGGGCCCAGCCAGCAGACCAGACTGCCAGAAGAACAAACCAAGCCTGCAGAATAAAGCAACCGAACCCGCCAAAAGCCGGGTCCCGCTTGCCGGCCCTGATCTGGCAGCGCCAAAGGACGGAACCGTGGTTGGTGGTTGGCGATGGATCAACGGCTGGCGACGCAGCTGCCCGCCAATTCTGCTTGTTTTTTTCTGGGGCCACTGCCGTCTGAAGTCCCGCCCCTGATGGCGCCTGTCCCGCCTGGAGTGGCCTTGATCCTGAAGGCCGCCCTGCAGCGCTCTCCTCCGCTTCACTGTCTCCCCCAGGGATTGCCACCCGTGATCAGCCAGGCCGAGCAAGCTTTTGAAACTGTCGCGCTAAACAAAAACCTAACGCGGACCAGAAGCCCAGGGCCGTTGTCCTCGTTGTGGGGATCCCTACAGCGGCGGAAGACTCCCTGAGCGCGGCCAGATAAGAGGGTCTTGCGGCCTCGTCAGCGGTGGCGCTGGGGCGGCAGGTTGCTGCTGGGCTGGTCTCACTGGCTTTCGCTGGCGCTCCTTCGCCGCTTGAGTGCAGGGGTCTCAGTGGCCGCTTTGGCGGCTGACCTTTGCCGCGCCCGGTCAGTTCCTCAGCCTGGCGCTGGCGTCGCCGCCCGAATCAGCCAGCCACGGTTTTTCCTCCATCAACTCACGGCTTGGGCATCTTCCTCGAGATTGCCGGCGTAGAGGCTGAGGTCCTTATCAACGCGCATCTTTGAGCAGGCCCATCGTGGCGCTGATCTCGTGGCGACGCCTGCAGCGCTTGGGGCTCCAGGCTGCCTGGCCCATTGGGCTTGTGCAAACAGCCTGAGCAGGCAACGCGAACAGGCGGAAGTAAGTGGAAAATCAGGGCCGTTTGACAATGCTCGAGAACCCGCGCGACATGGGTCGCAGGTGCTCCCTCGCCCTGGCGCTGAAGAGCCAGCCTCGGACCTCCGCTCCAGGCTGTGCTTGCCCGGACCATTTGAACGGCCGCCTCCGCTCGCGGCGGAACTCGGGCGGCATCGAAGCCAGCCCGAGGGCGCAACAAGAGCCACAAACAGTGGCCTCTTGCTGCGATTCGGGGCGGTAACGCCCTTTGGCGAAGCGCGAACATCCTGGGTTAGGCGGTGGCGAAAGAGCGCATCAACGGGCAAACCCCTTCTGGCGGCTTGAGCAGGTGAGCTCGAAACCAAGCACTCATCCACCAGGCGCTCGTAGAGGGGGAGCAATCACATAGGAAAGGCCTGAATGAAAGGAGCGCTTGCTGTCAGAGCGACAGGTAGACTGGCACCCACACTTGGTTCCCCATGATTATCTTGGACCATAGCGCCGGGCACACCCCGAGTCCGGCGATCGCCTCGGTAAGATCGAGACACTGTGTTGATGGGTTTTGCCGTGATCCGATCGTGATTGAGGATTCGGGCAGTGGGCGAAGCGGCGCCTTTGATATCTATTCGCCGTTCTGCTTCCGAGAGCGGATCATTTCCCTCGGAGAGCCCGTCAACCTCCGAGTCCAAGCGAATCGGGTGCGTTGGCCAGCCTGCTGGTTTTCTTGAAGCCCGAAGATCCCGACAAAGACATCTACCTCTACGTCAATTCACCGGGTGGATCTGTTTCTAACGACGGTCCTCCGGTATTTTTGGACACCCAGCAGCACATCAAGCCTGATGTTCAGACTGTATTGTCGGATTGGGCGGCCAGCATGGGGGCTTTTCCTCCTCAATTGCTGGCGCCGCGGCAAGCGCAGCAGCCTGCCACCCACTCCCGATCATGATCCACCAGCCCCTCGGTGGTGCCGCGGCCAAGCCAGCGACATCACCGCAATTCAGGCCGATGAAATTCTCCTTCCTCAAAGACAGCTGAACCGGGGAGCTTCGATTGTTGTGTCTTTTTGGAGCGGTGAGTTGGATGCCT
>Ga0163217_1119947_pt1 | contig 10009 bp, 8 predicted proteins | sample SynspAceP_FD_185933 | JGI IMG/M metagenome (GOLD analysis project Ga0163217, IMG submission 185933) | Saline lake microbial communities from Ace Lake in Antarctica - Synechococcus sp. Ace-P (PacBio error correction) | ecosystem: Environmental > Aquatic > Non-marine Saline and Alkaline > Saline ...
AAAGTTAACCCAGCCTTCGAAGATAGTGCCTGTTTTTATACCTGAAGCAAACCAAAGAAATCCCAGAAAAAAAAAATATTCAAACCCAAAACAACATGCTTGTTGACGGTGGCCCCACCTCGCCATGGGGTGCCTTTATTAACGGGGGAGGAATATAGAAAAGAAATTATACAGTCAAGATCCTCGGAAAAAATTTTGATACAAAGACCTCCCTAGTTGGAATTGAGAACCCCCAATCCCCTATTAACGAAAACTAGGCCCGGCCATTCTATTTTTTTGCCGATTTTAGATACGAACCATGTTTTTTTTTACATCACAAATGGGTCGCCCGATTCCTATTATGAGGCCGGCAAGAGGATTTGGTGTTCGCTATCTGGCGTCTGATTTCTTCGGTAATTTATTAAGTGAATAGCCTAGCGCCAAACGAAGGTGAATGAGACATCGAGTCAAATTACCTTTACATCAAGCTTTTGGTGCCTGCCGGTTTTTTTTTCATCTTTTTGAATAACACCACATCGACTTGGCATTTAATAAGGAGAGAGAGAGATTGAAAAAATGAATAAAATTGGGATTTTATCAAATACTACTTATTCTCCGCAATAGTAAGCACTTGGCCAATTCCGAAATCAAAAGTCAATACCGACAATACAAAAGGTTTGGTCTTAAACGAATATTAAAATCCGCATACTTTATGCCAAACACCTAAAAGCCCTTAATTCAGAATTGCCAACTATGGGCTTATTAAATTGTATCAATGGGGTGCTACAAAAGTGAAAGTTATTAGCCCACATGCAGATGTCTTATGCCACAACCTAGCGAGGAGATGGGAAAACAGCTTTTTTAAAAAACGTAATTACAATTGCCGAAACCGATAACCCGATTATACAACCGGAAGAAGGAAATGAAATTTATTCCGGATATACGTTTGGGAATGTCCAATAAATTGGGGGGGGGGGGGAAAAAAAAAAAAGGGCAAAAAAATTATTCGTTCCAGAGTGCCTATATGATATGTATGCCCAGGTCCCATAAGCCCCTAAATTGTGGATTTCATAAATGGAAAAAAAATAAGGAAAACTAAATATAAAACCGATAAAGCATAATTGAGGTGCCGGAGCCACAATTAATTGAGAAATCGGAATTGCGCGGCGTGATGGGCATAGAAAATTGTTACCTTGGAATTCGGCGGAGGCGAGCACTTCAAAAGGATTATTCCCAATTTAAAAAGTGGGCAAGACGAATAAGTTTGGGTGACTTTTGTAGAAGATGGAAAATTTCAGTTCTTCAAAATGGCAAATCTCGCAAGTTAAATATTTCTGCATTAATTTAGTAGAAAAAATGACAGTTGCTGAGCATAGGGAAATTTTGTGGCATCTCTATTTATACCTTGATAGACCGACTTCAAAATTGAAGGAAAAATTACGAGTACACCAAATTAATATAAGACCAGCCTCTTTAAAATAAAGGTAGTCCAACCTTGGTGTTTTTAAAATAGCCTATGTTTTATCTTTTATCCCATAAAAATAGGATGAGTATAGCCACTTAAATTCAGCCCTAATTTCTTATTCTCTGAAAATTTAAATGTTGTTTCGATTTGTCTTAATTTGGGACCAGCAATAATAAAAAAATCTGATAAAATAAGGCCTGCCAATTTTTAAAAACTCCAAAGGATAATCCCTCCTGAGTTTTCACTTCCGAATTTCATCTGAAAATTTTATTGCTATATTTCAAATTCTTTAAAACCTTTAAGAACATTCTAATGTCCAGTCAATAGACGAAAAATTTATTAAGTCAATACAATTTGTCCTCTGCCCGCAGGTGTGGCAAGCCGACTGCTATGTATACCAGACGCATACTGTTTCTTGGCTAAACCTTAAACCAACAAACAGCACCTAGGCTAGAACCAGAGAAATTATATTACCATCCAAACAAATCGTTTTGGCAATAAGGAACACTATTAAGTTTTCTGTGATAGGGTTTGAATCATGGACATAATTTTATAGTTGGTTGAATTTCCCTAATCAATGAGGGGGAATTATTGGTGGCGGTATATTGCAAAGAGCCGGAACTTTAAAGGACTTTAGACCCAACGCATACCCAAATGTTTAAAGTCGTAAAAATGAAATGGAGATTGTTTGTGAGGACAGTTCAAATTCAGTTGGGTTGCAAGCGCAAATCCATTCCCGTAGAAAGGGCTCCCCTTGAAAATTGCGTGTTATGCAGTCCGCGGGAAAAGACTTCATGACGGATAAACCAAGGTATTCCTTACATTGGAACAGTTTTAAAGAAGTAAAAAAAGTACAGGCAAGAAAACGATAGCGAAATATATTCGATAGTGTATAGTGAACGTTTTTAGGCAATCCAGCCTCTGTAAAAGCTGCAGAACTGGTCAGCTTGCATGGAGAGCTTATATGGGATAAGGTTGTGTTGCATGAACTCATTTTGTGATCTAAGGGCCGCCAGAAATGCGACCTATGAAACGCGTGCCGGATGGTTTTTCTGACCCCACAATAAGCAGGTGGGAATTCTTATGTGAATATGGCTCTACACCAATGCGACCAAAAATTTGCTTTTTTAACAACCAACTTCTCCAACAAGCATAAGAAGTTCAATTATTCACAAATTTGGAATATTTTAAAAAATTTAACATTAATCCCTACCTACCAACGGATTTGGGGTTATAATGGTGTTAGAAGTCCACAACGCACACACACACAGGTTTATAATTCGAATTCGACTTGGTTTAACGCCAAATGGATTGATTACATGGGGGAGTCGGACAATTTTATTTTAGGCAACTGAAGGCTAATATACGATAATGAGAAAAAATAGCATTTGAAATATTGCTGGATCGGAAGGTGGTATAAATCTACTTGGTCTAGGTAAAGCCAACAGGAAACAAATATTACAAAGCTGCTCAATATTTATATGCCTTATGGTGAACAACTTGTATAACGATGTGTGCACCGCACAGAAAACCGCCATGTTACAAGACCACTGCTTTCCTTGCCACATGAGTTGGCTTTAATCAGCACAAACAACGGGCACATAAAAAGTTATGTGGGATCCTAACTACTTTATTTATGCCTCTGCTAAGTAGATTTTAATTTCCCTCTCCCATCGGAGAGATTCAGCACTGGCAGGCTTTTTCAATATTACAAGGGTGAAAGTTAAATTCTAGGTAACAATATTTTCAAGGTCTAGGGTTCCTAGGTACATTAAAAATACGACCGGTAAAATGTACAATTTTTAAGTATCTAGATCTGGTAGAACAGTTTTAAAACGTAACACCGAAAAATTTAGCAAAAAGTTAAAAATTTTTCGCAAAATCAAATTGTTTATTATTTAGTATTTGCTTTAAATAAGAAAATAGTGTATGTTTGTTTTTAATGGAAAAAAATTACATGTATTAGACAAAACAAGCCGATGTGAAAACAAATAACTCGATGTAAGGACTTGGTCTTGGAATTGAATTGATTCGTTCGACTATTTGCCAAACGGACTTGCCATGGTTTGGAAACAGCCGTAAAGACTCACAAAATACTTTTATCTTACTCTCTGAAGAAAAAAGAACTTCTGTGTCTGTGATTTGAGTGATATAACTTGTGTATGAAATGTTTCGGCTATATCCCAACATTTAAGAAAAATGAAAAGACAGGAAAATCTGATTGAGACCGAACGGCCAGGCACAGAATAATTTTTTATTCATTAACGCGCAGAATATGAAAAATTACTAAATTCCATTTTTAATAATCCTCATAAAAAACAAAATTTTAAACATAGGTAATGAAAAAGTTTAGCAAATTTTCGGTTGCAGGTCTAATAACAGCGATTACAGCTTCCTTAATCTGAATAACCCCGTTTTGGCCCTAGTGGCAGGAACTAGCGGAATCGCCTCAGCTTCTCCTGTTAGAACCAATTAGAAGCCGTAAATTGATTGGAATCACCAGATTTTAGTGTTAGCCTTTGCGATGATCAGAAACTAGTTCCAATAGCTTCCGAGACCCAAAAGGAGTTTGAATTGCGAGAAATGTGGAAACGAACTGAAACCAAAATTCCACATCAGTCAAAAACTTTTTTGGCCCCAATTATAAAGCTTGGGGGTTTTTACCAAATTTTGTCATTGTTGGGCCTTTTCTTAATTATTCGAGCATTTTTTACCCACAAAAATATCCCGGCAAAAGGCAAATAATAGTAGTTGATAAAATCGGAACTATTAAACACACGGAATTTAAAAATCAGCGGAAATGACCTGTGAAAGGTGAATCCAGCGTAAAGACACAAGTAAATAAACTGGATGGGATAGAAACGCAAAAGCATCTTAACGAAAATGGAAATGCGTCAATTGAATATGAACAAACTAAGACCAGTGAAACAGAAATTGAAGCGCAGATTATGCAACGGGTTACAAATAATCGCCAAAAAAATAAAGGATTCGTATGAAAGAATATGATGTTTCAATTATTGGTCTGGAATGGCCGTATGAACTATTAGCCAAATTAAAAGTGCCTCAAAAGGTCTATCAGTTGTATTTACGGATGAATTACCATACGGGAGGAACTGGTGCATCATGAATGGGCTTGCGACACACCAAAAAAGTTATTATAGGTGCTACTACGAAGTTCAAAGTTTGCTAAATAGACTTAAAAGGAATCGGTAATAGATACCATACCGAAAAGTCAATTGGAACAGATAATAATGGCCTTTAAACAATCTTAATATTTGTGGAGAAATGCCACAAAAAAATTGAAAAAGGATATAAAAAAAATTGGGATTGATGACCTTTCATAGTTACTGAAAATTTTGTCATAAACGAATGTTGGAAGTTGGAAAAGACAAAAGATAAAGGCTAAAAAAATGTAAATCGTTCGGTTCCAAGCCGACTGTTTTTAGAATTTGAACGAGGCCAATTAATGCCAAATCCCAGTACCGATTTCTTGAATTAGCAAAATTGCCGAAATCTTATTAATTTATCGGGGTGGATATATCGCTTTTGATTTGGCACAACATATAGCGGCCTCGTGTTAATGTGGAGCAGAAAAGTGACGATTGTACATCGTGGAAAAAACCCCTTGGAAACTTTTTGATACAAGATATAGTAAAGCGCCTTAATATTCTGCCAACAATAGGAAATTAGGTATAAACTCATTCTTAATACGAAGTGACGGCTATTGAAAAGTTAATAAGATCAAATCGAGTTTAAAGGTAAAACCTGGCAGAGAAAACAGATATATTTTTGAAACATGGAAGCTGTTTTTTAATTCTGCGGACGACCCCCTGCAATATTGATTGAATTGGACAAAGCTACAATCGCTTTACCAAAAAAGGTATTAACAGTGAACAAATACCTTCAAAAGGTACCTCAAAACCCACAATATTTAATGCAGCGGCTATCGGCAGATTCAAGAAGTCTGCCTTTACACCAAAGTCAGTTTTGGAAGGCCATTACGGTTTGCCTCAAATTAACAAAGGCCAATCATTAAGAAATAAGCCTATTCCACCAATGCCAACATAAAGTTTTTACTTTGCCTACTATGGCTTCTTTGATACCTACCGAATCGGAAACGCGAAAGAGCTGAACTACAATATTCGGTAAATTATAAAGAAGTAGGAAGTTGGTTCAATGCAGGCGTTTAAATGTAGAGAAACATAGCGCATAACATAATTGACGAAAATATGCAATAACAATCTTGGGAGCACATCTAAATTGGACCGTGCATTCAGAAGAAACTATAAATCTTTTTTGCCCAATGGCCATAAAAATCAAAAGATGAAAAGTCACATGACATTTATAACGATGAATATTCTCCTACCCCAACATTGGCATCAGATATCACATATGCCTTTAAATAATAAAATTGAATGAAACTAATAAATTAAAATAGAATTACATGTCCAAATTGTGGACATAAAAAGTAACGGATATGCCAACGACGCTTGGTCAAATAATCTTTTTACGAATGTGACAATTGTAAACGTGCTGAAACCAAAGGAAGGAGATTGTTGTGTTAACTGCTCTAGGAACGTTTTCTTGCCCATCTATTCCAGAGAAAAACAAAGTTGTAATGATTCAGGTTGTTTGCTAACCGTAAATATTTAACCTTTGGCCTGTTTAACTATTATTCAAAAATACATTTGTACAGTTATTCAATACCTAGGAAGATTATTTTGCCTAAATTCCCTAGACTTTTATAAGAAGGCTTATTGTTCCAGTTTGTTGTAAATTGATTGGTTCTAGGGATGCCAAACTCGTGTCCCCTCCTTTGGGAAATCTATATGGAACCTTAAAAAACTTGAATCTAATGATGGAGAAACCAATATAGCCAAATTAAATACATGCGATGTCCCCTAAATTAAACAAGGGCGAATCACGTAAATTTTGTCGTAAATGATATACAACACCATAGACCGAAAAGGACACGATTTGAGTTCAAGAAAAGGAAAGGGACAACCATGTAATTTCCAGAAATAAAAGCAAGACGAATTAAACCTACCATGCGTTTAAATGTAAGCATCTTGGATATCCTAATCGTTCATTCCTCATCTGAGAAGCAGTTGTTTAAACTGCACTAATTTTCAACCACTTTGGAACAAAAACAATATAAGCTGGCAATTCATTGCCGGTATTACCACGACCACATTTTTTGTGGATAAAAAAGATTCGGAAAAAGCAATGCTGTTCTTAACCGCCTGTCAAAAAGTAAAACCTTTAATTAATTGACTCACAATACTAAGCAATAATTCATTCCAATTCGTTCACAATGCATTTCCCTATAACCGAAATTAAAACTTCCATGGAATTTAGTTGTAATATTGACTTTAATTTCAAACTTAATGCTCATAAAATTTTTACTATCTTGTCTTTCTTATAACGTAAGAATAATCAAACCATAAAAAAAAATAACTTCACCAATCGAAACAAATCAAAATATTTAAAAAAAAAACGTTTTTATAGCATTCGTTATAACTACATCGCAAGCACAGGAAATAAAGATCGACCGAAGTTATTCAAGTTATGGAAAGTAAGCCGAACTGGCAAGTAGAACATTATCAAAGGATTTGTTTCATTGGTCATGACAACCACACCACCCATTGGACTGACCAATGCCCTTATATGTGGGTATGGTTAATGGCCTGCCCACATGCAGAAAATGACAATATTAAACGATGGCTTGAAAAGATACTGGCGAAAAAACGAAATGGCAAAATTACACCGAGTAAATATCATGCCGATGACCATACCAGTCAATTATATTATTGAAACTGTTCGTAAATATTGGATAAGGAATGATGAACAACCAAAGGAACAATTCAATTTTATTATGTACCATCCCGGCACAAACCTCCTTAAATTTGATGTCTCCCTATCACCAAGGCCGTTGGAACATTAGTGCGAGCACTTTTATGTCGCTCCCGTTTGGGCACTAAACTTTACAATTTAACAGGGGAAAAAAATACTAAGACTTAATGATACAGAATTTAAGGCCAACTCAGATTTCCTGTTCGAGTAAAAAAAGAACATCCTCTATTACAGGGACGACCAAGGTTAATATGGGAAATCCAGCAATGGCACAAAAAATTTTTTGGTCCTGAAAGGTAACGGTTGGGTTATATTGCTGGCTAGTTAATATAAAATGAAACGAGCTAAGTCGCAAAGTAAGCGTAAAATTATGCTTCCTTAAAATTTATAAAAAATGCGGCAAACCAAACTACCCTTCAAAATCCAAACGCCCGGAAAAGGAACATTGGGGCTATGAAGCTTTGGGACAAAGCTTCTTACCTACACCAGAAACAATGTACTTCCAATGTGTATGCTTGGCTTCGGGGAATATCAGCGGCAATATTGGATAAGGCAAACTTTGGCCCCAGCAGTACAAAAGGGGATGGAAAAATGCCTTGGTTTGGCCATAAGTTTACGCCAGAAGGTAATGTTGTTATGTTCAACCCATTGGTGGCGGGGCACCAGAAAGGGCTTGGGCGCGACCAACAAGCCGAAGTTTATGGTACTGGTGCCTTTTTTAAGCGCTGGTTCCGAAGTTTTATAAATTGTACGGCGAAAATAGAAACTATTTATTTATCTCCTAAAACAATAAGGTATTTTAACCGAAAACTAATTTTAGGAGGTAAATATATAAGCTACTTCACTTATTGGTCAGCCTAAAAAAATTTTAAAGATTTTATCATCTTTTACGGGTGGACAAACACCCTAATAGGAATCAGAATTTTAAAGATTATTTAGAATGAGTTTATGATACCATGCTATAATGTATGTTTGAAGTAAAACTTCTGCAATTGGGGTCAGCCCCGCACCTATTATTCCTTTAATTTATGCGGTTGCCAAATATGAATGAAAAGGCCTTAGTTAAGTTAGAAATAGCCAATTTCGGGAGTTTTTATCAAAAAAACATAAAAAATGCTCCCAAATCCTATTTTTTATAGTGGATTTGTTTTGATAACCCCACCCTAGACGTGTAGATCGGTTATATGACCTTATTGTAACTTGATTCTAATATGAAGCTCCTTGACCATTACCCTTTTAATCTTTATAATTTGGCAGAATGATGGTAAATGGAACAAAACAACTTTTCTGGAAACGGTTTTTTCGTCAGAAATATTTTCCTTTTGGCTTTATCCATTTTTCTTTGGGGCCCTTTCCCAGTGCATATGTCATTTTTATTTTTCAAAACGGAAGTGTGGTCCATGTCAAAAAACCGGTATTCTTTTCGATTAGTACTGACCTGGTCCTAACTTTTATTGCCAATGAATTGCTCAAAAAGGATCTCCAACAAAATACTTACTAGTTAGTGTGTATTTTACTTTATACAGCTTCACTTCTTTCCACTTTTTTTATGGTTCCTGTCCTTCCATCAAAAGAAATGAGCACGACAATTTTTATTCATCGGGTCCTAAATAAGTTTATTGGCTGTACGTTGGCGCCATAACTATTATCTATACCTAAAGTCCAAGTACTAACCCGAAGTAAGCATTTGCCAAAACTCATTGGCCTTGTTTCTTTCCATCTATGTAAGATTAATGTATTCTACTTTTTAGGCTTAATCCCACTGTTTCCAAATGGCCTTAAGCAATGGTAATTGTAAGCACATTAACATAAGGTGGAAAAACAACAAATAGTGGTAACATATGAAACTGATGAATGGTTGTATTCTGGAAGGAAACACAGACCTTAAGTTTAAATTCAAAAACCAAAGAAGAATGTTTACGGTTTTTTCATCAATATTTGCTCAATTACCGATATTAAAAAAACTGTTTTGCACCGCTGGAAAAATGTACAATGAGGAATCGTAAATGGAAATTATTGAAGACATTGGTTATGACATCACACTGGGGGCCGGGATGGGGGTTTTTCGCGCTATACCTATAAACAACGATTTAGAACAAGCCTATGTAAGGTTGAAGTACTTACCAAGAAGAGTTGGGTAACTGGGTATAATGACTTTGAAATTATAACCAGTGAAAAGACCCTACAGCCCAAAAGTATCAATAAAGTTATCTGACCCATACTGCTGCGGAATCGCCAGTAAATATATTAAATTAAAAACCTTAAAGATATACCAATTAACAAAAACGATTGCAATCAATACATTAACACCTGCCAATTGTAAATCGAATCAAAAATCCTTAATATTTTGTGTATCCTTTTGGATCAAAGTCAAGTCTCCTTAGTGAATTTTAAAATTTATAAATTGAATAATTGTAAATGCACTAATTGTGAATGCACCAATGTAATTGTGTAACTGTCTGGCAAGAACAACTGCTCCTGCACAAAATGCGATGTACAAAAAGGTGAGTTGCCCTAAAAAAGGTTGGTCCCCTCTGGAACCAACCTTGTATATAGTGAACTATGAAGATGGAAACGGCAGCTAAATATGGGAAAAGTTTTCAACCAGTGAAATTATTTTTTTCACTCTAAAAAAAGTAAAGGAATACAGATTCACCATGAAGTATCAAAACATTCAAATCTTAAAAATTGCATCAGAGTATAGCACCAAAA
>Ga0163217_1002112_pt1 | contig 10008 bp, 6 predicted proteins | sample SynspAceP_FD_185933 | JGI IMG/M metagenome (GOLD analysis project Ga0163217, IMG submission 185933) | Saline lake microbial communities from Ace Lake in Antarctica - Synechococcus sp. Ace-P (PacBio error correction) | ecosystem: Environmental > Aquatic > Non-marine Saline and Alkaline > Saline ...
GTCAGGCTTAATTCCTCCCCATTCTACTGTCGGACCTCTAGAGCTTAAGCTTGAAAAGTAAAAATCTTTATTACAGTACCCAATGGCAAGAATCCCTTTTGCATCAGCAGGAGCTACTAGCGACGAAACGCCGGGTCCGTAATGCCAGCACTATACGACCAGAATTCCTTGGCTGCTGCAATGGTTGCGCCTTTCGTGATGGTTGTTTAAGTCCTTTCCATCCAAATCAGCTACGTATAATTCATCGCCAGATTCATCAAAATCCCAAATAACCAACAGAACGGCCAATGATGTCAACACGCTAGACTATCCGAAAAACTCAGCTGCTCTGACCCAGTTTATAATTCTTCCACACGAATTACTTCAGTGGCCACTTCTTCCGGTCATCGCTAGGATTGTATTTGGCAATCCGGAGCAACGACAGCGAATCAAGGATATTAGGATCTTTAGAGGCGATCAACGAAAAGCACATTCATCCCATGCTGATTATCTTGATAGACATTCGATTCCAAGGCCTTACAAGTCTTTTGTTGGCAATGATTTTGGTTTATTGGTGTCTAGATTGCTTGAGCGCCAAAGAAGTAATTCGCTCCAGGGAAGCCTGCATCAAAAACAGCGATCGTGATTCCTTTACCCGAATAGCCCTCAAGCCAGCATTTTTGTGATACCGATCAATTCATTACTGAAAATCATAACGGATTTTGCTTGGCCTGCTAAGAGTCGCGGCCGATCCCTTTCCGCTTGGAAGTTCGCAGCTTTCGGGAAGTCCGGGAATGAATTTTGGTGTCAATTCGGCTAATTTGGAAGTGGAAGGAAAACTCTTCCCACCAGCTCTATTCGAGAAACAAAAAGGCAGTTTTCGCAATCTCAGAAGCCTTTTGAGGCATCCGGTTACTGTAAAATCGTTGCATTCAGCCATTTTAACTGGAATAGAGCACATAATTAGAAGAGACACTACCTGATCTACATATTTTTTTGCCACTGGAGTCCAAAACTATCTGCTTCACATTTTCCCGCGTTCTTTCTAGCTAATGCTTTTTGGAAGTTAAAAAGCTGTTGGGCTCAGTTTAAGGAAAAGTTCGAATTTTGAGGTTTGTATTTGTAGAAAACTGCATACCGATCTTTGGGCGAAAGAACTTCCCTGCCAAGTCCAAAAAACCAAAACAAAACAAATAGTAGTTAATTCTTCCAATAATTCGATCAATTCCATTTTAATTTTGAAATCTGAATTGATTTAACTGGATTTCCCAAACAATCGTTTCGAGAGGCAGGTAGTTTAGGCACTGCATCATATTTCTCTAAAAGCCCGATCCCTTTGCCATAACTTCGTAGCGAATGTCTCGAATGTGATCAAATCATCACTTTGTTTCCTGTAAAACCCGGATTAACCCTAGTTTTTCTGATGCTGCCTGGAAAATTATTTTCATGTTAATCATCAATCAGAATTTCCATCTGCAACCTCATTCTGTAAGGTATCCCATTCCAAGTTTTTCCCCGGTTCAGGAGGAAAAATAAGTGCCTGACGCAAAAGGTTGGTTTATCTAAAGTTTTAACAAGTGTGGAACTCGTCTGAGCATCGTGTTTCTTTCACCGTCCGTCCATGATTTTTTCGATCTGATGATTTGAACCGAGTTACTATAAAAACTTGCTCATTGGAGGCATCATACATAGAATGCACGGATTCCAAAATCCCCGATAAAAATAAAATAGAATTCTCTGAGTCATTTCTCCAAAAATAGATGGTCTCATGCAACGGATAAATCCCAAAAAAGACCTTTACTCCAATGGCTTGAAGTCAACTCAACATCTGAATCGAACTCTTCGACTTTCCTGTCACAGCTGGATAAGGAAAATAAAAAAAAGGATTAACAAACTGCTTGAAAAGGATTTTCATTGATTTGGAAATATGGCTAAAAATAGCAGTTTTTATCATACTAATTAAGTTCTGCATGCTCACCAAATCAACTCATTCTTTCCCATTCCCCCCCATCTTACTTACCTTCGCAATCGAAAAACCCCACCTAATGGCCCTTACGAACTTTGTAAAATCAACGGAATCACCAATCTGACCGAATGCAACGCTAATTGGCTACAGGAATGTATGGTCGACCTGCTTTGGTTCAACCTTCCGAGGAAGGTGCTGATCGACAAGTCAGCTGTCACTACTTTCAAGGAAATTCAGGTTGGGTTTCAGGGGTGATTTTGTGGCGAATTTTTGGAATGGGCGAGCCTTCCGAAGATAATCCAAAACAACTTAGCGGGGAACTGCAGCGAGATCAAGCGTGGCTGGAACATAAGAGAATAAGAACCTTAACTTAGAATTTCGAGAAAAAGGGTAAAAATCTCCAATCTTTAAATGTTCCTTTGAAGGAACTTGATGAATTTAGGCCAATAGACTACTCGATGATTCGCAACATCAGAAATAATCATTCATGTGTCCGATCTTAAGATCTTCATTGCCTGAAGAGAAGAGCAGAAGCTCAAAGAACTTAGGAATTCAGCAAAAAATCATACTCGGAACAAGGTCTAAAATGTATCAAATGTCCGAACGTCTTCTAAACGACCCTGAATCTTATGGATTTTCATGACAGGTGGAGATTGAATATCAAAAACAGCTTAATAGGATTTCGATGAGCTTATGCAGATATCTTTGGAAGCAAGCTTTGAAATAGAGGATAAAAACTTTACGAGTACTTGGGCGCTTCTTCAAAGGGGATTGAAAGGATAAGCAACGTCCAAAACCTGAAGGAGCAAGAACATTAGAAAAAAACCCAAGTCTTCAGGCCTACCTGAACACAGCCAAGGCCAGAACGATCAATTCCTTTGTGATCTTCGTTGCAAACTTGTGTCCTTGGGGAGACAGAAGAAATTTAGAACTTTAGGATTAAAAAACATTCAAAAAAAAGGCTGTTGGAGATCTCAACAGCCTTTTTTTTTACATATTCACAAGAATCTGGAGTGATTATAAGGGCTATTGGTCGCCGGTAAGAAAGTCCTCACATCGATGAGCACATCCCAATATTCCTAACTTCCATCTATTCTCATATAATTTTCATTTGACAATTGGGATTAACAGTTATAACTTAGTATGAGCTCTCGCATAAATTGATATTGCTTTATTATTCGATTCCTTCGTTACCTCGTAGTTCTATAGTTGCAAGCAGTCGACGGCAATATCCTGCAATAGACCAAGCATCAATACTTGCCTACAGATATATTGTGGCTTTTGAGCATTCAAGAACAATCGGATTGTCAATAATTTAAGGATCAATTTTTCATGCTTTTTCATTTCTAGAATCAGGAGAGCCTAAAGGGCGAATATGCTGTCATCAGAATTTCCATTCGAAGCACAAAACTCTTATAAGTCATCTTGTGGTAAAAAAGGATGCATTTTCTACTTGATTCAATTTCTGGGTAGGCTGCCCTCCTATTTTCATGATCTCCAGTAGTTTTTGGCTTGATTGAAATTTGAAGACACCAATATCTATGGCAAGTCCTTTAGAATTCAAATCTTTGCATTTGCTTCCCAAGTTCCTGGCTTAAAGGCACATCATTGTAAAGTGAAGAAATCCTCTCTTTTCTGCGCAAAACCTAATTCTGGTTTGAATGCGATTGGCGCAGTGAATTAGGTATAAATCCAAGTAGTCAAGCCGCAAATCGGAAAGCGATTTTTCAAAAGCCAAATGCACATCTTCGAATCGATGGGAATTATTCCAAAGTTTAAGAAGTGATGAAGAGATCTTTTCGCTTACCAATCCGGCTTCGATCGCGTCTGCGATTCTGCCCTACTTCTTTTTCATTCTGATAGATTAAGCAGCTCCATGCAATGTGTCGATATCCAGACTCGATCGCCCAGAAAAAAAAAACGGCTTTTCGAACTTCACCAAGGAGTTACTCTTCCAAAGGTACCCAAAACCAAGGGCCGAAATCCTGATCTCCATTTTTAAATGATAAATGTTTCATTTTGGGTCAAATGTGTTAATGTTTGGGTTATAGTTTAAGTAATCGGTCTGGTTAGTCTTTTCGCTTTTCAGAATATGGAAATTGAAGACGATTCATGACCCCAAAGATGTCAACCTTGTTGTGTATTCAGGTAATAAGCCAGGTAATCTTGGAACAAATTCATGAATGGCAGAAATCATGTATCGATGTCCAATACGCTCTGAACTCAAGCCAAACCATAATTAAAATCTACGAACCAGCCAGCCTCCCAGTGATGTAGAAAAAAGCTGCCGATCCTCGTCGATTCGGTCTGGAATATAGTCCCCAAATTAAGCATCGCTTTTTTTGCCATTCAAAAGGTGAAAACCTATTGCCGCCATTCCCCATTATTTTGCCATTAAATAAAGAATCTAAAGAAACTAGGTAGCCATAGATTATAACGATTTAGCCACCCAAAGTGGCAGTATTCCCGTGAACATTTTTTCATCCGCTGAATGCTTCTTACCGTATTTTTTTGCACTTTTCGTTTTGGATGCTAGTAGGAAAGTTTTAGTTTTTTCTTTGAATTCAAGGCCTCATTTACCGATCTTCATAGCTCAGGTAGTCAATCTCTTTCTCTTTAAAAGCTAATTCTGGAGAAACTGTCATGTATGCTTCAAACTCTCAACCAAGGGTGGAAACAAGCTGTGGTGGCTATCGCCGAAAATCCCTACCCAAAGCTTAGATAAGCCTAAGGGAAAAAACCGGTATAGAAAACAATTCGCTTTTTGCCCATGATTCTTGCAGTTCGCACAAGCATAATTTCGATAGGACATTATATCATTACTACCTTATCTATGGCTTTACATAGACTTTGGAATTAGCAATACGGTATCCATGAATATCTAGCGTGTCTCTCAAAGAAGATGGGCTGAGTCATCGATTCTTCCCATTTTTGGGCACATCATAACTGGGAGCGAATTCACCAGATTTTTAATCATATCAAAGGAAGAACCACCCTGGCCTACAATTTATTGAGGCCCGCAAAGCAGTAAGTTTCCGACTTTCTTGATCCAAGCGTCTTTTTCTAACTTGCCAACCTGCTCCTGAGATGTCCTGGAAAGTTTTTTCTTTCAGGCTCGTCAGGCAACAATCCTCCTAGGTAAATGAATCTGTTTGAACATTAATTAATAGAGGCTGCTCGGCTGAAATTGTCTGCAAGCAAAAGTCAGTATCGCTCAAAAAACTCCTTGATTCAGTCGAGTGGATGCGTTCATCGAGTGGTACCAAATAGATGGCAACATCCCACGCTTTGAGCGCATCAAATCGTACTAGAGATCGAGTACAAGCTCACTTGTTCGCACTCTACCTGCGGTTCGGATTGGAATCCACATTGTTTTCTGCTTGAGACCGATAGTTGTATTTATCTTTGAAAAATGAATAAACATCTGGCCAATGTAATGCCTCCGGCTCCGGCGATTGCAAATTGGTGATTTTTTTTTCTTTTGCGTTGGTTCTAAGGGTTGAGTCATAAAAAAAGTTGTTTTTATTCAACGATTTTAAAAAAAGGTAAGTTCAATCAAATCGATTTTTCCCTATGCTTTTTCCAAGCTTTGTGGTGGTGTAGTATTTCACGATCATATTTGCAAACTTCCCAATCCGGCATTTTATTGGCCTTTGAGGTAGGTTCAAAAACTGTTTCGGTTACCTGTGCAAAATGCGTTCATGGCCCTACGTGAAGGCTTCTGGAATTTTCTACCCCGAAATTCCTCCATTTTTTAATTCGCTCAAGGGAAGGCCTGAGTACTTTGCTTGAGCTCAGTGTTTAATCAGGTATTCGCAAAACTGCCTTTTTGACCTTCAATAGCTTCAGCATAAAGCGTTGGTTTGAAATTCTCGGAATTTCCCTTGTCGAAATAATCAGTTTGGCTTTTGTCCCGCCGCATCATACTATAATGGGTTCCCCAGTTCCTTCCGGTGCCTCATAATTCCAAAATCACACTGACTTTCCCCGAAAATGGCTTTCCATTCAACGTATAATTCATCTTCACCATTCGACAAACTTCCAGTTTACCACCTGAAATCGCTTTCTGAAAGAAAATCAGGAAAAGCTGTTTTGCAGTTACTCGCTGAAACTGCTTCCAAGTCGAGTGAGTAGCGCCAAAGTTTTAGCTGCCAGCTAATCCATCCAGTGGTGTCAAGAATTTGACTCGGGAAGCTTCCACTGAATCAAATCCACCAAAGCGTGGTCACATCTACGAATTCCATGTCCTTCCTAACACTCACATCAAAAACCAATCCGGTCGGATCAAGGTTGGCCAGAAACAATACTTGAAAAAAAGGTGCTGGATCGATTCTTTGGTGATGGCAAGGATTTTCAAGAGAACCATTCAATTCTCCAAAGAAGCGCAGCATTCATGGATAATTCACGCTTGAGCACGGAAAGAAATTCAAATCTCTCACGTCCATAATATCATAGAGCATCAACACATTATTCTCTTCGCCGTCGCAATGCCACCTGATCAACTCCCTGTATCCTTCCGAATTAATAAACAAGGGCTTATCGGCATATACATTGAATCCCATTTCCACTGCAGCGATGAATGTTAAATAGATTTCAAGTCATTCTTTCCCCGCTACCATGCATCAACCGTTTCCTGGCTTTTTCTGAAATCAAATTTTCTTCAAAATAACTGATCCCCTCAGCTAGCACAATAATTCCAAGCAGTAGGTGAACCTTACCCGTTGATATAGCTCGCCAATTCGATTCATATAAATCAGTCAACTCTGGTCCCCTGAGTGCATATTACGTAGATGGTTGAATCTAAATTCAGGAATACATGGATTGTGAATCAACCGGCATGAAAGTGTCCTGGAATCGCAGACTCATGATTCGTAAAAATGGAGGGCTTGGAATTCAGTTTGTGAGTCAGTCCATATCTGATGGAGAACAAGCGAATAAATAGCCGACAATGGCTAGACCAGAAGTATTTCATGTGAATTGAGTTTAATGAAATGTTGATTTAGAAAAAGGAATTAGGGGTTTGGAAACCCCTAATTCTCAGACTATACTTTTTTAAATAATTAGTCCATAAGAGAGCTCTTTGAGACCGGCGTCAAGTGTGAATTTGTCCTCCGAATCCATTTACGAGGTTTCAGCTTTGGCATCCCACTCTAGCTTTCTAACCGCGCTTCATCGCAATAAATGACTCACCAAACAAACTGAGCAGGCAACGATGTCCGATTTCGGCAGGAGATTAAGTAATTCATTATTCCCGCTTGAATGGGGCTCCCAGCCAGGTTTACCACATGAATGCTCTGTCTTCGCTGGCAATTGGATCTCATCTGCCCCAATGAATCGAGTTTAAAATCTTAGGATCGGAAGCATCGCGCGCTTTGGGCTGCTCGCATCTTTGGAGACTGGGAATCTGAAGGCGAGGCAGTATAGCTTCCTCGGGAAACCCAATCCAACCTTCCCGTAACTTCATAGCGGATTCCATTTGGTAGCCTCCACTGGTGAACATCGTGATCCCGTTATTCATATTCCTGCTTTGACCATGAGTCCCCATGGACATTCCAAAGGCAGATCTTGAAATTCTTGCTACAGCCTCTATAAATCTCGGTCCGCGTCAATTCAGTATCCATACCCATGCTGCCGAATCAAAATGATGCTGAACCCCAGCCTGTTAAATCATCCCTGCAACGTATTGCTCCAACCTTAGTCCACCCCGGTCTGTCATATCCTACGGCAGGATAAACGCCAATCTCAGTGTAAGGACCTCAGGTGTGGATCCAAGCCAACATGTCATAATTCAAACTTTTTGGAATCGGCATGGTCGGTGAGCATCTGGACCAGATGGATCACCGGGAAGTCCAATTTCGTACGGTATGGATTTTTCCAATTCTACATTCCCTGACCATTCTGCTGCTTTCCTAAACTGCTCACTTGATCTTTGCTGTGTTCCTAATTGAAGTACAACTCCAGTTTTATTCACACTTCTAACTAGTTGTCTTCCCTCTTTCGGATGGTTATGAGTAGGGTTTTTGCACATAGACATGCTTTCTGCCAGGCGCTTCCAATCGCGGGCTGTGAATGCCAATGATCTGGTGTAACTAATAAACCACGGCATCAAAATATCTTTATTCGCAAGCATAATCGTGGTAGTCCGCATATTGCTTCACATCCCAGATAAAGGTTGAGCCCATCTTTTTTGGTGTATGTAGCTTTCGACGTACTTTTACCGTCTGCCATCTGTTCGAGTCCAGATCAGACACCGGCACTATTCCGTGCGACATCATGTTGGCCAGACCACCTGGCATTATCGTGGAATCTCTAGCGGATTCGTCCGCAACCTATTTGGCCAATATTGATCTTTATTGCTTGGGGCATTTTTTTGCAAAAAACAGATTGCAGGTACAATCGTTGGAAATCCGAAGGCCGCACCAAGTCAAGCCGCCGTATTCTTGAATAAAAATTTCTCGTTTCATGGTTTTTTTAGGTTCTGGGTTGTCTGTTTTGTCAGTTATCGTTGTCGATGTAAGTTTGGTCGGTTATCCGTGTGTGAGTTTATCAGTTGCGGGTTTGAGAGTATAATTTATTTAACTTTTAATTATTTTGGTTTCTTATCTCTTGTCTCTAATCTCTTAGTACTTCTGTTCCTCATTTTAAGCAAATGCTTTCCAATAAGCCTCTGCTTCTGAGCGCTGAGCGTTCCTGTGTCGAAGTACTATCATTCAAAAAGAACGAATTTTAAGGTGTATTTCTCATCTTTCAATAGCGCCAAAGATTCATGAACGAATAGGGCAAAACTCAAATAAATACATTTCCTTTTCCTTCGTATTGGCCACTGGCCAGCGCCGTAGCGGCTCAGGATGAAACTTTGTTTTTGTAATTGTGACTCAAAAAAGAGAAATCCCCTTTTTCCTTCCTTAGCTTTCGATCTCCTTGGACAATAAATCCATTTTGCTCGGTTCCATCCGCAGTTTTTACGATTCATCTCCCTCTGAGGTAAGTTATCGTACTTAGGGTTATCATCTCCCAAACTTCTGTCGCGCCCGAAAAGCCAAATCCCCCCACCAAGCGGTTCAGTCATCCAAAAGGATTCCGCATCCACTGGAGTTTTGAAAATAGTCGATAGTGTAATCGACACTGTATCGCCCTCTTATCCGCAGGCCTTAACTTTGATGCGAAGGTCTTTCTTTTTTGATCGCTATCGCTCACTTTCAGGAGCTTGTGAGATGCTAAGGTGGTTTCTTGCCTGACATTTAGCTCTGGCAGGCACCTCCTGCCTCTTTCATGGACGAAGTACCTCTCGAAGTCGACTCTCCCCTTTCCCATCTCCCAGATGTTCCAAAAATCCACTTCTCTGCCATTTATTGTAGCTTCGAGTCCAAAGGACCCCAGATTCCATAATGATGGTAATGGATCTGGAGGCTGAATCCTACTGAGCCTTGACCTAAAGAGAAGTGATAGGATGAATGAATCCAGACTTTTCGAAATCTTTTTTGATTCCATCAGGGACTTTTCGCATAGCGTCTGATAGTCAAGACTACTTGATCTCTAAACTTGAAGTCAACTCCCATTCTCATTTGATGATAAACTGACGAATTGCCGCGAACGATTTCCCGTAGAAATTAGAGCAAAATACGCTTACGCAAAAATATGTTTTGGTTAACATAGAAAATTCAGGTTTATTGAATGTATTCTTTAAAATATTGAAATCAAAAAGATCACCGACCCATTCAACAATCCAACCCTATGAAGTCAAATCATTTCTAACGCAATCGTTTTCTTTTCTTTTTCTGGATTGGCCAATGGCCAAGGCTTAAAATGAGTCACATTAAATGAAAGACTGGAAGGGAAAATCAGAGCCTTGGCACCTAAGAAGAAACTTCTTTTTTACATTTCAGAAAAGAAAAAATTCCTAGTCTTTTCACTCCCACACGGGATTCAATCACTGGGTGATTTCCACATACCGAGGAGATGCTCAAAAATAATTTCCGAGAAAGCTGAAGTTTTTGAAGTGACCGGCAGCCAAGGATATCCATGGTTTTGAAGCAGCGAATCTAGCTCATTTGATGCTGTGG
>Ga0163217_1006584_pt1 | contig 10008 bp, 11 predicted proteins | sample SynspAceP_FD_185933 | JGI IMG/M metagenome (GOLD analysis project Ga0163217, IMG submission 185933) | Saline lake microbial communities from Ace Lake in Antarctica - Synechococcus sp. Ace-P (PacBio error correction) | ecosystem: Environmental > Aquatic > Non-marine Saline and Alkaline > Saline ...
CCATAAGAAAAGAAGAAAATGAATTTTTGTCCGGCGGATCCCTGCCACGGCCCTTTGCCTTACGAAATGCGGGAGAAATCCCTTTGGGCTTGAAACGTTCTAACCCTTGAACCAATGAAACCGTGGCCAGACGCGCTGTTTGCTCCGCCCCGCAGGGTTAACGGTAAATGCAATACCAAAAGCATGGGTGTGAAACCCAGTATGTCGCCGAGATGGGATCCCAGCTTTGCCGGCGCGCCCGCTTCAATGGTAATAGGCCCAGCCCGAGTTCCGAGCTGGAAGCCCACGCCAAGAGCGCTTTTGCGCGATCGAAAAGGCGGCTGCTTCGATGTGTGGAGGGCTCCTAAAGCCTGAATCAACTCACCCGAAAGCCAGGGCTATGCATTGATTCCTTAATGCTTGTTATAAGTCGTGAACTGAAATGCCTATTCGCTAAACTCCCGGCGCCGTCATGCCTGAATTCAGACCTGTTAGTCGAGAGATGACGCTATAGCGCACATTCAGATCCAACGACGACAAGTCAATGCGATGAATGTGGAGCTTCTGGGAAGAATCATCAGGCGTTCGACTGGTAGAATTACCGAAGCGTCTCGGGGATGATCTATCTCGTGCAAGGCAAAGCATTCTTCTGCGGCATTGGACTACAGATGCTTGCCACAAGCAGCAATGAGGAAGATAGGCCGCAAGCCGAGATATGCCGCACGCCATGTGGCTTCATGCAGCGATCGTTTCACGTGGGTAGAACTGCGTAAGCGGTTATGCGCGATTTCACGGGTAATGCATGTGCGCTGATTGACTGGTCCGCTGCGACATGGCTCTATTCCAGCGCTTGATGCGCTTTTCCCATCTAGTGAAATCGACATGGGAATTTGGCGAGCCGATGTAGGTCACCTAACAAAGATTGCCCACCTTATATGTGATGGCATGAGCGGGACGGACTTCCGGCCGCGTGCTCGACGGCTGAAGCGCTCGATGGGCCTGTCAACAGAAGTACGATAGCATGAAGGCTTCTGGATGTGTCAAGGCGCTGGCAAAGGATATGCCAGCCAATCACCTTGGGGATTCCGCGGCACAAGAAATGATAGCTATAGCCGCACATTGGGTGGTTTGAAAGAGGTCTAATATATCGCCACTGGAACGCGGTCAGGCGCAATCGAATCTGAAATGCGAGGTGTCGCATATAGGCCCCCTTTTTTAAAAAAAAAAAGGTCGCTGATCCGCAGATTAGGCGCACGCAAGCAGGACGGTGGAACCAATAAGATGTTAAACGAGGCGCCAATATAGATCTTGTCAGAAGAAACTCGTCACCGCAGGTGATGAAGATCTGCTCCACAGTTTTCTGGAAACGACACAAGGGGCAGCATGCTGCAAACACCATCCGGGGCCTCAGCAACTGCGTGGCACCGCTACCCTCGACGAAATGGCGCGCTTGCGTTGCTGCTCGCGGAATATCGCCGCGAGGGAATACCCGAAGAGGTCACCTGACAGGTACGAAGCCCTCTCAGCACTTTGCGAGCCTTTTCCTGCTAGCGTATGCACATGTCGGCACAGGTTTAACGCCCGGAATGTTCTGCGACACAATCACTGCGGCCACCGCCGCGTACCGGCTTGGGGATACCATTTCTATGCTGGCGACAGAACGTTGCCACTGAACTTGTGGTAGAGAACACAGCCCCTGGATGCGCACCTTCAACAGCTGCTCATGGTATCATGGCTCTCGCTATCGTGAGATGGCGGCCGCTATCGGGCCGCGAGCAAGCGAGCGCTGAGCGCTGGCAAGCGAACGCTGCCCCTGCCGGGCGACGCTGTGTGGTTGCTTCGGCAGCGGCTGGGAAAGCATGAACCAACCGCGAACTGACGGCGTGCCGGCAGGCGTTCGCGCAGCGACGCGAGATCAAGACACGCGCCGTGCTAACCGACCGGCAAGCCCACCCACAATACCTGAACTGTTCGCAGCTTTTTCTGTCGCCCTGGGTGACAGACTGCAGCGCGCCGAAGTGAAAACGGCGCTCAGCCTGCGGAACGGGCCTATAGACGACGAATATGCAGTCCCTTTTCCACCGCTTGCGCAGGCCGGCGTGGATTGATGCGACCTCGTGGCGAGGCCCTACTGCGGTGAGAGCTGACGCGGATCAAGCGATTTGCTGGACTTGTTTGGCACGCAACGCAAGCGCACCCGAACATTCGATGATACCCTGGTGGGGCGCTGCAACGGTTTGGAAACCCTGCATGCGGACCTCCCGCGCGCGCGATTGAAGCGGCGGCACCCAGTGCTCACTGGAAAAGCGGCGACATGCAACTGCCTTGAGAATTGCGATGCGGTGCCAGGCGGAAACCGGCAACGTCGGACGAACGCGCAGCGATGTCGGTCCCGACCGGTCGACCGCGATAGCCTGGAACGGTCGAGTTTTGGGAAGGAAGCATCGCATCCTGCGATCGAGAGTCCATGCGGCTTTCATTGCCAAGCGGCGCGATTACGCTTATATGGAATAGGCAACGAACATGCAACTATGAAACGTCTCGACCTGAAACGTAAGCGTGGCCTATCTTCCTCGCCTGGACGGCGCGACGAGCATATCATCTGCCGCGCGTTTTATCAGGAGTCAGCCAAGACCAAGCGAAAGTACCCGAGCAGCAACTGGAATTCTGCGATAGCACTGACCCAGAGTTAGAAATCATCTCAATCGCAGAACGCTCTGCGTCGCCCACACGGATGTATTAACCCTGGCGAAGACATCGCTGAATGGGCTATACATGGCAGTCTGGAACTGAATGACCTAACGCAAAACGTTTGTCGACGGTTACCATACGCAGTAAGAAGACGGGAACTTGTCGTGGTCTCCAGAGCAGAAGATCGCCTAATGTACAGGGCGCTTCTGCTATCCGGACAGCATCGCTACTGGGCACCCTGACTTTCACCTGCCTGGGCATCGGGAATAACCAGCCTGCATCCTGATGCGCATCAGCGATCCGGACGATCTGCCGGCTCATTGGCATGGGATTGCGCGTCGCTGATCGGGCAGATGAAACGATATTACCGCGTGCTTGCCTGGCCGCAGCAGCTTGAAGCCTGGTACACAGCAACCCGCTTGCGCGCTGGCAATAGCATCAGCCCGCGTGCCGTAGCGGGCGATGAGTGCCATTCATGTTATTGCCCAGTACGAAACTCTCGCATGCATAATCGACTGAACGTAGGACGAAGTGCGGCAGGCCTTCGCCCCGCATTTTCCGCCGGTTCTCAGTATGGCTGGCCGGTTTTACGAGCCGGTGAATCGGTAGAAGAAGCTGCATCGTGAGGTGATGGAGGAGTGGGCGTCAAGTAGATAAATTTTGGAAAGTATCTGGACAGACTGGCTTCCCCGAACTCGCTTATGATGGCTTTCATGCCGTTATGTCAGTGGTGTACGTGCGCAACCACGGTTGAACGAAGAGGCGCTGGTGCATGAGACGACTACCCGGCATTCCGCAACCGGGCAGTATTTATCGCGCTAGTTATTGAATGCCAACCATCCGCGCGCGGCCAAACCCTTCGCAGTGCGCTCTGATCGCCTGGAGTACAATGCAGTACTACGGATTAGCCGGTTGCGTGCGTTTTCGGCGTACAGGGTGTGGCTGCATTGCCCGCGGCGCGGCTGACTGGTTTTACCTGGCTCAAGGGCAAATCTGTTGCTACTGGCTCTGTATATCAGCGAGGCTGGGTACGCCGCCTGGGAATGCAGCATTCAAAATCTCTGGATCCCGCAGTAGGTTGTCTGCTGGAATCACCGAGATCGGCGCAGTGTTTGATGTAGAGCCAGCGGGGAGAAGCAGGCGGGTTGCGTATGAACGGTGAAATGGAGCTGGATGCGCAGGTGCGCGGGTGGCGTGTCCTGCATGCAATAGGGCTGCAGAGTTATGCGCCTGCCATCGCCTGGCAGCTCCGCTATCTTGCGTAGAGCAGCAGCAGTCAAGGATGCGCCACCGTGTTTTGCTGCATGCGAGCCAAGCTTGGCGTGATCTGTGCAAACTGCTGGATCGGTCGTAATCGAGACGCTTGAACTGACGCCTTCACTCGGTTCTGCCGATGACATGGAGCCCTTATGGCTCTGGAGATTCGGGCCAAGTTAACCCCGCTATACCCTCAATCAATGCGCGACTGACGCTATGAAAACGTTCCAAAGCTCGCGGCTGTCCATTCACTTTTAGGGCTATAGCAGCATGCGCCACGACGTTGATTGAGAGTCCGTGGTGTAAGCTTGATGCAATACACTGACCAGATCAGCAATGCGCATATCGTCGGATCCGATGACGGCGCAGGGTGCGCTGCAGAGCATGTTCAGGATCGAATTCGTGGGTCAGTGCGAAAGAAGCTTGGTAATCGCAGGCCTGGCACATGCGTTGCAACGATGCGAAACTGCGCACCCTTTGCAAATACCTTGTCATGTTGATCAGGTGCCTTGGTGATCGAGTAGATACACTTGCATATCGCAGGCACAGCGTCACCGATGCAACTTCCAATCGCAACCGCCAGCTGTTCATCCGCATTCAGTTTGCCGGCTTAACCGACATAAGAAGTAGCCGCGGATGTCACACCACGGTCTCTGAATGCGGGTCAGGTACGTATCACAACATTGCCGAAGTAGGGTGTCGCCGGCGTTGTTAACCATATAATCATTTACCGAATTGGCCTGCGTGCATGGTCGCGGTAATTTGCGCCTTCAACCAATATGCAAGCCATTGCAGAGGCCTTGCGCCGTCGCGCATATAGCGTCAGCCCTTCTGCAATCCGTGTTCTGCGGCTGAGTAACAATCCGGACGCCTCTGGCAACATTTTTGGCGAATGGCTTTCCACGAGCAGGCTGCGGGGAACCAGGGCTACTTTGCCGTCAGATCGAATAATGAGCTTTGCATGGGGTGTCCTCTTTTACGCTAAGGTGGATTGTTTGATGACCGAGAGGCCAAGCTGTTCATGCAATGTTAATTGTGAATAAAGTTACAGAAGCGCTTGTCCTGGGCTGCCGTTAGATAAAGCGTAGTAGATTGCTGCACGAACATGCCAGACGGAACAGACAGTAGGTTAATAAATAATACAGTGGGACTCGATGCCGATTCTCGCGTAATATCGGCAAACTCTACGCGTCAACATGCCGGCGCGTGCATTGGCTTCGGCGACGAATCGCCTGCATGGGCGCGGGTCATCTGCTGAATCTATAGCGAGGATAAATTAACCCAATCCTCAGCGGGCACCAATGTTTGGTCATTCCCAGCCTACGCGATGATAACCATCATTCTCGACTCAAAAATTACGATTTCCGAAGCGGTAGTCTTTATCACAGATCCCGTTATGTGGTCAACCGGCATCTTCTCGCGCAGCCAGCCATACCGCCTCCAATTGCGCATGTGTTGCCAGGCTATCTTAGCGATCACCGCCCCGATATGGCGCTTTTACATAACCTCGCTACCCAGTCGGCCAGGCGCAGGCGGTCGTCCAGGTTATGTGCTCAACAAACTTGTCAGATAAAGCTTTGCAACAGCTTCGCGGGTCTGGCTCCATCGAGCCAGTCATCGATTTTCGAGGCAGATGATGCCTTGACTCTCCATCACAAGATCGCAGCCACAGTACGCTCGTCGGTACAGTGTGCATAACCTTGGGACAGTAGGGGAACCTCACCATTGCTTCTGAAATCGGTAACACGCATGTCGTGGTGATTTGGCCTTTTTTTGGCCAATAGGGCGGGCGGCGCAGTACGAATCCTGGACGGGCAGCCCCAAATAGTCAGTGGATGCGCCCCCGGGAAACTGAGGTGACTGGGCGCCTCAGCCGGGATCGGCTCTTGAGATACTGGTCACGCTTGTACATCCAGCATTCCGCTTCGCGATCCGGGTACCTGCTGTAGCGCGCTGCTCCTTATAATGGTGCATGGACAATAAGCTAATCTTAATCGAGCCATCTAACAAGAAACGCTTTAATGGGCTTCATAGGTTCGTGTGGTAATGGATGTTGGCTAATTGCTTAAGTTTTATTGTCCCAGAGAAATGTATGCATGTCTCGCAGGGGTGGACTAGCGACAGTCGATGGAATGGATCACAGCCGAGCTAAGGAGCTATTGCGCGTGTCGGCGTGATACCGTCGCCCTGGGGATGATCCGGCCCATTAAAACATCGAAGTCCTGCTGGCTGGTAAACCGCACCTCTGGGTAAGGATCGAAAGACGCCGTGAAATCGATCCTGAGCTTGGTAAAACATCTGTTTTAACACTTCTCACACTACAGCTGGATCTTCCCGGCTTTTGCGTGATTAGTATTGCTGGCCAAAATCAAAGCAAGGCAAAAGCCAGTAAAAACTGGGGGAGCACTTGCTCCGGTTTTACTGCAATATATCATGCGGGAAGAGTTTCCAGAGTTCGAGCAACAATGTCGTCGGCGCGCAGTTTTGCCAGCCTGAACGCTGGCATGCGTCGTTCGCCAGTCATGACGGGCCTCCAGAGTGCGTCCAATACAGGGTACGATATAGGAGTAGCAGCGCGACCTGGGCATGGCGTCAGTCGGGTCCTTGATTGTGAGTTGAAGTTGCTGTCGTTTCGTGTTGAACGGAGAAACAAATCAGCCGGCGGCGGCGCTGGGTGAACTGGATCCATTTTCGGAATATGCAACGCTGGTCTAGGTGTCCTGATTCGATTGGCTGGCACCGTCCAATGCGTGCGTTATCTGATAATTGAACGCCATCCGGCTGCCTGGGCGTAGATCGCTGATGTTAAACGACGCAGGCTGACTTGTTTCTTACCATAATTGTTAACGGTTACAGAGTGATTCACGATATCCAGTTCACTCGAGGATGGTTGCCGGCATTGCTGGAATTTCAAGGCAGCGGTATAGCGCCACGCCGAATGAAAACGGGGCAAATTTCTGGCCCTGCTGCTCTTCCAAGACCGCTGCCACCCACCTTTTCAGCGCTCACAAAAGCAGACAGGGTTCGCCCCCTCTACTTATTTTGGTTCATGTGACACGCCTAAATCCTTCTGGAATTCACTGCGATACGACCCGCGTTCTACATTAATGCATTGCATCGGCTTTTTCGCACCCTCGCAAGATAAGTCCTTCCTACGTATCGCGCGTATTCATATGAACGCGGCTCGCGTAAATCGCTGGTCGGAGCCTGGCATTTTTGCATGCTAATTTCCGTTCGAATATGCCGCCATTTCCGGCAGCCGTAACGCGGTTCGAAGGCATAACCGGCTTGTTGAAAATGCCTCGCCGAGATTCGACGTTGATACAAAGGGGTGAGAGCACATCGTAGTTCTCTGCACCAATGCAAGATGGCCGCCGGACAAATTAGATACTGCCCACGAGGGTCTTCCTTTTTACGGTATTCATTTTAAGGTATGCGTACTGGCATCAGTGTCGACATTAAGCTGAGGGTATAGGCCTCTCAGTTCGCTGTCTAAAAACCCTACCTGTTTGATATCCTGTCCCTGGGATTTGTCCCAGCCTGGCCGATCTGATATGCTTTGATGGCAGAGATCAAATCCCTTCGATTTGTCTGAGATAACGCTTTGTGGAAGGTGGCTTGCTTACGGTATTTCCGGCCAAGCCGATCACTTTCATGGCGCTGCGCAGTGTGTATGGTGTTGCCTTAAGACGAAGGCCGTGCGGGGGCAGCTGAGCGTCACCGCCTGAGATCACTGACCGCATGACGACAAGTGAAGCGATCCATACCTCGCAAGGCGGCCTCAGTGCGCACAAAGAGCCGCAGGCCGAACGAAAGCGCGCCGGCAAGTACCGGATACGCCGAAGCGTAGTTTACGTGCTGAATTTCATCGGCATATCAAGCCAGCGGCGGAAAATTTGCGCATGAAGTTACGCCATCCTGGAAAGTGACACAGCCAAGGAGAAGTCGTGAGTCAAAATGGGGGGGGAAAAAAAAAACAAAGGGTGGGCGGGGGGGGGGGCCCCCCCCCCCCCCAAAAAGGGGTGCTGCTTATGGACTGGCTGCTCGCATCTGACGCGCATTTCGGATGATGCTGGCGTGCCTGACGGTGTTGTCGACAAGGCGCCGCCAGAGGTTACATGATGGCTGTAATTGGTAACAAAGTACTGGCGCGCCCTTTGCATGCGATTGGCTTCTATTGGCTGGTCGCGCGCAATCCCCTTCAACGAAGTGTGAAGAAGCAACAGTGATTATGAATCCACCGCTGAGTACAAGCGAACTCTGACTTTGTCGTGAGAAACGAGAAAGGGCCGAGAATTTCAAGAAGATTGGGAAAAACATCATCGTTTTCAAAGCTTATGTTAGCCGTACAGTCCCAAGCTGATGTGAAGGTGTTGCCAACCGGCGAGTGTGGTTTGGTTTTTGCAGCGCTGGACAACGCGCTGGCCGATGAATACACAGCGACCAGTACATAGAGTCCAGATCCACGAAGCAGATGTATTTTGAAGTGCATATGTCACACGCAAAAAAGCTGAGAAAACTCTCGGACGTCACTCGCCCGCCCTCGACAATCTGTTGCGACCTGGCTTCGCGCTTTCACAATCAGCGTTTCTGGTAGAAACAGCAAATGTCCGAATCAGGCTCTGGTCCGTCAGCACAACGCCGCTAGTAAAGACGCAAGTTTACAAGCGCAGATCGATGACCCTGCCAGCGCGGAGGTAACTGATTCGTCGTCAATATTCTCGTGAATTGTCAAAGATGCACTCTCAGCATCGCACATGGGCTACCTCGCAATTTTCCCGCATACGCCAGGTATCGACGCCGCCGTGGGAGTGGCAAATCTCCTCTGTGGCAGAACTGTCGCTTGGGACGAGGATCGTCACCGGTTTACGACCTGGCAGAACACCGAGGCAGTTACGGGAATATATCGCGTTCCGCTGCTGGGTGCTCAACGCCCGAAGGTCAGCCTGCGTTCAGCATGGGTGCTGGTAAGGCGGCCTTACTGCCGCGCCTGTATCGACAAGCTGACTCAGCAAGCTTGCGCCGATAAGGCCGGCTTGTGACGTGGTGCTCCGGTGGGTAGGACAGTAATTCGTAGCAGTTGCCAGCCTGGGTTACGAGGTAGCCTGCGTCGACGGTAAGCTACGCAAACTGATTTTCTAAGCTGGTGCGACGACAAGATCTCGAAGCCAGCACTGGAAGCCGGCAGGGAAAAGCCATGCTCAAGGAAAATGGCCGGTGCGGTCCGATACGTCGGCGCGATATGCCTGTTCATCGTATCAATCCTGCGTAACGTGCAGGTGTGATCGCCTGACCGCCGCACAGTCCAGGCAGTGTGGCTGCCGTTTAATCTGCGCAACGTCAATCTGTTGGCGTGGATTCCGCGAGCAACATTTGGTGGTCAAAGCGTCCATGTGGGAATGCCTGTCGCTGGCATGGAAACGGATCTGCACAATCTTAGCGTGAAGATCACGTTGACAGCACTCCGAAGAGGATCGAACGCATTCTCGCGGGAACATGACGGGCCGCGTGTGGTCATCTGGCTTGAAGTTTATGCTTTCCTCTAGCCCTGGCGCTGCCATATCCAGGCGCGCCGCCTTGTATGGAAGCCGTTGCCAGCCGGTCCAAGATGCATCCTCCGGCGAGACGCGGCGTCTATATACGCGCTGACCGTCTTAACGCTGGCAGCCGGTGCCGGCACTCAATTGTTGCTTCCACTCTACAGTAATCCAATGCTGCGAGACATGGGCGCAAAGTGCGCGTCAGCGTTGCGACATTGGACTGTAGCGACTCCTGACAGCAGAGTGAGGTTACGCCCTGGGATTGATTTGTTCCTGGATTCCGCTGGGCGATCGCTTTGACCGGCGCAGGATATAACTTGCAAAAGGGCGGTGTTACTGGCGCTGGCGCTTGTTTTGGCAGTTTTGTCCGGCAGCGTCATAACGCTCTGCTGACCACCTGCGGATTGGCGCTGCCGCTACAGCTGGCGCAGAGAGATCGGCTGCTCGACGGCCCTTGGCCCGAAGACCAACGCGCGGTCAGAACCGTGGGGCAGTGTGATGACAGGGGCTGTTAGTGGTATTTCTGCTCTCGGCTGAATCG
>Ga0163217_1012015_pt1 | contig 10008 bp, 10 predicted proteins | sample SynspAceP_FD_185933 | JGI IMG/M metagenome (GOLD analysis project Ga0163217, IMG submission 185933) | Saline lake microbial communities from Ace Lake in Antarctica - Synechococcus sp. Ace-P (PacBio error correction) | ecosystem: Environmental > Aquatic > Non-marine Saline and Alkaline > Saline ...
AACGCGGAGAGAAATCGCCCCTGCTTGACGCCCCAGATAATGCCCCCCCCCCGGGCTGATCCGTGGGCCCGCCGCCGGCGCAAAACTCCCGCCTTTCATGACATAAAACTTGCCAAAGCGGCCGCCCCGGGGCCCCGATAAGTCGTGGGCGCTCTGCGGTTCCCAATAACCGAACAAACAATCTACCATGGCTTGAATGCTCGATGTATCCCATGCAATTCCCGGCATCGCGGATGAGTGAAGGAGCCCCGAATATGAGGGCGCGCCTGTGAGGGCCCCGTTCAGCGGGGCAAGCGGAAGACGAGCCCAGGTCACTGGCCATTCTGTGCCGTCTCCGGAGCGATAGCTGGAGCAGAAAAGCCTGAGCAGGTCACGACAATGTAGACGACCGACACCAACATGCTTTCGATAGAACCCGGGCAAGTTGGCATAGCGCAGTTTCTGAGCGTTCGCTCGGATACGCGCAAATAGTTTTTTGCAGCTTCCCGTGTTGTCCCGAACGGGCTTTTCATACCAAAAATCCGTCTGGTGTGCATGGTGACACCGCTTTTCTCGATGCCAGGTCCCCCGGCCCGTTCCCGGAGGGGCTTTCAAGTGTCATCAAGACAGGGAACACTTTAATGGGAGTCACGAAGATGGGCGTCTTCGAGACGATACCCAATTTAAAACCATGCGCGCCCGCCGCATGTTTTTTGACAGACCTGGTGATCCCTGGCAATCGCGAAATGCGGCAGAGAGAAAGCGCCCGGAAGCATGTCCGGAGCCGGCTCTTCTGGTGAGGATTCCGGCGCCCTAATTCTTTTTCGGCTCCCAGAGGATCAACGGTGGCCGTCCTTGCATGCCTTTACGGGCGCGGAAGGTTTGCGTGATGCGGCGCGGGCCGATCTTGCGGAATCTGCAGGGTCAGGGAGACGTATTCCCGGCCCGGAAGAACTTTTTTGACGTGCGCATCCAGCTCGCCGCCGATTCGTAAGAGGTCTCGCCCCGGCAAGAGATAACGGTAGTCCGCGGCTGGGTCTCTTCGGACGTCTTTGTCCATTTCCTTCTCGATGCGGATGGGGCTGTGAGTTCATCATTGCGAGGGCGCCTTCAAACCGTGCTTCGTTTTCGCTGACATAACCGAGTGCGTTGCCATGGGGGTCTCCTTTTTCTTTTCCGTGGCTGTCTTCGGAAGGACATCCCTTGGTCCCTGTCGGACGCCGGATCCGCCCGGCGGCGCGAGCGGGCTTGAACCGCCCCTTCCCTTTGGCTGGGCGTAGCAGGGCGGAAGCACCGGTCAGGCCACTGCGAATTTTTCCGCGCAGGAACGGCGCGCAGAGCCGGGGAACATCGTGGGACTGTCCCGGTTTTCGGGAACCCGGTTCGCGGCGGTCCCAGGTCTACAACGCAAGGAAGACGGGAACATTGTGTTTTTTGCGATCCCGCGGAGAAGGCGGAAGGGATGCACATGGCATTCGCGGGTATCTGAAAGTGTCAAGGAGAGCGCTGCGGCGCGCTGGACGTGTTAAATGGCGAAATTGGCAAGCTGCGCGCTCGTGGTGAATTTGTGGCCGGACCGTGCAGCGCCGCGTCTTGGCTCGGCGCTCAACGAGACCCGCATTATCGCACAAGATTCGTCCGCACATATTTGCGTCGACAGAAGTTTGGTCGCCCAGGACGAGCAGTTGTGACGGCCCTCAACTTGTTCACGCCTTCTCCCGTTCAGTGATGTCATAAGAAAAAACTGCGATCTCAGAAGTCCTAAAAGTGGAACCAAACGGGGCCTCAGATCAGTTAGCCCGGCATATAAAAATGCCACAATGACTCCGGAAAATGGTCACGAATAGCTTTCGACGCTTATGCTGACCGCTAAACCTCAGCACACTCACGAATGCCGGGCGCGACCGCACGGGCACCAAAGTAACGGAACCGCTACTATTCATTTGGTGATGTGGCAATTTGACCTTCTAAATTGATTTGTCCGGATCACCAATAAATCACTGGGACAACCTGCGACGCCCAACCATGGGAGACCCCATTCCTCCTAACGAGCATCTTTTGTCTTTGCTTCGAATGGTTTGACCACTTTAAAATGAATGCCCCCTGCGCTCTTCGCGAATGTGATCATGCCTGCGATGACCAAATTCTCTAGAATTTCGGTTCCTCCCCTGTCAAGAGAACCCTGAGCTCTCGAATATGTCCTCGGATTTGGGCACCTTCCCGAACTCCCTGCCTCCGTCAATCCTTTCACTTCAGAAATCGTCTGAAAAGCTTGTTGGTGTTCAGACCCCTTGAATTTTTCGATATGGAAAGCGTCACCGGTTCGCAGGGTTTTGTATCAATACTCTACGCCCCGTTCGAATCAGGAGCTTTCCACAAATCAACAGTGTATTCCTTCGGCGTTGCGACAATAACCTTTGGCGGTTTCTCAATTTTCTGATAAATCGCCCTCACCTTTCGAAGTTATCCCAGCCTGTCCGATGAACGCTCCAAAACGGACATAATTTCTGACAGCGCCTCCAAGAAGCTTTTTTTGAAGTTTCTTTTATTGGTTCGGCGGCAGTGCCTCGAGAACCAGTTTTTTTCTGCGGTAATTGAGCGCTGGATACTGGGTTTCGCGAACATTAAACTGAACAACTTGCAACAGGAACGACATCGACGCGTTTCGCGCCGCTACTATCCCAGATTATGCCTGCCAGATCGTGCTGTGTTTAATGGAGAAACGGTGCGGAGCTTCCTTGTATTTGTCCTGCCCTGCTTCCTGAGTCGCTCTTCGTGGAATTTGTCCGCCAGTGAGCTATTTTCTCGATGCATTTTTGCAGTTCGCTTGAAAGTCGCTCGAATATCTTATCATAACATATATATGCAGATGCGGAATCAAGAGGGCATCTGATCCGCCTGCCTTTCCCTGAAACCTACAGCAATGAGCATTAGCGTTACTGCAACTCGTTTTCCTTGGTTCATCTAGATCTCGTTCAGTCTGCGTTTCTTCCCGTGAACTTGCGGAACGTGAGTTTCCGCTATGAAAATATAGTGAGTGACGCTAACGGACGAGTGAAAACAAAAAACAAACCCACCCCCCTGCGGCCATGGAGATCCCGCCACCGATGCCATTTTTAATCGCCGACAATTGAATGCGGGCCAAGAACAGCGTGGGAAATGCTGTTCAGGTTGCGGTTTCCAAAAATCGAGGCTATAGAGAAACAAACCGGTCTCCAGCTCCCGCAATAACCGTAGTTTTCGCGGCAAGCGAGCGAACCATCGTTCCGATGTTCCAGTCCTTGTTGTTCAGTAGTGCATCGACTGTCTCTCCGACGTCATCGAAAGCCTTATCGTACTCAATTTTCGACGGAAGATTGCGCGCTCTTTTATCTGTAACTCTGTAGTCTTTTCCTCACAACTTCCTCAATTTTCTTGGCAGATCTTCCAGCTGGCATTGCCGGAAAATTTTGAATATCAGTCTAACCAAGAAAAGTAGGAGTGACCTAATGCGCCAAAGCTAAGCCCACAGTAAGATGCTCAACGGTGCCGTCCAAATGGACTTGCCGGGCCTATATCGTTGCCTGGAATAAAATTTATGCCCATCCTCCGAACCTTATCAGCGAAGCCGACCGAAAGGCGATCATACAAATAAAAACTCGCTGACTGGTCGTGAAAGTAATTCCGGAGACTCCTCCCAGCGAAGGGGATTATCTTGTTCGAGGCTCAACGCGTCTCTTTTTGACGCGCTGGAGATAGAAAGAACGGACACTCAGGGCAGCACCCGACCTTAGCCCCATGGGCTGCCGATCACCATTGACGGGCCAGATAAATCGTCGGTGAGATTAGACGTCCGCCGTTACAGGTGGAGGCCAGCGCTTGCGGGTAAAGCGGAGAGCCCCAATGCGCCATGCCGGGCCTTTTCCAGTTGATGTCGCTAAAGGGACGCCGATCTTCGTCGCGTGATTGCGCCTGGATCTGGTCCCGCCCTCGCCCAGTCCATAGTCGCTGCACCGCAATCAAGCGGGCGCCGGCCCTCAACCCAGATCTCCTCCCCACGATCCGGGAATCCTCGACGACCAGTGGTCATGCGCGACGGGTCCCAGGATATGGTCCAGCATGCTCATGTCCGCGCCGCCCGTGCCGGCGGCGATCTCATCAGCCGCGCCAAGGCCGAGCGGCCAGCCTCCAAGCCGCGTCCCGCCAGCAGGCGTCTGCGACCTCACTCAGGTATGCATTATCAGAGCCCGGATAGTTGCCTCAATACCAGCCAAGGCTTGCGGCATGCGTTTCCAGTGTTCAACGGTTTCGCATTCTATTCCGAGTCACGAATCCCTGCAATAGAACAGTCCATCCCTGGCGCCAGGCCCGTCAATTATGGGCTTTCGGCCTCGGCCCTGCCGCCCATGGCGAGGCGCTTCCCGGAATATTGTTGCGCGGTCCGATGAACCCCGGATCATGTGGATGTTAGAGCGATGCCAGAACCCATCCTGGCGCCGGTCGGCGCCCTCGCGGCAATCAGCAACGGACGAATCCGCGCGGTGACGCGAAAAGCCTCGACTCCAAGCGATGCTGTTCGCCCTTCGCAGACCATAGCGGTCAATACTCTCTCCTCGAACGCCCAGACTCAACGCTCCAGAAAAATGTGACTTCATCAAAGCCGTCTGGAACACCATGATCTCGCCGTTCAGCGCCATGTCGCGGCAAGGCCAAGTCCCAGTCGAGTAATAATCGTCAAAGCGAAGGCCCGGATCTCGGTCCCCGCATTCGCGGATCAGGTTTTCTGCAAAGTCTGCGCGCTGCGATATTCGCCACATAGTCCCTCGAATGCGGCGCGCGCCTGTCCAGTCGTCGCCAAACTCGCTGTAGAGCCTTGCGCCAAGCTGACCATGCTCGGTGATTCGAATCCTGCAAGAAATCGCAGACCGTTTGGAATGAAGGCGTATTCTGAAGGTGGCGCGCCTTCCGGAACCCTTCATGGATCATGGAATTGCCCATTCCTCGGCATCGGACTCGGGAGACGCGCCAGCAATGCGGACACCTCTGCCATCACAGCCTCCGGCGTGTTCGCTTCGATCCAGGCCCCCATGGCAGGCGGCCCATTATTATAAGGCCGGCCCAGGCAGTGCCAACAAATAAATGGCTGGCAACACCGCTCAAGACCCGGGCGCGGCAGTTTGTTCCAAGGGGCGCATGGGTCGGCGGTCGGTGTAATGTTCAATCTCATCCTCAAATCCCGCCCCTCAAGTCCCTCCCAGCGCATGCGGGGGGTGGGGCGGACGAGAGGTGCGGGCCGCCCGGGCGTATGAGGGCCGGGGCAAAGGCGGAAAGGTAGGAAGGCGTCCCAGAGAAACAAGTTTGCTTGCAGCCACCGCGCCTTCGCGCGGCCCGCGCCCGGCAAACGCAGCCGTCGCCCAGACCCCGGCTGTTTCGGGAGACCGCCCCGGACGCTTTGCGCCTTGCCACCTGCCTTGGCGGGCGCAAATGCAGATCTCTTCGGCAGATCCTTAAGGCCATGCATGCGACAGGTCGTGGGTAAGGTAAGTTTCGCGCGGCACGAGCGGCGCTGTGGGGGAGAAGACCGGCCGGCCGGTAGCTCTGGTGCGATTCGTATCCTGCAGGCCCGCTGCAGCGCAGCCGCCCGAGGTCGCCTAACAGCTTCTCCCTCAAGCAGTTTCGCGATAGTCACCGTCCCGCAGGCAGCTGGCCTTGGCCAGCCAAGCGGCCATTTCGGATTTCATGGCGCCGGAAGCGAGCCGGTCCATCGTCTGCCACGACGGCCTCGCCATAGAAGATCAATGGCCATGTCGCGATAGGTCATGCCGGCATCAATGGGCATCAAACGTGAGATGAGCGCATTGCGGTAGCCCAGTCCTTTGCGCGAACCAGGCCGGTGTCCTCGTGGTCTGTCTCATAGACCGCGGTGGGCGCGTTTCAGCGTGTCGATGTAATGCGTCGGGACAGTCATAACCTGACACCTATATTTCCATCTTGGACGCGCGCGTCCGACAAAGGGATTTTGCCGCTGCAGCGGATCTGGATGGAGCAGTGGGTTCCCTTGACCAGGAAATGGCTCGTGGCCGCCGCATCGTCAGGTGCACGATCCTTGCAGAGGCCGTGTCACCTTTTCTCGAAAATCTCGTCAATTTCATCCGTCCGCGGGATCACGCGTACATGGACAGCAAGCTTAGCGCGTATAGGTCCTGTCAAGACCAGAACACTCGGTCGAACAGGGCGGACTGATCGGAATCGGGAAATACAGAGCCCCCAGACGTTCGCGCGTTGGTCGTGCTCAGGCAGCCCCGGAGCAGTCCGATACCACGGCACGCCATTGCCGGTTCAAAGCCGCGGCAAGACGCGAAAAGCGTCAATCGGCGCAGGGACCGTTGCCGCTGGCAAACTCCAGGCCCAGTTCCGCGCGAGGAGATTGGCGAATAAGTCCATAGGCGTATGAAGCATATCGCTCAGGTCCTCGATTTTGCGAACAAGCATGGTTTCAGCCTCCCGCAAACGTTGAATGCAGAGGATATGCAGCTGCAATCGAAGGCAGAGCGCGACGCTCCTAAAGGTTTTATGCTCCGGTTAAGGGACATAATGTCTTTTTCTGCGTCGGGTCAGATGTTTCGTTACAAAGATTGAATTGACAGGGTGCGCCTGTGCGACAGATGTATGCAATGTCCTGCCTATGAGATTCTGTCGCAAAGTTTGGGAATAAATGAAGCCCCTGGCGGCCGGGCCTTGTCGGAAAATCAGCTCCGTGTACGCATTAATAGTCGCAAATGCTGTTACAAACTGGATCCGTCTGCGCGTCCTGATGGCCGCGAGTAGAAAAAAGCACCCGCCAGTCCTTGGGCATGAAAGCGATCATGCTGACGGTCTGCGGCCTGACGACCCTTTTCAGCCCCTGGGCATGCCCAACCTTGTTGCGGTTCATTTTTGCACAGGCAAACGGCCGGTTCTTTTGCCGTCAGGATCATTTGCCCTTGGACATAGGATTCAAGCCGTTAAGGTCTTATAAAAAATACAAATCCGTAAGTGAGTGCGACTCTTGAAACTGGACGACGCATAGCTGGTTTTTTCTCATCGGATCTGGATCACCTACATGGAGTCGCCCTTTTGCTTCGCGATGGACGCCAAGCCGATTTGCTTCGATTCCGGACCCTGGCAGAGCAGATGGATCCGATGATCGCTTCTGGTTTACCCTTGCGGCAAGAAGGGTTTGCGCATGAAGATGCGTTTGTCCAAACCTTGCCAAAGGGACGGCCGCAGAACATCCTGTGCCATTGAAGATGACCGACCCCGGAGCGTATGCGTGAGCAGTGACTATCCAGCGATGGAAGCGGGTCGCGGGTCCATTACCCAGGCCTATCTCGCGCGGGCAGGTTTGCCGGGGCAAGGCCGACTTTCTCTCGTCAGGTGGCCGGGGCATCCGATCTCGGTGACTTCACTATGAAGGTCTGGGATACAAAACGTCGCGCAAGCTGACAGCATATTTTGCGATCCAGCTTTGCCTGCTATGTCGAGATGCTGGACAATCATCCAGGGGCGCCGCCGCGACAATATGGGCCGTGGTGCTGGGCGATAATGCGAGGCGCATCCGCCGCGCCAACTATTTCGCCTATTATCAGTCCCTCAAGAGAGCTTCCTGGCTTTCCACGATGACGACACGGCTTCAACGCCGGACCCGCTGCTAGCAGTTCCCAATGGTAACTGGCGACTGGCTAGCGCCTGCTGGCCGAACGTCGATCAACCTCTCTCAAGGTTGCCAACGAGGCCAGTCCAGATTCTGAAACTGGAGCAGGCTGCATAGAGACAATGCAGCCCGTGGCCGACACGATCGTTGATGCCGAATGCCCGGAATGAATGGCGAGACATTCCACCCGGCGAGGGCGCAGGAAAGGCTGAGATCGCGTCGCGCGGGCAGGCACGCCCGTCTACGAAATCAGCAAAGGCCCCTGCGCCTGCAGCGCTCGGGGCCTCTCCCTTGCTGCACCTGCAAGCCCGGGCGATGTCTTCTTCGATAATCGAAGGGATTTCCCGTAATTGAAAGGCGGCCTCGAAATATCTCTGGGGCCAACCACGTATCTTGGAACCTGACGGCAGACGCGCGTTCAAGGATTTCGGGCCCATGACAAGCCGGCTGGAAGAAGGCCCTTTCATCGACTTTAATCGACCTGGATCTATGCGCGCTGGCGGCAAGTATCCATCATGCATGTCTACCATTACGTCCGCTATGGAGATGACCGCCATTCGCCGCCTGAATGGCCAGTACGGGGTCTGCGAAAGACAAGTCGACAATCTCCTCCTCGCAACCATGTCTTCTTGTCGAATCTCTACACGAATCGTGCGCCACGGCGTGCTCATCGAGAGCCCCAAATATTCCGGATCAAGAAGTGGACACATCGTACGCGCAAAGCGCGACATCCTGATGTTGCCACCGTCTGACAGCATCATCGTTTATGAAAGCTGCGCGACAATCCAGATTGGTGACACCTGGGAAAACTCGGCTGTGTTTTTTTCGATCCTAATCCGTGACTATACTATGACGACCTGCGACAGCACGCCTGGAAACTTGCTGAATGGCTTGCGAGAGGAAGCAGGCCAGGCACGGTATCCCTTTTTTGGCTGGAGGCGAGGGCGAAGCTGAAGATCAGTCAAGGGCGGTCGGTGAGCGTGGTCGACCTTCGCGACAGTCTGCTCGCCGCCGCTTGCTGAAAACCCCGATCCCCGCGAGGCGCACGCAGGAGCTGTTGCCTGGTCGCTCGAATTTCCATCGCCGGGAGGATACAAGCGCGGTCCGGTGGAAATACTCGACCGTCTTGGATGGCTGGCCCGAAACTGCAATGATGACATGGGAAATTTGCCTGGCAGGGGTCAAGCAATACCGGAGCGCCGGGCTAATCGGCCCGACGTCGCGGCAACCCCATCCACGCTACCAGTTCGACGTCGACCAACCCTTCAAGGGCAAAGCCAGAAAGCTTCTATGGTGCTTGATCACGATGGATTGAAAGTGACGACAAAAGGATTTTAACGGACCGAGACGGGCTTGATCAGTATTCGGTCGAAGGCAGATTGCCTGACCGGATGAACCTTGTCCGAATGAATTGTTTTCGCCCAAGCCCATACCAGAGCGATCCAGCAGGTTGTTCAAAAGACAGCCCTGTCCTCAGGCTTGCGCCGTCGCGATCAACCGATTTCCTGAAACGCCGCGCGCCCACCCCCCCCCCCCCCCCCCCCCCCCCCCCCCCCCCCCCCCCCCCCCCCCCCCCCCCCCCCCCCCCCCCCCCCCCCCCCCCCCCCCCCCCCCCCCCCCCCCCCCCCCCCCCCCCCCCCCCCCCCCCCCACCCCCCCCCCCCCCCCCCCCCCCCCCCCCCCCCCCCTCCCCCCCCCCCCCCCCCCCCCCCCCCCCCCCCTCCCCCCCCCCCCCCCCCCCCCCCCCCCCCCCCCCCCCCCCCCCCCCCCCCCCCCCCCCCCCCCCCCCCCCCCCCCCCCCCCCCCCCCCCCCCCCCCCCCCCCCCCCCCCCCCCCCCCCCCCCCCCCCCCCCCCCCCCCCCCCCCCCCCCCCCCCCCCCCCCCCCCCCGCATCAGGGGGAATATGAACAGCGAACATCCTGGATCCGGCAGAGACCTGCTTCCCTGCGATCATCAACGTGGTTCGCAATCTGAAACAATCCAGCTACTTGTGTATCAAGGCCCGCCAGGGCCGGCAGACATACACCAGTCCAACACATTAATCGCGAGCTCCTCAAATCCGGCCTCAACGTCGGCATTTCATCAAAAACAGCCCACAAGGCGATCAACAATCTGCTGCGGGCGTGGCAGATTTTTTCCCAAGGGTTTGGCCACTGGACGCCATCCGGCGAGGCTGGTCAAAGCCCAAGCGAGACAAAGGAATGATCCAACTGTGAGCGCGGGATATCGACAGCATGCAGCATCAAGGACGTCCGTTCCCTCCTGCGCTTTGCTTTGGCGAAACGGCGTGGGCGTTGTGCGAATGAGGCCGCCGAGAATTCATTGTCGACTACCTCTCGTGGATGAGGCGGGCAAGGT
>Ga0163217_1046167_pt1 | contig 10008 bp, 9 predicted proteins | sample SynspAceP_FD_185933 | JGI IMG/M metagenome (GOLD analysis project Ga0163217, IMG submission 185933) | Saline lake microbial communities from Ace Lake in Antarctica - Synechococcus sp. Ace-P (PacBio error correction) | ecosystem: Environmental > Aquatic > Non-marine Saline and Alkaline > Saline ...
CTGGGCCAAGGGGCAGAGTTCCTATGGGATGCGTTCGAATCAACCTGGGCATGTTTGGAGCTGGCGGGAAAGGTTCTGGTGAAATGAAACATTTTTGTGGCAGTGGTCATGCACTAACGTGCCATTACGATTCGCGCGCCACGTTTGCTGCGGAGATCCGCGCGTACCTGCGGAATCATCAGTGTAATTCATGTGTTGCGGGAATGCGCCTCGCGCTCGAGGCGCGATCGTGCTGATTTCTGTTCCCTCGATTAACGTCGCGTGTGGCGTCGTTGGTGGTATGGGGAGATTGGTTCGTGGTCAGCAGACCTTGTCTTTTTAACGCCCTTAATGTTGCTCACAACGAGGAATCCTATTTGCACTCTACGCGGCGCAAACTGACGTCCTTGCGTCGCGAACCTCGTTCCGAACTCGCCGCCGCGACGCACTGCGCAGTGCGACCGCAAGGCCACGGCCTGACGTTTGACCAGCAACGAAACGTCCCGCTTCAGAATCGGTTTGACGGAAGGAGGCGCTCCAATGACCCGCCCGCCACGCTTCTTTCGACAGTGAGTCCTGGTCACCCCGGACGCAAACAAAACTCTGCGCCGCGGACGCTGGAATGCGATGTTTGTCGTCGGTCGTGCCTCTGAAAGAATCGGTGCCAGTTTATCTGCAGAAATCATCTTCGTGTCAACGACGGTTCGACGATGCGACTGCCGAGATTGCCATCGCGCTTATCCCCGTGCGCGTCTGACCGGCCGGTCAAGGCCCGGCGCGGCCCGCAACCTCGGCCTTGGCAGGCGCTGAGTACGCTGAGCTGATTCTGGTTCATCGACAGCGACTGCGTCGCCAGAACGCCGATGCACTCGAAAACTGCTGCACACATGGAGTGGATTCTCAAGTCGCCGGCGTGCGGCGGCCAGCTACAACAACCTGTACTCAGATTCCCTGAATCGCGAACGTTAATCACGAAGAGATGCGTTGCCAGCATCGTGGCAATGGGACCGAAGTCGACTTTCTCGAACGTTCAATGTCGTCTTCGACGCAAAATGTCCTTGATGCAAACGGGGCGATTCGAGCGAGTCACTTAAGCCTAGCTCAGGACGCTGAACTTGCCTACCGCATACGGGGCAATGCCGGCCAATCAACTCCACTTCGAACTGACTTCCCGTCGTCGCCACCATCATCCGCGACCCTGTGGCGATATCCTGAAGACACAAGCCAGACAAGGCTACTACCGAGTAACCTATCGCCAACACCCCACCAAAATTAGCGGTTGATTCGTCGCGGGGTTGTTTGACTACCTTCAACCGCCGCTGCGCGCTGTATCCTGGTTTCTGTTTCGCTGGCCTGGGATTGATCGTCGTTTTCCGGTTTTCTGGCAACGATTTTGCTCGCTGGGGTCTGATCGGGCGCAAAACCTTGGGTGCTGCGATCCATATATTCGTATGGGTTTCCGAGCTTTTCGGGTTTCCTAGCCCTTTCCGGTTTGATCCGTGCTGTCGCCCCGAGCCGCGGTGGTATACAGTACGGCGGGATGGCGGCTTCGTCGATTACAATGCGCGACAAAGTGAAGCCAAAGCGGATGGGTCGAGAATCGAGCCGGCCAAGGGCGGATTTCCGTTGGCAGTGAACAGAATCCAAGAGGCAATCGCGATGACCGATAACCTGAAACGTACCATTCATCCGAGTGTACCTGACCAACGCCGCTTATCACGGTCGAAGACTCTTCCCACGCGTGATCGCAAGCGAAGATAGACTGTCAGTTGTTTGGAATCTCTCGTTCAGACAAACCGAGCTCACGAATTATTAGCAGGTCAGTAGTTGTTAACGACGGTGCGAGAGGGACCTGATCATATATGCACACACAAGAGTCGTGCTGCACTCGCCGCGGAGCATTTGTCGCAGCAGGTCACATTGGCCGTTCGTCCAACTTGCAGTTATCAACGCACCCCACGCCCCGCAGCGGCGCGAAACACTCCCAGTCCGGCAGATGAAGCCATCCGCGCGGCGCGAAGGGAAGACCTATCTTGGCGTTCCTAGGAATTGTATGATTGCACGGGCGACTCACGAATTCTGTCGGAGGGAGTTGCAAAAGCGTTTGGCCCACGCTCAGAGCGATTGCTTGCCGAACGTCCGGTCCACGTCGAGCGAGAGCGACCGACTGATGTGGCATAACCTGTTGGAGGGAAATCGCACTTAATTCTATCAGTGTCGCGGCATGTCATTCGCGTCTGCGTCACGAAACGTGATAACGTTGTTGCCAATCCCGAGTATGGCGTTGCCCGCACACATCGCTGTGCGTGTGCCGTTCAACCACACAGCGCGTCGGCTGGAACTGGACGTGCTGGATCGTCGCGCGAGACGGTAGGACCGACCGATAGTCGACAGAGCGATCGCCCCAGGGGAGAGGTGAGGAAGGGATTCCGAGGATCGACAGTCCTTAGAGTCGGGACAAGCTCATCTGCAGAGCGAGTGCCAGCGGCCATTTGCTACGCACACGATCACCCGTATCGCCTTTCGCTAGTCTTCTGCGCCCAAGCGATAATTCGACGTGGGCGTTCGTATTTCCGTAAATGCGCGTCTGGGACCGCAAGTACCCCGGCGTTTGACGTCTCCGAGGCGGATGTTGCTGGCGTTGGCAGCGCCACCAACCGCCTTCCTTTGTCTTTTTTGGAGAGAGTCGAATTCGTTGACTGTCTTAAGCCAGGAATCGCGGTGTTTCGCTTTGTTTCGTCACGCGGCGGTCGTCCACAACGAGATTGGCGAAGAAACGGAAATACCATTTGCCGCCAATGGAGCCATTCAAACCCCTTCCAGCGCGTGTTTGATCTATCTCACTACGCGATTCGCAACCGAATCAGGATACGTCTATAATACGACTGCCCCTCTCGTCGCATCCAGTTATCCCTGGTCAACCGCCGTTGTTCTGCCACGTGATGCCGGTTGGGCGTTTCTCCTGAAAACCATTGATTCTCACTGGGACAGGCGCGAGATGTACCGAGTGTAGGAGGTGTTAACTTCGAGAACATGATCAAAGTACGACCCTACCCGCATGGACGAGTCAAAGACGTTCGTAGTCTCTGCCTTTCTTCCGTCATTGCCTGCATTCCATTGTCGACAGCGATATTCTGGCCCGAGACAGCAAACGGACTCAGGGTCGAATCCTCAATAGGCGCGCGCGAGAGCTCGGAGAGGACTAGTAACGAGTATTCCGCGACAGACGTGGCGATGCGTCGCTATCCGATTCGTCGATCCATGGTCTCCTCAGAGCGTATTCCGGCCATCCGAGTGGCGTCGGCGAGGATGTGAAAAATTGCATGGAAAAGACGAGGTATTTTGAATCGGGAGGTGGCTGATCAACTTCTGATACCTTCTCTGCGCTAACGATTCGGTGTTGCAGCGTCTCAGCTGGAGCGACGGTCGTATATCACGAATCCATGCGCTTGGACGGAACATTTTTACGATGTTCGGCGGCCGATGGAACAGCGTCAGATGGATTTGCAGTCTATCGAACCCAACCGAGACGACTGGCCTAAAGCTAGGAGCAAGAATTTATCATCTTCCAAACGCAGTTACTCGGCTCCGGATCGCATGCATTTGTAGCAATAACGCTGTAAAGCGAGGGAGCGATTTTCCCGCAACCGAATCAACACGTTTGATTTAATTTCTCGATTGACGTCGCTGTGCCATCCGATCAGGAGGTGTCTATGCACCCCGAGCGATAGCAAAGTTTGGTCGCCGGCGAGTGGCGCCCGTCTTGATGGTTATGATCTAATGTGAGGCGGCGTATTTTTATTCAATGAAGCAATTGCAAACGCCCCGCACTCAAAACGAACTTTCGACGTGGAACGACAACACGAAAACCTCAGCGGCCCGACGCCGTATGTGGTGGATGCCGAAGTAAACCACGCTGGAACATGAGACGCGACAGCGGCCACATGTCTAGCGAAGCACAATCTATGAGAGCGCTACATCGCAGATTCGAGAACAGTCTTTTGTTCTTAGGGCATCCGCCGGTGTGGGACGCTGTCGTTTGATGCCATGGCATGCAACACATCAACAACTAATACCGCCCGGGCACGAGACGCGAATCGGGGGTGGGGCACAACGGATGGAGCGCGAGCGAAATCAATATCGAGGACGCCGACAAATTATGCGAACTCACCGTGGTTCCTCTGGGGCCGACTTCGCTCACCCGCAAAAAAGCAATGGTCTGACTCGGCATACTACGTTTCACGCTTCTGACGCGATTCCTGCAGAAAAACGGCGAATAAGTTCTTGCGCAATCCGTTAGTTGCACTGGGGATCATGTCCGCAGCTTATCGGCTCGTCGATTCTTTTGAATCTTTCTTCCGGAGCGCGAGAGCGCCTTGCACGCCTGTGCCGAGACTAGTGGTGGGAATATCGGTCACCTGCGAACATCCAGCATGTCTGCTGGCCTAGATGGTTTCGTCTGCATCAAATCGATAGATTGATATCGAGCACGCTGACCCCTCCGCGCCAATTGGCGAACGATTACTTGGTGCGAGGATTTATAGCCGTGCCGACTGGGCGACCTGAACGCGCCGTCGCGGAGTAGTTAGAAATGTGTCCGGACAACTGGACTCTAGTCCAGGGGTACTAATCCAGCAAGGCTGGTCGTCGACTTGGGCCGGCCAGCGCGTTTCCGCGCCATCGTCTTTTCGTCGCCCGTTGAATGGTTCGATTGAACGATTCGCTAAGCAGAGAGATCGACCACGTCATCACGATCGTATTGAACCTAAGATTGGCTCCAGAGCGCGGTGTGATTGCGGCCCAGGACGTTATCCATCGGGACAAGATCACAAGAATCATGGGCGATATGGTTAGGCATAGGCCGACCAACCGGGCGATCGCCCCGAGCAAGTCGCTCCTCGGTAATCGCGTGATCAAGAGTACATATTGCCCAAGACACGCCAACCTCCGAAGGATGTTGGCCAGCGGGCGACCGAAGCATCAAAGTCATCTCGTCCTATCTCTCGAAGTCGGGCAAGGGCCCGCGTGTACTCCTCGGGTAGAAATGCCTCGTAACATCATCTTCGCTGCAGATCACTGCTTATCGCGGTCAAACGAGTGCACCCTCGAAGCATCCCCGGGCCACAAATGTGCCGACCATAAGATATATTCCTCAATATTCGACCCGTCCTTGAAAGCGAATCCGTGTGAGTTTCGCCATAGACACCGGCAACATGGGCCAAATGCACCAGTTCGGCCGGTTTACAAACACGAATATCTCCGCTACCGTCTGCTATGCGCTGCTGCGAGTGAAACGAATGCGCAATGGCCAAACAAGGCGTCCGCCTCTACCAGCGTCTGCGAAAAAGATCACAACGAGTGCAATTGGGACTTTCCAGCAAACAGTGCCAAAAGGCTGGGGCGGCAGCGATTCAACATCCGAAGGTTACCGGGTCGGCAGCCTTCCCGCCGCGAACGACATCAAACGGGCCGATTTCACAATGATGCGAATCTGGCTTTGCGATCAAGTCGCCGGCCGAAAATCATTCTGTTGGCACGTGTCGTTCGTATCCGAGCGCTGTGTCAAAGACCCGATGAGGCGCCGCAGCAAATCCCATGTTCTCCGCGCGTGCAATCAACGGCCGCAGCGACGGAATCGTGATTCGGCTAATCTGCCTCAACAGAAAGCCAAACGGCCTTTGATCTGGCAATTCCCTCTGCCAGCCCACTGGTCAGAATAGTCGTGACCTGCATTCCACACAGACGCCGAAACTGGCTGCTGAAACTCATAGCTCCGCGAACTTGAAGACACTTGAGATGCGTCATAAAGTGCATTCGGAATCAAGCGTGGCACCCACATGAACCCAACGCAATCACCAGAATACACCGTTCGTTCTTCACTTTCAATGGTCAACTCCCACCAGGATCTCGGCCAAGGACTACGGCAAGCAGCCGCCTGTGCACCCAAGAAGACAGTCCAAACTGCGAGACGAACGGCAAGAAATAAATAGGAGGAGCCTGGCAATAGCATCGCGATGTTTCGGGGCGTTTGACGATCTCGCGAATCACCAACGCTGCGAAATCCGGAGACACTGATCGTCGAAAAAAACTGCTGCAAGAAAGATGGCACCGCTGAGTTTCCCCCGAAATCGGCCAAGGGCCAGCGCGTTGGCAAACACCAATCAACAGCGCGTCAACGCCCGCAGGCTTTGCGAGATCGCCGTCTCCCAGAACGCGAGGCACCCCAGCATATCGTCCCCGAAGCTGACTTGCGGCGTGCCGCTACGGCGTTTTTGACATTAGGCTGCAGATATGGCTGTCATGAATGTTTTTTGCCGCGTTTTTAACCTTCTCCGTGCGTCTTGGCAGTTGCAGGCCTTGGGTGTGTTGAAAAGGATTGACCAATTGTTTTTAGAAGCAAGGCCCCGAGCGTTAGCCCTATCCCGAGCCTTACTGTAAGGAAAGAGCAACGAGCACTCTAAAGCCGGAGCAGTCGAGACCGAAAACGTCTTTCATGGCCGCCCAAGCGATCGAAACGAAGGTGATTGCTGACCCTGGAGTTAATCGCGATGCCTCGTGTTTTCGCTGGACATTCGCAACGAAGACACCCGTTGCACGTCGACCAAACGAGTTGAAAGTGGTTGACAATCGAACATTGTGTCGAGTCTTGCGAGCAGCCGAGCCAATCTGACGCCGGTTTATGGAGCTTGATCATGCGAGACGGAGAGTTCTTATCGACGGCTTGACTACATTTAGACGAGGAACCATTGCCTGCGGTCTCTCCTGATCCGACATTGAGTCCACCTGGCCGATAATTTACGAAAATTGCCTGCCTCCTCGTAGCCTCAGAAAATGTTGATGCGATCTCGCCGTCAACAGTGGGTCCACTTTTGTGTGGAACATGCATATTTTCTCCGGAGATTAACACGATACGTTTCTTCGGCTCAATGAGACGGCCGCAGTTCCAAGTATTGATGCAATACCCGTGACGCTTGGCGCAACCGCGTACCATGAAGTAGACAAATAAGCAATTGCGTTTTGCATGTGAGTGCGTTGTGACGGTGACGGTGGGGTTTTTAGAATGGGACAAGTGGTTTTCCCAGGTCCACCAAAATCACCCCCGCCAGCACTGATGTGTCCTTCCTCGGAATAGCCAGCAAATACGATCCCAAATCGCGACCAGCCCGCGAACATAATCTTGCATAATCAAATTTCAAACTTTAAGGAGTAATGGCTGGCCATTTGACTGGCCGATACAACGGGGAAGTGATGGGGTTGGTTTTTTTTCGCCCGCTTTTTTTCACGTCTTTCCCCCAGTCTGAATCGTAGAGGGTTCACATGCGCGACCATAGGCAATTTAACGAACGCGAATGGCCAGAAACCTTAGCGTAGACGTCCGTCTGTGCGTGCGTTAACGAGCTCACGATCAACCGCCATCGGCCAACCAGTCCGCCTGTGCCGCCAACCATCAATCCGCGGCGCGGAGTTGCTGCGTATACCCAAAGAGTCCATCCACTGCAACAGTCCTCTGTCCGACCAACGGCTATGGCATCCGGGTTCGATCGTTCATAAGACCACCAACAAAACGAGATTCGGTCCAGCGGGATCTTGATGCGAACGATAAACGGGGACAGAAGTAGAAAGAACAACAAAGCGATTTTTGGTTGAACGCGTCGACGCACAGCGGAACGCTGGGACGAGTGACCATCGGGCGGAGGCGAACGATCTTGCGATTTTCCTCAAGCCGCGCCGCAACCGTATTCGCGATCAAGTCGGCGATCAGCAATCGTCGATGTTCTTGACATACAGGAGCAACCGAAGAGATCACTGGCGACCAGTAAAGTCGGTTCGAGCGGTCCTGAATCTAATGGTTCACATCCACAATCACGCTGATTCCATTATCGAACGGTAGCGCATCCTCCGAACAAGAGCGTAGTATCTCGGTGCGCGTCTCAAAAAAGGATTCTAGAAAAGCGATCAAACGGCAGTTCGACAATTCTGCTAACCAAATCCTTGAGCGGCCGAATGAAATCAATCCCGTCCGCGAGCTCACACACCAACAGCGCTTCGTGATTTGATTACGTCGGTTCGCAATAGGTTGTCGTTCGCAGGCAAGGCGCGCGGAGACGTCCCGAGGAAGCCACAGCAGACGCACATCCTTCGATCGTGTCCGCAGAGTTGGGCACAACGATGACCAAATTGAGCAACTGGCTCGATCAATCCCGTTCCGGCGGTTTCGCAGAATCGTCGCAAGTGGTTGTTTCAAACCCGGCGCCAACGCCATCACCAACGCCATTCAATCACCCAGACGTCATCAATCCGCGCTGTCAGTTTCAAGGCCGTGGAAGGTTTCACCAAGCCATTGACGAGATCACCGGTGCGGGAGAACTTGATGTTCGATTCTTTCGCAAGGTGAAACTGCAACGCGGTTGGCTAAAACTTCAGCGTAAAGCGCCGACTTAAACCACAACGAATCGTCAACAAAGTCTAGACAATCGAGCTGACGGGGTTTCAATCAAGTCATCCTCTGGGGTTTGAAATTGTGAGACCGAGCGGCGATGGACCGAAGTGGTCAGGCTGATTTCGGCGCCCGAAGTTTGGTGGTCCGATAAGCGCAGTTCGGAGGATATGACTCTCGGATATCACCTATAGACAAGGGTCCACTTTGGATCCATTAAGTTTCCCTCACTGGCAGAGCAACATATGGGGCAGTGTTAGACTCTCAAACCAATCAATTCTTTCCTGCGGTTTGAGCGCTTGAACGTCTTCGGCCTATGCGCGTTCGCTATCCCCGAGACCAAACTGACAAACTGGCGACAGCGGAACAACGCCGCAAACTTTTTTAGTTTCGGTGGTAGCAGTTCGCCATGAATTCTTGAGAATCGACATCAGACCAGTTGTCGCCGCTGGCTCCAACCAAATAACATCGCTCTCATCCGTTGGAGAGTAACGCTACGGCATAGTCAGTACTTACAGCGATCTCCCAACGGTCACTGAGAATAGCATGGCGATCGCAATCCACTGGGCAGTTGCAGGCCACGTTTTCAGAAATACGGCAAGGCGGAATGGAGGCGTGGTGCGGAGGCGGTGGAAGCAGGAGGTGGTGGTGGAGCAGGCGGTGGGTGGAGCAGGCGGTTGGAGGATAACAAAACAAATTCCCGAGCAACCCGCCGAGCCTGATCGACGCGAAACTGTTCCACATCAAACGTCGGATTGCGAGAAACAAGAATATCGACGAGACGGAATCGTAGCGCTAGCGGGCTTGATTCGCATTCCGCTCACATACACACACAATCAACCGACCCTGGAAGAAACTCGACCGCCGGTGCCGGTTTCCTGGGGCGAATATCTCCAGGTGCCTAGGAAACCTGTTCTCCGCAGAAAGAGCACCAATTTTCAGGAGCAAGAGTTGTTGGCCAGTTCGTCACTTGGTTGTAGAGACTCTTGATGATGGCTGCAGAAGAATGGAAATCGGCTCCTGTCACCGTGAGAAGAAGTGACCGGTTGGAAGTCCGCCGTAATGCGTTCGCAGTACAACTGACCCGTTTCTGTATAGCCCAGACGTCTGGTGCAGGTTGACTTCACTTCCCCATCAGGATCACCAATCTTTTTCAAAATTCTGTGCGGCACTACCGTAATCGGTTTCACCAAACTTTAGCCACCTCGAAACAGCGCCCGGTATGACGCCCAGCGGTCCTGGTAGCGATACTTTGAAGGGCCGTGAATGATCCAACTGAGAATCTTCCTGCCCCTACGCCGGTGAGATCCATGGTTCGATGCCGAGGATTTGTTTCGCACAGGTTCCATCGTGGGCAAGCCATGTGTTGTAGCAACCACCCGTAAAGCGGACCCACTCTTGTAATGGTCCAAAGCTTCCTAGCGATCCAATAGACTCGTATGGTCACGAGGCGAGAGCAACAAGAAGAATCATGCACTCATCGTAAGGGAAGTCAAGCTCAAAGGGGTCACTCTTCTGGGGCGCCCCGGCCTGGTGTAGTGGACTGATGATTGTTAAAAGCCGACAGACAGGACACTGTTATCCAGAATTCC
>Ga0163217_1057459_pt1 | contig 10008 bp, 7 predicted proteins | sample SynspAceP_FD_185933 | JGI IMG/M metagenome (GOLD analysis project Ga0163217, IMG submission 185933) | Saline lake microbial communities from Ace Lake in Antarctica - Synechococcus sp. Ace-P (PacBio error correction) | ecosystem: Environmental > Aquatic > Non-marine Saline and Alkaline > Saline ...
ATTGTTTCGTGCATAGTCCAGACCTCTTAACAAAATAAACCGGCAAGGGTTTCCCCCCCATCCGCCCTAAAACTGTTTCCCCCTTTTACTACAAATAGGAAAAAAAAAAAAAAGCCCAGTATTTGGGTTTTAACGTGTTTTGGCGAAATTTACTCTCGACCCAGCGCCTTTTAAAAATCTAGTTATTTCCGTTTTTTCGCCCAGTCGACAACCAAACATGGGCCCCTGACTAGTCCCAAGGAAGGAAATCCGGCCAAGAAAAGAAAAAACAAACAAAACCGTCCCCGGCCGGTTTACGCTGAAAGATACCCGCTAAGAAACTAATTTTAAAACCCCGGAGAGAGAAAAACCTTTTTATGATCCCATTCAACAGATATGAAAAAGGCCGGAAAAAACGCAATGGTTTTTCCCAAACCGGTGGTGGTTTTTCTTTTTGGGAAAAAAAAACCCCAAAACCTGGTTTTTTCCCCCTTCCCCCTTTTAAATGCCCTTTTTCTTTACGTAATGCGGCAAAATCCCCCCTTCCCCCATAACCAGAAACGGTTTTTTTGTTTAAATTGTTTTCCCCCACCAAAAGCAACCGGTTTTTTTTTTAATTCTACCAATAAGTCCCCCCGCCCCTTGCAGTGAATTTGAACAAATCAGAAAAAAGCAATCGATTGATTTGCCCCCTCTTCGCAACTGAAAAGGCCTTCCACCCCGTTTAAAAATAGGTTCCGCCCGCCCTCGGATTTTTTTATCCCATGTCCATAAAAATTCCCGACCCCCTTTAACAAAAGGGGTTGAAAAATTTTGCCACACCATCAAATTGGCCGGGGCCCGATATAATCAAACACAGGTGTTATTGGGGCTTCCCCTTACGGTTCAAAGCCCCCTTCACTTTTTGGAAGGTTGGGACGCCTGGGGCCCCCCTTAATACAAAAGCAAGCCGGCGGCAGCGATATATTTTTCCAAACCCAAAAACCCTTGCCCTGAAGTGGAATCAGCCTTCTATTTTAATCTATTTTTCCAATTTTTTGACCTGTTGAAGAACCCCTTTCCAAACACAACACCCGCCACAATGGAACCGGGTTAAAGCTTCGGATCAAATCGAAACTGAAAATCAAACCCCTCACCGACATCGCCGCCTTATTTTTTTGTTTTCTGCACCAAAGCTTTACCTGGAAAAGGTAAATTCCCCCTGTGGCCCCCCTGCCCCCTCAAAAGTAACATTAATCCCCGCTTTTTTTTGGGGGGCCCCCTTGCCCCGGCGAATCTTCTTTCTGGGCTTACTTCAAACCGGGGGTTGGGGGAAAGGGTAACGGTTCCCCCTACATTCAAGTTTTTTTTTTAACCCGCAAAATAACTGAAACCATCCCAAACCGTTAGTTTTGGGGGAATTAAAATCCCACCACCCGAATTGGGGCTTTTTTCCCTATTTTTTTTTCCCCCCCGTTTTTCCGGTCCCCATCGGCCAAAAAAATCGAGATAGGCTGGAGGCGGTAAATCGAAATCCCAGCCTTTAACCCTCGAAGGTAATGTTTGGGCCCCTCGCGCTTTGGGGGTCCAGCGGGCGGTGGGGTCCCCCCCATCCCCCTGAACATAATCCGGGGTAATAGGCAGAATTTCCCCAAGGCGGTCCCCATAAGTATCCGTGGAAATTGGAATTCCCCGCCCTACCCCGGATATAAACTCCCCCCGAAAAATTGCGGGCCTACTTTCAAAAGACTTGAAATTAAGCCCCCCTTGAATCCTTGGGCAAAATCCAAACATTCAACCGTAGCGGTTAAAACTGAAAGCGGCCCAGGCCCTTCCCCCTACAAGAAAAAACCATTTTTCCCCTTTGGGGGCAAATCAAAATCGATTATTGGTTCCGCACTAAATTTTCAACTTTCCTATTGGACCCTAGTTTTTTGGTTTAAACGCAAATTCAACTAAAGAACCCCACAATCTTCCCCCAGAACAGCAACAAAGTGAAGGGTCCTAAGCGGACAAAGATTCCCCTTTCCCCCCCCCTGGAAAAAAACACCCGCTAAAATTTTCGCGGTTTTTCCAAAACGGTCCCGCCTTTTTTTTAACTGTAATGGGCGTTTGGTTCCCCCCTTGCAAATTCAAACTTTTTGTGTCAGCCGCAAAAAAAAACAATCCATGGGCCCATGGCCCAATGCTTAATCCCCCACTGCAACATCCGTTTAGTTTTGCCACGTTTTTTAAAAAGTTCCGCCGTTTTTAATCCCAATTGCTTAGTTTTGTCCAAATCCACGGGTAAAATGGGGTTTTTTGAACCCTTGGGGGGGGCCCCGCCGTTTTTTTCAAAAATGGGCCGTAAACTTTCCCATCGAGTTTTTTTTGGAAAATAAATCAAGGCCAAAATTTTCAATTGGGGGTCAAACCGGCTTTTTTTTCCTTTTTCCACTGAGTCCTCGACAAGAAAGTTGCCTTTTGGTCCGTTTTGCCAAGAGAAAAAGTTCCTGGATGCCCGCTTTTTGGAGAGGTTTTAGAAGCGCTTTGACCTCCCCCCGGTAAAAATTCCCAATTTTGGCCCCCAGTTTTTTCCTTGCCCCTTTGCCATCTTTTGTTTTTAAAGCTTGCCCCTTTTAGGGTTTTCAAAATAGAATTCCACTTTAATTTACCTGAAAAATCTTTTTTTTTTTTTTTTTTCCTAAATAAAGGCAAAAATAAGCCCAAACCAATTCGGCGCGATCAAAACCTGGGTTAAAAATTTTTTTCCCCGCGTCCCCCCTGGGTAACCCAACGCCACGCCCCCCGGGATGTTTTTTCAAGCCTCAAGGGCCCAAGCCCAAGGAAAAAAAAGAACGACCCAGCTTTGATTATCAAACCCCGTCCCAACCGTAAAATTAAAAAACATTGGGCTTTTTTTCCCCCCCCAAAAGCCGACACTTTTTTTTTTAAAACTCATTCCTTAAAAATCAATTTTGGGATTCAACAACAAGCAAAAAATGACCCCATACGCCAAGCAAAAAGTTTTACGACCAATGAAACCGCCATAAAAACTGGGCAAAAACTAAAATAATGAAAGTCCGCTTTATCCCAAACCATGAAAAAAAACTTTCCCCCTTTTAAAATGATTTAAACCGCTAGATCAAACATTACCCTCCACCCTTCCCCTTAGCCACGGGGAAAGGGGGTTTGGTTTGTTTTTCTTTTTACTTTCCCCCCCCAACTCCCCCCCCTTTAATAGAAGAGGAGGGGGTTAAAGTCCCCCCTTCCCCCTTTTCCTTTTTCAAAGGGGGTTTTAGGGTGGGGTTTTTTTTCCCTTAAACCCCTTCCCCAAACCTCCCCCTTTTAAAGTAAAAAGAAAGAAAAGGGAAGTTTTAAGTTTTCCCCTCCCCCTTTTCTTCAAGGGGAAAGGGGTTTTTTTTAGGGTGGGGGTTCTGCCCCCTTTTTTTAAAAATCACCCTTAAATCCCCCATAAGCAAATTTTCCGAAAGTAAAGCCGTTTTTTTTTTTAATCGGAACCGCCCAAAATAAAGGAAAGGTTCAATCAAAAAAACAACCCAAGGATAAAAAAACATAGAAGCCAAAGAGGCGGCCCGTTTTCTATAATAGGCCCAACCCTTAAAAAAAAATGTTTTATTTTCAAAGTGGGGGGCCGGAACCCCTAAATTCCCCGCCAAACAAATACAAACTGTGGAAAAACCCAAATTTCATGGTTTCCGAAATCCCGCAATTTGCCCCCCCCAGTGGGGGTCCCGAGCGTAATAACGCCCTTTGGTGAAAACTCCCAGATCAAAGGTGTCGAATTTAACCCTTAGACGGTAACCGGTAATTTTAATTTTGCGGTCCCCACAGGCGGTACCTTTTTCTTGAAACCCCATAATGCCTTTTGAGCCCAAGTGGCACGTCATGGGCCCTAAATTTGACTTTAGACAAATCCCCACGCGGGTTTGGCGAAATCCTTTTTTCCCAAAATTGGGATGCTTCATCAACACAGTGGAAAGATTTGGGGGGCCATATTTACACTTGGGACAAACCCTTTTTTTGAAATTCGCCGTTTTGGGCGGGGGGATAAAAAAGGTATTAAAAACGCCTAAACGGCCATGGGCCCCTTAATGGTTTCCTTTGGGACGAAAGCATTGGTCCCCCTTCGCGGTCCGTCCATCCCGATTTCCCTTCCTGGTCCGCCCCCCCCGTCCCGGCCCTTTTAAGAAAAATGCAACGGGTGCCCGTTTTTTAAACTCCGCGGGTTTCAAGTGGGGGCCCGGGTTTTTGAATGTGGGAAATCTTGTTTTTTCTTCTCTGAAATTCTTTCCCCCCCAACGGTTTTTTTTTTTTAAAATCAAACCAAACGCCGAAAGTTTTTTTACACTTTTCAACCTAGACAACCCCCTTCGTGGTTTTAAGAAAACAACACAACCCAAACCAAGCAAGAAAACAAAATTTTTTTAAAGCCCCCTTTTTCGGTCCGGGTGCGTTTTAACCAAAAATGGCCGTTTTAGAAGGTTTTTGAAAACGAGCGTATGGCAAAAGGGCCCAAATGCCCTTTCCCACTAAAGGTTTTTGGTTTTTTTGTTAAGGAATTCCCCCTCTTTAGTTAATGAAAAAAAGTAAACCAGCAAAAAATCCCATGGGGTGGAATTAATTGAAGAAAAAATCACCTGTTGCAAAGTCAAACGCTTACGGGTAAATGGGTTCAATACCACAATCTCCCGGGTTTTTGCCAAAGCCGCTTGACACCGGGTCCGCGGAAAAATGAAAACACCCTCCGTTTTAAATTGTGAACCAGCGGGATTCCCAGGCGTCCAAATTGAAAATTGCCCCGCCTTGAAATCCGTGGGGTTTTTTTGCCCCCTTTCCCTGGCGGTTTTGGGCCCGGCCCAAAATTTTCCCGGTTGGGATTGTTTATTGGTGAAATGCCACCAATGGGGCGGGCTTGGTTTTTTCCTAGTAATTTCCCCCCCCGTAAAGCGAATTGGGGCGGGAAAGAAACCGTTTTCTCGCCCATTTTGGCGTGGGCAAAATCCAAAATCTTTTTAAAATGTCCCCCTCACAAGTGAAAGAAAAACGGTGGGTGGTTATTGACCCCTGTTTTTTGAACCACTTTCAAGGCCCCAAACGCTTCCCTTGTTCTTTGGGGGCGAAAAAACAAACACAAGACCATGGCGGGGGTTAAAGCAAAACTAAAGTGGCCCCCGCAACATGGGGTTTTTTGTGGAAATCCAAGTTCAAACAATTACCATCCAACCCACCCCCGCTTTTTGGGCTTTGGAATTTTTTGATGACAATGCCCACCGCCTTTTTTTCCTACTTTGTACAAACAAGTTTTTATGTTTGGTGGCCAGAAGAAATAAACAGAAAAGGTTCCCCCCCCGCCCCCCGGCCAACCTGTTTTGGGAAATTTAACGGCCATTCAGAAAAAAATTTCCCTGGGGCGTCGGCGCCGCTATCGCAAGAGAAACCAATGTTTTTTTTTTTTCCGGCGGTAAACAAGTTTTCCCACCCAGAAAAAAAAAGGCCCACAAAAGACGGCCCCCTTTTTCTTGTTTACAAAGAAAAATTTTTCCCCTTCAATTGGGAAAATTGGCCCAAAGCCAATAAAAACGGGGTCCCCCCCACTTAAAAATTCACAATTCCCAACGAAAGGAAAATCTTTGCCCCGCCAAAGTATTTAAGGGAGTTCAATTTTATGGCTTAAGCAAAAAAAACCGTAAATTAATTTCCTAGGTTTTCCTTGAAAACCGTTGGGGAACAAAAATTGGTCCCCGAAGGGTTTGGTTCCCCCAAAGGCGTTTCCAATTTTTCGCCTTGAACATTCCCGCGCCCCGCTTGGGGCCCGGAAATCCCAAGGTAAAGAAAGTTGGGCCCCCCCAAACCGCCTACCAACCGAGCCCCCAAGCGGCCGAATGATCCTTTTTTTTCCTTTGGACAATTACGGCCAAAGCCCCTTTTCTGACGAAACCCCGAAAGCCAAGCTTTACCGTTTTTTTCCATAATTTGGGGTGGGAAAGCCCCCATTTGCCCAGCCAAAAGTCCCCCCTTTTCAAAAATTCCCCCCTTAAAAAAACCCGTCGCCGGGCGGCCCCCATTCGCAACCCTGGTGGACGAATATTTCGTCCCCCCGCCGATGGTTAAAAACGCGGGAAAAAGCAAAGACAAAAAGTTCGGCAATCAATACCCGCAGCAAAGTGGGGGGGTTTTTTTTTTAAATCCTGAAAATTTTGGCGGTTTTTCGGTGAAAGCCGCACCAACGGTTTTTGGCCTTCTTCAATGCCATTTTTGTGGGTTCCATTTGAAAACGCGGAAAAAGTCAAAGTTTTTGCCGAAGGCGGAAACCTGGGAAATAAAATGGGAAATTTGTTTACCCACGGCGGTCCCCGTAAAACCCTACTGGTTTAGACCCCAAAAAAAGTTAGAAAATGGGGCGGAAAAAAAAATGGTTCGAAAATACCGGTGCAAAGGAGAAAAATCCCTCCCCTAACCCAAGTAAAAATGGGATTCGTGAACTGGTACAAAAGAAATGGTTTTTTTTTTTGGAACCTTGGCCGTAAACCCGCGGGCGCGAATCAAATGGGAGGGCCGTTCAACGGTAAAAACCCGTTCGCTTTTTCCCTTTGGGCGGTGGTGGGGTTAATCTTTGGAATCAACCCTTGGGTTCGATGGGTGGTTTTAATCAAAGGCAAAAAAAGCAGAAAATGCGGTACTCCCGGCCGGCCACCAAAATTTTTTTTTTCCCACTTTTGGGTGGGATACAGCAATTCAAAGAAAAGCCCAAACAAACGCCGGCATGGAAAAAAACCCGATGCGGGGCAAATTTGGGAAATGCGCCCCCTTATTAACCCCCGCTTTTATTTTTTTTTTATAACCTACCGCGGTTTTTGGCCGGTGAATAAGAAAATCCCAAACGGCGAATGTTTTAGTTTTAACATCGCGTTTTTTTATTTTTTCAAACATGGGTTGGAAGTCCCTGGGGGGGGCCAAAAATATTTTGGTGCACTAAAGGTTAAAATCTTTGTGGGTCCTTTGCCGAAAAGGAAAGCTTTCGACGAGTTACAAAATCCCTTAAAAAAAATTTTTAATTTTTTTGCCCCGTATTCCCAATTGAAGGAAGACCTTTCCTTGAAAACCACTTTTTAAACCCCCAATGCCCCCTGCCAAGGCGCCCTGGCAAACTTCCCATTGCCCCAGCAAGCCCGCGACCCAGACGTCCCTGGGCCAAATTAACCATTTTCCAATCGGTGGGCCGTGGGGAAACGAGAAAAAAAAAGCGCCTACGATTTTTGGAAATCGTTCCCGAAAGGGCACAATCGCAAACACCCCCCCACCCCAAAGCAATTAGGTTTTCCTGCGGTTTTAACTTCACCAAGCTCCTATTTTAAAAACAACGGAAAATTTTACTCCCAGTAGTCCTTTTGATTGGGAAAAATTTCCATTTTAAACGCCCAGGTTTTTCCTCTAGCGTTTTTGAAAGGCCGGTCCCCCAATTAAAAGAAATTTTGGGACCGAATATCCCCCCCCCCATAAACGTGGTTTTAAATCAAAAATGAAACCTCTACAAAGGCCCAAAAGAACCGAAATGCCTTTTGCCTGCCCCAGTTAAATGCCCGGTGGGTTAACTTGGCGGGCCCCCAATGAAAAAATGTTCCCCGGAAAATTGCGGGTATTTTTTTGGTGAAATCGAAAAATACAGGAAAAAAAAAACCTAAAAGGCGCCAACTTAATCCGTTGAAGGTTTTTGGGTCCTTAATCGCCTATTGGTCCCCCCCGTAATCAAATGGGCAAAGTTGTAATTTTTGCCAAGGTAATGCATTTAAACAAACTTTCTTCGTTTTGAAATCAAGAACCCTTCTGGTCTTTTTCCCTTTAAAGAAAAAGCTAATAAAGGCAAAAAACAGGGCTTCTTTTTTCTCAGCCCCAAGAAAACCCAGCCTTTCCATCGGGACAAGCTATTTTTTTTTCGCTTTTGGAAATTCCCGTAGATTTCCCCCGCCCCCGTAGCCCTTCTTTGGGAAATGCTTTTTTTTGTCATTTAATTTTTGGGTTTTTCCGGCCCCGCTTTCCCCTGCCGGGATTTTGACGAAAGTTTTTTTTAAACCGAAAAAAAAGCCTGAAAAACCAGCCTTTAAAAGAAAAAGCTTTTGAAAAAATCCCCCACAACGGGGTGGTTTTTTGGGCTTCTAAATGGCGACATCGCCCTTTTTCGGGTAAATTGAGCGGACCTTGGTTTAAAAACAGAAAAAAAAAAGCCTTTTCCCCCAAGCGGAATTGTTAACGTTTGCTAATAAACGAAGTCCGATTAACCGGTACACATCAGTTTAACCGTCAAAGGAAAAGACGTTGCCAAAACCCACCATAATTCCAAAGCCGGCTTAACCAAAAGAACAATTGGTTGGGTGGGAAAAAAAGGTCGACGGTCCCTGGTTAACCCGCCAGTTTTTAACCAGCATCTTTTGGCAAAATTGGGGAAAAAAAACGAGGTATTGAACAAAGCGGGACCATTCGCCCCCTAAAACGTGTTCCAAAACCCAGCCTGGCGAAACACCCGCCAAGGCGCTTTGCCATTGCCAAAGCGAAAGAAGGCCCGTTTTGAATTACCAAATTGAAAAGTAACGTATTAAAATGGACCCCTAGATTCCCCTAAGCCTCTTCCCCATTGGGCATGCTCAAGTCCTTTCCTACCTTGGTTTATTTCAATTTGAAAAAAAGTTCCTTTTTTCCTTGCTTGTATTGGCCCATGTTGGGGCGGCCGGGGGGCGAAAAACCGACGCCTAGGCAAGTGGAGAATGCAAAACCCAGCTTACGTAAAAAATGCAAGCAAGGAAATTGGGGGGCGTTCTTTCATGGCCCCCCGAGATTTTTAAGAACATGGAAAAACTTCGAAAATTTTTGGGCCCAAAAGGCCCCCAAAAGGTTTAAAACCCTTTGCGTGATAAAGCAGAAAAAACTGGCCCTTTGAAAATGCCTCTGACCCGGAAAAGTTTCGGCCGGGAATTTTTTTTAATCCCACATTAAAAAAAAACAGGCAACCCCCCTGCTATCAAAAGGCGGGTTTGGAAAGTGTTTTTTTTTCCAAAAAAAGAAAAAATTAACCAACGAAGCCCCCCCTTTTTTTTTGCCCCTTTCCTTGCCCTTTCCCCTTTTTTATTAGAGCGCAAAAGTAAAGCAGAAAACCCAAGGGCAAACAAGTGCCAATGCTGAACCTTTATCCAAAAAAAAAAGAAAACAACAACCAAACTGGATGGCCTTTTTGCCCCTTTAAATCCCTGAGAATTTTGCCACGAATTTTCAAATGGAGAAAGCCAGAAACGCTCTTTTAAACGCGGAGCAAGAAAGCTAAATTGGAAAGGCGGCCGGGGGATTGAGGGGTTTGGAAAAATTTTCCGGATACCTTCTTAAAAAGGGTATTTTTTTAAACACCACAAAATAAAATTAGCCGTAACAACAATTTTCAACTAGAAAATGTTTAAAAAAAAAAAGCCTTCCCAAAAATAAAAATGAAAGGCTTTTTTTTTTTTTCCGTTAACGCCAAAAGGTAAACCCTGCCCCGCTTTAAAAGCCATTTTGGGGCAAAACTTTGGGGAATTGCCCTTCAAAGAAAATTTAAATTCAAGTTACCACCATTCAGCCAGCCCCCTTGAAAAAAAACGCAAGAATTCACAACTTTCCCCGTCACCACTCAAACGATGAGAAGGTCCTTGTTTACCGTTGGCCCATCAACGCCCCGTGGCTCCCTTTTATCCGCTTTTTTTTTTTGGGAACGGCTACCAGTGGGGTTTTTGAATTTTTGGCTTGGCCCACGGCCTTTTTAAAAAAAAACTGTTTCCCGATTTTGTTTTTAATAAAGAACATGCCAAAACCTTTCAAAAAATTTCCATTGGGGGAACTTTAGCCCAGTTCCCCAGCAAGAAATCATTTTTTCCCCCAATCCCCAAACTTCTTTTTTAAATGGGGTGGGCGGAATAAAATTCCATTAAAACTAAAAACAAACACCAGCCCCAAAGAGCCGACCGATTTTTCCATCAAAAATAGTTCCCCCCCCTTGGCCATGTGTGCCTTGCCATAGAACCTTTT
>Ga0163217_1061164_pt1 | contig 10008 bp, 10 predicted proteins | sample SynspAceP_FD_185933 | JGI IMG/M metagenome (GOLD analysis project Ga0163217, IMG submission 185933) | Saline lake microbial communities from Ace Lake in Antarctica - Synechococcus sp. Ace-P (PacBio error correction) | ecosystem: Environmental > Aquatic > Non-marine Saline and Alkaline > Saline ...
TATTTCCCGAGCCTTTTGAGACTTTCTATTGAAAAAAGGCTTCTTCCATATTAAATGCTTGTCTGCAAGAGCTCATAATAATTCTATGATCTAACGCGTACTTGCTGTTAAGTTGGCGAGCGCACCCGAATTTCAGTACTACGCCCACCTGGTTTGCTCCTCCTGGCGGCCGATCCTGGGCTGGAGTCCAAAGGTCTACCTAGGAACTTTTCGTATTGCCGAAGCGCCATGATAAGGCTTCGCGCATAGAGTGTTCGCTGGGAATTTGCCGTGCTTGAAAGGCTAACCTCCACTGCGTTTCATACCCACATCCGCTCGCCTGATCCAGGCACGCACCATTTCCGCGGTGGCCTCGATAATCCAACTGGTATCGGTGCTGCTGGCCGGCGAAACCCGATGGCCGTCGCCTTGCTGTTCGGCTACCCCTTCCGCAAGCCCGACCTACGCCTGGCTTGCTTGATCCACGTCTGAGGCGGATTTCCGAATCGTTCTGTCTGGCGGGGTGATTCCCACAACCTTTTGCCGTGATACTCAAATGAAGCACTGGTTGTCGCCATGCCTGCGCAGGATGCTGTTTTCGCGCGCTTCAACGCGGCCCTGGCCGTGGGCCAAGACCAACCGCGGCTTAACCTCCGCCCGCGCGCATGCGCATGTGCGGATTCGGAAAGTGGCACTGGCCCCCCACGACGTGGACAATCGCGTAGCGAGGCCGCTGCCCCTGCCTCGCTGAGCGTGAGGCCGTCAGGCCTGGCGCACCACTAACTTGGCATTGACCCAGCCGCTTCCTGTTGATGCTGTTTTTGCCGGCAAGTTCGAGCCCAAGAAGCGCCGCTCGATCTGGTCGAAGCCTTTCAGCCGCTCGATCACCCCCAGCGCCTGTTGGTGCTGGTGGCGCCGGGTGCCCTGGAGTCTGAGCTCCGGCACCGCGCGCCGCCCAACCTGCCGGAGGGTTTGGATCCTGCCTGTTCAAGAACCGAGGGCCATGGCTCCCGCGCGAGCGGCAGGCGGAATCTGGTCGTCTTGCCGCTCTGTGGGAGCCGCTGAAACCGGGGCTGTGCATGCAACGACAGCCGATGAACCTGAGCCGGGCCGGTGCCGGTAAGCAGCCATGTAGGCGCGGCCCGATCTGGTATGCGCCCGGCTCGGTACTGGCTGGAATCGTCCCCGCGGTGATTGGCGCCGCTTGCGCGCCCGCCCTGCTGACGAGCTCTCTCCGACCGGGCCCGCCTGCGCCGCATGGAGTGGCGCTCGAAAGCCACATCGATCGTCAGCTATTGCGGCCACCACAGCCGGTCCTGCACCAACTGCCTGCGGGCGGCCGTGTTTCCGATGAGCCGTCCCGAGCGGGGGATGCTGGCCGCTGCCCGGAGCTGCAGTGCCCGCGATGAGCGGCGTGCAAGAACGACGGTCGCACCTGCTGAAGGCGGCTGCGAGCTGGGGCCCTGCCGGAAAACGCGCTGCGCGTGGTTCGTGCGCAACGACTTTTCCTCCCCATGGCGCGCTGTAGATCCGCGGCCTGGAACGCGCGCGCGCCGCGAGCCGCCTGCGCGCGGCTCGCCTGCATCAACGCGCGAGCGGAGCGAGCGCGAGGGCGCCGTCGCCCGGCCTTGGGATCGCCCAACCCATCCGCACTCTGGCTCCCCTCGGCAGGCGCTGCTGGGGTGACGCGGCTTTGGCGGGCTGCACCCACCTGGGCGCGGCTCCATGGATCGATACGTCTGGACCCCGCGGTCCGGCCTTGGCGCCGCTGGGCCTGCAGCGGCTGGAGCTGTGCTGCCGTTAGCCGCTACAGAAACCCGTGGATCAAGCGGCACCACGCAGCTCGCCGCGCGCGCGCCGAGTCTTGGTGGGGCTGTCCGGAAGAGCTTCAACCAGAACCGCTTCCGCCCTGGCCTCCGCGCCCAGGTGCCCTGCTGGAGCGCTACAGCCTAGGCCGCTGGATCACCCCTGAATTTTTCTCGGATCACGCGCCCTTCCAGCCCAGGAGTTATAAGCACATCGACCGCGCTGGATCACCGGCGATGCAGAGTTTGCGTCAAGCTCTGCCCGATCTCGTGCTGCTGATTGGTGGCGACGCGACGACCGGCCGCGGCTGCGCCGGCGCGTTCACGCAGCTGAGGCTTAGCGAAGGCGGTGTTGCTTGCCTGCCCGCAGTTGCGACGGCCGAGGTCGGCCATCACTACCGCCTCCCACCTTTTTCGCCCTGCCGCGAGGGGAGGGCTTCGCATCGTCTTTTCTCGAGGCGCTCGTGTGCGGCAGAGCCGCGTGCTGGCCGGCAACCCGATGGCTCATGGATCCGCCTCGCTGATGGGCCTTGCGCTGCCTGGTGACCGCGGGTTTGCCCCTGCGCCGCCCTTTGCGGGCCCTGCGTGATGGGCTTATGGCGAGAGCTCTGGTTCCGGCCCGATGGGCTCTGTCCGCCTGCAGTGCCGAACGGTTTTGGCTCCGGCGCCTTCCTGGTCCGGGCTGCAGTCCCTGCCTGGCGCGGCTGCCGGTCCTTGGGGTGGAGGGCTTAGGCCATGTGTGGCATCGTCCGCCTACTCTCCACTCCCAGGCGACGCCGGCTCCGAACTGGCGGCGGCCCTTCGATCATTGGCCCTGGCCCACCTGCGGCTTCGACGACCCCGGCCACTGGCACAGAACGGCACCAACCCTGGTTCACCGCTGCCTGTGCCAATCCAGGACCCCTCAGGTCACGGCCGCGCGGCGCGACCAGCCCGAGTGGCGCTCCCCTGCGGACCAGCTACTACTGGTGGTCAGAGCGGCGAGATCTACAGACCGAGCGCAGCGCGGCCGATCTGTAAGGCGCGCAGGGCCAACCGCTTGTCGGCTCCGGCGGCGACACCGGAGGTGCTTGCTGGCACTGCTCATCCGCTATGGCAGCGCTCGGCCTGGCCGGCTGCCCGGCATGTACGGGCCTACGCCTCTTGGAGCGCGCGAACGCCGGTCTATCTCTGGCCCGCGAGTGCGCTGAGCGCGAGCCGAGCCGCTTTACATCTCCTGGCAGGGCCAGCGAGCGCGCGCTTCGGAACTGCGGGGCCCTTCTGACCACGAGGGCGGTGCCGGGGCGCGTCTCGATTCCGCGGGTTGAGAGCATTCGCTGGCCCAGGCACCGGCCTGCTGAGGCGGCGACCCGAGAGCGCCTGCCGCCGGCGCAAGAGCGCGAGAGCGCGCGTGGCACACCGCAGCTCGCCGACTGGGCAGCCGAGCTAACGCACTACGGAAGCGCCGCTTCCCCTTAACCCGGATCGGTTGCGCGGCTTACACCCGGCAAGATCTTAAGCCAGCCGTCCAGGCCCCACCCTGCTCGCCGATGTGCCGGTGGGGGTTGTTTCCTCTCTGGCGGCTGGATTCTGCGGCGGTGCTGGCGCCTTGTGAGCGTCCGCTCACGCACGATCAGCGGAATCGGCTTCGCTGAAGCGGCGCCTCGAGTGAATCGGAGCACGGCGGCGGCCCCTCGCCCCGCCAATTTCCGGGCTGAGCATCACGATCTCGCCTCTCGGCGCCGACCGAGCGGTGGCGGCTTCCTCCGTGGTTTCCTGCGCGATCGACAAGCCAAGCGTGGATGGCTTAAACCAGCGTATTTGCGTGGCCAGCCGCGCCGCCGAGCTTTGGCCTGAAGTGGTGCTCCACGGCCTGGGGCGGCCGATGAACTTTCGCGGTTTAAAGCCGACTTCGCCCGCGTGCTCCAGCGACTGGGCCCGCATGCGCCGCCTTAGATCCGCTGGCGCCGGCGGGGTGCCGGCCTGCTGAGCCGTAAGCCACCGTGCCGGTTGCCCAGCGCCCCTCGCGGCCGCGCCCTGCGTCCGTCCTGCCTCCGATTGACAACACCTATCGTTTGCCGAGAGGGGCGCGCGCGCGAGAGGCGGCTACTGAGGGCAGGCGGCGCGCCGTCGGCGCGCCGGAGCACGGCCGGGTCGGCCACGAACCGATCGATGGCGACCCTCTGAGGACGCAGCAGGCGCGAGCGCGACCGCCCGTCCGATCGGGCGCCATGCTGGAAGATGCAGCCTCTAGGCGCGAGCGAGAGGCAAGCGTTGCGCGATGCGAGCCGATGACGATGGCGCGCTTGAGAGCCTGAAGGCTGCGCGGCGCTGGATGCCCCGACTGTTTTCGCGCCTGGCCTCCCCAGCCGGCCGGCGCAAGCGCCCTGGCAACCGGCCAAGCGCCTGCTGCGGAATGCGGTACCGGAACTCAGGAGCGTGCTGACGGACTCGGTCCCGAGCAGGGATCTGTTTCCCTCTCAGCCCTGGTTCGACACGCCTGGATCCGAAACTGGGCGAGCAATTGCCGTGCTGCCGCAATCCCCAAGCACGCCCGGCGGGCTGGACATGGGAACCGTGGGCTCGTCGCTTGGGTCTGATAGTGCTGAACGGGGAAGAGCTGCTGCAAGCGGTCTATCTGTGGGCTCTCTATCCGTCCCACCCAGCCCCCTGCGCGAGAGCGCGAGCGTTCGGGAGCCGCGCATGTTCCCTTCCCTACCTCGGGGCAGCGCGCTCAGGCGCGCCCGCCACTTCGCAGCACGCTAATGCGCTAACGCGGGATGGCACCTGCGCGCCGTCTGCGGCCCGCGCGTCGAGGCCTATGGATCGAATGGCACGTCGCGTGAGTACGCGCGCGTCACCGCCGCGCGAGCCGGGGCAATCTCTACTGCGGCCTGCACGAGATGGCCCGATATGGCGCGCGCTGCTCTGCTCCGCCCCGGGGACACCTTCGCTGACCATCGGAGCCAACGTGGGCAGCTACACAGTGCTGCCTCCGCCGCGTGGGTGCCAGCACGGGGCCTGACCAAACACCCGACACGTTCGCGCGCGCGCTGCAGGCGCGCAGAGCGCGCGCGGAGAGGCGCGACCTCGAGGGGCACCTTGTTACCTGCTCATGCGAGAGCGAGCTGCGGGCGCGTGCCGCGGGGGCAACAGTGTTCTGTCGCGATCGACCAGGATGCATGAAGCCGGTTGTGGCGGCGGCTTGGCTAACAGCGGCCACTCTCAGCCGGTTGGGAGGTTGTTGCCCTCGAGAACATCCCCTCGAGACATTCCCCTCGATCGCCCACGCCCTGCCTGCTGGAGAGCTCGACGGTAGAGGGCTATGAGCCCTCCGTCCTGGCGGTGCCGCCCGCACCCTTGCCGAGGGCCCCCCGCCGCAAATCCTCTGTGAAGACCCGCAGCAAGCCAGTGCAGCACACCTGAGTGGAGCCCGGGTTTCCAGCCTGTTCCTACGACCCTGGACTCCACCCCACCTACGATGAAGCCGCCCTGTGGCGGGCAACCGAGCTTAAGGGATCCGTGAGCGCGGTCGAGGCAACGCGAGCGGGTGACGACGCGCAACGGTCTTTCAGGTCCTGGGGGTCAGTACTTTTGAGCCGATGCGTGTCCGGCAGCTGACATCCCCTCATCAGCCAGCCCGGCGCGGAGAGGTCGCGCAGCGCGCAAGTACTGGGCGATGAACGCGCGCGCCGCGACGCGAAGGTCGAGGGGCTTGATTCTCACCTACCGACGAACGACGGCCCTGAGCGAGCTGAGGGCGCGCCGCGCCGCTGCAGCGAGCGATGCGCGTGCGGGGTGCTAGCTTTTGCGTGGGCCTGGAGCCCACCGCTGCGGGTTGTTGCGCGAGTTCGCTGTCAAGCCCCGCTCTGGTGAGCTGGTGCGGTCTCACCTGCGACTACGACCTTCTGCATGTGCAATGCCTTGTTCTCCTTTCCCCGACGGTGGGGCCATGGCGCTGCGAGCGGCGACGGGGGGTCCCTAGCAGCGGCGCGGACATCGGCCAGTTTGCGAGCACTGGAGCTTGCGTCAGAGTTCCTGCCGCAAGCGGTTGCTGCTAGGGCCTGAATCGGAACGGCCGTAACCTCCAGGGAGCTGCCGGCTCTTCATTTCACGAGCGACGCTGAGCGGCGCGAGGGGGAGCTCACTGAGCGTCCAACGCGGCGCTCCTTCCGTGCGCCGCGTGGGAGCTGCCGCAGAGTTGGCCAGCTTGAGCGAGCGCCGCGACGCAGCCGGCCGCGCGGCGCGTCGCGGCGTTCACAGCGCGCGAGAGAGAGCGAGCGCGCTGTTGCTGCGAGAGCGCCGCGCGCGAGCGCGCGCGCCGGCCTGCACGCCCAATTGGCATCATCGACTATGCGGCGAGCGAGCCTGCCTAATGGTGGGCTGAACTGCGGCGCGCCAGGCAAATCTATATCTCTATATCTGTATCATCTTTCAATGGCATGGCTCGTGGCGGGTCAGGCCAGGCCGAGCCTCGGCAAAAGCCGACTGGTTCGTGCCTGCCTCGCGCCGAGAACTTCGGCAGTCGCGCGATCGAGGCACTTGGCCTCCGGCACACCCGTGAGTCCTGACGCTGGGTGGCATCGCTACCAGATTGGGGCTGCTGGTGCCGGCCGCTTGGGTGAGGGCAAGGAGCGTTGAGGCGCTGGCTTGGGAGCGAGAGAAAGAATCCTCTCATGGGGCCGCCTTCGCGGAGAGCGAGCGGACGGCTGCTCGGCCGCTGGCCGAAGACGTCCCTTTTGTTGGACGCGATGCCATCGAACTAAAAAACGGCATACGCCAAGTAGTGCTCATGCGGTTTGTGGGAGGAGTCCCCCCCGGCAATGGTCGCGTCGTTTTGATCCTGCTAGCTGTCGGCCGATCGGCACTGCTGCTTCTAGGAACGCGACTGAAGACACAGCTCTCATCGGCCACCATTGGCGTGTTTGTTCAGGAAATCCCTTGCGCAAGACACATCCAAACCAGCCTGGCCTTGAGGTGGAGCCTGGTGCTGGTGTTCTCCCTGCCAGCTTCCGCAGCTCTGCGACCGGAGACGCGCAGCTTATGAAGCCCCACAGATCTGTCCAGGGACAACGCAGCCCTAACCACTCTTGTGCCATTTCTTTGTTCTGATTGATTCAGCTGTTCAGTCGTTCCTAGCCGTTTCGTGGATTCCTACTCTGACAAGTGATTTGGTATCGGCTTCCTAGCGTGGCCCCCTTTCGTTGCCGGATGGGCTAATCAGTTGGCCTAGACCGAAGTCCTTACGCAAAACTGTTGGGGTTTAATTTGCTGCTTTCCATTCCTTGGTCCTCCAGTCGCTTCTCATCAGGCAAAATGGATGGGGGCTGCTGTTGAAAGAAGTGGGGGGGGGGATTCCGATCAACTTCAAGGCTTCTCAATAGCAAGGGCGCATCAGGGTTTTTGGCCGCACTAGCTGAGGTAGCACCTGGCACTTGCCGCAACGGCATGCCCCTGCCCTCCTCGTTTTTTGGAAATGGTCAGGGCCACACGGATCTCCTTCAACATCCTATGGCTGGATCGATCGTTTCAGCTTCCCTAACCCTTGCTAACAGGCAGACGAGAGAGTCAAGGTTCGAGAGTGCGTGGACATTGCGTGCTTGTCATGCCTGGTGCTGTTTCAGCCTGAGTGAAACATCCGTCAGCGAGATCGTCCTGATAACGGAAATTCCTTGGCCCCCTTGGTCTTGTCTGTGATCGCTAATCATGCATTTCTTTCTCCTGATTAATTATTAGAATCAACCCGTATTTATGGCGCACATAGTACAGCATGGGGGAAATTATCCCGCAGGTTTCACCTTCTTAGAATAAACACACTTCTGCCGGCACTTTTCTAACGTGGTATCGGTTTTCGGCGCAGGTGCTGCGCGTCAGGCCGGAAGACATTCAAATTTAAATCAGGTCGAGGCGGTTACAAGGGGGTGGCGCCTAGTGAGCGGGTTTTGAATACCGTCGCAGAGAGCGGCGAGCGAGAGCTAATCCTAGAACTGGCCTTGCGGAGCGATCCTATCGGATTGATTGTGTATCATTCTTCGTGCTGAGTGCGCCGAAGAGTCTAGCCTCCTAGCCGAGTCGATTCTGCCACGAGCAATCTCGTGAGCGTGGGCCCTGTTCGTTGCGATTGCCAACAGCGCCGCGTGCGTCCCAGGGGAGCGCAGTCAGAGAGCGTACGGGGGAGACCGGCTGTGTATAGCTATTTGGGATGATTGCGCGGGATCCGTCTGTCATCCACTCGATTGTTAAACGCACTCTAGTCAGAGTCCCTTTATTCTCCGGTAAATTACTTGCCTCGGCGAAGTTTTTAACGAATAGCCCTCCCAGGAAATGCCCTTGATTTACAGCCGCTCTTAAATGGTTTCGCTGAACAAAATCACCCTGCTGATCCTCACTTACAACGATGAAAGACAACGATCGGCCGGGGTGCGAGGCGGCGCGAGCGCGCGCGGAGTCGTGGTGAATTGACAGGCGGGCAGGCGACGATGGGCAGCGTTGGAGATCTTGAGCCGGGCCATCCCAGGTGGAGGTTGTTCAGGCGCCCGTTTCGATACGCATGCGCGGCGCCTAATGGAATTTCGGCTTGGACCAGATCAGCGAGGGGCTGGGTGTGTCAGTCTGGATGCCGACTAATCGATCGACCGACCGGTTGCAGCAGGCCATTCGCGGCGGGTCATTGGATAGCATTCTCGCATCATGGTGCTACGAATTCCGTTCCGCTGAGCGCGAGGGCCCCTCTCTGCACGGTGCGTCCCCCGAGAGCGCGGCGTGGTGGCGCCAGCGAGAGTAGGCGCGAGAGCGAGAGCGCGAGACACCGGCAGGATCTGGTGCTATGCGTGGCCGCTGGAGTGCTGATGAGCCGATCCGGCGAGCGAGCGATCGGCAAGCCACTGTCCCGCTGGCTCTGGGCCAGACGTTACCGTGCTTGGAGGTGGCCAAGCCTGAAACGCCCACCCCCACCGCAACAGCTCTCCCGCTCCGACCCGCGTCCGCCGCCTCCTATGTGATCGCCCCGTTTGCCATTGCGTTGATCTGTCTGATTCTTGGAACGGGGCCTGCTGGAATGGCTGCGTCGGCTGGTTCTAGGCGCGAGCGGATGTATGTGGGCTTGCTGCTGAGTGTGGAGTGAGGGGAGGGAGGCGGGCTGTGAAACGAGAGAGAAATCGCGAGAGAGCGGATGTCGAGCAGCAAATAAATAATTCTCCAAAATGTTTAATTGTTGCCCCACCGAGAGACGTCCAGTACTTGACGCAAAAGTGCTGATCTCCGAAGGTTTCTAAGTGCAAGATTGGTGCGCGTTCCCTAACCTCGGAACCACGAGCAATCGTTCCGCCATCTATCGATGTCTCGTTAATTGCATGCCAATGCCTGGCGCAAATGGTTGCAATGAGTGATGCAGCCCTTGATTATACGGTTGAGGCAGATTTTGTTCCGGTAATTGGGCTTGGAGGCTGACTACTGCCCATTCCTGCAGTCGTTTCTACTACTTGGCATATCTTATGCCTGTGCCCTCAGTTTGGGCGTATGCGTCGTCTCCCAAAATGTGCCCGAGGCATGCCGGGGGAAACGGTGGGCGTGAGAGACGGGGGGCGCGCGAGCGAGCGAGAGGAGCGGGAAATTGTTTTGTAAGAACAGTGCTTGTCAACCCGAGCGCGATAGGTGGCGCGAGTGGCAGGTTAGGGCTATTTGGCTCTAAGCACGCGTGAAGAGCTAGCCGGGTCCCCTATCGGCAGGTGAGCGAGGGCGAGTGCTAATCCAGAACATTCGAAAATCAGGGTAGGCGCGGTCTCGGGACCAAGCTGATGCGCTAAAAAGAGGTCAGCTTTGGCCCTCATCGCCCTCTACGCCCGTGGCAGCAAGGCCACAATTCCTTGCGCGAGTTTCGGTTGCGAGCTAGGGATTTGGGGGTGCTCGAATTGCCTGGCTGGCCGTTTCGCTTTCTTGGCAGGAGGTTGCGTACAAACCGTTTTGAAGGATTTCGGTTCGCTGTTGGCCGGGTTGTTGATAGCGCCACATAGGCCATCGAAATGCGATTTGAACACCGGGGCTCGTCGCAATAAGTTATTAATTTAATAGGCCTGCGATGGGGGTTGTGGGGGGGGGAGTATGCGGGGGGGGGGGGGGGGCGGGGGGGGGGTGGTGGGGGTGGATTGGACGGGGGGGTGGGGGGGGGGTGTGGGGGGGGAGGTGGGGATGGGCGGGGGGTGGGGTGGTGGAGGGGGGGGGGCGGGGGGGGGGTTGGTGGTGGGGA
>Ga0163217_1092682_pt1 | contig 10008 bp, 17 predicted proteins | sample SynspAceP_FD_185933 | JGI IMG/M metagenome (GOLD analysis project Ga0163217, IMG submission 185933) | Saline lake microbial communities from Ace Lake in Antarctica - Synechococcus sp. Ace-P (PacBio error correction) | ecosystem: Environmental > Aquatic > Non-marine Saline and Alkaline > Saline ...
GCGGTGAAGCCTCCTCCATAACCGGTGAGGCCTTCCTCATAAGAAAGCGCCCTTATAAAAAGAGAATGATCCATGAGTATTCTCAACAGTCAAAATCAATCGCAATGCGCCAGAATTATGTCGGCTAATGCTTCGGCCATGCAGACACTGGTGACTGACCTGCACGCGTTCTGGCGCGCGTTTGCCGAAGCGGCGGTGAAAGGCACAGCAGCCGCCACCTCTCGCGCCGGCAACTGTTGCCCCGCCAGCCGCATCGATGCCCTGCTCGACCCAGGCTTCGCGTTTCTGGAAATCGGCCACTGAAACCGCAACAGAGGTTACGGGTGGAAGACGCGTTCCCGCACGCGCGCGCCTGCCAAATCGAGCTCGCGCTGTTCGAGAATCTGCAGTGGCGCGAAGGAACCTTGTGAGATGCTGATCGTATCCGAGCGCTAGGGGCCGGAGACCAATCAGATCGCAATCACGGTCAAGCACAGCAGGACCTCGGCTAGCTTATGAGCATCGCCGGGACGGCTAGAGCCGGAGTAAACAACATCGCTCTGCCGCGGCCTGGCCGTAGCGCGCGCGGTGAATGGGACTCGACGTCCGGGCCCAGCAGTTCAGCAAGAACCCGCTCCGACGTGCATCCTCATGCTTTCTGCGGTGAGAATGCTTCAAGGATTGGCCGCGAGCCGCCAAGCCCGTGCCCCGGACGCAGCGCAGGGATCGAGCGTAATGGAGCTCGGTGTCTCGTCGTTCTCGCCGGCTAGTGATCGGACTCCACCGCCTGAGGTTTTTACAAATGCACCATCGGCACCGCGCCGAACCAGACATCCTATCTCTGGCGCGGCTGACCACAACGGGTCGGCCCCCGCATCTTCTTCAATCAGGGCCCAACCATGACTGCCATCACACCGGTCGGCGGGCTTTGACGCAAGCGGTTGGGGCCCGGCGAAAAAAAAATGGTTGCCCTGGTTGCGCACAGGGCCAGCAATGATCGCTTCGTCTGGCCAATCGCTGCACATATAGGCGCCGCCCTTTGCGCGTACACACGGAGACCCAGACCCGGGCAATCCCTGGGGGGGCGGGGGAAAAATTTGCCCCCCCTGGGCGCTCATGTTGGCCTGATTGAAAGAAGATGCCGGCGAAGTGTTCGCGGTCGGGGAATACCTAATCCTGGCGTGGCAGGTTGCCGCGCCCCGGAATCCAACCAGATAGATGCGCACGGCAGGCGGTTTCTGCTGGCGATGGTCTGCGCGCGCGTGTTTTTTTAACCGTCAGCGGGTAATAGAGCCGCCTTTGACCGTTGGCGTCGTTGGCCACGATCATGCATTCCACACTTCCACGCGCCCGATGCCAGCAATCAGCGGCGCGGGAAACGTCCTTCACCGTAACCTCATTGCGGTCAGTTGGCCGATTTCCAGAACGGCGAGCCTGGGTCGAAGGCCAGGGCATCGATGCGCTTGGCGGGGCAACAGTTGGCCGCGCGAGAGGTGGCGCTGCTGTTGCCTTGGCACCGCCGCCTTGCAACGCGGCGCCAAGCAACGCGTGCAGGTCAGTCACAGTGGTCTCATGGCGAGCAATTAGCCGGCATAATCTGGGCCGCATTGCGATTGATTTGACTGTTGAGAATAACTCATGGAATCATCTCTTTTTATAAGGGGCGCTTCTTAATGAGGAGGCTCACCGGTTATGAGGAGGCTTCACCTGGTCTCGTTTGAAAGAGTTTCTCGCCCGAATCAGGCATGGCGCCGTATCTCGCTTGGTACGCTGCGCCAATCTCATACAGTTTTGCGTCGCGCCAGATGCGGCCGGTAGGGTAGTCATTGGATTGTAACGTTGCCGCCGAGATCTGGAAATGCTTCACCGGCCATCCACGGTGGCTTTCTCGGCGGTGTAGAGGAATCCGCCGCACAGTCCTTGCGCACCCTGCCGGACATGCCCGGCTGCCCAATGGCGTCGAGGTTATTTGGCGCCACGCTGTAGAGATAGGCGCGGCAGGCCTGAAAGGGTGCTGTACATGTCAGCGACTTGCCCTGAATGAGCTGGAACTCGCCGATACTCTGACCGAACTGCTTTGGCGGTCGTGGGTATAGGGCGGTGACGAATGTCCGGCATGGACGCCTGCATCAGCCCCAGTCGGGCCACCGCCTCAGCACGGCGCGTTCGTAATCCAGCCCGCTCATCAAGCACCTTGGTGCCTTCGCCCCAGGCCGCCGAGAATGTTCTCTCCGGACTTCAACGTTGTTGAATACCAGCTCGGCCGGTTGTTTGCGAGCCGCGCATGCCGAGTGTCCGAGCTTTTGGCGACGGGAAAAGCCGGGGGTGGTCCGTAATCCAGAATAAAGGCGGTCATGCCCTTGGCCCAGCCGTGCGACGAATCAGTCTTGGCGTAGACCACCAACACGTGGCAATCAGGGCCGTTGGTGATCCACATCTTGGTGCCGTTCAGGCACGTAAACGGTCGCCTTTCTTGTCGGCGCGCAGTTTCATGAGACCACGTCGGAGCCAGCATTTCTGGCCTCGCTCATAGTCTATATGGCCCCGCTCACAAGTGTCTCGCCGGAGATCAGTTTTGGGCAGGAATTTCTGTTTGTGGCTTCGCTACCGTTGCGAGTGAAGTCTGGTTAATCGCAAAGAATTCGATGGGCCACCGTAAGGACAGGCAATGCCCCGGCCGGCGCGGAAGATTTCCTCCATGATGCGATCATGTCGCCAGGTAAGCACACTGAGCCACCGTATTCTTCCGGCGACGGTAAGGCAAGCAGGCCATGTTCCCGAATTTAACGCCATAGGCGTCCACCGGAAGGATGCATTCGTGCGGTCGGCTGCGGGCGCGCGCGGGCGATTTCCTTTGCAAGCATAAACCGCGAACTGAATCGCGCAGCGAGAATGTCGATGTCTTCACTGCAGAAAAATTCCAGGCGGTATTCGTGCTGAGTAGCAGAAGTAGTTCTGTGAGCGCGCGGTTGCGGTGGTTTTGAGAGGCTGCGGTGGCTGGATGCGCGCATCTGGGTGGTAGCATTCATGATTGGCCTTTGCTCATTGCGCCAAAACGGATAAACAATGCGAAGCATGTTTGAGCGTTTGGGGCTGATCAAGGATAGCGTTGCCTTACCGGGCCATAGCCGCGAACAATGTCAGGCAGGTTGGTCAGTTCGATAGCGATTGGCAGTTTCCGGCGCATAAGCTTCTCATAGCTATCCTCGTCCAAAGAATGCCTTCATAAGATTTCCAGCCATTCGCGTTCGACCTTGGCGCTCGGCGGTATAGCCGAAGGGGTCGATGATACGAGTTGCGCCAGGAATTTCAGAACGCGCCAGCAGCTTGAAGCTGCGCATCATCCAAAGGACTCAAAAGGTGCCGTTTTTTGGCTACTTCGCCAGGCTTGGCCGATGTACATGATGGGCGGAGCAGGTGAAGTTGATTTTGTAGTTCCCTCAAACTGAGCTTCGGATCTTTATCATGAAATCGCCAATTGGGTGAATAATCGATGCCACCTCGGTATTCATCCTTGGTAGCCAGCAATTGAAAATAATTGCGTGCCACGCGTCTTTCAGTCAGCTTGCCTGGTCGCCAGCAACCCCGCGTTCGCTCACGGAACTGCTGCCGGAGCCAGGTACTTTTTCTCCAGTTTGGCGTTCTGATACTCGGTCAGGGTCGTTTACGGCGCTGGATGACCTCAATCCAGGTTCTGCCGACAGGTGCTGCCGCGGATTTGCTGCTGTTTGCTGTCGATCAGGTTGCGCAGGCGTGGCCAGGTCGACGGCAGCACGCGGCCCCAATCGAATCCTAAGGTTGAACTCAAATAGCCGTTTCCATTAGCTCGTATGGCCTGAACAGCGATTCTTGTTGCGCCGGCAAACCAGCCCTTCTTGAAATCAGCGAAAGCCGAAGCATAAAGGGTGTTGGTAGCGATCGAGTCGCCCATCATTGCGGGTGGCCGAATGCGGCTGGCACAGGAAAGTCGATATGACCCTCGCCAACAGCATCACGATCTGCGCCGACATGGCCTGGGTGCGGAACTTCGGATCCTGGGTCGCTTCGAGGTTTGCCGCTCCTCGGCCTGCATGGCAAAAGTGCGCACGAACTGCTGTGATGCCTTTCGTCGAGTTCACTACCGCGTGGAGGTCTACTCCCTTGAACGCAGCTTTTCAGAGTTTCGTATTGCGGCTGAGCGCACCACAGGTCGCAACGCCAGCACAGCTTGGTTTCCGCCTGCGGCAATAACGGGCGCATGCAGTTGCGATTGCTCGGCAGCAATGCGGTATGCGACCAACGGCGCCGCCTTTCTGCGCCATGCCAGCCATATCCAGAATTCAACACGCCTTTGCCTTCTATGGTAAGCGGCCATCCCAAAGCAGCGCCGCCGATTGTCCACCACGCCGGTTGCCCGCCGACGCTGTCACTAGAAATGGCTATAGGGCTGAATCCAGCGAAGGCATTGGCCGGCGTGGGCAGATGCCATGCATCTGCACCGGTGTGGCCTAAGCGCCTTGCCTTGCGCAGCGCGCCGACCCTTCCACATTACCGAAACCTTGGGCAAAATCCGGACAGGCAGGAGAGTCCTTATTACCGATGATTGGTCATGCCTGCGCTTTTCCTGGCCGAACTCGGTTATCGACAGTCACCACTGACATGCACAATTGGATTTGCTACTGCATCGCCCACAACCCTCGCAACGCGCTTGTTTATACGACCCTACGTGGCTGGTCAGGAAACTTGCCGCGTTTTGCGACGGCGGCGTTTTTCGGCGGCCGCAGGTCCTGTCGTAAGACGAATGGCGGACACGCCGCTCGAACTCACGCATCTTTTGGGCAGCTTTTCCATATCAATCGCGGTGGGCAGCACTGGCAAACGCCTCCAGCCAGGTCTGTCACTGATGCGTATTTTTCCGGCTCATCTGTTCACTAACAGCAATGCGTTTGACGCCCTCAGCCGCCAGTTTGCCTGAGTGATCTGTGGCACCGTGAGGTATGCCAACCCCTCCCCCCCCCCCCCCCCCCCCCCCGCCCCCCCCCCCCCCCCCACCGGCTGTCCACCGGTCATGGCAACAGCAATCGTTGTAGCAGGATCTTGTAGGTCATCTGGACCTGCCGCGACTGCGGCACGGGATTGCCAGGATGCCGGAACTGGGAAATAGGACAGTCACCCGAGTACGTGGCTTGGTAGTGAGGTGAATGGCGCCTGGCCGATCCACACGCCTTCGCCACCCATCTGACCTGAACGTCTGGGTCTGCGGATAAATCCAAGCGGCATTGTAATGACAGCCGATGCCCGCTAGGCGCGCGCTGCCTGTGGCACTTTGGTGGAATAATTGTGCGGGCAACCCCGAGCAGAATGCGGCACGCGATCCATGCAATGCGCCAAGTACGTTTTTTTTGGTATCTTCGCATTGCGAGATGGGATGCTGTAGAGTATGAGTCGGTATATACATGACCGTCGGGCGTGAATGCTTTATCAGTTAAATATGTACTATATCTACTTGTTTGTATGTGTACGGAAAAGAGAGAAGATACCAAAAACTGTACTGGCGCATGGATGGATCGCGGCCGCATTACTGCTCGGTTGCCCGCAACAATATTTCCACCAAAGTGCCACAAGGCAGCCCGCGCCGCTAGCGGCATCGGCTGTCATTATGCATGGCCGCTTGGATTTTTAATCCGCAGACCAGACCGTTCAGATCGATGGGTGGCGAAGGCGTGGCCTGGGGATCGGCCAGGCCGCGCAATTCACCACTACCAAGCACGTATTCGCCACGCTTGGTGACGGTAACATATGCTTCCGAAATGTCTGCGAGGATAGTGGCTGCAGTGGCTGTATCACTGGCGATCGCGTAGCGCGGGACTAGTCGGGCCCGCAGGAGTCCAGATGACAATGAAGCAAGAATCGGCTGTAGCACGTATAGGCTGATGCAATGTACCAGAGGTGGAACAGCCGGTGAGATCGGCTATCCTCACGGCAGTGCGAACGTACGATCAGCGATGCAGACAACTATAGTGCGGCTGAGGCGGTCATAGTACGCAGTTGGCTGTACTAGTAGAAAACAGATGAGAGATAATAACCTCCAGGCTGATGCAGTGAACAGACGCTGGCGAGGCGTGCCTTAGGTTGCATGACACAGGGCGAATAGATCAGTGGTATAAGAAGGACTTGCAAAAGAGACTTTGGCGTCGCGAAGTCGAGGGCAGTGTCGCCATCGTCTACTAGATCAGACCTGGCCCGGGGGTGTCGCAAAACGCTACGAGGAACGGTCCGCAAACCCACGCTGAGTTTCCTGTCGCAGCAGCACGTAAGGGTCGTCATGAAAGCGCAATAGCGGTTGCGAGAGGTTGTGGCAATTGCAGTAGCACAATCGCCTATGCTAATGTCAGTGTGACTGACCGATAAACACGGCCTAGTCGAGGCCAGGCAGAAGCGACAGCATTCGAATCCCGTAAGTTCATCGTGTGAATAAGGACTTTACCTCTGCATGATGCCGATGTGCCAAGGTTTGCGTGACTGTTGGAGGTGGCGCGGCTAGCGGCAAGCAAGCGTCTAGTGCAACATCCGGTGCATGATAGTCATTGCAATCTGCCCAGGCCCGGACATAAGGGAACTCTTCGCTGATCAGCGCCTACTAGGCATTCTAGTGAACGAGCTGTGCGCGGCAATCCGGCGGTGTGACCATTGCGGCTAAGCTGGCTGGGTGATGAATCGGCCGTCTATATTACATAAGAAGGCGAAAAGGCGTGTTGACTCTGGATACATTGGCTGGCCATGGCGCAGAAAGGCGGCGCGTGTTGGTTCGCGAATATCCCGCATTGCTGCGAGCAAATCGCATACTTAGCATGCGGCCCGCGTATTGTCCCGCGGGAAGTTTTTGGCTGGTTGCGACGCTGGTGGTCCAGCGCTAATAACGAACTCTGGAAAATGCGTCAAGGAGTTATACCCACGCGGTAGTGACTTTTCTCCGAACGAAAAGCATCACCGCGGAGTTTCGTGGCGCAACGCTTATGCATCATGACAAGGCCGAGAGCGAGGCAACCTCGGAAAGCGCACACCGGATCCGAAGTTCCGCACCCTAAGTGCCTGTCGCGGCAGAATCGCTGATGTGCTGTTGGCGGAGGTCAAATCGACTTTTCCTTGAGTGCCCCAGACAACGGCACCCGGCCACGCGCACGGATGGGCGACTCGATCGGCAATACGACAGACAAGCCTTTTAATGCTCGGCGTCGCATAATCAAAGGGCGTGGTTTGCCCTGGTCAGCTATCTAAGAATTCGCTGGTTCAAGGCCATCGGAGCTGAATGGAACGGGAGTGAGGTTGCAAAAACTTCAGGCACTTTCGGAGGGGCGCGGCCGTGCTGGCGTCGACGCTGCCAGCCTGCGACCTGAATTCGCTAGCAAAGCAAGGCAAATCAGCGTGGCAGCAACCTGTCGCAGAAGCGCGACGAGAGGTCTATCCCAGCCCGTATAACGACCCTGACCGTATGTATCAGAAACGCCAAACTGGAGAATAAAGTACCGTTGTTGCTGGCGCGTGCAGACTAAGTATTCCGTGGATGCATGAAAGCGCTGGGTTCGCTGGCGACGCGGCTAGACTGACTGTAGAGCGTGCACGCCAATTATAGTTCAAGGTGCTGCTAAATGAAGGACGAGGGTGCTCGAATTATTCACCAATGGGCGTATCAACTGAAAAAGATCGAAGCTCAGTTTGAGGGCAACTTACAAAGACTCACTTCCACCTGGCTCGCCCATCATGAACAGCGCCAAGCCTGGCGAGATGTGCCCAAAAAAAACAGCCTTGATCCTCGGGACACGCGAGCCACCTCTCAAGCTGCGGCCGCGTCTGAATTCCTGACGCAACTCGAATCATCGACCCAAGCTCACTACGCCGAGAGCGCAAGGTCCGAACGCGAATTGGCTGGAAATCTATGAAGGCAATTCTTGACGCGGGCTTGAGAGGCTTAGCGAGCCGAGAAAACTGCCAAATAGCGAGCTATCGAGCTGACCAACCTGGCCTGTACATATTGTCGCACGGCTATGGAGCCTCAGCGGTTAAGGAAGCAGCTAAAATCTTGATCAAGCCTATCGACTCAACAATGCTCGCATTGTTGTATCCGCATGGGCGCAATGAGCAAAAGGCTCAATCCATGATGCTACACCCAGGAGCGCGATCAGGCCACGCAGCTCTAAACCACAAGAACAGGGTACAAAGAAATGAGCACAGTACCGGACTGGATTTTTTTTCTTGTGAAGACATCGACATGCTGCGCGATTCAGTCGCCCGGTTTTTTGCTGCAAGGAAATCGCCCCGCGCGCCCGCCGAGGCCGCCCGCACGATGAAATTTCCGATGGACCTATGGCGTAAATTCGGGACATGGCCTCCTTGGGCCTTTACCGTGCGCGGAAGAATACGGTGCTCAAGGTATGGGCTTACCTGGCGCACATGATCGCCATGGAGGAAATCTCCCCGCCGCGGCCGGGGGCATTGGGCCCTGTCTTACGGTGCCCATTCCGAATCTTTTGCGTTAAGCCACGATCTCACGACAACGGTAGCGAAGCACAAAAACAGAATTAGCTGCGCAAACACTCCGGCGAGCACACGGCGCCTTGGCCTTATGCCGCGAGCCGAATTGCTGGTCCGACGGTGGTCTCCATGAATACTGCGCAAACAAGGAAAGTTGGCGAATCGTTACGTGCTGAATTCGCACTAACGATGTGGATCAGCCAACGGCCCTGAGATTTGCCGGAAACGTGTATGTTGGCGCGCGCAGACTGGGATCTCGCCGACTGGAGCGCGAAGGGCGAAAGAAGCACGCGCTTTATTCTGGATAACCGACCATCACGTTGGCCAACGGGCTTTTTCGGTCGCGCAAAAGAGGCAAGCTCCGCATGCGCGCTCGCAAACAACGGCGAGCTGGTATTCAACAACTGAAGTCCCGGAGAGAACTTCTCGGGCCTGGCGAAGGCACCAAGGTGCTGATGAGCGGGCTGGATTACGAACGCGCCGTGCCTGAGCGGTGGCCCGAGTGGGGCTGATGCAGGCGTCCATGGACATCGTACGCCCCTATTCACGACCGCAGAGCAGTTCCGGTCAGAGTATCGGCGAGTTCCAGCTCATCAGGGCCAAAGGTTCGCTGAACATGTACAGCAACCCTTCAGGCCTCCGCGCTATCTCTACAACGGGCAATATCCTCGACGCCATGGGCAGCGGGCATGTCCGGCAGGTGCGCAAGGACTGTGCGGGCGTGATCCTCTACATCCCCGAGAAAGCCACGTGGATGGCCGGTGAAGCAATCGCAGATCGCTCGGCGGCCAACGGTTCGGATCAAAATGACTACCCTACGGCCGCATCATGGCGCGAAACGCAAAACTGTATGAATTGGCGCAAGGTACAGCGAGATACGCGCATGCTGATCGTGAGCGAGAACTCTCAACGAGACCCGTGAAGCCTCCTCATAACCGGTGAGTGCCTCCTCATAAGAAGCGCCCTTAAAAAAGAGATGATCCATGAGTATTCTCAACAGTCCAAATCATCGCAATGCGCCAAGATTATGCCGGCTAATTGCTCGGCCCATGCAGACACTGGTGCTGACCTGCACGCCGTTTGCCCTGGCGCGCGTTGCCGGAAGGCGGCGTGCCAAGCACAGCAGCGCCACGCTGCTGCGCGGGCAAAAACTGTTGCCCCGCAGCGCATCGATGCCGCTGCTCGCCCAGGCTCGCCGTTTCTTGGAAATCGGCCAAACTGACCGGCACATGGGTCTACGGTTGAAGACGTTCCCGGCCGCCGGCCTGATTGCTGGCATCGGGCGCGTGGAAGGTGTGGACAATGCATGATCGTGGCAACGACGCAACGGTCAAAGGCGGCTCCATATTTACCCGCTGACGGTACAAAAACACCTGCGCGCGCAGACCATCGCCCAGCAGAACGCCTGCCGTGCATCTATCTGTGGATTCCGCGGCGCCAACCTGCACGCCAGGATGAGGTATTTCCCGAACCGCGAACACTTCGGCCGCATCTTCCTTCAATCGGCCAACATGAGCG
>Ga0163217_1102205_pt1 | contig 10008 bp, 12 predicted proteins | sample SynspAceP_FD_185933 | JGI IMG/M metagenome (GOLD analysis project Ga0163217, IMG submission 185933) | Saline lake microbial communities from Ace Lake in Antarctica - Synechococcus sp. Ace-P (PacBio error correction) | ecosystem: Environmental > Aquatic > Non-marine Saline and Alkaline > Saline ...
GGCCAGCGCTGCACGGGCACGGAGCCAAACAAGATGCCCGCATCCACACGAGCCTTCCCACGATCGCCCCAAACCTGCTCAAGCAGCAGTCTCCCCAATTCCCAGCAGCCACGGCCTCGGAACCAAGCGATACCCGCCCCAGTCCAGCCCCCCCCACCTACCGCCCCCTCACGCCGCCAAAGTACGCGCGACAGCAAACCCCTCGATGGCTCAGGGGAGCCTGCGCAAGCACGCGCCCTACGCGCTTGGATCGGTCCATCCTAACGAATCTCACTCTTCTCCTATCCGCACGGCCCACCCCTGCGGGTGGGGGAATGTGGCTCGGACGTGATCAGGCTACGCAGGCCCGCTTTCTCAAAGAAACAGCTGGCGGTGACTGTGACAACTCCGATCGAATTGCTTTTACGAATATGCACGCCGTCTTAGCTTCAACTCGCCCTATTCCCTGCCAGCCAACCCTGTCTGTCGCCCGATCTCAGCTGCTCTCCTCGCGTCACGACGGAATAGACTAAACCCTGGCCGGCCCGCGCCAACGACCCACTTGCCGACGACAACGGCCTTCCGCTGCGACGTGGCCTGCAGCTTCCAAGGCAGGAACGATTGGCGCCTTCCCGTTCGGATTCTCTGGAATCAGCCAGCCTAATTGGATCAACCAAACAAATGACATCCACTCGTCTCGCCTTCGTCAAAATCGCTAAAACTGACCAGGCCATGCAGAACCTGTACACCCCACCTACCAGTTTCCCCCGTCCGTCGCACCTGCACCTTCTGCACACTGTCCCGGCCTGCCCTTCTTGCCCACCCCGGGCCCACGCACGGTCTCCTACCACGGGCCCACCAATCCCTTCCGCTCTGGCCTGCAACCACGCCGCCGCCCCCTACAGCGGGGAGCTGTTAGCAGCCATCCGCGACGGCAAGGGTCAAGGGAGCTGGACCCATCCACCCACCAAACGGGAGGTGGCTGTGAGAACACGACGAGCACCGCACGATTCCCGTGTTGCCAACGAGACACATGTGCTCCTCACACACCCCAGCAAGCCCCAGAGGTTCCCCCTCAGCGCAGCGATAACCGCGTAACCAGAGGCTCCGCAGTCTGTGACAACAGCTCCGACCACGGGGGTAGCGTTGGTATGCGGGCTCATTTCCCGCCGCTCCCCCAGGTGCAACAAAGCGATCGGTTTTGGTCGCAGTCACCCCGTGTCCAGGAGGAGCACCGAGCCACGGTGACGCTTCGAGGGAGTGTGACGGGCATTCTAACGATGGCCTATAGAGGGATATATCTCTATATATGGCCACCTATTTTTGAGCAACCGACGAATTATCACCAGCATCTCCGCCAAATCCCCAATAGTGCGCGTGACCTTGCTGGAGTCCGGCGGCCAGACCGCAAAAAAACCCACTGCTTGCCAAGGCGATGCTGGCAGCGGGGGTGCCCTTCTCTCGAATGGCGGCTTCGGATTCGTCACATAGACAATAGTTCGTTCTTCGTTGGGGCGCCAGCCGGCGTGCGCGATACTGGGTTAAGCGGCGCCAAAGAAAAAGCACCCTGCAATCATTTTCATTGATGAATCGATCCGTTGGCCGTCAGCGCGGCGGCCGGGGATCGGCGGCGGCACGGGATGAGCGTAGCAGACCCCTCACCAAGCTCTCACGGAATGGATGCTTGAGGAAACCCGGTGATTCTCGTGCGCTCGCTCACAGCCCGTACCAGACGTGCTCGAATGTCGGCCCTACCGCAGTCCTGGCCGTTATGATACGCCAGATCAACCCGTTGATCTCTTCAACCGAATCGACCGCGTCGGCCGCACGCGCGCGTAAGTCGATCCTTGCCTCCATGCCCCCATCCGGGCCCATGTCCTGATGCCGTCAGCTAGCGCGTGCGCTCCGCACGCCAAGGATTTCATCCAGGACTGATACTCTCCAACCTCCTCAACGAAGCGCCAACCCTCAAACGGCCCGCCGCATGAAACCAGCATCCGATGATCTCCGCCCCAATGGATCTCTGAGCGCAATCACGATGGGCCTAGACGGTGTCCCCCCTCAGACAAGCGCCAAAAAGCGGCTAGATCTTACAACGAAGTGGGCCCACGCCCTGACAGCTCACCCTGCTGCCATATGCCGACGCTCTGACAAAGGACCCTGCTGCCCCGTTCCGAGGGTCGCCGGGCTTGCCCGCACCACTCCCGACAGGACATCCTCGATCCGGCCCTATGCAGCCCGCGCCTATCAGCGCACCGGGGGCCTTGGTGTGAATGGGGGACGGCGCGGAACTGGGTTTCCGCCCCAGCGAATCACCCCAGGGGCTTCCGCGATTTCAGAATGGCAGCCCGTACTGCAGGAAGGTCACCCCCTGGGCTCTCCACCTTGGACCAGTTGCCCTGAGGGCGATGCCATCCGATGTGTTCCCCGGCCCCAGCGAGCCTGATCCACACCCGGCCCAGCTAGCCGATGCAAGCGCGTCCGTCAGATTGATTCGCAGTGCCGTCTAAGTGGCCCCAGCAACCTGACAAGGGCGTGAGAACCTGGCTGCGTCCCCGTACCGCGACCGCGATCGAACACCAGTTGTGGAGGAGTTATCGAACAAGGAAACCCTCGATGGCGACACCATCCGCCACTTGGCGGAGCGCTGAAGCTTCCCACCTGCCCGGCAGCGGAATCGGGCGTCCGCAGGCGGCCTGGCGTGGTTTACTGGCTCACTCCTGAGTTCATGCTCGCCTGCGAAAGCGGATATCCCAGCTGCGCAGATAGGTTGCAGCCCGGCCATCTGAATCGTGAGCAAGCATTGCCCGCGCTGGACGCTCTGTTCACTGAATGCCAGTGTCCCACCGTGGGGTCACAAACGCCGCGCAACCGGCTTCTACAGGCCATCCACATCACGATCGAGTGCATCCGCTAATTGGTAGCCAGGGCCGAGATCGGGAACGTCAGCCGGCTGGCGAGTACCGATCACCAATCGAGGGAGCCACAACGATTGGTAGCGATAGGGCTGGAATCGGCGCCCGGTGCCGGCACCAGCCGGAGCAAATGGGCAGCAGAGCGTGAGTGGTCACTCGTGCACTGCGGCGCAAGTACCCGCGGTCGCCATTCAGCACGGCTGACCTGTTTGCTCGAGGCACTGGCTGTATCCGGAGACGGCCAGGAGCTGCCAGTTCGCGCATGCCAGGCCCCGCAGTAGGGTGGCCTCGAAGCGGGCTCTCGGCTGGAACGCCAATGAAGGCAGAGCAGGGCGCGCAAGCCCCGCTAGAGACGCCTATCCATTGCTCGCTTCGAGCTGGGAGCCGACCCGCTTGGGCAGCACGAACAGGTCCTGTGCCCAAGCCTTCATGGGCGCGCCGGGCGCTGCCCTCGCCCGCAATGCCCTACCCGAACACATAAAACATGGCACGGTGGCCTTGGCGGCCAACCTCAATGGTGTCCCCACCGATGATCCCACGAAATTTGGCCGAACAGGCCGGCCTGGGTGGGCAACGGCCCTGGCAGCTCCATTTGTCGCTGAGTCCGAGCGCGCAATGCCTGAGGCTCCCTGTGGCGAGCAGTCCAGGGCCCCAGCGCCCTCAGGGGGGGGATCGCTCGGTCACCCGGCGAACCGGATTGGCGCGCCTGGCGGTAATCGAACAGAACGCTTTGGCCCCGGCTCCTACATCCGTGAAGCCTGGAAGTGGGTATTGTAACGCGTTGCTGGCGTCGCGAGCGTCCGCCCACAATGGCGCAAAAAGGCAAGCCTATGGACCGGAAGGGCACCGGTTGGCTTACCCAATAGTATTAGCCACTGACGCGTCGGACGATTCCGATCGCCACCTGAACCTGCAGTTCAAACCTCACGCCAACCGCCGGCACAATGCTGCACTCAATCACCATCTAACTCAGGGCCGTGCCTGTGATCGAGAACGCGAAGTCCACACATACTTGGCGTTGAGAAGCCGCGCAAGCAAAACGCAGACCATTGCCGTTCTCGGCTCGTTGAGGCGGCCAGATGCCGGGGGTAGAAAGTGCTTCGAGGCGGTGGAAGTCTCAATCCACGTGCCTGGCGCCACGTCTGGACCAATCGGGCTTGATCGCTTCGTGATTCGCACGGTGGGATCAGACGAGGGATGTCAGCGGTGGGCTGAAACAACGGCCCCAATGACGGGCGCTTGGGGTGGAAGACATGTTCTGGAAAAGGCTGATTGGTGGCCGGCTGGGAAACGTCCCTTTCGGCTGGCTCAGCGCATTTCGCGGCCAGGCGCTCGCTGCAACGAGACTGGGCTCTCCGCCTGCGTGAAAGCCTGCCACAGGGGCTCGATGTGCGGCTATCGCGGCGAGCCACCGGGCCGGACTCGCATTCGGTCTATCTTTGCCGCGTAGTAGGGCGACGGATATCGTCTGGATCGGGACTTGCCCCGCTCCACCACTTCTGACACGCAGCTTAGGTGTCCCCGGTTTCGTGAACCACCTGCCTCGTCAGCCGCCTGTCCGGCCACGCTCCACGGCGACGCGGACGGCCAGCGTGGCGGAGCGTATAAGGACAGCCACGGCCGGATGCCGCGATCGCATCGACTATGCGATCGGTTCCGGTTTCACCAAAATGTTATCACGTGCTCCTCGTTATCAAATCGCCTGGCACATCAGTGACACACTTCAGCCTGAGCCCACGCTGAAGCGCACCGGCCTTTTCGTCACCTAGCCCACTTTAGGATATCTCACTCCAATCCCTTCGCGAATTACGTGAGCCCGGAACAGGAAACCCGAGCCAGGGGGAACCACATGTGACGGGCAGTTGCCACCCGACTTGCGTGCCGATCACTCGTACACACACTTCGATAGAGCGCTAGGTGATGCACGGGAAGACACCACCGAGTTGCGCGCCACCGTCCGCAGAGCCGGTTGACCTGTCCCATAAATTGCCGCTTCACCGCCTACCAAGTGGTGTAGAACAACGATGCCGACACCTGCCCACCCGAGGAAGCGCTGGGAACGAAAACACGCACAATCAGCCGCGTGGGCCGAGGAGGCGGGAAAGTGGCCATTCCGGGTGCCCGCAGCTCACGTGGTGAACCCTCCACCGCGGGGGTCCGGAGGCCGACACACCAACCGATCCTGGAAGGGAAAGGTGGACCATTCACCCCATCGCTTGATAAACATTTTCAGGCCAACCAACCGCCAGCGGTTGGGCTTCACCACGCGGAAGCCGGGCCCACAATCGAAATCGGTGCGACCGGGGCGGATCGGCAAACTCGGGCGGATAAGCGCCAATCGACGCCGGACCGGGCCCGACGAACCCGAACTCAACCCGGCACGAGGATGGCGTCCGTAGTCGTAGACGACCTACCAAGGTGGCCAAAAGCAGCACTCCCCTCACAACTGGCGGGCCTGCCTCGTAGGGTGTCCGCATCCTTGCAGCGCAGCCCTGAACGGGGCGCGGGAAAGGGTGGCGTCAACGGGCCTGCAGCAACAACCCAAGGAAAAAACTAGCACGCGCTTCTAGCTCCGCTGAAATCCCGACACCGAGTCGGATTCAGCAACTGTTGCGGAAATGCGGGGGATCATATCCTCTTTCCGCACCTCTCCCTAACCTCAACGGTGCCACCGCCCTCCCACCGCTGGACGGTCGCGCCGCAAGCGCTTCTGCTTGGCGGTTCGCGGCATGGTGCTAGGGGTGGCACGGTTCCCGTCTGGGGATCGAGTGGAGTTTCGCGCAATTGGCTTCCAGTCCGTGTGCTCAGCCGCTGGCCATGTTTGCAGCGACGACCTTTGCGGTGTTGGATGTTCTGAGATCGCCCTCCAGCTCAACACTTCCCAGCGATGTATGACCTCCGTCAGGGGTCAAAAATCCCTGTCTCTGCGCTGTCTATAAGCCTCTTCTAACTGGGGCCAGCCTCTTCTCCCGGGTTTATATGAGTGGCCTGCTCTGCTTGCTAAGGCATAGCATGGCCTGCGAGGCGGACTCCACCTAGCCTTCGCCCGTTCAGGCCCGGAAGCTGAATTGCTAAGTATCGCGCCATCCACGGTGAAGAAGGTGACCAGCGGTTTCCGTGGGTATCGCCGGATCTGCCACGCCCTGCTGTTCATTCCGGCCTGTGCGTCTTGGCCTGCTCGCCCCTACGGGCCACTGCCCCTGACCAATCCTTGCGGGTGGTGATGACGGCCGGCCCGGCGGATCGCCACCGCCCTGGCCCCCGGGCTGAAAGCCTGTGCTTGGCCGGCCCCTGCTGCGGTGCCGTTCGGGAGGGGGACCCCGCTGCACCCGGCTTTGATCTCCGCTCACGCTCGCAGCTGCCCGGCCCCTGAGCTGTTGCTCAGTGTGCCTCCGCCCAGGGCACGGCGGTCTGGCAAGCTGCCTTGGCTCACCTCAGCGAAGGCAGCGCCCTGATGACTGCCTTCGCCGGCCCAGCCAGGCTCAGAACGGGTCTGCTCAACCGCAGACGCTGCCTGGCGGTGGGGGCCCTCCTGCAGCGCGCGCTCCTCGCCCCCTTCCTCTGTATTAGAGTATCGCAGCGGGTACGCCTCGGCGCCGCTTGTCACCTCATGTGCGCCTGCCATCGTCTTGCTCTCCGCGCTGCTGGCTGATCCACCGCTCTCCAGCTGGTGTTGCCGGAACCGGCCAACGCTGCGCCGCTCTCACCCGTTCCCTTGCCACCGGTGCTGTGCTGCCGATCGGCCGATACCTGTGGCTACCGGGGCAGTCCAGAAACCCCTCTGTGGGAACCGCGTAAGCTGGTGTTAAAGCCCCCTATCTGGAGCGCAGCATTCGGGCCGCCACCCGCAATGCCTTCGCCTGCAGAGTCCCAGTCTCGTCCTCTTATACGGGAAGCCCCCCACTCCTACCAACAACGCCACATCAAAGCGCACCGGGGGCACCCGCCACATCCCCGTCCCTGGGACAGCAAACGCTGCGAGCAAACCAATCCGCCAGCGCAGCAGCTGCGGCTGTAATTACACCTCCCTCGTGCGTTCGATCCCGCTACGCGCTCGGCGAGACGCGCACGGGACCCAGCAGGTAGCGACGCGGCCCGGCAAATCGAGCGGGCGCCCTGCCGAGAAGGCTCACGCACCTTGTTTAACCGCGCATCGTGGTCTCCACCAGCTATGGCTCAAACCGGGTCTCGTGCGCCGCAACACGTCACGCTATCGACGGGTCCTCCGTCGTTTTTTGTCCAGGCATTTCTTCGAGAGCGCTCCAGCGGCGGCGATGCAAGGGAAATTTTAGGCCCGCTGGAAGCATGATAGCAGCAGCGCCCCCGGAGCTTTTCCCGCGCTCGGGCACGTCCTCCTCCTCTTATTACGAGCTTTCCGAGTACTCTCTCCTAACGTGTCGATACTTCCACATACCACTTGATAGAGACTGGTCCCGACGGAGCTGAATTTCTGGCGCAACTTTCGCTGTAGCCAACTGGCATCCTCAGCTCGGCACATCGGCTGGCAAAACGAGCTCTCTAAGCGGCGGGAGATACCGGAAGGAGCCCCGGTTGTCAGCAGCTCCTTGCCTATCACCTCCTGCTCCGTCGTGTGCGAAGCTTGCGGTCGCCTCGGTGAAGACCCGGCAGCAGGACGCTCCGCTCCTCTTCTGCGGTTAGAGTCTAGCCCTTACCTTATCCACACGTCTGCGAGGGGGACAGTGTCCAGCTCTTCGGGCTTTCCCGAGCGAAGCGATCAAATACGGATTTGACTATCAACAACGTGAGCCGCAGCTAGTACCCTTCGGATTAGAAGCGAGGCAGAAAACCAATGCCAATGCACCTCGCGATTTCCGCACACACCCCGCCAAAAGCCGTGTTGCATGCCACTTAATGTAGTGGCATTTACGCCGCTCCTGGCTCTATGTGAGGATCGGAGCGAGCCTCCAATCCATGCGCACGATGCGCAAACGGGCTTTTTCTGAGTTTGTTCCAAACCGCTGGCGCGATGCCGCGAAGACCCTCTGAGCAACATCCGAGTACCGATCAGCAGTTCAAGATCCATCGGAGCGATTGCGAAGTACCTACGTTCACCGACGTGCGCACGTTAACAACGGGGAGAATATGAAATGTCGGTGCCACGGAGATCTATTCGGCCGCGCATCCCGTCCTTGCGAGTGCTCGTATTACTCCAATGTGCAGCTCCCCGAAAAAGACCTGACAGGTATCCGAGAATCCAATGTGCTGCGCCTAGTCTCGCCGTACGGCGACCACCAACAGGGTTGCTGCAAGTCACCGCTAACGGAACGTTCCCAATTACCGCGAACTCACCAGTGCGCTTTCCGACAGTCAGCCGCTCTGCAGGTGCAGACCCACACATCAACGGAGATCGATTACCGAGCAGGACAACTCAATCAGTTTCCATTCGACGACTCTGAACCGCAACGGCTCCCAGCCTGTTGCAGCGCAGACCTGTTTGAGGCTGCGAAGTGGTGGATGGCTTCCTAGTCCGTCAAGCCGATCTATCCAAGTCGAAGAACAATGCCTTACCACCCTGGGCCGGGCTCGTCCACTCGGGAGCACATAGTTCGTGGTATGAAAACCGCGATCCTCGATCACCTGTCCCTCCGCGAAGCGTCCGGGACGGGGCCCCGCTTTAACACGTTCCCCGACGAAACCCCAAACACGGGTTCCTACCGCAGAATATCTCGATAAGCCGCATCCCCGGCGAACCAACCAAGCCCCCAAACTTGATACCCCCAACCTGTCTCTCATCCCTCCTGACTCCCGGTACCCTTGCTCCCAGTTCAAGAGCCTACCAAAGCATCCTCACTTGAGCTTGTTCATCAGGCCGTACCTGGCCAACAAAAAGAGCCGAAGCTCCCTGAATGAATGGTCGGGTCCGGAACCGGAAGTTGAAGTCGGGGGGCGAGTCCGTAAGCCGGATCAACCCGTTTACCAAAAATTCCGCTAAATCAACCTCTTTTTCACTCAGACCGCAACGGGCGGGGTCTGGTTCAAAGCACCCCTTGGCTAGAGCTCGGCGTAGAGTGATTTCTGCGCTTGATCTTGCGGCTTGCCGCCGCACCAGAACTGCTGGTAACGATCAAGCAGCACCTTCTCAGTAGGCCCGCCGCTTGGAATGGACGGGGTCCGAAGTTGGCCGATCCCTTGCGGCACCCCACGGACGGCGCACACAGGCCACCTCTGTCCGTCGATGTTGGATCTTGCGCACACCGTTGGGCGTGAGCCGTTCTGGAATTCCTCCATCGGCACGCCATAGTTTCGTATGAGCCCACCGAACTGGTGAATCATAGTCCAGACCAATTCCTTGGGAACCGAGTCTGAGACCGTCATACACCAGGTGTTGAGATGGCCATTGGTGATCGTACCGGGCGGATCCGGAGATGGCCACAACTTCGCCGGTGGCCTGCGGGTGAATTTGTTAGGCGCGTGCTGTGCCGGATCGCGATCGCACCCAGTGCGGTCGACCTTGGTTTGGCAACGAAAACCGCGCCTCGGGCGGTCGGTGATCAGGACCTGGTCCGAGGCGCCAATACAAAGCCCCGTGGCCGTCTACCTCGCCCTTGCCGGTTCAAGAGAGCCAAGCAACCCATTCCGCCTTCCACGCTCACGCCGATGGCATGGCCACTCCAACCACTTCCTTGGTGACGCCACGTGAGTCGTAGCTGGCCGGATTTTGGCGTCGCTTCCACACCGTCCATCATCACCGAGGTGAAGCGTGCGGCAGCACCTCTGAACAGGTTGCGGGCCTGTTGGCCGTGTCCTGTGCATCAACCACCGAAGCCGGATATGTTCCCCATAACTGGTCTGCCAGAATCAGGTGGCGAAGAAAGTTCACGCCCCGGCGTAACGCCGGCGCCGCGGGAGCCTCCCAGGATGCGGCTGTCGTTTTTCGTAGGCCGCCTCCCATGATCGATCTGCACCTTTACAGAATTGTTGACGTGAAGCCGGAATGCATAGCCCGTTCTCACAGCGGTGGTCCAGCCAGCACCGGAGCGGAAACGAGGGCGCCAATGTGAAACCTCGAGGAAAGGTGAATGGAACCGTATTGGGGCCTTGAAACCGAAACGGATGCGCCGGTGGATCAAAAGCCAAAGACGAAATTACGCGG
>Ga0163217_1102838_pt1 | contig 10008 bp, 14 predicted proteins | sample SynspAceP_FD_185933 | JGI IMG/M metagenome (GOLD analysis project Ga0163217, IMG submission 185933) | Saline lake microbial communities from Ace Lake in Antarctica - Synechococcus sp. Ace-P (PacBio error correction) | ecosystem: Environmental > Aquatic > Non-marine Saline and Alkaline > Saline ...
GGAGACACCCGGAGAAAAAAAAAAAAAAAAAATATTCGGCCCCCCCCCCCCACCCCCGACAAAGTTTGGGCTTTTCGGCGACCCCACAGCGCCGTCCAACTCGGTGGGACAGCCGAATTCTTTCCACGCTTTCGCCTGAACGATACGCCAGCGGGGCCCAAGGTTTTGGATTGCCCAACCGGGCGCGCGTTCTTTCCAGTTTTGGTTTGACGAAAAAACCGGGTTTTTTTCGTCCAAGCCGTTCCAGAAGGTCCGCGCCGGGCAGGATGGTTGGCGCCCATTACCTCTTGAAATGCCCGGCATCCCCGCGCAACTGTGCAGCGACCCGCAATCGGTTCCGTATCCTTGGCCACGCAAATCGTCGATCGACAAAAAAGCTCGTGTTCGAAATCAGCCCAACCGGGCCTTCTCCATCAAGGGCGCGGTGCTCCTTCGGGTCCGGCCGCACGCGGGGGGAGCTCCGGCGTAATTCGGGGGTGCAGCGGCGATGTGGTGATTTTTCAGCAACCCAGAAACCGCGGCCCCGCAATGCCGAGTTCAAAGCAGGACAGGTTATCGACTTGCCATCGCCAATGCCCCGCGCACGCCGGACGATCCGGCATAAGGCGTTTTACCATCGACCTCGGCCAACTGTTGGGTGCGGATCAACAATGGTCGCGGCCGTTGCCGATTTCGGTTCTGGTTCCAATTCCTCAGTGGGTGCCCGAACACCCTCAATGAACTCGCCCTCGACAGAGTAGGTGAGCAACGTTTCGTCAGCTTCCGCTTGCGGCGACGAAGGCCGAAGGGTTGTGGCCATAATCGATGTATTCCAGACGGGTCGATATAGGTCCCCCATAAATCCCGAGCCCCACCAAATTGATCGGCGGTTCTTGCACCAACTACGGCCTTGAACGCCCGACCTCGACCATCTCGGGAGACTAGGGGCCTGTCCGACCGGATGTGAGCCTGGTCTCCGGGGTCGAACCCCTTGGGGCCGAATGGCGGCAGGATAGCTGCATCCCGGGAATGAGCGTAATATCAAGGCCCTTGGCAGCGAGAGTTTGACGGTGGTGGTCAATCGACCACCTTAGATGGCCTCCTCGATCGCCCTGATACCGGTTTTCGCGTCCGATAAGGTGGCAAAGCGACCGGCCATCGAATGCTTCGACCGATTTATTCGCCCAGCTCGTAATGTTTCGGGCCACGTCCGCTCGGCGGTAAAGCCGTGCCGGTCGTTTCCACGTGACACCCTATGCGCACGTTCAAAAATATTCCGGTGGCATCGTCCGTTGATTCCCAGCTTCGAGCAAAGCGGTGTAAAAGGTGGCCGTCCGGTTTTTCCCAGATACAAAGTATTCAAGCCCAACCGCGGGTGACGTTGGCGATCTGGACAATCATAGTGGCGCGGGCCCTCGGGGGCGACGGACCTCCATCTGCATCCGGCGTGCCCGCCGGTTTTATGCGCGCGGCCTGAAGCCGGCACGCCATGCCAATCATCGCATATAGCTGGTTGCTGTTGTTGGCCCCGCCGAAGCGCGGCCAGAAGCGAGGAAAATCGCGCGGTTTGACGGGATCGCGTTTGGCAGCTTCGGCCCGAGGCATGAATGGCCGCGGGCAAACGGTGTTCCGATACGGGTTAAGAACGTCATGTATTCCTCTCTGGTCGGGTGTCGCCCCCTGTTTTTCTTTAATTCAATACCTAGCCATGTTTTCAGACATTTCCAAGCACGCGCCGCTGGTGGTGCGGGACGCGCGGGCAGGGCGGCCGGCCTGGTGTCGGATAGGCCCGTTATTGTTCTGCCCGTGGGGGCCGAAGGCAAAGAATGCTCCGGCGGAGTTTAAAAGGGCAAAATGAAGCGCGGTTATGCCGTGGGTTTGGCGGGGAGGTGGTGCCGGCGCATGCGCCAAAAACCGATGCGTAGGCCGTCCCCCGCAAGCAATGGCCCGGTCAGGATCATCGTGTCGCCATCGCGCACAAGAGCAAATGCGGGTAGAGCCGGTCGTTCAGGGTGATTGGTCCGCGCCCGCCCCAGCTGAGTTTCAAGCAATGCTGCCGCGGGCGTCTTATCTGCGCCCGAAATCGTGCCGGAGGCCCATCAAATCGGCGCCGCATTCATTGGGCAACAGCCCGAGGGAGCGTGATGCCGCCACGTTGTTGCGGGCGCTGAAATAATACATCGTGTTGTAAATTGTGCGCGCGATCACCTGTTGCGTTCACCGGAGCCGTCGGGCTGAAGGATGACCGATAGGTAATGTCGTAAGCATCGGTTTAGGCTCTTGCAGATAAGCAAGCAGATCGCTTCGCGATTCGGGTGGAGTCCGGAAGGGCTCTAGCGTCTGCTTTGGTCACGAATCCACGGCGAAATGCTGTGGCGAAGGGCCTTGGCCTGAACCAGGGCTAAGCGTTTGATACTCCCAACGCTTGATTGTCGCGTGCGGACCAGTCGGTCAGCAAGACCGTAACCAAAGATCATCTCGTCCGCTTGGGCCAACGCTGGGGTGTCGCCAGTTTTCGGTAAGAGGTGCCAACGATGCGCCAAGCTCAAGCCTATATCAAGGCGTTCGCTTGGCGAAAATACGGGCGCTCTGCCCAAAAAAAAAAATCCTTGGCGGGTTTTTGATCTTGGCCGTGTGGGACGATTGGGAGTCGGCGTACTGACAACCATCACAGTAGATACGCGCGCCCCGTTATAGCCATCGGCATGTGCCAGCCAGTTTCGGCGGCACGCGCGGTTTTCGGCAACCCGCGAAACATCGTGCCGACATTGGTGGCATGGTGCCGGCCCGCATAGTAAGTCGGTGTATTCAGAAACAACAACGGCATATAGTGTAGGCGGACGTCGGCCATGGGGATCAAATGTAACGCGACTTTTGCCTGTCCGACTGTCGTTGACAGCAATGTCAATCAGACGCTGCGCAGAGGTGGGCCCAGGGCTTCGGGGGCCCAAATCCATTCACGTCATTCAATAGGGCCACGTCAAAGACGGGGTCGAAAATGCAGCAAGATCGGTCTTCGGCTTCTATCGCGCCATTATCGAGCACCATATCACCGATTCGCCAACCGCAGCGCGGTTCAAGCCGTGTCCGTCGAAGAACACCCGTAGGGGCAAGATTGTTGAGCGGAAAGTCAGTTCGGCGCTGGTTCGCTGCTTTCAATCCAAGAAGTGAGCAGTGTCATAGGTGTTCTTGCAAATTGTCGTTCTGTACAGCCGGTGACGTTTGTGGCGCGGGTCGTAGCCGAATAGGGAGCCGGTATGATGTTTTTCGGTGCAATTTTCAAACCCGTCAAGCTGGTGGTGAGGCGGCGGTTTGCTGGCTTGGGTCGGGGGGCCTTGTGGCGGCGTTCCCTTGCAAATAATCGGCTGGGTAAAGGTAAATTAGTCCTTAGCCATACCTAAACAATGCGATGTTACCGATGCCAGATCAGAAATTCGTAGTTGACCATTTTCTTGCCTTATCTACTGAATCAGGCAGCTGAATGAGCAGTCTTGCGTTCGCAGCGTACCTCTAACAGACCGCTACTGGGCATGCTGCGGACTCGAGTGGCGGGTGCTGTTCCATCTGGGGGCTTTAATGGGTCAGATTGAACCTGGCGAGGCGAAATCGGGCAGCGCGCCGAATATGCAATAAGATCCAGAATCAGTCGTTGCGTTGCAAAGCTGACCGACCGGCGGTTCGTCACACGCTGCCGCGGGGATCAGGACCGGCGGACAGAGTGCTGTCGCTGACGGCCGCAGGACGGGCGGCGTATGATGACTGTTCGATGTGGCCGAATAGCCCTATGATGCTCGTCTGACAAGCGGTACCAGACCCCAGCGCGAAGCGCGAAACGCTAAGGGGCCTGTTGGTCAAGCTCGCAGGCGGCAGGGGCGAAATCTGTGGTCCGCGGCACATGGCCCACCATTTCTGAGGGTCAGAAGTTTGACCGTCCCGACCCCGGGCAGGTTCAGCGCTTTTCATCAGTCGCGCAATTCCTGACGGGCGGCCTACATTCGAGAACTATTGACGCTTGTTTGAGCGCCGATAATCCTTGAGTCAAGCAGGGTCAGGCCCACGCGGGGAAACAGTTCCGCGGAAAATAACACGTTCGTTTGAATACCCGGGCAGCAAGCGAAGCCGATGCCGTTTGCTCAGGTTGGCGATGGCGCGTTCCATCTGGTCTTTGTTGACATGCGCTGTGCGCCCCATGGCGGTTGCGCACGACGAAGTCCAGTGATCGGGGCAAAGGCCTGTCTCGCGCGCAGCTGGCGCGCATTCCAGAAACCATTTCGGAAGGTGAACGGCGGGCCGGTAATCTTGTCACCCATAGCTCAGTGCCGTGCCAGAAGGTCAAGTCGATCAACTGTCGTTTAGCGCGTGATCAGTGTGGGTCGGCTAGCGAATGTTGCGACCTGGCTGAGACGGGTGTGCGACCGCCGGGCAAATCGATCAGAATGAAATCCGACTGGGCTTAAGCTCTGCCACGGGCGGCGCTGAGGCGGTTGTCATAGAATGTTTTCGGCCCGGTGCAGCTGCTTGCCTCGATCTCGGGGAGACTCGTGCATCTCCGGGGGACAGGGAGGTCCAGCTCAGCGCTTGCTGAGGAATGTTTGCGATTGTCGACGGTAATCGCTCCGAATGGTGCGCTGGCGCAGGTCCGAATTCGAAACGCTGGTCTGTCGACCCATCCGTGCAAGGGCTGTTGCACGTTCATAGAAGACGGTTGATTTTCCGGCCCCGCCTTTTTCATTCCCGACGACGATAAATATGCCGCCATTGCGTTTTTGTCCTTTCACTCCCCGTTTTTGTCGGGCCACATTGGGAAAAACCATATGGCACACATGGCGCTTTTGAAAGCGTTTTGTGCTCTAGATTGTGGTTATTGTTGCGAAATTATTCACCCCGCAGCGGCAAGCGGCCATCCGCAAGGCACAGCTAACCCGAGCGCCGTAGCGAGCGGTCCATGTGCCCCATACGTCAGTGTCAATCGTAACGCCGCTGACGTCGTTACTGCCAGCTTTGGCGCGACACGTCGATGCAGCTGCGGAGTTCATCAGGGGCCCGTGCAACCGTTCAAGGCGCGCCTGTCATGAACAGTCCTGGCGCAAAGCAATTACCTTTCGACGAGGTCATGCGCCGCGGATCCCCAATCCTCCGGCGGGAGGGGGGGATTGTCTACTTGCGACAGGGGGGCGGTTGTGCGGTTTGGCGCCACGCGAGGCTGAACCTGAATCAGAGAGGGGGAAGCGGGGCATCAGCGAACTCTTTTCGTGGAGAGCTTCGAGGGGACTAATTACCGTAGTGCTTTCCAAAACCTAAACATCGGCCAGTTTTGTTCCGTAAAATGCGAGTAACTGGGGCACGGCGCAGATGCCGCTTCTTTGACTAAAATCTGTATCAAATAAAAAAATGGCGCGCGCCCTCGGGCTCGCCATTTCTGAATTTCGCAATGGAAAGGGTTAGAAGCCCAGACCTGCGTAATTTGTTTTTTTTTGAAACTTGGAAAACGCGGCCACCCGTGGTCCATCAAGCGGGACTGTGCCGCGTTCCATTGCAGGGTGCACGAGGGGTCCAATATCTCAGCGACAGTTTGGGCGCCGTTCTTTGCCGTAGGTCGATTTCATTTCAGTCGTACCGTCTGTCATTTTGACGTTGTATCGTGTGGGTAATTCGGGTGTGTATCGGCTTTTCATGAACAGCTCTCCTTACGCGTTCGCGGCCAGAAATTTTGGCTTTTGTAATGTACGTTTTCGACGATGCGTGCCGACTTACCACGACGCGCGCGCGAGGTAGTACAGTTTCGCACGACCACACGCACGGACGGACAAACTGTTAATGCTCCTCGATGTTTGGTGGAGTGCAAGCGGGATATACGCGCTCTAACCTTCACCCAAAGGAAATCCTTGCGCACAGTGAACGAGCCGCAATACCTTTGCCGTTGGACGTGCAAAGCAGACGCCTTCCGTAAGTTCTAACGCGGGTACGTGTACCTTCGGCTCACTTTAAAAGCCCACGCGGATGGTGTCCACCGCGGCGCAGTCAGGGATTTCTTTCCACAGTTCGGCGATTTGTTCGCCTCGATCTCAGCAATCAGGTTCATCTGATCGTCCTCCTTGAATGCTCGCGTTAGTCCACGAAGTTTTGTACGACCAAGAGCTTCGGTCTTGTGTGGCGGGCCCTGCCGCGGCAGCCCATCGAAGGTAGGTGTCCCATCTTTGCTTGTCATCTGCGGATGCAGAAAAGACTGGAGCCCGCTTACAACACGATTCCAGAAAAAAACCTTGCGCGTCGTATAGGCGGGAATGGCCTTGCCAGATCAAGTCCCGATCACCAAAAGCGCCGCGCGTTTCAGCCGCTAATAAATATGGGGCGAAGATTTGCTGCGGACACGGTCCAGCACGGTGTCGCCATTCAGACGGGCAACAAACCGCTGGCCGGTAATCGCCCTCGAAAGCGTCGATTATGACTTCGATTTGGCGGCGATCAAATCGCGGGAAGTTTCGGGGATATATGTGAATAGGGGTTCCGAAGCGCGCATCAAACCAAGATCGGATCACGTCCTTGTCAAAAGGACGGTGGGCGGGTGCCGTTTTCCAACGCAGCCTCATAGCCTTCGGCCAGCCAGAACCTGCGAACTGTCGGGTGTGTGGATTTCCAATCAGCCAGCAGGATATTGGCCCTGCAACATCGGTGGCCGAATTCGTATTTGTGTCACGAGGATCAGCCCGTTTTTCGCCGCCATTTCCTGCGCCAGCGCAGCGAAGAGTTTCACGGCAATGTCGCTGAATCTGATCCATTGTGCTGGGTGAGCAGGTCTTGGTTCAACGATCTCTGGGCCGTCACGCGGAGCAATCGTGGCCGCCGTCAAACCTTTGGAGGTTCGGTGGTGATGATCGCGCAGGTACGCCTGATTGTCCGCGCAGGCCAATCAGGAAAACGCTGCCGTACATTTCTCGTTCACTTTCTTGTATAGCGTCAGCACCGAAGTGCCTGTTGACCTCGCTAGATAGCCGCGTACCACGATCTCGACAGGCAGAATGGTCAGGTGCTTGCCGATTCACCACATTGGGGTTCGGGGATATTCAAGACGTGGGTTGGGCGCAGATGTCGCTGGTGTTATCGAACCAGACACGCGCGTTTTGGCGTCAAAACTGACCCTTGAACGGGATGGAGGTGAGGATAATCGATCAAGGCCGAATCCGGTCCGAGACACGAAAGAATTCGCCGGTCGTCCCGGCGCTCATAGCAGTCGCGTACCTTGCGAAATAAGGGTTCCGGCATGCTCATCGTGCGGGCGTGGATCAAGGGTGCGGGTCAGGTCTGTCATGGTCTGCCTTCCGTGAGGGTACTTCTTGGGTATATTTTGCCCACATATCGGGGCGTCGTTTGGGTTCTGTCCAGCGTTTCGGACTGGGCTCCGCCATTTGGCGATTTTCGCCGTGATTGCCGGACTGAGGACGGGGGGAGGGGCGGTCTTCCGTCAGTCGGGGGCGGGGTTGTATTGCGGGTGCTCCAAGAGGCTGAAGGATGGCTTTCCCTCGACCACGCCTGCGCGTTGCCCAATTACGCCGGGCAGCAGGCGCAACGGTGCGCGATCAAATAGCCTGCGCGGCCAACTTCCGCCTGTCAGTGACAAAGTCGCCAAAGTGGACACTCGGTGATGCCATAGTGTTCCCATCACGCGTTCAATCGACGCCTTCGAACCGGCCACAACAAGAGGGTGACGCCGACAGGTGGCTAGATCTTGGCGTCCATGGCCCTTGATCAAAGCGCCGTCCGCGGTGGGGAACATATAAAGATCGGCCAACGCCCCGAGGCAAACCGGTCATCGCGTTCGTCTTCGCGGGGCCAACCACAATCGGCGCGCAATAAACCATGCCGGCACCGCCGCTGCAGGGTAAAATCGTTCGACATGGCGGTGTTTGCCCACGCCAATAGCCGCCGCAGATCATGGGTGTTCAGCTGCCATGTGCCTTCTTAGCAAAAGGGCGCGCCCGTGAAGGCTGGCCCTTAGCACACCTGGGAACATTCGGGGAAGAGGGTAACGAATCTCGGCGCGCCCAGACGCCAGCGTAATCGGGGTGTCCTTGCCATCAGCTCTGCGCGGCTTTGAGGGTGGGGCGAACAGATTGCCGTCCGTGAGAAAACGTGGAAGGAAGTGTTCATGGTGATATCGGCCTTTGCATGGTGCCTTCGTTCTTGAACCTAGCGTCCCCTTTTTTCATCGGCGGATTCCCTCGGCGGGTCCGCGATCATGCGACCCGACGCCAATCGACAGTGGGACCGCAGCCGTTGGTGAAGGGGAGGAAAACCTTTGCGAACTGCCCGCGAGTTGCGTTTCAAGCCAAATCGTCAGCGCCGGGTTTTGGACCGTCTTGACCTTGCGATCAGCGTGCCGCCGGGTGTCATAGACCTCTAGCCCGATAAGACGGTGGTGATAGCAATTCATCGTCGGCAGCGGAAGGCAGTTGGTCGCGCTGCGCAAACAGAACGGGTGCGCGCAGGCGTCTGCCCTCTTCTTTGACGTGACATCGGTGATGCGGGCGACAAAGCCGTTTTTACAGGGGCGGACCAGCGCGAGATTGGTAGCTGGCGTGTGCCGTCTCGCTGGATAGCGGGGCTGTAGTTTTTTCGATGTCCTTCTGGCACAGCGCAGTAGCTCTTTATCCGCAGCTCCCGGCGACCACCATACTGATCCAGAGATCGCGCCCACACTGAAATTTTATCGCTCACTGAAAGCTCCGAGTTTAAGCAAAGTGTACGGTCACTGACCTTTCGCCCGGCGCGGCAATTCCGAAACTTCATCTGGTTGCGTCAACCAGATCCAATGCAGCGCCCGATTCCGAGGATAAGAAGAAAGGCAAGAAGACCGAAACTTGTCGCTTTCATCGGTCCAAGGCAGGCTCGCAAAGGCCAAAAGTCCCGCAGGCCGTTCCGGCGGGACGTATCGTTTTATGTAGCACGTACATCGGACAGGCTGCACGCCAAGAGCGGGCTTCGCAGTACGCTGAATCTCTCGGCGCGGCTGGAGCGCGCGAGAGCAAGAGCCGATTATTCTCGGGCTGCGTCTTCTGCAAAGGATCAGCAGCGGCTTCGCAGCAGCAGTGGCCTTGCTGCTTTTTCTTCAACGCGCTCTTGCGCTTTCTTTTTTTTGTTGCGGGGTAACCCTTCTTGGGGTGTTCCGCTCGGCTGTCTTTCACGCGCCGGCAGCTCAGCATACGTGCAACGCGTCTGTGGCTGTTGCGCCTGGCCGAATCCAGTATTTGACCACGCGCTCGATCGTCCATTTTTACAGCGCATCTCGCTATCTTTCGCCAAGCAGCGTTGTATGTGCCCAGCTTTTCGATGCCAGCGCCATCGGCGTGGCATGCGGCGCTGGTCAGCCTGCAACGATGCGGTAAAAAGGGCGCTTTTAGCACCGCCACGGGCAGACGAATTTCATGACATGAGGTAGTTTCCCTTTAGGTTGGGTACTGGAGGTCAGGGACGCACCCGACTATGTTTTGCTGTTGCTTGTGTGGCTGAATGACTTCAGCGATGATGAGTTCAGAAACTTCTTGGCGAATTCGGGATCGGAGGTCAGCCTCTTCGCCAAATCTTCGAGCCGCTTGATCTGGTTCGCCTTCGCGGTCCGGATCAGAGGGGGAAGGTCGTGTTCGCTTGAGTTCCCCACAGCCTGAGTGTGGTTTGAACGCTCGCCCAAATGTAAACAAGGATCGCATCCAGACGGTCCGATTGGACGCCGCTGGTGCTTCTTGAGACCTCTGCCAGCGCGGGTGACGGGATCGGTCATGCGGCGGCTCCTTTTTAACGCAAAGGGCAGGGCGTGTTGGCACGTTCAAGGTGCCTCGCGGAGTTTTTATTCGGCAAAATGAAGGTGCGGATCCTTTCTTTTTTTCCCGAAGCCGGAGAGGCTGCCGGGCAGACCAGCGCCACCCATGCCGCCGGGCAGTTTGCCCGCCCATCTGTTTTGGCTTGCTGCTTCCCAGCCGCTTTGGGGTCTCATCTGGGAGGAATCCATGCTACCGGCAATGGCGCCTTTGCCCA
>Ga0163217_1019929_pt1 | contig 10007 bp, 5 predicted proteins | sample SynspAceP_FD_185933 | JGI IMG/M metagenome (GOLD analysis project Ga0163217, IMG submission 185933) | Saline lake microbial communities from Ace Lake in Antarctica - Synechococcus sp. Ace-P (PacBio error correction) | ecosystem: Environmental > Aquatic > Non-marine Saline and Alkaline > Saline ...
AACACACCCAACAAAAGAAGGGAAGAGGGGAATTGAAAAAAATTAATTTGGGATTTTTGTTTTTGTAAAGACAGATTTTTCTTAAGGCGTTTTTTTTTTGGAGCCGCCGAGAAAAAACTTCCCCCTGGCTTTTTCAACTACACTGATATTCCCCCCCCCCCCCCCCCGTTTTTCGAATTTGTTTTTCCCTCTGCTTGCCAAAAACGGAATCTGTCCCTTACCTCTTACAAAAATCCCAATAAAAAGAAGAACGCCCATATTGAAAAGGGCAAAGTATGATTTTTAACATCAATGAATGCTTTAATTATCCAATCTAGGGGTTATATCCCCCGCCGGTATTTTGGTGCTTTTTGGTTAAGAGTCCGGTATACCTGGATTTGGTTGAATAGGGCAGTAGTAATTTATTCTATTGTTCAAAGGGGCAATTAAGAATATTAAAAGGCTAGGAAAATAAAGCCTATTGTCCTACCCAAAAAAGTCAATTCTCTTTGTAATCGTAAATCCAACATCTTATGGCACTAAAAATAACGTAAGAAAACCTACATCCAAATCCCTCTACTTTTTATTTTTTGTAGAATCCGTAAATTCGTCCTGAAACCCATTGTAACAATTGTTCTTTCCGACTTCTTACTACGGCTTCCCAATAAGGAACTAATTGCAATAAAACCCTTTTTCGTAGCAAACGTTGTTACTGGATACTGGGATTGCTTTGGAAGATACCTGAACAAAGATCACCTAGTCCGTTGTCCATGTGGATGCTCTAATCATCTCCCGATGTAAGGTTCGGCCTTACATTTTTCAGCCGTTATCATAAAGGCGACCTTATCAATACAATATCCCGCCCTTTCCATTAGATGTCCCGCCCGCCTAGGTTTTTTGGAGCTTGTTCCTGCTTCTTCAACTAGTTTTTTTTTGATACACGGGATGTTGTTCCTTTTAATGTAATCGTCAATCGGAATTGAATTTAAAGTACTGGCTTTCGTACGTTTCGGTATGAGCAAAACTTGTTACTTTTTATCGGTATAAATCGATTTTGAACTCAAAACCTTTTCTCCTTTTCGAAATAGAAACCCTTTCGCATTGAAAAGGGGCGATATAGTCCTTCGGAGATTTTTTCAAATGGCGCGTGCACCCGTTCACGCATCTTTATGTACGAAACCCAAAAGCGACACTTTCGTATTGGCTTTTGTAATCAGGATTCATCTTTCATAAAGCTTCGGAAAAATTAAGGGTAAGGAAATAGCCCGATGCTCAGTCCAGCTTGGGCTGTTTTCTGAGGACTGCTCCGATAACATCTCCAGCATCATATGGTTTTGACGGAAACGAATCCCGAGGATTACCAATTGTTTTTCCATTTCCTTCGGAAAAGGTAGATCCCTAATTTCACGGGTTACGGATGACGGTTCGAATTCGTGAAGGGACATTTTGTTGTATGATTACTTTACCCCCCAATGAAATTGGAAACAAAGACTGGACAGCTCACCTGCTCCGATGGCTGACATCGAAAACATTTTTCTTTCAAAATATCTTTGCCGAATGAGCTTGATTTGATTTCAAGCGTTTTTCCTTTTCTTTTTTAAGTCTCAAGTTCATACGAATTTGTTTCCTAATATGGAAAGGTATTCTCTGACCGCTTTCCCTTAATTCGCCTTTTTATTCTCTTTGGGATGTTACCGCGTTCCAAGAAAATGTATGTTTTTTTTTCGGAGTATTAAGCCCGAACAAATATCCGAAGTTCCCTGGTCCATGGATAATGTTCCCGAAGCAGTCCCTCTTGTTTCGGAGTTTTAGATAGGATAAGTTGTGTCAATGCCTCCTTTTTATAGTTTTTTGAACTTCTAATTTTTGAACTGTTTGCTTTCGGTAGTCGATTTTCTTGCTCGTTGCCGTTTCCCAAAAAGATCGGTGCGGGTTCTGAATTCGGATTGTTCTGCCAAGTCCTCTGCCCTGAAAATAATATCCTGATTTGTCATAGAATGGTAAATCCTTTCGATAACTTCCTCTTTGATATCCAGTTTTATTGTCGATTCCTGATAATCCTTGACTAACATCTTCTAGGTCATGCGGCTGAATGGGTCTGGAAAGGTCGTAAGTAGTTTTCCTATCTGTTTCAAGAGTCGTTGTCCGGTGCAATCGGGCAACAAGTTTTCGACTTAGAATGCAATCTCGAATACCTTTTGCAGTTCCGAGCCACTCAAACCTCGGTGTACGGCAAGAAACCGTTTGATGAACCTGTGTCCGGTACGTTTTTTTTCCTGGTTTGTTCAGGCCAAACTTTTACCCAATTCCTTCCCGATTCGTTTCTTGTGGTTTTCAACTTCGATTATGAATAGGGCTTGACCAGTCTTTCGCAAGTTTCCTCGAAAACTGCGCCCTTGGTATTTTTGATTGATACCGTTCAGTTCATCCTGCAGATAAGTACTTCGTTCCTTTTTCCGCATCCCATGCAATACTGCTAGCTCAGTAATCGGTAAATATCGGGAGTTTGCCTTCCTGTTTAAGTGTTTTGGGCAATGGCGAGGGAGAATAGACATACTTTTTTTCAAGGTGTTGGTTGCGTTGGCAATGTTCCTGTCGATACTGTTAAAGATTCCGAGTACTTTTCCGTCTTTCTTTTACATTGGTGGTCACGATAATGGACCATGCCTCGTGCTTGGTATCGGTTATGGCGTACCTACCATGGGGCTGTTTCTTCCATAGCCCATACTTTCCATATATTCCTCGGAGATTTTATAGAAGGTCTTAGTTATCAAGGTGTTTCCCCATTAGGGCAAGGCCTCAGAACTGATTATGGGGCATAGCCGATTCTTGGATGTCATACGCTGTCTTGAAAATGGAGTACGTCCCCGAAAGAAACTTTTGAGATATGCCTTGGGGAAATCAGGTATTGCCGTAACCTAGTACTCTGCCAACCTTCTTTACCAAAGACATAGTTCAATGTCCCGGTACACAAGGTTTCCCATAATTGATCTGTCCTATCATCGCCGTTCGGTTATTTCAATGTAAATTCGATATAGTGCGTACAGTAGTTCATTGGTTCTTTGTATCTCATTTTGAAAACTAATTGTTAGGACTTCTCGGTTTTTGGTGGTGTCTATCTTAACCAATTGGTTGACCTGTATTAGCCGTATCTTGTTGAATCGTGGTTAGGCAAGGATTTGAAGTTTTCAGGGAGCATATCTTTTTTCTTCGCTTTTTGTTGCAAAACCAATCTTCTCAAAGCAACGGACTTATCAACTCCCTTCCGAAATTTCAAGGTTCAAGGGATTCGCAAGATTTTCCCTCAATCTTCCATATTCCGTATCGTTTGAACCGCAACATTACTTATGGTAACGCTTCTGTTTCCCAATCGTTTCGTCCTGCTTTTCCGTTGGTTTCCATTTTTCCGTTGCTTTTTAAAGCAAAACACTTCGCTCAGAAGTAGACAATTCTTATAGTTACTAGAACCAGCTTGCTATCCGTTTCAGCGGATAAATATATATAATCATCTTTTGATTATAACTAACTATATCAATTTATTTAATGCATAAAATCATATTCGATACTATGATGTTTCATAGCGATACAGACGAGGTATTTATCCGTCTGATATGGTGTTGTTTAAAAAAATGAGAGAATTATGGAAAATGTTTCAACGCTTTTTGTGGGTAGCGGAGAGGAAAGGTCAAGCGGGTTTTTCGCCGCTTGTGCTTTCGCGCGGCCGCGGAGGGGGTTCCGTGCAAAACAGGAACGGAAAGACTTCACACGCGGACCGCGAGCCGTGTCCGTTTGGGGGAGGATTGTAAGTGGGAAGGGTTGTTGCGACCTTCTCGCCGGGGCTTGGGAATATTGATGGGTGCAAAAGTTAAATACTTATTTTCCCCTGCTAAGACAAGAATTGTTTACTTGATGATCTTTTGTGAAAAACCATAACTCGGAAACCCTAAACAACATTAAAAAATCAAAGCTTGATAACCCATAAACGATAAATTGTTTCATCACAAATGAAATCATTCAAGTCACGGTGGCCTATGTCAAAAAATTAATTGCTTCGTAAAGATTATTGATGGGTTTTGTTTGAATCGCAATCAAATGAACGGAAACAATTACCGATTGTTTAAAAGCCCTAAATTTTTATGGTTTCGTCGACATGCATATGAAATTGAACTTACCTTATGTAGCATTCTGCGGCTCTTCAAAAAAATCTAAAAAAGATGAACTTAACTGCTCTGGTACTTTGGTCTTAAAACCAAAATACACGTTCTATTCGAGGATTTTTAGGTAATTGCGAAAACTATTCAGAAGAGAAGTTCGACCGAGGAATTTGGCAGGTCCTCTCGCCTTGATTAAAACTACGAACCGAATGCAAGCGGTCCCTGAAAATGATATTATTGATAGAGCCTTAAATTAACTCCTATGTAATTTTCGCTAGTGGAGTTCGATTTTATCGCTATGCATGAATATACGCGCTGAAGCATATTTTAGAAGTTATTGACATGTGGCCGCTTATCATCAAATAAATTCTATACTGTTTTCTAGTTCATTATTATGATTACTAACTCGATATTTTAGAAAAGGAAGAAATGCCTGAAATGGTGTGGTTTTTTAAACCTAAATTCGCCCAAAGGGGATATGGTCGGAACATCAAATAGGATAACTTCGCTTTTGTCATGTTTCTATTTTCCAATGCATAAAGGAACGATAATCAATAAATTGCCCCCCATTTAAAAAATTTCCTTGAGATCTGGGGATTTTTCCATCGAATTAAACCAAGCTATCTGGTCATAATATTTGGTTTCATCGAAGATAAGATTGGTTCCGCTTTCGTTCTGATTTTGCGGTGGCACAATAAAGTCCTTCCGAACAAAAAAAGTCTTGTCCAATAGGTTCTCCTCTGGCTCGATATTGAAATCGCCCAAAGTATCAAATTTTTGGTCATAGGCATTAATATGCCCGCCCAATTCCGCAAGCCATTCCCGCTATCCCTTTCAATTCTTCTCGATGCGTTCGCTAGATTTTCTTAACCGTATTTTATATGTAGGCCACTAGGAATGAACGTTGGTCATTTGAAAGAAAACTGACTGCATAGGGGGTTCTACAAATTGTTCGGCAAGTGCGTTATCGGTAATTCCCTTTTGTCCATTCATTAGGTATTTACCAATTTCGGCAGGCAAGAACCGGATAATTGTAAACAACGGCGTTATCGAAACAATAAGCCATCCGCTCCCCGGCTTACCCGAATCGCCCTTAATTTACATCGGTCAGAATCCAAAGACAATTCTTCCTAAAAGTTTAGTGTAATCCCCGCAAAGCCCGAATGTTCTGCTTTACCCTCTTGTTAATGGCGATTACATCCGAATCGTTTTTATGATTTCCGCTATGCAAGGACGGGAATGTAAATCCGTTTCGGACTGTCATCATCATCCGATTGGCCATTTGCGCGAGGTTACCGAAAGTCTAATGTTCCAAAGTACCTGATCAATAGGTTCCTATCTATTTTTTTTGCCGGGTTAATTTTGGCATCGAGGTCGTTTGCCAGTTTGTCTTACATTTTTCGATGATTTCCATCGGGAGGTTGTTTTCCAATATTGATGCCATAGAACTGAAGTTAATGAATTAGCGAAATCGATTTTATTTTAAAAGCTTTGCCTTCAAAATATTCAATGAAGAATATAGTTATCTATCATTGCAATCGTAGCAATTATGTATAGTTTTTTGGATAATATAATAAAAAGCATTTACCATTGGGGCATCCTAAATATTATGCAATGTTAAAATGAAGTAACTTTAAATATCAAGAATTAAAGTCACTTGTTTCTTATAGAGCGAATTTTCTCTGGCATATTTCTTTTTCGAGGGAAAATAAAACCTGAAAGGAGGTAAGCCTGCAATTTATACAGCTTAAAGATATTAAAAATACACTACTCAGTAATCAGGAAGAGAGCTGCATATTTGTAAAGGCGGGGCATCAAAGATAAATATAACTTGGAGGAAGGGGATAAATCTTATTTTCTTCCAAGGTGGCCAAACAATTAATGCGGTTGTTTCATGCTCAGAAACAACTACGAATCGGTAGTCCTCCTCTGCTTTTCCTTTTGTAATTACGTTTGATAAAGACAAGGCCTCTTCCCCCAATATGTGCATTGATATCAATCAATCCCAAGTTTTCAGCAATACTAGAGTCTCAGGCTACTGGCACTTATACGCAAGTATAAATCGAGAGACTGTAGAAAAATAATTTCCTAATTATACTTCCATCACTTTCTGAGCAAGCCAAAATCGCACATATTGCAACATTGGCATCAAAGGAGCAAAATCTGTACATGCAACTCATGGAAAAATAAAAAACTGGCTACTCAAATTCAATTACTATACAGCTATAAATAGAATTTATACAACGAAAGAAAGACCTACACAATCAAACAGATAAATAATGCGCTTTTGGAATGCATGCGACAACCCTTAGGGTGCTTTTGATTCCTCGGAGTACAAGAATTGAATATTTTGGTTTTCATGTTCTTGAAATACCTGAGCGATGTTTGGCAGACCACTATAATAAATATCAAGAGCAAATATGGGCGAGACAACGAACTGATACTTAGAAAAACTTAAAAGAGAGCGTTTTTGTATTCGGCCAGAAAATAGCAGCTTTTCCTTATATTCTACTGAGAAAAGAAAAATCGATGCGGACATAGGCGGAAATCATTGATAAAATTCTTGGCAAGAATAGAAAAAACAGAATCTAGAAAACTGAATGGTTATTCAGAAACATCAGTTTTCAATTCTGAAAGCTGGCAAACTAAGAATATGAAACGAAGATTTGGTTAAATCTTATAAATGATTTTTGCAAAGCCCCCGAACTGGATTTTCGCCCTTCTTTGTGGAGTACAAGGAAATTTTGGAGAACCCTACAATGTATCCTGCTCGAAAAGTCTTGCATCCGGAAGCAGGCAAAAAAGGCGGAGAGTTCTTTACAACAAAAGAAGTGTCCTCGTTACTAGCAAAACTGGTAGCAACTAAAAGAAGGTGCTCGCAATCTTTGACCGACTTGCGGGTCCTGCATCTTTAATTGATTCAATTTGCTGAAGAAGTAAAGGATAAAGACGGAAAACCCTTCAAATGACTTTGCAATCTACGGGCCAAAGAAAGCAAAAATGGAAGACAACCTGGGCATTGAGTAAAATATGGAACTGCTTTTTGCACGGCATGGATGCAGCCCAGAAATAGAATGGTGCGACACTTAAATAATCCACAACTGGTGGAGGCAAACGGATTAATGAAGTTGATGTTGTCGTGCAAATCCCACTTTTTCTTTGGGAATAAATGGGGGACGAAAAAAGCAGAGTCCTGACAGATACAAAAGAATATTTAAGGGTATTCCGCCAAAGTCCCTAAAGGGTTTATGGCCTTATTCTACACATGATAGAGACCACTTTACAACTGGTAGAGTTGGTGTGATAGTCCCGCATGGTGTTTTTATTTAAGAGGGCGGTGCAGAAGGAAAAATCAGACAAGCTTTTGATTGATGATTAATTATTTAGACACAGTGTTGTAGGGCTGCCTACCAAATCTTTTCTTTGGTACCAGCATACCTGCGGCCATTCTTATTTTCCAACAAAGCAAAGAAGAACGAAAACACCTTGTTTTATTGATGCCCAGTAAAAGCATATGAAGATGCAAGAAGCAGAACCAAACCTGCGAAACGGAGGATATCGAAAAGATTTGTGGATGTTTACCTGAATTTTCCGGAATCGAAAAAATACACAGATCATGTCGCCGCTCGTCCGAAATACAGGAAAACGACTATAATCTTAATATCCTCGGTAGTAGACACTTTTGAGGAGAAGAGCCCTGTAGATTATTGGAAGCGACAAAAATTGACATTACCAAGATTGGGGAAAAGGAGTTGGCAGAAGTACGAGCTGAAATGATGGTTATTTGAAGGAATTGGTAATATAATGGAGATAACCTTAAAACAAAACGCCCTATAAAAAAAGTCTACAAAAAAAACTAACGTTGGGTATCACCTACCCGAGAATTGGGTCAACGCCAATTTAACCAAAGAAGTTTTTAAGTTCTTGAAGACACCTTTTTTCCCGAAGTCAATGAACTATGAAATGATAATGAAGGTGTTTTTTGTAATTCAACTATGGCGATATTTCACGCAACATATAGCGTCCAGTTTTAGCTTTAATGAGAACAATGATATTCCATAGATTAATGGATGGTTAATGCTTGCCAACTAATAATCGATTTAATTGGAAGATGAGATTTTAATAATGCCAGAATGCATCTGAAGATTTAAATGATTGAATAAGGCTCAGCCATTGAATTGACAACATTCAACAACCGAGAGGTTTTGAGTGCTTGCACACCTTCAGCCATTCAGAAGATTACAAAGGCAAGACCGTGGCTGGTTTCACGAACCTATCTCAATTTAGAAACCCTCAAGTTAAAAAAAAGCCTTAAGACAATCGCTAACAGGCAGTAAGTGATGGAGGTTTCTAAAGGTAATCTTGAAAAATTCAGTGCTTGTTTACCGACATCCGCGCCGACAACAAAGACCAATTTGCCAAGATTCTAAGTATACTGGCATAGGGTATTCTACCAAGAACAATTAATTGCAGCCAAAAGAAACCTTGTAAAAAAGGTTTGATGCAGGTTTTATTGGACTGGTAAAGAAAACGGTTTGATGGGTTTTTTGATGGGAGTGGGAGGAACATAACTATTGGTTCATTTGGGAAAGTTGTTTTCAGGTCTTTAACTTATTCGCCCAAACAATGTGAAGGAAAATGGTTTGCTGATGGGCTTATGGTCTTCAAAGATGTGCGCAAAATAGAAAAACTTGAAATTTAATGAATAATGATCTATGTTGATTATTATGAGAAGGTAAATACAACAACCCTTTGAAGAGAATGATATTTTTAATTGTTGTCGAGAACGGCAGTAGCATTTGATTGGAAAGAACGCGCTAATTGAATAAGAAAACTGAAAGGCAAGCTTGGAAGCTTTTATGAGTTGGTCAGAAGCGACAGAAATGAATATGTTTTTCACCCTCTTTGACACGGATTTTTTATAAAAGGGAAATTCAGAAAAATCTTGGGGCGACAATTAACTCTATTTAATGGTAGTAACTAAAAAATTCAAAATTCCCATTCATCCGGCAAGAAAAAGAGAGGAAATAAGATACACCAAAGTCTTAAACGGAATAGAAAAAGAATAAAACTCTAGAAAAAGAACTTGACATTTGAAAAACCAAAAAACAAGGTTTGTTGCAACAGTTTTGCTTACTGGTATGTTGTTAGAAATAAAAATTAATTAAAACATGACAAAAGTAATTTCATTTTCAGCAAGCAAATCAAAGTAAATGCCTCAAGTCTATAAAAAAATGACAGCCTGTTAATTAGGTAATGGTTTTAGTATAGCCTGTATTCCAAGTATATTTCATATCATCAACTTTATAAGGAAAGCCCGATTTCGGCAAATTCCCTGAAATTAAAAAGCGTTCATAAACTAAAAAAACTACGGATTTTGAAGTGGTAAATCAAAATCCTCTTGCACAATCAGCTTAGTTTGTTGGAGGTTTAATGCTCAGAGACAGAAAAAAGTGATCAAAAAAATGCGTGAAAGACGCAGAAACACCAAGGAGATATTAGTTGCAAACCATTTGCTAATAATCACCCTTCCGTTCCCATGAACATTCCTGAAAGAAATTTGTGGCTGTAAGAAACTTCCTTCGAAATTTTTTATGCTGGGATGGAAAATGTATATACCCTTAACTACGACCTATTACTTTAATTGGACTTGATGCACGACATAAGAGGAATAAAAAAAGCTCAGCTTTCAAGTCTTGTGATGTTTTTGGCATGGAATACTTTCTTATTAGCTCTGGAGAAATTGAAGTTTCCGATTATGTCACTTGAATGCACTTCTAATGCAAGAAAGTCAAAATACCTTATTAATTTGCATGGTGCACTTCAATTTATCGAATATAGGGGCGGACCTAACAAAAATATACTTGGGTGGAT
>Ga0163217_1043483_pt1 | contig 10007 bp, 13 predicted proteins | sample SynspAceP_FD_185933 | JGI IMG/M metagenome (GOLD analysis project Ga0163217, IMG submission 185933) | Saline lake microbial communities from Ace Lake in Antarctica - Synechococcus sp. Ace-P (PacBio error correction) | ecosystem: Environmental > Aquatic > Non-marine Saline and Alkaline > Saline ...
CACAAAGAAAAAGAAGAGAATTTTGGGGGGCCCCCCCGGGGCCCCCCCCCCCCCCTGGGGGGAAAAAAAAAAAAAAAAAAAAAAAAAACGCCGGGCCCCCAAAAAATTGGGAAAAAAAAAATTCTTTTTTTGGCAAAAGCTTTTGGCCGTTTCCCCCCAGGAAACCTTGGGCCCGGAAAGGCGCCTGGTTGGGCCCCCTGCCCGCCAGCTGGCTGGATGGGAGGCCCTTGGCCCAAATCTCCCTCACTTGACCGCCGCGCCAGGACAGACAGTGGTTGTCCAAATGGGCTTTCCGTGAATCACCGTTTTTCTAGGTTTTTGAGATTCACAAGGGAGGATCCCTGACGAACACGAACCAACAGCGCCCCTGGCCCAGGGTGATCGGCCCTCAAGCAAAGTTCCGGGAGCTGCCCCCGGCGCCGACCCCCGCTCTCGCGGAGGCCCTTGGCCCATGCCCATTCCCCCCCAGGAGGCGCTGCAGCTGGCAGCCCCGGCGCAGGGCGTCCACTGTCCAACGGCCCGAACGCCCTCTGGCGTAACCGGGGGCGGTTTTCTGACCGCCGGACTGGCCCCCTGGCGCGGCTGCAGCCATCGCTTGACTGACGCCGGGCCGGCGGCTGAATCGGGCGATAACCCGCCCCAGCCCGCGCGCCAACCGATGGCCGATTCTGCACGTTCGGCCCCGGCCAAGATCAACCTGCACCTGAAAGTGCTCGCCCTGCGGCCCCCCGACGGTGTCCACGACTGGCGATGGTGATGCAGAGCCTGGAAAATCTGGCCGATGAGTTGGGCCCTGAGCGCCCGCAACAGATGGCTCTCCACCTGTCTGCCGACCTAGCCCGCCCTGCCGACGATGGCAGCAACCTATTTCCTGCGGCCAGCCCGAAAGCCCTGGCGCCGCCGGGTGCAACGGCCCGAGCTTGGGGCCGATCTGGCCTGGTTCGAAGCGCATTCCGGTGCGCCGGCCGGGGGGGCTCAGAAATGCCGCCGCCAAACCTGCTGGCCCTGAACCAGTTATTGGGATCCTGGCCGCTGACTGGCGACGATCCTGCAGGCCCTGGCGCAGGAACACTAACGACACCAAACATCAATACACACCTCTCCATCTGACGGCGGGCACACAACCACAGCTTTCTGCTTCGGGCGGGGGCGAATCGACTGGAGCCCTTCAGCTCTGGGTCGGACCTGCCCAACTCCGCTGTGCCCCAACTCGCCCCTGTCAACCTGGAGTGTGCTTGCTGATCAAAAAGGACCCCAGGCGAGCGTCTCCACCCCTGGCCTATGGCCGTTGCCCGCGAACTGCGCGAGCGAACTTCTACCTGAGCGCGAGCTGGATTTCGGAAGACGCCCGCAAGAGCCTGCGCCAGGTCCCTTGCTTGGCCGCCCGGCCGGGAGCGACCATTGCCGCCCCTGCGCAACGATCTCAGTCTCGGCGGTGGAGCCGGAGCAGGCCAGCGTGCGCCAGGGCCTGGCCCTGCTGCGCCAGGCGATGGCGCGCTGGGGTGCGAATAAGCGGCTCGGGCCCCAGTCTCTTGCCTGTTTGCGATCCAGCGGCGCCCGAAGCGGCCCGGGCCCAGCTGGCCGAGCACTCCAGGCCGAGGGTTCGAAAGCTGGTGTTGCCGGCTGCAGCAGCAATGGGATCCGCCTTGATTCGCGACGCCCGCCTGACGATGAGCGTATTCACGCCCCCTCCCAGCTACCCCAGAAAAGCCTTGGCTGACCCGCAAGAGAGCGGCGAGGTCAAAAACCGGACCGCGCAAGGGGCCGCTCAGCTTTCTCTCCGGAGCGCTCACTCAGTGGCCTGTTGGCCTGGGTGTCATTGCAGCTCAGCACAGCGGGTCCGTGGTTTATTACGCCCTGCAATTCCGCCCCAGTTCAGCAAGCCCTTTGCCCAGAAGCAATCGCCACGGCGATGAAACCCTGGTGGTGGGGAATGACTTCCTGCCACCTTCACCTTTGCCTTTGTCGGCCTCGGACTTTTGGCGGTGTTTCATTCGCACTTCACGCCGCTGTCGGCCAGGAGGCTTCCCTAAAGTTCCACAGAAAGCAAACGCTTCAGGATCCGCCATGACCCCCCAGCGACCCTCCAGGTCTGCTCGCGCGCTGCTCTCCGCCGGGATTGCTGCCTGTCGGTTTCTGCTGCTTCGCCACCTTTGCGCCGGGGGCTGAACGGCTTTTCCCGGCGCCGGTGCTACTGGCCTGAGATACGGTTGCCGCTCCAGCCGGCAATCGCCGGTTCCGCCACCCTCCCCGTGGCTGAGACGCTCCTCTTCAACGCCCTCCGGCGATTGTCCATCGACGAGGAATTGGCGCGTGATGACACCGTGCTGTGGTGTTCGGTCGAGGACGTCGGCGAGTACGTGCGGTCCTACAAAGGTCACCAAAGGACTCTACAGAAATACGCCAGTGCGGGTTTTGCTCAGACCCCCATCGCCGAGAACACATCTCACCGGCATGGCGTCGGCGCCGCCATGACCGTCCTGGCGGCCGATCGTGGAAGGCATGAACATGGGCTCTCTGTTGCTCGCCTTCAACCAGATCTCCAACAACAGGGGATCTGCGTCTAACATCACGGCGGCAACAACCACGAATCCCCACGGTGGGATGCGAGGCCCCCGGCCGGCTGGGCCGCCAGCTCGGGCGGAAGCACAGCCAGCGCCTGGAGCCTATTTCCACGCCCGTGCCCGGCATCAAAATCCGTGGCGGTGAGCACCCCCACCAACGCCACAAGGGGCTGATAAGGCCGCCATCCGCGACAACCAACACCCCGTGCCTTCTTCGAGCAGTGCTGCCTACACACCTCAGCGAGGAACTGCCGAGGTGATTACATCTGCGCTCGACCAGGCGGAAGGGGTGCGCGAAAGTGCCGCGACGTCACGATCCTTCACACTACTCGCGCATGCGTCACCACTGCCTCAAGCCGTCCATGCAGCTCGAAGCCGAGGGGCGTCGATGTGGAGCTGAATCGACCCTGATCAGCTCAAACCATTTCGATCTCGGAACGATTCACGCGCTCGATCCGCAATGACCCACAAGTGATGGTGGGTGGAGGAATGTAATGAAAACCGGCGGCATCGGTGCTGAGCTATCGCCCTGATCATCGAGCACTGTTTCGATATCTTCGATGCCAAGCGCCCTGCGGTCTCCAGCCAGGAACATCCCTACCCTACAACGCGCCTTGAGAATTTGATCGATTACCAGCCCCATCAGATCGTTTAAGGCGCCAACCACTCAAGACCGGCGTTTTTCTGAGATGGCAACGCCCACAAGTGGGTGGTTCGCCCTGATCCTGGCCCTGGCCATTGCCGCTGCTGCGGTGCTGCCTCCTTCCCGCCAACTGGGCCTCGACCTGCGCGGCGGGCAGCCTACTCACCTTGCAGGTGATCGCCGGCCGGCGCCATCACCCGGGTGGAAACGGAGCAGCTCGAAGCCGTGCAGCGGTGCTCCGACCGGCGGGTCACGGACTGGTGGCCGAATCACCCCCTCCAGACCGTCGTGAGACGACACACTGCTGCTGCAACTCCCGGTGGCAGGACCCCACCCGGGCCGCCAAGGTTTCGCGCAGCACCGCTCTGCTGATTCCGTTGCCCAAGCGGCAGGCCACCGAGCAGCTGAGATCAGGGGCTGCTAACCGCTCAAGCGCCAGCCGAGCCCGGTTCTGGCCGCGCCTCGAGGGCCGAGCCGCCAAGATCCAGCCCGGCTTCTCCGCCGGGACAGGAGCCTCCACCGGCTCCCGCCTTTCCCAGCGAAGAGCTCGTGCCTGCCCTGACCAGCCCCTCCGGGTGAGCGTCCCTCCGAAGAGCCAGTGAGGCCGAGGCAACTCACGTCCTGCTCCGATTGAGTTGAACCGCCGGGTCGTGGCCTCCTCTAGAAAACCGGCGGCCCTCACCGGCAAGGATCTTTACCGCCGGCCGCCAGCAACGCAACCAAATGGCCCCGGCTGGGACGTCACCCCTGGCTTTCAACAGCAGGCGTTGAAGCCTTCGCCCGACCACCCAGACCATTGCCGCAGTGGCGCCTGCTGGGCATCGTCGACGGTCGCTTCGATCAGCGAGGCCGCGTCGGCCAGGAATTTGCTGCTTGCGCATCGCCGGCGAGCGGCCAGCATCAACCGGCAACTTCAGCGCCGAAGAGGCCGCCGACCTCGAAGTGCAGCTGCGGGGAGGCTCGCTTCCTGCCGGTCCGGATCAATCGGGTCCGCCATCGTCCGGGCCCACCCCGGGCTGAAGAACGTGCGCCGCAGCTGATCGCGGCCCTCTCCGCCCTTGGCCCCATGGTGGCGGTGTTCATGGTGGTGGTCTTCCGCTGCCAGGTGTGGTGGCGCGTGATCGCGCCTCGCCCTCTACGCCCTGTTCAACCTGGCGATCTACGACGCTGATCCCGGTCACGCTCACCCTGCCGGGATCGCGTTTCATCTTGTATGTGCATGGCGGTGATGCCAAACGTGCTTGATGCTTTGAAGCGGTGAAGAGGACGCTAACGGCCCGGCACAAGCCTTGAATCGGCTCGATCGACAACCGGTTTCTCCTGGCCTTCAGTTTCGATTCTCGACGGCCCACCTCCACCTTGATCAGTTGCCGCGCCTGTTTCGGTCTCGCACCGCCCTCTGGTCAAAGGGTTTGCCGTCCACCCTGAGCGATCGGCGGTGCTGCTCAGCCTGTTTACGACGCCCTCACCGGTGACCCGCCCCTGTGCGGCTGCTGATGACCTACCCCTCGCTCAGGCGCTCCGAAACCATACTTCCCGTACCCGCTGCCAGCTTCCGGCCTGACCGTTCCCTTCCCCAATGGCGCTGAACTGGCCCCTTGTTTCGTCATCAACCGCTAATGCCGCCTCGCTGGTCGTCTGTCCTCCGGTTGGCCTGCCTCAGACCTGCTGGTCTGACGCCTCTCCTGGCTCAACCGGCGATCGGGGCGCCCTTCGCGTCCTGGCCCGTTGACTTCACCGGCGGCACCTCAGAATCCATGCAAGCGCAGCTGCGAAGCCGCCTGCAGCACGATCGAGCCCGATCAGCTTGGCCTCAGGCGCTCAGGGAACTGAGCCGCCGGCTGAGAACTTCCGTCCGCTCGCCAACCTGGGATTCCGCCGCCATCCAGCTGGCTCGATGAGAACCGCACGGTGGTGCTGCGCTGCCGTTGCTCTCTCCGGCCCCAGACCCAGGCCCCTGATCGACGGCCTCGGCGGCGTGCCGCCCCTCCAACCAGCCGGCACCGAGGTGACACGATCGGCCCCAGCTGGGCCGGCAACTGCTCAATCGCCGCAAAATCGCCTCGTTGCTGTCAGCTCAACCGGCATCGCCCCTCTACATCAGCTTCGTCTACAGCGCGCCTCTACGCTCTTTCTGGCCCTCTCCCTGCCTCGCCCACGACGTGGCTGATCACCACCGTCTTGTTCGCCTGGCTGGACTGCTCAGTGGCCCTGCAGGTCGACAAGCCTCTTCGCCGTCGCCTGCTACGGTGGCCGCACTCGGTCAACGACACCGTGGGGTTCTTCGACCGAATCCGTGAACGTCAGCGCGACTGGCGCGCTCTCGGTCCGAGACCAGGTGATGAATTGCCGTCGCCGTCACTCTCACACCCTTCGGCCTACCAGCCACGCTCACCACCTTGTTTGCCCCTTGCTCCCCTGATTTTCTTCGGTGCAGCACCCTTATCTGGTTCGCCGATCGCCCCTGTCGTGGTCATCACGCTGGGCAGCTCGTCGAGCATCGCCATTGCTCCCCTGCTCGCGGTGATCACCGGCGCCCAGCGTGCCCGAGCGAAGCCCCGGATGAGGCCCAGGCCCCCTCATCCCCGTTCTGCTTGTGCCCTGGCGTTTTGGGGATTCTGCGCCTGGAGTTGCGCCTGCTTGGCGATCACTTCACTACTGGACGAGCTGTTGCGGCATGGGTCCAGCATCCCCCCTGGCCATCGCGCTGCTGCTGCTGGCTCCCGCACTCTGGGCGCGCCATCGCTTTCCTAGGTGATCCCTAATCCCTAAGCCGCCGGGCTGGCTCCAGCGATCCATCACTGCTCCACCAAAGCACCCGCTGGCAGAGTCACCTGACCAGCACCACGGTCACGGCAGGGCCAGCACACTACCGGCAACGAAGCAGGGGCTCCGAGACTGAAGCATGGGCCCATCAGGGCCAGACCGTTGCAGCAGGTTGACGGGCGGCGCAGTAGCATGGGTGAGCAGACGCTTCGAAGTTCTGTAGCAGCAGCCGCAAGGAATCACCCTGCACCAGCTTGGCCGGGTGAAAATCAGCAGGCCACCGCCAGCGCCAACAGGTGGCGCTGTGGGCCAATGGTGAACGAAGGTGAGCAGCCGCAGACCAGTGCCGCTGAGCAGGGCCCAGGGCAGCTGCAACACGCCAAGACCGGCCCGGTGAGGCGATCACCACCAGGGCGAGATCGTCATGCCGCCAAGCCCAGCCGCCCACGGCCTGGCGGCAGTCATGCAAAGCAGCCGTGCAGGTCAGGCCCGGCAGAAGCGGGGCAAGCGGCGATCAACAACTGCTGATGGCTGCGGGGATCGAGGGCCAGCAGCAGGGCAGCAGACCCCATCAGCACCATCTGGACCGCGTGTTCGCCGTGCTGCCGGCCACGCCGAGCAACTGGGAAAACCCAGGGGCTGGAGCCGCTCCCAGCGGCCCCCGGAATCGAGCAACAGCTTCTCCAGGTTCTGCAGGCCACGGAACTGGCCGGCCACTCGCCGCCACCGATGCAGCAGCACGGCACAGCCTGGGTGAACTCATTGGCTCGCTTCACCAGTATCGGGAAGCTAGCAGTTCCGACACCTTCCAGCCGACAAGCCCAGCACCGTCACACCAGGGAGGGCGGCGGGCCGGTGAGGGCAGCCGGCGCGCAGCAGCGTCCACCGGCACATCGAGGGCCACGCCAGCAACCGACGGCCCCGAACAGAATCAGTAGCAACCCCAGCGCAGTGTTCCCAGAGCACAGCCCCAGCACCACCAAGGCCATCACCCCAGTCAGGCGCGGGCTGTTTCATCGCTTTCAAACCGCTTGCCGTTTCCAGGGATCGAGCACGTCATGGTCTAGCAACCTCCCCGGACCACCACCTGCAAGGCAGACCGCCAGGGGCAGGGCCAGCAAGCACAGACCCAGGGTCCGAACACCGTGAATCAGGAACTGGCCGAGAGGGTCAGGCCGGGAGAAGCTTGAGCTGGTGCTGCAAGTCACCGAGGATGGATCACGTAGCTCTCGAGATGCTGATTCAACGAATGTAGACCCCAGCAAACCGCAGGGCCTTCCATGGGCAATCGACAGGCCACGGAGATCGGAAAAACACCGTGCCTCAAGTGGGCCCGACGTTGGAATTGACGTGACGACAGACCGCGCCAGCAGGCATTGTCCACCACCAGCTTTTCACCCCAGCAGCATCAGGCGATGCCTGAGAGCAGAGCAGCAAGCAGGAACTGACAGCACGCCCACCATCCAGTTGCTGAGGGCAGACCGCAAGTATCGATGCACGGCCGCCTGAAGCGGCGTCCGATAGAGCGCCGGAGAACCAGCAGCAAACAGCCACATCTCCGGTAGGCCGTGGGCTGCACGGCCACCATCAGGCTCAAACCGCCACCCGAACAAGAGCTGGATAGCCACCCGCCGAGGTTGCCGGCCAGGCCCAGCAGGTCCGCTCAGGCCCGCCACCCAAAGCCGCTGCCAGGCGGCGGTGCCCTCACTGCGCCCGGCAGCAGCTGCTGCAGCCAGCTTCAGATCCCCAAGGCGGCGTTCTGACTGCCGTAAAGCCATCTGGCGCCATGCCTGAGCGCCCCGCGGCCCATCTCAAGCAACAGCAGCCGCCGCGTCCGCCCTTGTTATCAACTCACACCCCGAACTGGGCGGCGAAGGGGGGGATCAATACGGTGACAGCCACCACCAGCAGCACAGCAGCCACTCCCAGGCTGAGCAGCAGGGCGATCTGGCGGCGCAGCGCAACTTGCGCCCACGAACCTCACCAGGGTGCAGATCGCCATCGCCAGGAATGATGGCGGCGAAACACCTGACCACCACATCGCGGCCCGGCTCCAGAGCAAGGCGATGGCGCAATCGGGCCGGCCAGTCCCAACCAGTTGCCGAATTCAAGCCCTTCTTTGCCCGCCTCCTCCTGCGGGCGCCTCGTGGCTGATTCGCCGCTGATTCCTCCTTGCCCGGCGAGCCGAGCGTGGCCGGCCGGCGTAACGATCGGGCGAAGCTCAATGAACCGAGCGAAAATCGTCTTCGTTTCCAGGTGAAGGGGCTTCGCTATGGCGCTGGCTTTGCCGTTCACGCCGAACCGGTGCATTGGACCTCGCGGTCACCAGTTCGCCTTCCTCAATCGAGCAAGGAACATCCGGTATTCACCCATACGCCTCCGGTGCCAGGGCTCGTTCCTCAAGACAAACAGGGCCTGGCCGGTCCCGTCCATCGCGGGACGGTCAGGCGATTATCGGGAACAACGGGCTCATCCACGCCACGAACAAGAACTGAATCGCAGTCCATCGAGTGCAGCAAAAAGGCTGAATCCTAAGCAGCGCCACTGTCTGGCCCTTCTGCAAGCAACAGCTCGGGCGGCCTCAGTTTCGCACAAAAGCGTCATCAGATCCACGACTCGCCAGCCCATAGCCTGTTTGTTTGGCGCTTCGTGATCGTAACAAACGTCCGTCAATAGTCCACATCTGCGCAGCGCGGCCCAGTCCTCCGCCGCAAATCGCCTCCGGCCCAACCGGTCCGCTCGGTCCCATCCGCCGGGCGATCCGGGTCGTGCCTCGGCCAGGGCGGCGCCGTTCTGGCTGCCCGTACACCGCCACGAGCCGCCGCCGCGCTCGTTCGAGGGGGGCGCGCTCCAGCCGCGGTTGCTGCCTGCCTGCCGCCAGAAGCCGGCGGGGATCGCAAGCGACCCAACCTGAACACTCTCGGCCTCAAGCCAGAATTGGGCCGGCCAGCCACCGAGGCCAACGAGCCTGGCGGCCAGGCGATTTTCGAAGTGTTCCGGTGCTCGGCTGGGGCAGGCAGGCCGAGCCGCCGAAGCTGCTTGCACGGTGATGGCCAGCCCTCCGAGATCCACCACGCCGACGCCGGCGGCGCTCGCAATCCCAGCACCCGCAGGTCCGGTCTTGCCGGTGCCGGTGCGTCCCAAGCAGCCGCTAAGGGCGCAGGCTTGCTCGAATATTGGGGCCCAGCACCTCAGTGGCGATACACCTTGTAGCCCCCTTCCAGGAGCAGACTCGGCAAGGGTCCCGATGGTCCTCGGCCAGCCAGGCGAAGGCTTCGCTGAACGCAAGGCCCACCGTCGCCAGCAATGGAGGCTGCAACGCCAGCCCCGTTCCGGCCTCGCCCGCGGCATCCGGCCTGGAGGGCCCTTAGGCTTTCGCCCAGGTCGGCCAGGCGCGGCGCCACCACGGCCAGTCCCAGCAATCACGGGCCTGCTGGACGACCTCCGTTGCCTTGTAGAGCGTGCCCGAATCCGGCCCGCTCATCGTCCGGCTGAAAACAGGGCAGGTTGGGCGCCGGGATGTGGCCACGGGCGTACTCGGCGGGGCTGCCGGCATAAAACGATGGGGCCGCCGCGGCCAGAAGGCTCGATCGCCACCGCTCCGCCCACCCGACCCGACCGTCTGCCTGCTGACTAGTGGGCCAGCGCCAGCCCCCGATCCAGGCCGCCCTGAAACGTCATGATCTCAAGACCCTTCCGCCACCAGCACTGTCAGTGCCGAACAGTTGTTTGGAGCGGTTTTTGCCGCTCCAACAGGCAGCGCCGCAAGCCTTCTGCCCAGCTCGAAGGGCGAGCTGGGAGGTGCGACCGCTGCATGCTTGATGGCCTTTGTGGTCTCGGATGCCACCGGCGACGACTGGGCCGCTGCGCCCCTGATCCAAGCTGTTTGCTGCGCGATAACGACAGCCTGGCAGCGGCATTCCTCGTCCCGCTATCCCCAGGGCTGGCTGGAGGTGCCTGTAGTGGCCGAGGCATCGATTACGAGCCCCTGCAAAGCGCCGCTGATCCAGCAACGCTTCGAGGACAGCCGATCG
>Ga0163217_1053568_pt1 | contig 10007 bp, 8 predicted proteins | sample SynspAceP_FD_185933 | JGI IMG/M metagenome (GOLD analysis project Ga0163217, IMG submission 185933) | Saline lake microbial communities from Ace Lake in Antarctica - Synechococcus sp. Ace-P (PacBio error correction) | ecosystem: Environmental > Aquatic > Non-marine Saline and Alkaline > Saline ...
CCGACACAAAAAAAGTAACAAAAGAAAAGAGAGATTCCGAACATCCAAAAAGCCGGCACTAAATATTCTAAGAAAAAATGAGAAATAACAGCTCAGACCGTGCGCCCACTACTTTCGGAAAGCACTAGTCTCCAGCCGATAGGCTATAGGGGGGTTCATATAAAACGGTCCACCAAGCGCACAGGCGCGGCCCCTAAAGATGGCTTCAAATCGCCTTCAAGCCAACAATGCCCATCTGATTGTGAAAATACGAGTTGTGATCCTCCAGTTTTTGTTTAATTAGACCTAAGCTCAAGCGCGCGCTTGTCGTGGCTTTTGGCTGCTGAATCGCATACTGCGTTTCTACTGTGTCTCCTAGTGGGGCTCTGTCGCTGAATCAATTGCCTGTGAATTCCCCAATCCTCACTTTCCCCACTTTTTCCTTTTTCTAAAATCAAATCTGGTGCGCTAGCCTCAATCACAACTGTCCTTCTTTAACCATATCACCGGGCCCTACATAAGCTTTGCTTGAAAACCTCACTGGTGCAGCTAAAATAACGCTGCGTAAGCCCCTCATTAGCCGTCCCGACATGGGTAACTCGGGAAAAAAACCCAATTAACTATGTCAATGCGCCAATAATAAAACTTAGATGTAGATGTCCTGAAAAAAGTAAGGGTTTCCAATAGGCTTTAAGACTCTGGTCACTGTTTATACCAATCCAGCCGGCTCTGTTAAGATTAACATGGGGATCAAAATAAGTTTGCAATTTCATACCAAACAATGGCCTTCGTGGTTCATATTTGATTTTGCTGATGTTCTAAACAATTGGCACCCATCATTCTGAAATTTGTAATCAGTGAATAACTGGCATGGCAATTGGCCCGTTTTTTTGAACCAGCCTGGAAGCGCAAATCACACGTGTTTATCATCAGCAATGCAGGGAAGCAACAGACCTCACTTGTCAACCTGGGCTCCTCCATGCCGCTAATAGCGGAACGAATGTAATGAAAATATGTTAAACTCAGCCATATTGAAATAGCAAATCAAATCGATGGATTGATTTTTAATAAACCAATACTCACACGGTTAATTAAGAATATTGGCCAGTTCCATTCAACAAAAGCAACGGACATCTTTAGGCTGTCTTGCCAAAAAATCGTTGTACTGGTAGTAATACTCGCACAGCCGTTCTATCCAATGCCATTATAGATTGACTAAAGCATGGGAATGAACGTGACTAATTTCAAGCTCTAAAATCTGCGGGTGTTTTGGGTTGCAGAGTTGTGATGATAGCGCAATCACCCTAATATTTTTTTATTCGGAGATTAAAGGCGTTGGCAATAATGCAACCTGATTCTGGGTCGGTGCCACTAATGCAGGACTATTTGAAAACAGAAGCTTGCTCTGCACAGCGGCAATCTAATGTAATTTCATCGCCGGATGAGTTCGTGTCATGCGGCCACTCTCAATAATGCCGAGACTATTCTATTGTCGGTTAAGGCAATTGGTGGCTCACAATATGCTTGAAACGTTCACACAAATTATTAGAATGTGATGAATACAGGAAATGCGGCCTATGGCACGATAGACCCTCCAATGCTCTTTTTAATGAATTCCACCAAATACTGCTTTATAAATGTTTCCAGATGAAATATCGGCAAGTAAGGATAAATTAAATTTCATAGGCCTTCTGGAATTGAAATAATCAATTATAGCTATAACGTAACCGAATTCTTCGGGTCGTAATGCTACTGACATAAATAACCTGAATTCATTACAACCGTTTTAATAAAATTAAATGCCTGTTCTCCCCCTCTGCCACAACATTGAATCCTAAATTTTTGCCATCCGAGTGTTGGCAGAAAATAATAGCTTTCAGAGTTCTTCGCCCCATACCATCGTAAATGTCCGATCAATTTTACTCATCAATGGCAGTTGTTTAACTGCAATTAATGAAAATAGATTACCAAATTCCATCAATCATATTTTTGCACCTAGAGATTTGATTTATTTAACTCCCGGATACACGCTTGCACATGTCATCACGCGCGGTTCCAGTTAACTCAAGTTAGTCTAGCATCAATTTTGCATTTTTAATGCCTGCTTTTCCATTTTCACCTAAAGTCGCCACCATTTTTTAGTTATGCTTGGAGAATTGAGCGGCAATGCCGAACGGACGAATTTAACTCGCTTTTCCATGTGCCGAAGTTGCTCTGTAACTGCTTTAATATCCACTTCCTAGCGCAGAAATTGTCAATCCCAGCAACGGAATAACCTGCAGGCTGAAAGAACCATATTCTGGTGTTGCAAACGAAATAGCCTTTCGGCACCAGAACGATTGTCCTTGTGCAATGATATTGTTAGGTTGGTAAATACATTCAAATGTTGAAGCTTCTAAAGCTTTTCTCAATTATTTTCCAGGTCAGGCGTAACCCGATAGCGGTATTAAGCTCTTCCGAGAAAAAAAGTATTTGCTTGGATGGTTTTTTCTCGCTGATTCACGCGACACTGAAACATTGTAAATATATGGTCTTTTGTAACGACATCGTCAGGAAAATGCAACTGCCAATATTGCTGGTGAATAGATGCACTCTTCAATCCATAAGGTTTGCATCTCATCATCATCGAAGGCTAATAACTAGCGGCATCATTCTGCTAGCATGAAGGTAGCATAATAAAAACTCATCACGCCAGATCGTGAAATGGGTGTGTTAATGTCTATACTCATGTCCACTCTAGAAATAATGTCGTCCTAAGGCACTTTAATTCCTTTCTGCAATGATTCTCAATCAATGCGCCATCCGATCATAGTACACTCATTAATATTGAATCGGATTGAGTCCGATTTGCAAGATGCACCAATTTTTTTGTACTACCGCATATTTTAATGACGATCTACAAGATTGAATAAACGACTCTCGATTGGTAGTTGGTTAGTCGTCAAGTCGCACATTTGGTCAGATAGGGTATTGAATACAGATTGTTCCACCGCAAATACATTCAGCTCATTTGCCGAGCTTGCTAATAATAAATCAACAACCCAAGTTCTAGTGCTGTAATCTTGGTTCTTGAATCATCCTCAAAGCGGTCAGATAACAAAGGCACAAGACGTGTTTTGGTGTGTTTCCAATTTCTCAAGCATCGAAAAGCTGTGGCGTAGAATGCTATTTTCATATAAACAGCATCGGCGACTCTTGAAAAAAGTACGAAGCTTGAGATGCAGCGTCCAAAATAATAGGTTGAAGCCAACGTCGTTGATGATATCGCGCATCAACTCGCATTAAATTGGTCATCACTCAAAATCATATTTGGCCATAGCGTCATTGTTGTATGTTTTTCAGCGTTATCCTGCCGCGTATCCGTGTTGTTCACTGCTACTGCGTACTCCAAGGATATTTATCAATCGTTCTAGTTATTATGATCTTGAGATGTTATATGGTTGATGCTTAGATTCTTTTAGCTCATCATGATGCATCCCCCAAATGAGAAGTTGTCTATCTAATGCGGCGTCAGCCTCCTATTATACGTTACGCAAAGCGATGATAACGCTCTTCCTGCCGTGATATCCACAATCATGCCTGATGAGAAGCTAAGGCACACTAATGATTCTTTTGCAAAGACCTGCCCATAAGGCAGTCTCTAAGCATAAAACACTATGTAAAGTAACATCCAAGTTCTGCACGCCGCTTGCACCCTTGACGAAGCATATCTCCCGATAATTGTCGATCAATTCGTCTGATCATTGGCTTGGCCAAACTAATCACATGCAATCCACCTACAAGCATACTGTCTGCGCATCAATTTAAATGTCTTGCCTTGCGCCCGCCATATATGTTAAAGGACTTGCGCACATTCCACCTCGCAACATAAAGCTGCTTTCATTATGCATTTTTACTTAATACGTTATGGCGAACTGCCACTTGTAAATGCATACTGGACAATTTCTGATCGATAACCGATCTTTCCAATTAACACGGTGTTTGGTTATTGCAGGGTTGATGATCGGCACTAAAGCGCCTAACTCTAACTTATTTCTAAATAACGACGGCATTTTCGTAGACAAGCGAGCGGAGTGGCACGTTGCAAACACGTAAATCATAGGTGCCGAACAACTCATTACGTGACTCTTAATAAAGTGCCGCTAATGCGCTCAAGCGAAAATATACCTGGAAAAGCGTTGATGAGGTATTTGCGCAAGGGTTGCTAAGTTATGCAGTTGGTTGTCACCTCTTTAAGTTTTCAATCACTGATGCCAACCTCGAGACCAAGTGCGTCCTGCCAGCAAACGGCAGTGGTCACTCAATAAAGCCAACCGCTTGTTATCCATCTACATAAGTTGATCGCAGCGATACAAATACAATAGCTGCCCTAATCTATGGCAAATGAATCTTCTCGGTGCAGACCGATAATGCCAAAACATGCAAAGGTAAATTGATCGGCACTCTAGCTTTGGCGTCTCTAGATTTCCGTTAATCCTGCTTGCATGCAGCAGATTTAATTGGAAGTCTGTGTCATGATAAAGTCAAGCGCCAAATCTAGTGATTTGGTTAATAAACCAATCTTCTCTGGTATAATGGTTGTGACAAATATCAGCGGCCCACGGGCTCATCAAATTCAGTAATGCTAAATTGCCTCATCAACAAGCCATGTGCCGAGTTCCGCGGCAATAACAAGGCGATGTGTTTTCCGTCCACCGAATCATAAAAAAGGTGTTTTTGTTACGGGGTTAAGCACACAGTAAAATAATCAAAACCAACATCTTTGCTGGCAATAGGTATGTGCTGTCATACGCTTTTTTACGACGCACGGGCTCTGCCATGATACGGCATCGACTGAAAGTCCCACGCCTGAAACAGTGGTGTAAACGGCAAATCACGAGAGGCCAAATAATGCATGGCGTGAAGACATGCACTGGTACGTCCATGATTGCCGCCGTAGCTGCTGCCGAACCAACAGCCGAATGTTTTACCTTCACTCAGTGGCCCAATGTTCTGCTAAGCGCATTAGGTAAAACAGTGAAACCGCAAATAAGTTGGGTATCAAATAAACCGCACATCCATCAGTCCTGAGATAGTCTTGAATTAAACAGAAGGCTTAGGCGCTAGAATGCGAGTCATAAAAACCAATCTTCCGAAAGTGCGATTGTAATGTTTGCAAGTCCGGGCGTAAAGTGATGTATAAATGCGCTGTTTTTTTGTTCTAGCGAAGCGCATTTTGAACAAAGCCGTTTTGCCCTTTTTGTCTCTAAGCCAGTGAACCGTTCACCCAATAGCGTTTTAACAAATCGAATGGTAAGCTCTTTCTTTCTCGCAGGTTACTCCCCGCTTCGGATCATGCCGCAAGTTCCCTGGAATTGCAATCTTTTGGGGTTTCACAAGCATATTAAGCTCAAACCTTTTAAGAAAATTGATTGCACTTGAACAAACTGTATTGCCTAATTGCGTGATTCAGTCGAATCTAACACATGAAGTCATACCACCTCGGACGCGTGCATGGTTGAGCCAAGCAACGTTAAATCAACCAAAAAGAACAGGTCTAGGTATTTGGTTCCCCATTTTATCTGCCGTTCAGTTGATATAGGTCCTTCTCCTTACACCCATTGCGCACTGGGAGTAATATCGTTGGCGGATGCCATTCATGCATATTCATCTTATATTGGGCTTAGGTGACTCGACTAACAAACCGTTGACATTATTGGTCAATTGTTCCTGACAAACAAAGCACTTGCTTCGCAACACCGCCTCACTTTATCTGTCTTTCTCAACACAAACCGATATTTTCACCCATGCGGATATAAGTGCCAAATTAAACTTTGCTGGTTTTGTCATGGACTAATCACCATCCAATTTGCGCAGTAATGGTTAAATCGCTAAATGTTTTCTTGTCGCCAAACATCTTTTTCTCGCTAAGCAATGTCTTCGTAATATTTCGCTTTAGCTGGATCACGATAAATAATTGAAATTGATCTGCAACAAGCCATCTAGTTTTCCCATATTTTTATGAGTGCTTTTATTAAATTGGAGTCGATAACGCAGTAAAACGCCTTTTGACCTGCGCCCAATTCTTGAGGCAATGTTTTGAATTTTAAACCATCTCTTTAGGACTTAATCTTGCTTGCCTCAACCGTTTAGCGGGCGCTACAGTGAAAAAGGGCAACCGTTAATAATTAAATGAGAATGAAGAGCCCAATACCATATTAACGTTAGAATGCTGACGAATAGATCTCAATCTCACCATATTCGCCACTAACAATGTAATGGGTTGTCCATTTAAACACAGCCGAATCATTATGCTAAAAGCCATAAAAAGCGGCTACTATCACCCAGTATTAACCATTTTCCACACCCTAACCAAAGAATGAGATTAAGAATGAAAAGCCGATAAAAAGACAGCAGCGCATAAAGAAATAACCCCATCTTTCTCTCCGTTGTTCATGCCTGAATTCTAACATGACGTAAGAAATGAGATTTATTGTCGTACTTCCACTATGAATGTACACGTGTTGCTAAAATTAGGAGCTAAAAAATCAGATAACACATAATAGCCATCAAAGCGAATAATGGATTGCCATAAATAACAAGGTTGAACTGGAAGCAATAACAGGGAAAACCAAGTCTTTGATTAAGCCTGGGTTTGCAAACGCTGACCAAATATTAAGCAAGCAGCAAAAACACATTCTGGTGATGCCGCCGCACTAAACGACCATGCGCCTGATGGCTTAAAAGGAAAGCATTTGCGGCTGTAGCTGTCAACCGTATGGTGCAGAATAACACCAGAAAATGAAACGCCACATTCAGTACTATCGCCACCCATCTTCTGACCGGCTAAGCCTGACTTAACTCATTTAATTGCCTTTGAAAACTTGGAAAAGCAAATTAAACTAGGGGAGAATAAACGAGCGTTAACAATTTGGGATGCATGCGTGGTAATTGGCATCCCATTCACTGCCAAGCCATTCAGGAATGGCCATTAAAAATAATACATCAAACAAAGCAATAATACAATGGCTAACAAAAGCAAATGCGCACGCCGTTTAGTTAATTAAGCCATTTAGAGGGGTCGCCAGCGTAGTTTAATGGCATGGATTAAGGTAAGACTCGCGCTTTTTGTTTAGCGCGATTGTCACGTCGTTAAAACAAGCCTCATGTCCAGTAAACATCTCGTATGCATAGCTCCCTGATAACTTTTTGGAATAAACAATTACTCCATCTCGTGCGCGTCACTTCTGTCTAGCAGAAACAGCATCCCACACTTGCGCACAGTCAAACTCGCCGTTGCATCGACCAATAAAAACTATCGGCCGCGTATAATACATTCGATTGCCACCCATTTCATCGGAGCAGAACACAAAGTCCTTACCGCCAATGTGGCGTTACAATAACGCACACGCAATCTTGTTTAGTTCGCAACGAACCATTTCCACTGAAAAGGAGAACGCCAATGTATTTAATTTGAAATGAACTTGTTTTATGCTACAAAACAAGCATGCCGAACAACTCGTGAAATTGTAACACAGTAAATTGCCTGGTTAAAGGCCTATCACCAAACCTAATATTTTATCGCAGTTAGGTTCCGTATAGATTCTTAGCGGTACAGCAGAAAATACACATTTAAATTAAATCTATCTATGGATAAATTGGCTTGATAGCTTAAGCAATGATGGTCAATTCAAAATCGAGTTAAGCTGACCTGAATGTTTGACGAACAGTTTTCGGAGCGTTCATTATGGCGACAAATATGAACGCAGTGAGCAGTCGTTGGACAACTAGGGTTGTAATGACTGCCTGCAACTGACCTGCTTCATTAAATCATTAGCAACGCCATACCAAATTCTATAATCACACAGTTGGAGTTGCATGCTCACTAAAAGGTGATCCCTCATGCCCTCATATTTGTTAATCAATCCCAAACAACACATATACCATTGTATTAATTCGACAAAGTTAACCTGAATTGGCCTTCATTCCTAAAGACCAAAGAGTGTGTCGTTTCTATTTCCTTTAGGTTTGAATTGTTGCAGAGATTTTGCACGGGAATCATGAATTGCAACAACATATCCGGGCGCTAAGTATCGCAACTATCATGAGTAATTCAGCGTCACTCAACAACAGTGTCTCAGTTTGCAAATGCGTAACGGGCAAGTTCTATACCCACTCATAATGCGCCGATTGTTTGAATATAGTCCTGTGGCTTTGCGCCATCTGCTTTTTCTAAAAACGTGACGAGTGTCTTTAGGTATTTCTCTGAATATTCGTGAGCTAGCCATGAATGGCTTGCTACAAATCTTTCTACTGTGGTCATGCCAATTCACTCTCCCGAGAACCGTTGCTTGGCAGACAGAAACAGACAGAAGGCCGATCGGAAAATATTGTATATGACGCCTTGGCGATAGACCGCCATACGCTCTCATCCACATTGTTTGTTGGAATATTTCTGGGATCGGAATAACGCAGTAAGAGCGTATGATATTGGTTTGGAAATCCAGCATGATTTAGATGTCACTACGCTGCTTGGACTTAGTCAGCCGTTTGAACATTTACTGCAAGCTGTTTTGTAAACGCCGCAATTTATCGACTTTTCTAGTATCCAGGTTCAATCGTGGATATATTCATCGCGCTCTAACAATGTGGGAATGTGCCGAAGCATAAGCCTCTCTAATATATGCCTCCAAAACAGATCATCACATCTTCCCCGTGTGTATCACTAGTAAATCTGGTTTTTGCTGTAATGGCCAGCCACATGCTGGCATTAAACGATCGTTCCGCTGAACGCTTTAAAAAAATCGCTGCATCAAAGCAAAATTAAGCTATGGCGTAAATATTATTAATATCCAAATGGTAACCAGCGAAATCAGCTTCGTTAAGCAACATGTCCTTTAAAAGCGCATTCATCCAATTGGTTCAATTGCGGCTTTAGATAAAACGATCGTTCAATTGCGATGCGCTGACCTAAAATATTTGGGTTGCGTCTTCGACTCTATCGCGTACATAATGCAACACGCTTCCTCATAAACGAATCGGTAATAAGCTCATAAAATAGCCAAGGTTTGTTGATAGAAGTCGCTACATGTAAGCTAAATGCTCGTAATATAAATCGGAATCTTTTGTCAGATAAAAATGTTTACCTTTTTAAAAAGGGGCATTTAAGGGTCCCTGGACCGCCTTAATTATAACAAAGTCCATGGCAGCGAAAGGATAAGCGCCTCACAAAACCGACGGCTAACTGTCGCATACTTACCACAGCGCCTAACCAGTTCCTCTTGGCGCGATTTCAACAAAATCAACATATGACTGATAAGCGCAATCAGGGTTTCTTGATGTTGAAAATGGCGTGAATTGGGGAATCAGCTCGCCTAAACCCTAAACCAACGCCACTAATGTCACTTAATCTAGACTTGAAGTAAGTATTAAGCTAGCACTAATTAGTGACCTCGCATTTGCCCTTCGCCGCCTTTTCACGCCATCATTTATACCTCGGTCTTCTTTTTGCACCGGGCATTGCCTTCGCCCAGCATTGCCCGTCACGGCTTTCTCACCACCACATACCGGTCATGCTTTTTCCTCTGCACCTGCACTACCGTCGCCACATTTCATCAGCACCTTTGTCCACAATGGGTCTGCACTTGATAACCGGCTTGAAAGTGTTTGATTCAAATGGGGATCTCTCCGCGAAAAGTTGCTGCATCTTAACGATAATGCAAATCGCCACCCTACTTGCTAAGTTGCGATTATTTTTTAAGTAACGTTCATAAATATTTCCTTTAAAATATTAAATCAAAATTGTTACAAGTAAATCTTGGGTTAATGTTCAAGCTCTAATGTAGAGCAATTCATTTTTGGGTTTCAGCGCAAGTATCGGCACCGTTTCCAATGGTTTTCCCTATCCTGCCTAACGAACGGTTTAGTTTTCAACGTTGACTAACCGTAGCAACTACTTTGCATATCATTAATCAATTTAAAGCAAATCGTCGTCGGCATAGACATTTTCGTCAATGTCGGCGGTGAACACTAGCTGTCCTACTTGTGCA
>Ga0163217_1072455_pt1 | contig 10007 bp, 2 predicted proteins | sample SynspAceP_FD_185933 | JGI IMG/M metagenome (GOLD analysis project Ga0163217, IMG submission 185933) | Saline lake microbial communities from Ace Lake in Antarctica - Synechococcus sp. Ace-P (PacBio error correction) | ecosystem: Environmental > Aquatic > Non-marine Saline and Alkaline > Saline ...
AGGGGAGGGAAAGAATGAAGGAAGGGAATTCAGCCGCGAGTCTCACTCACACCAAACTTGGCCACCAGATATATTCAACCCAATTACGGCGCGCCCGGGTTCTTTCCAATTTTTTCTTCTCAACGCCTTATCTGTGAGGAAAACCTGGTTTTTACACGGGCAGCCAAATCTCCAACAGACGCGAGTTTTTTGGTCTTTGAAGTGTGCGCATGGCGACGCCTTACCAGCTTAAACCCGGCATGGTTAAATTTTTTCCCTAAACGTATTTGGGGCGATTTCCCCTTCTTGCCCCGGGTAAACAGGTTTCAAGGAATTTTTTTTTCTCGGCCTCGGATCCAAAAGGCCGATGAATGTTTTTTCCAGTTTTCTCATTTGACCCTATGCGCTTGCGGGAGTTTGATGAACACAAGCAAACCAAGACGAGGCATGTCGGGTACCAAGCTGGCAAATCTGTTATTTTAACCAGCCCAGAACACGCCGCCCTTATTCGCGTCAAACAAAGAACGCTTCTGCATCGTATTCCCCTGTCAGTTTTCATTGGGTTCAATCGTGAACTTTCAAGGACATGGAAACATTTAACTTTTCCTCAACTTCTCCAGCCGCAAACGCAAAGCCGCGGCGTAAAGAGCGAGACAAGGTTACCAAAGCAAGGCAATTCATCTTACTCGAACGCTAGGCCAATGAACTGGACGTCCGGCCGAGAATCGATTTCTTTTACTGTGCTATCAAATCGACTAACGCCAAAACGCGGCCAGCAGGTTTATTTTTAACGCTGAAGTTTTTCGAGCCAATTAGCCGACACCATGGGCCGAAGAAAATTGTTTTTGGGTACAACTTACCCGAGGTTGAGGGAAACGAATCGCGGCTTCAATGGTGTTTCTTCGACGAATCACTCAATTAATACGCGTTTAATGGGGTTTTGTTTTGGAAGAAGTTGATTGTTTGCCTTTGGAAGCGTGCTATTACCAAGGTATTGAATTTTTGCCTTGAAAAAGGCCTTACAGCACTTCGATCCGGGCACGCAAAGGGAAAACAAAATCGCCCGCGGCTTTGAGCCCGTCTTTGAGTCCATAGCATTCATTACATTGCCCATGAAAGGTTTTCGTGATGCGATTGGTAATTTCTGTGAAAGAAACGAATCAGTGCGTGGGTAATCATCAAGATATCACGCTCTTTGGCCTTTTTAAAGAGAAAGTAAAACCCCCTCCCAGCCCTCCCCTTAACAAGGGGAGGAGCCAGTGATTTTAAGCGGGTATCTCCATCCCCCCTTACAGGGAGGAGCCAGTGATTTAGCGGTATCTCATCCCCCTTAGCAAGGGGGGAGGAGCCAGTGGATTTAGCGGGTATCTCAAATCCCCCCTTAGCAGAGGAGGACCATGATTAGCGCGTATCTCATCCCCCCCCTTAGCAGTGGAAGGAGCAGTGATTTTAGCGCGTATCTCAATCCCCCCTTAAGCAGAAAAAGGATCAGTGAATTTAGCGCGCGTATCTCATCCCCTCCCCTTATGCTTCAAAGGGGAGGTTTAGGGAGGGTTAAAATCACACGTCTTATGTGGGCCAAACAATTCCGTAATGAATACGGATCTGCTTCTACTACCCAAGCGTAACAGCTGCTGTTTTAACAAACATCAATGAAAAAACCAACCGAACCGCATAAGTAGAATACGCCATTCGAAAACCGCCAAGCCTTCTTGAGACGTCCATTGCAATTTGCCTTGATAAACGCCCTCTTCTGTTTTGTCTGTTTGCTCATACCAAAGTGTGTACGTTTAAACGCCAAAGACCCTTTAAAAACCCGTTTACATGGCTTTTAAGGAATGCTTGACCTTGGTTTTGCACAAGCGTGCAAATAATGGACTTGGCTGGGCGTAGCTTTTGTTTGCGAATGTGTTCAGCTGGCTTGCATTGGTGTTAAGCCAACACCACCAGAAATGAGTACGACAGGTGTTTTTGCCTTGTCTTCAAAAGAAGAAGTCACCTGCTGGTGGCATGGCTTCGAATTTCGTCTCTACGTTTAGGGTGATCGTGTAGATAAATTGGACATACACCGGCCATGTCGCACTGCCTTCGCGTTTTACACTGATGCGATATGTCTGGTTATTTGGTGCGGTTGATAGCGAGTATTGACGTATCTCATCGTAATTCATTGCCTTTTGATGTAATTTAATGCCCAAGTATTGGCCTGGAAGGTAGTCAATGACTGGACCAACGTGATTGGTTCAATAACAAAGCTGGTAAACCAGATCAGACTCAGGTGTTTTTGATGCGACACGAAAGCCGGCGGAAATCAAGTCCAAACCTCCCGCTTGTGCCGCGCGTTCTTTTGATTAAAAGGTCGCTTTCTTATTTTGATAAAAGATGCCTGCCAATGACCGTAGCTTGCAAACCACGCTTGTTTCCAAAGTCCTTTGGTGAAAGCATCTGGTGGCGATTTCGCGCAATGTTCGGATCAAATGATGGCCGACAATATCCGTATTGATCTGGTTGATGTTAAAGCTGGTGTGCTTTATGAGCGATACGCAGACGGCAAGCTGGTGAGCATTCTAGATTTGGTCATGTGCGTCGCGTAAGCGGCAATGGCGTTTGAATTAAGGCTGCAGGTTGACCGCCAGTCTTTTGGTGTGTCAATGTTTAATACATGTTTTAGCTCAGGGGTTGTTGCAAAAACATACCGTTTTGTAAAAAGTGCTCAGTAATCGCCTGGTCCTGCGGAAGCAAGGCAGTTGGGATGTATCTTTTAAACTGTGTCCTATATGTTGTTGAAATAACATTTTTGTTTCTTTTAAACGATGAATAACAATTTCTTATCTACAGTAATTGCTAAAGAACGTGCCACTATCAAAATACTTATAAATCATGTGGTTACGTTTTACAATGTTTGATAAAGAGTCCATAAGACTCACAAAATAATAAGTCCGATATGATATGTTAGAGTCAAATGACACGGTTAGTCCTTTCTTCTAATAAGTTGATGATCATGAATCAAGGTTTCAATAACGCCCTACTTAGCTTTGCTTTTAGATCTTGCCAGTGCGGTGACGCAACCCAATCGTTTTGAAAAACAAATTAGTCCTACGCCGTACGTGCCACGATCAATTGCGATGCGGTTTATTGTTGATCCATAATAATGCCGGTTGTGACGCCGGATTGCTCAGCGAGGCTTGTCAGAAGACGCTAATGGGTCGACGCTTTTACAATTGCGGGAAGCACCCGAGGTTAAAACGAATTTGTGGCGGCATTTATCTGTTCGCTTTGCGGCCGAATTCCCCTCTCCAGAATCCATAACGAATGGGCCATGGTGCTGGGCCATGTGAGGCAGTTTGCGAGTGCATTCCTTGTTATGGGTGTGCCCTTATAATTGGAAAGGAAAACTGATTGGTGCTGTGACGTTAGACAGTACCTGCCGGTGTTTTTGATGACCATATATCTCGCGCTTCAGAAATCATTGGCCCCATGGCCGGCGATGACTTTAACACCGCCATCTTAATGGAGAGCAATTAGAGAATAAGTTCGCAACATGCCCGCATGTTTTAAAAGTGATGAGCCGAACTAAACTCTCGAGGATGATGGGACAAGTAAGCGCCATACAGAACTTAAACAGTCTATCGATTTGTTGCAACCGTCCAGAATTTTTGGCATCCTGATCGAAAGGGGAACCGGTGTTGGTAAAGAGGCTGGTGGCGCCGTGCCACTGCACGAACATTCTCTCGTTTGATGCCGCCTATGTGTAATGTCAACTGCGCGGCGATTCCTCAATCATCCTCATCGAAAGTGAGCTTGTTTTGGTCATGTAAAAGGCGCTTTTACGGCGGCCGATCGCGATCGCCAAGGCAAATTTTTTATTGGCCGATGGTGGCAAGTTATTTTTGATGAAATCGGTGAAAGCTGCCACTAAGAAAGTACAAGGGTCATTACTCAGAGCGATTCAAAATCAGAAATCCAGCGTGGGGGTGGGTAAAGACCAAATTCGCAAAGTGGAATGGCGATCATTGCGGCCACTTAACCCGACATCTGAAACCGGAAGTTGCGGAGCATCGTTTCGTTGCCGACTTATTTCATTCCGACTTAGCGTGTTTCCCTATAAAAGTGCCAGCCGTTGCGAGATCGCCAAGGTGATGTTCCTCTACCGCGGGTTTTTTTTGCTGAGCGCTTTTCGTCGTAAATTTTAGGCCTTTGCAGCAACTGACGTTATCGCCATCAGCAATCAATCTGCTAGAGAACCTACCAATTTTTTGGCCTGGTAAACGTCGAGAGCTAGAAGCATGTTGGATTTCGCCGCGCGGCCTTATTTGCAAAGGCAGAAAAGCGCCCAAAGACGAAAGACCAACGAGTATTACTTATCGTCACCTGCGTCATTTAAACAGGGTTTACAAATTGAAAAAAGTGGATAAAGAAAAAGAATACAGGCGGCATAGAACATACGCCAAAGACGCTATAATATCTAACGATCCTATCGATTTAACGAGAAAAAACAGAGACTTACCAAGCGGTGACATGATTCGACAAGCATTAGAAGTAACAGAGGGAAAACTGGACAAAGCCGCCCAGCATTTATCCATGGAATCGAGCGGAACCTCGCAAGATTAGCGAAACGCTTGGGGGATTCGTGTCCACCAAAGAAGTGCGAAGCTTTAGAGGTTTTATATCCCCATCAATTAATTATTCCGGTACTGGAAATGCTCTTACTTTTAATGCATTTTACCCCTCCCAACCTCCCCCTTGACAGGGGGAGGAGCCTTCATGGAAGGTAGCTTAGGCTTTTGTTTCCCTCCCCTTATCTCAAGGGGAGGGTTAGGGAGGGGTTTTAAAAGAATGTTAAGCATTATGGCCGAAGCAGCAACTGACTGTCAATGCGTTCAGCAGGAACTCAAGCTTCGGAAGTAAGGTACGCTTTTAACCGTCTTCTGGTAAACCAGTTCCGCGTCCAGGCGCGGGCGCCATAACAATTTTTAGCCACAACTGGCTTTCTTTTTCAGTGATGATTAGTATGTGCATGGGCTTGAGGCAAGCTAATAGGCCCATATTTTTCTTGGTAAATAAATTTTTCGCCGCCCACCAGCCTGATAAAAAAGACACCAGTTTTGTCGATGTCGTTTCAAGGTTTTGGATGGGCGCGAAAAAAATTATTTACCAAGAAAATATGGGCCTATTAGCTTGGCCTCCAAGCCCATGCACATCTAATCATCACTGAAAAAGAAAAAAGCCATGTGGCTAAATTGTATGGCCGCCCGCGCTGAACGAACTGGTTACCCAGAAGAACGTAACAAGCTACCCTACTTCCCGAAGCCTTGAAGTTTCCTGCTGAACGCATCGACAAGTCAGTGCCTGCGCGCATAATGCCTTAAATCTTTTTAAAACCCCTCCCTAACCCTCCCCTTGAAGATAAGGGGAGGGAACAAAAGCCTAAGCTACTCTCTTGTAAGCTCCTTCCCCCTGTCAAGGGGAGGTTGGGAGGGGGTTAATGCACTTAAGTAAGAGCATTCCAGTAACCGAATATTAATAGAGAGGGGATAAAAACCTCTAGCTTCGCAACTTTCTTTTGGTGACACGAATCCCAAAGCGTTCGCTAATCTTGCGAGTTCGCCCCCCCCCCCCGATTCCATGGATAAATGCTGGCCGGCTTTAGTCCAGTTTTCCCCCCATCTGTTACTTCTAATGCTTGTCCGAATCATGTCACGCTGGTAAGTCCTCTGTTTTTTCTCGAAATCGATAGGAATCGTTAGATTTATAGCGTCTTCCGGCGTATGTTCATCGCACGCTGTATCTTTTCCTTATCACTTTTTTCAATTGTAACCTGTTAAATGCGCGGTGAGATAAACGGTAAATACTCGTTGGTCTTTCGTCTTTGGCGCTTTCTGCTTTGCAAATAAGGCCGCGCGCGGAAATCACATGCTCTAGCTCTCGACGTTAACCAGGCCAATGTAAGGTTTCTAGCAGATTGATTGCTGATGCGATAACGTCAGTTTGCTGCAAGCCTAATTTACGACGAAAAGCGCTCAGCAAAAAAACCCCCCGCGATAGAGAACATCCACCTTGGCGATCTCGCAAACGCTGGCAACTTTATAAGGAAACACGCTAAGTCGATGAAAATAAGTCGGCACGAAAACGATGCTCCGCAACTTCCGTTTCAAGATGTCGGTTAGTGGCCGCAATGAATCGCACATCACCTTTGAGCGAATTTGGTCTTTACCCACCGCTTTGGATTCTTGTTTTGAATGGCTCTGAGTAATACCCTTGTACTTCTAAGTGGCAGCTCACCGATTTCATCCAAAAATAACGTGCCACCATCGGCCAAAAAAATTTGCCTTGGCGATCGCGATCGGCGCCCCGTAAAAGCGCCTTTACATGACCAAACAGCTCACTTTCGATGAGATGATGAGGAATCGCCGCGCAAGTTTGACATACACCTAGGCGCATCAAAAACGAGAAGGAATGTTTTCGTGCAGTGCACGCGCCACCAGCTCTTTACACACCGGTTTCCCCTTCGATCAAGGATGGCAAAATACTGACGGTGCAAAACCAAATCGATAGACTGTTTAAGTTTCTGTATGGCCTTACTTGTCCAATCAATCTCGAGAGTTTGTTCGCTCATCACTTTTAAAACATGCTGGGGATGTTGCGACTTATTCTCTAATTTGCTCCATTAAGATGGCGGTGTTTAAAGTCATCGCGGCCATGGTGCCAATGATTTCTAAAGCGCGAGCATCTATGTTCATCAAAAACACCCGGCAAGGATACTGTTTAACGTCCACAGCACCAATCAGTTTTCCCTTTCCAAAATAATAAGGGCACACCCTAAGCAAGAATGCACTCGCAAACTGCTCATCATGGCCCAGCACCAATGCATCGTATGGATCTGGAAAGAGGGAATCGGCCCGCAAAAGCGAACAAGGATAATGCCCGCCACAAATCGCCTTTTAACCTCGGTGCTTCCGCAATTGTAAAGCGTCGACCCATTAGTCTTCTGACAAGCCCTCGCTGAGCAATCGGCGTCAAACAGCCGCATTATTTGGATCAACAATACACCGCATCGCAATTGATCGTGGCACGTAACGGCGTAGAACCTAATTGTTCAAAACGATTTGGGTTGCGTCACCGCACTGGCAGAATCTAAAGCAAAGCTAAGGTGGGCGTTTATTGGAAACCTGATTCATGATCATCAACTTATAAGAAGAAAGACTAACCCGTGGTCAAATTTAAGACTGCTAACATAATCATATCGACTTTATTATTTTTGTGGAGTCTTATTGACTCTTTTATCCAACATGTTAAACGTAACCACATGAATTTATAATATTTTATTAGTTGGCACGTTCTTAGCAATACTGTAGAATAAGAAAGTTGTTTATTCATCGTTTAAAAAGGAAACAAAAATGTTATCATCAACACATATAGACACAGTTAAAAGTACTATCCCACTGCTTGCTTCCGCAGACCAGCGATTACTGACAGCTTTTTAACAAACGTATGTTTTTGCAAACAACCCTGAGCTAAAACATTTGTTTAAAATTTACAATGACACACCAAAAAGACTGGCGGTAACCTCAGCCTTATTCCAACGCCATTGCCGTTACCGCGACGCACATCGACAATCTAGAAGTGCTCACCAGCGCCGTCCAATGCGTAAATCGCTCATAAGCACACCAGCTTTAACATTCAAACCAGATCAATACGATATTGTCGGCCATCATTGTCGAAACATTGCGCGAACTCGCACCAGAATCTTTCACCAAGACGTTTGAAAAAGCGGGGGTTGCAAGCTTACGGTCAATTGCAAGGCACATCTTATCAAATAGAAAGGCGACCCTTTACAAAGAACGCGCGCAACAAGCCGGAGGTTGGACTGATTTCCGCCGCCTTCGTGTCGCATCAAAAACACCTGATCTGATCTGGTTACCAGTTGGTATTGAACGCAATCGACGTGGTCCGTCATTGACTACCTTCCAGGCCAATACTTGGGCATTAATTACATCCAAAAAGGCAATGAATACGATGAATACGTCATACTCGCTATCAACCGCACCAAATAACCAGAACATATCGCATCAGTGTAAAACGCGAAGGCAAGTGACGGAACATGGCCGGTGTTTATGTTCCATTATCTACAACATCAACCTAAACGTAGGAGACGAATCGAAGCCATGCCCACCACAAGGTACTTCTTTCTTTGAAAAGACAAGCAAACACCTGTCGTACTCATTTCTGGTGTGTTGGCTTTTAACACCAATGCCAAGCCATGCTGAACAACATTCGCAAAATCAAAGCTACGCCCAGCCAGTCCATGTATTTGCACGCTTGTGCAAACCAGGTCAGCATTCCTTAAAAAGCCATGTAAACGGTTAAAACGGGTCCTTTGGCGTAACGGTACACACTTGGTATGAAGCAAACAGACAAAACAGAAGAGGGCGTTAATCAAGCAAACATGCAACTGAGAACGTTCCATCAAAGAAGGCTTGCCGTTTCCGAATGGCGAATTCTACTTTATGCGGTCCGGTTGGTTTCATGATGTTTGTTAAACAGCAGCTGTTAACGCTTGGGGTAGAGCAGATGTATTCATTACGAATTGTTGGCCCACAAATAAAGACGTGTGATTTAACCCTCCTAACCCTCCCTGAAGATAAGGGGAGGGGATGAGATTACGCGCTATAAATCACTGACTCCCCTCTCTGCTAAGGGGATGAAGATACCGCGCTAAATCACTGACTCCTCCACCTGCTAAGGGGGGATGAGATTACGCGCTAAATCATTGGCTCCCTCCCTCTGCTAAAGGGGGATGAGATACCGCTTAAATCAATTCTGGCTCCTCCCCCTGCTAGGGGGGATGAGATACCCGCTAAATCACTGGCTTCCTCCCCCTGCTAAGGGGGATGAGATACCCGCTAAAATCACTGGCTCCTTCCCCCTGTTAAGGGGAGGCTGGGAAGGGGTTTAACTCTCTTTAAAGGCAAAGAGCGTGGAGTATCTTGATGATAACCCACGTCACGATTCCGTTTCTTCTTCACAGAAATTACCAATCGCAATCACGAAAACCTTCATGGGCAATGTAATGAATGCTATGACTAAAGACGGGCTCAAAGCCGCGGGCTGAATTTTGTGTTCCCCTTGCGTGCCCCGGATCGGAAGTGCTGTAAGCCTTTTTCACAGGCAAAATTCAATACCTTGGTAAAAGCACGCTCAAAGTGCAAAACAATCAACTTCTTCCAAACAACCCCAAAACGGCCCGTATAATGAGTGATCGTCGAAGAAACCACCATGAAGCCGCGAATCCGTTTTCCTCCACCCTCGTAGCTGTACCAAAAACATTTTCTCGCCCATGTGTTCGGCTTAATTGGCCGAAAAACTCACGCGTTACATAACCTGCTGGCCGCGTTTTGGCGTACGTCGATTGATAGCACAAGTAAAGAAAATCGATCTCGCCGCGTCAGTTAATTGGCCTAGCGTTCGAGTAAAGATGAAGCCTGCTGGTAACCTTGGTCTCGCTCTTTACGCGCGGCTTGCGTTTGCGGCTGGAGAAGTGAGAAAAAGTAATGTTCCATTACTGATAGTCACGATTGAAACCAATGAAACTGACAGGAAATACGAATGCAGAAGGTCCTTTTGATTGCGCGAATAAGGCGGCGTGTTCTGGCTTTGGTAATAACAGATGCAGCTTGAGAACCTCGATCTTGGTTTGCTTGTGTCTTAACTCCGCAAAGCGCAGGTAACAATGAGAAAACTGAACATCATCGCCTTTTGATCGAGGCGAAGAAAAATTCTGAACTGTTACCGGGGAGAAGGGAATCGCCCAAAAATACGTTTAGGAAATAATCCATGCCGTACGCTGGTAGGCGTCCGCCCATGACCAATAAAGACAAACCTCGCCATTTTTTTTTTTTGGGGGGGGGGGGGGGGGGAAGGAAGGGATTTTTTTTGAGGGGAGGCGGGGGAAGGGGGGGGGGTTTTTGTTTTTTTTTTTTTTTGGGGAGAGTGGTTTTCAAATAAGTTGGGGCAATAGCAAGTGAACGTCA
>Ga0163217_1001730_pt1 | contig 10006 bp, 8 predicted proteins | sample SynspAceP_FD_185933 | JGI IMG/M metagenome (GOLD analysis project Ga0163217, IMG submission 185933) | Saline lake microbial communities from Ace Lake in Antarctica - Synechococcus sp. Ace-P (PacBio error correction) | ecosystem: Environmental > Aquatic > Non-marine Saline and Alkaline > Saline ...
CAAAAAAAGGAAAAAAAAAGGGACCGGAAAGGAATTTCCGGATTATCCACCAAAATCAACAAGTTGTTTTCCCCGCAACCTCATTAAATAAAAAAAAATTGGTCCGTTCGGCAAAAAATTGACTGTGGTAGATCGTATACGAGCTATCATTTCGTGGTTCTAGAAGAACCACATCTGATTCCGTGGTAGCGTGTTATCGGATAGCTGGTTTGAAGATCTCCACTTTTTTTTGCTTAGTCCAATCAGCGCTCCTGTTTGGAGCCCCCCTGGAAAAAATTCAATTCTTCTCCCTTTCCGTTTTTTGCCGGAAAACAAAAATAGAAGTCCGCAAATCACTTCTATTCTGCCCTTTTTTTGTCAGGGTTTCCCTATTTCTTCCTGGGGGGTATTTGTTCTATAACATGGAATATGGCCCCTAATTCGCTTGGTAAACCTAAATATGTGGAAAATTATTTGCTTCGGCCACATCGCAACTTTGAATAATCTCCTTTTTTGCAGCGACGACCTTGACAAGGCCAAACTTCTGTTTGATCTTTAAACGACCTTTTGGTTCACGAAAATACTTTTTCCCGATCCCGGTCAATTCAGAAGATCTTTGATCCTTCCAAGAACGATTCAGAGTTTTAAGTAGTACATCGCCTTTTTTGCCACAGCCATGCATCACATCGATACCAAATTTCATGATAATTCAATAACATTAACTCGTTAGAAGGACCAAATCAAAATCGTAAGAATTTAAATAGATTTTCTATGACGATTTGAGGCATTGTGTTCGTTCGAAATTTGTAACACTATATTAATGCACCAATTCCAAATTACCAGCAATTATTTAGAAAAGTAAACGCGCAATGATTATGCTGCGGGTCGTATGCGAAAACAGGTTTTTTTCGGTCAAGACAATTTATCAACTGGTCAGGATCATTATCCAATTAAGCGGACAGTATTCAAGTCAAACTTTTGTCATAAACGAAATTCGGAATTTCTGGCAAGGGTGAGCTGGAAAAATTGAAGAGTAGCCCCCTACTTTGGCTACAGAGATGTGGCTGTACATGAGTCTCTGATCAGTTTAGTGAATGTTGCTCTCCAGACGGATAAAAGTCGAAAATCATCTGGAACCTTTTGTTAGCCCAAGCGTATCTGGAGGGATCCAATTAGCTTGTTTGACCCAGTTAGCTTTCTACAAAATGAAAATTTCAAAAAAGCTCCTCAGGGAAAGATCAATGAATTACTCAGTGAACATAAAAGTATTTCAATGGCTCTGCCTGTGGATCTCATTTCTGATAGATAAACAGGCTTTTTTTTTTTGGGGGTTGGGGGGGGGGGGGGTTCTGGGGGGGATTCCCAAAACTGCATATTTGAAAGCCGTAAGCGACAAACTACCATGTTATCAAAGATTCATTAGTGTCCTAAGAATCTCCTTTGGCTACTCTTGGTGAGATCAATGCTTTTTGATGCTTGATAGTTATTTGAATGGAGGAGGAGGTGGCGAGCCTAAACTGAAATTTCAGAATTCTCTGAACCAGAGACTGTTGAAAGAGAAGGCTTATTCTTTTTCTCGACCAAATAGAGGAAAGCTGATAGAATAGAAGAACCTATTTTCGAGATTATTAGTGAACCAATTGTAAAGGAGGAGCCCAAAAGTACCGTCAGGATGTTCGGATGTCATCAGTCTTCAAATCAGATTCGAAAAAGAATCGTACAAGGGATGAAAGTGAGTTATCGGCGAGCTTCCGAAAGTTTGCATCAACCAGCGACTCATGTTTTCCAAAGCTCTTTTGAGGGGAATTCTGATCTGTTAAAGCATTGTCCTGAAATTGATAGATGAAGTGTCTTCGCTAAGGCGGTTGACCTGAATTAATAAAGGCTAACGTGGATGAGCTGTCCCTTTGGAATGATAACCCGATGTAAGGGATGAGTTCGTGTTGTTGGGTGTTCAGAAATTTTTCCCAGTTAGCAAAAAAAGGAGGAGAGATTTTCCTGGAAATTTCGCTCTCATAAATAGTCTGAACTATTCAAAAATCTACATTTAATAGAAATTCTTTTCCCAAAGTTTATCTTCAATAAGTTTGAATGAAATCTTAAGAAGTACTTTACACACCACCTAGCGCTCACATTAATCCCGTTTTTTCATTTATATAATTTGATTCGTCATTTTGTTATTAATAGCTTTAGTCCTTTCAGAGGTTTAAAAATCAAATACACCTAATTTTAGACCGTAATAGGGGGATAGGGAAGTTATTAGAATAAGGAAAGTTGGCGTATTGTTGGTTATAATTTTGTAATCTTAAATTAGAACCTCCATATTTAGGTTTAAAGCACTGTGTATACATGCAAGGAATTTAATGCTCAGAAAAACAAAGGTGGTTGGACAAATTGAGAGGTTGAATTACCTTCAATATCTTGCTACCACGGAATGAATCACACCCTGCCGTATGAATAGTTTTGCGAGCAATATTAGTTCGTCGCGAGAAGTGGGAGAGCAAGATCGGTAACATGCTCCGAATGGAGGATCGGTACATATATGGGCTTTTTTGATCGGACCAGTCAACCACGAAGCGGTAGGTGCTGAAATGGCGAGTGTCTGATGAAAGACTTGGACATTGAGCAAGACTGATCGATGAAGTCCAAAGGACCTGGTCATGGAACAAAAATTCTCAAACTCTTTGAATGATCTCAGAAAATCATCTGCGATGGCAGATCTGGGATATCTAGGAAGAGATGATTACCAACAATTTAGCTAAAATTATTTGCGGAGCTGAAAGCATATGAATATTGATCACACTGATGAGCTGGAAAAATCTTCAGCTTAACTTTTAAAAGCGCACCAATTCCAAACTCATTTGGCAAAAAAGGAACCGGAGAACCTAAGAAGCAATATTGGCTGAAAAAGCTTTTGACTCTTAACCTAGTCTTCTCCCAATTGGCAATGCTCTGGAACTGTCCATCTGAAACAAAGACGAAAAGCAAGATGGTAAATGACCAAAGTGAAAGATCCTCCATAACTAAAAATGGTAGCGGAATACCCACCCACAGGAAATAATCCTATTGTCATGGCAATATTTATCATGCAGTGGAAAGAGCAATATCGAAACTACACAGTACCCATAAATCTTGCAAACTCTATTTTTTTTGACGCTCCGACATGATCACAAGTCCTGTAAAGCAGACCCACAAAAAGCGAAATCAGACTAAGCTTCCAGCCCATCAAATTCCTCCCCAGTGTGCAGAAAAATAAAATCGGTATGCTGCTCTGGTCAAAGTAACAATTGGTCTGAGTGCCTTCCAGGTACCCTTTTCCCAATACCCAACCTGACCCAATTGCAATCTTGGATTGAGTGACCTTCCATCCCACACCCAGAGGATCAATGTCTGGATCAAACAGCCCATGAATTCCTATTTCTTTGCTGATGCTCGGAAGCTTGGATGAGACAAAGTCAAGACTGTAGGTATAGGCCGATAAAGGCTACCCCGTGAGTGAAAAAGCTATGATCGTGGGGAGTTTTTTTACCTCATCATGATCAAGCTGTGATGATGACTGCGATGCCACTGCTAATAAATATTTTGAAATACCTAGTGTAAGTGGGTTAGCGTAATAACCCAAAGCCTAGATAAAATAATATTGCGGGAGACTTCCCGATAAAAACATTAGGGCATGCAAAATAGAACCATATGCAGTACAGTATCTGCTTGACGAATGATCAATGCACGGAATCAAAACGAACCAAAATGCTTGAAGCTGATAAATTTCGTTTAGAAAGGTCAAAAGTAGGCCGCTTCCATGATTTAGCAAGGTGCAGCCCGTGGCAAATTGGAAAATTCACCTGGCTTGGATTCGAAACAGGCCAAATCCTATGGACAGTACTTGCCATTTACTTCTTTCCCCCACAAATGGAGTTAAGAATAGCACACGCATGAATACTAAAAAACAGGAATAGCTAGATTTTCAACAAAGGCGGTGTCTGCCATGCATGATCACTATAATAATACCGATAGCTTGTACTATCAAAAAGCTGGAATCCCGGAATTAATGGAAACATCAAAAATGCTTTTTGGATTCTGTCCATACGAAACTGCAGCATATAAATATAATCCAGCCTAGTAAGGACTAGGAGATAGTAATAATACAGTAAAGGAAATCTAACTACCCGGTTTTTATTAATATCCGCTTTCTCCTCTCATCCAGTAAAATGGAAGTTTCCAGCTAACCACATAATTTTCTAGATCAAGTCGCTTTACTTCTCCCTTGAAGTATATTTCTATCATCCGTGATGCGGCTTGCGCAGCTCTGCTCCCAGCTGCAATTTTCGATGTAAACCGCTATAAGCTATCTTGTGGATCTTCTAGCGGGGAAATCGATAAATACGGAGTGATCTTCACCATGCGGATTTTGTGCAGTTCCTGTTTTTTCCAGCAATGACCAAGTCTTCATTATCGCTCGGTGGCAAGTACCATAAAGTGCTGCCTGCCATAGCTTCTTGAATCAATTCAAAATGCTTTGCCATCGATTCCACCTCAATTCGTTTTTTAAAATATTCCTCAAGGAATATATTTTTATCCCATTGATGTTTTTGACAAAATGAGGGCTTATAATAAATCTTTGTTTGCGAAAATTGCGCCAAGTTTGCCATTTGAAGAGGCGTGACTTGCATTTCCCTTGACCTATGGAAAGCCGATAAATAGTAAGAAATACTTCACTTCCCTTCGCATAACTTTATCATCAGTAAGCACAATGCCGAAGGTATTGAACGCCACGTTTCCCCATAACATATCGATGCCGAGCGCAGATCCAAAGACAAATTTTGTACTCTTTCTCGCCATGCATATCAGTCCAATTTTGGTAATCTAAAAAAGTGTTGGAAGGACCTTTTCCTTGAATTAATAATCTTGTCGAAAAGCTTGATGATAATAGGGATTAACATGAATTAAACGAGGCTCCACAATAGATCTACTGGAGATGGGTGATTTGACAAGCGACTAGGTTTTGTATGCAGGAAAAAGTCGTAGAGGGAACCAAATCCCTCTTGAAGTCCCGATTAGGGCTTTTGCACTATTTTGAATAATCGAGCAGGAGGATATAAGCCATAATAGGCCGTTGGAAAGCGGCTTACTATAGTTCTGAATTTAATACTTGATAGTTTTACTGGAAATCAGCACCATGTCCAGGCTATTTGGATATAGAAAGGTGCCGAGATCATAGCCCAAAAATCTCTCCCTGTTTTAGGTTCAATCGCTACCACAGATCCAGTTTTTCCCTTGCAATAGTTGCTCTCCATATCCGTTGTAGTTCCATTCAAATGTAGAGGTGATATTATTCCCAGCTACTGACGCAGTGTCGTATCCCATTTTTTGAAAGGTCTTTAAATCATAAGCCCCTCACATTTTACCATTTATATTTTACACGTTTCTTACCACGCAGTTTCCTTTTTCGTAAGTAGCTCTCCATCTCCGCTAAAGGCCTACATAGTCTCCTGAGTATACGTTTTTGAACTGTCCTCTTTCGAGTTGTCGAACCACTGATCTTCCCCCAGATATAGCCGCCAAGCGTGAGATGCTTTAAGGGGGAAGGGTAAGATCTCACTGGGGGTCAATAATAAATAGCCTGATAATCAACTCAGAAATCCTGGATTCGAGCAAAATCTTTGAGTAGAAATCTGTTTGATAAATGCTGAAGGCTTATCCATGAATATTTCCGTGCCGCAGTGTAGGATTCAATTAGCTTTTTTCTTTCGCAATCTGAAAACTCCCAGAATCTTGTCGTTGCCCAACTGGAATTCCTTTTGGGACAATCATCAGATCAAAAAATCGGATTGTTATACACCATGAGTTTTCCCACAGCCGGTCATAGATTCAATCCTGATAAGGGTGGTCTACAATTCGTTGTATGGCATTAGCGCTCCAGCCTTTTTTCATAAAGCTTGTCGCCATGACTTGAATGGTAAATAGCTTATCAATAAGGCACCGGCCCCCACCAAGAAAATAAAAATGATAATGACTCATTGGTCTTGTCGTTCATTAGATTCCTCTTCTTCGTTTGAAGCATAGTAGTTGTTACAATAATAGCCAAAAGACCAGTAAAAAGTCGAGGAGAAGAAGCTTTTGTTTTAAGGCATTTAGAAATCTATCCAGTAACCCCATTGATGGTCGAAGAAAGAAAAGTAAACAGAAGGCGAAAATAGTGGGCCAAGCATAAGAAATGGTACCAGCCCAATACCCATTTCTGAGATGGTTTGGAATTTGTAGTAACAACCAAATCCGAACCTCCACTTTGGGCTGATTGACTTTTCAACCAATGTGGCTCAGAAATGCTAAAAGTTAGCTCGCTAAGGCAGATTTCCAAGGGGTAATCTGTAATAAAACAATCAATGAAGAGTCCCAAGAGGAAGCTTGAATTAATAATAGAGGAATAGCAGGGATGGAAGTTGGGAAACTCAAAATACTGACTAAATGATAAAGCAGAAAGCTACCCAAAAGGGCGAGATTTTTTTTCATAGGAGGATTTGAACAGCCCAAGGACAATCACAAGAAGATAAAGGTGATAAGACTCTTAAAGTTCATTAAGTCCACTTCAGATTTGATATTCAAGAATCCAGTTTCGTCAAATTTTTGGGTAATTTTTCTAACCCAAATAGACATATCCGACTTTTACTAAAATCTACTCAGGGTTATCAAATATCCAAGTAATTTGGATTACTGTGTTAGAGGTTGATTTCAGAAATGATCCCCAATACTTATCTCCTCAGGAAATACAAGCATTTAAATCCTGATGTGATCACAAGTGTCACCAACTTTGACATTAACGTGTCTACGATATAAAAGCATCTTAAGCATAGTCTTGAATCGTTACCATCCAATTGACTGATCGAAAACACATTTGATTTTATCTTTGAAAGAAAATCAACATTCCCGTATTGGCAATGAAATGGCAACTGAATAGTTAACGGAAAACTGTTTTTACTCTGCAACTCTCCTCATGGTTGAATACTCTCCTTCCGGTTTAATTCATCTTTTGGATCCCTTATTGACGGTAAAGGTGAACTTTCTGGAAGAAAACCGAGTGAATTGCTGAACTAACCGCGCAACCCCTAAATTCATAAGTAGCAGTGAGAACCGGATCAACTCAATCGCCATGCTATCAGGGATTGGTCTGTACCCCTTTAAGTGCAGCAAGCAAGGAAGCGTTTTCAGTAATTGAGCTTCATTTGACTTCAGCCAAAGAAAAGAAATCAGCGAAATCTGATTGCTTCTTTAATGCAAACCGATAATTGCACTTTGTAGCTATTGAGAAAGCTGCCCCTTGAGGCGAGTGTTTTTTACATCAACAGATGCTGTCACTTCTAGTATACAAATAATATAAAAGCTCTTAAACTATAGGAGAATTGGAGGATGCGTCGCATTCAGGATTTATGTCATCTAATCGGTTCTGAAATTCTGTTTTTAACATTTTTCAATGCTGTACCTGTAACCCCCGAACTATCTGCTCGAAGTGCGATCTTCAGCAATGTGATGGAAGCTTGTTTCTGTGAAGACGTTTTGTCTAGTCCTTTCAAAAAGCGCTCCCCACCGGTAAGATGAATGCCATGTGTCATAAATATCAGCAGAAGTTCAGGAGGAGCGATCTCCAACGCCTTCAGAACAGCCTCTTCAATTTTAGATACTGATTTTTTATCCAATGCAAAAGCCAATTTCAGAATAGGAATACTCTGATTACTTTCCGGAATTCCAGTCATCAAGTCAACGTTCCTCTGATTTCATAATCTTCCGGAGGAATCAATCAAGTTCTGTAGAGTGCGAACAATCGGCAATCTTTACCTTCTCAGCTGATCTCTTCGCCAATAAGCAAATTATGCGTCCTTCGGCATGTAATCTAAAAATTATCTTTCGTGAAAGGTGGTCTCTGCCACTCGGATAGAACTGGTAGCAACTATTCGCCGATAGTGCTTATCAGGCAATTTCTGTCGTCACCCCCTCCGATATCTACAATCATGGATCCCATTGGCTTTCGTATCAATACGATACCGTATTGATAGCGGCGATCGGTTGTAAATATCATATAAACCTCTTAGCTCCTGCGGTGCTCAGGCGAGTCACGAAAAGCTTCTTTTTTCCTACTTTCTGAGATCCCTGAAGGAATCAGATCACATTACGGTGAGCACTGTGGGAATATAGCCTTTTTTTGACCTGGGATCAATCTTTAATAAGCCCACGAATCATCTGCTCTGCAGCATTAGAAATCCGCCAATGACTCCATCCCTTGAGCGGACGAATTGTTTTTAATTTTTTCGGTGTGTTTTCTCATGCATTTCATTGCTTCACGACCAACGGCGAGTACGCGGTTTGGTTTTCTTGTCAATGAGGCTAAATGATAGAAGGCTCATCTAACGACAATTTTAACTTTATGAATAATCAAGGTATTCGAGCAGTAGACCCAATGATTGCTATATCACTAGAGAAAAAATCAAATAATGCCCATTTTGGCGTTTTGTTTTGACTGGTTTTTGGAGAAGTTCAGGGGTTTTACCCTATAGTCTGCTTGACCTCTTATTAATTAAACGGAGGTCGGCAAAATTATTATCTTAAGCTGACATATCTGAAGGAAATCCCAATTTTTTTTTCGAAGGGCAATTTTATAGCCATGTTCTTTCGAAAAGAGACCGCACTCCATTCCCCAATTCACATTTAATTGTGGCGAAAACTTGATTTTTAGCCTCTCATTTGTTTTTACATTAAAATCTTTTTAACCTTTGTGTCCGTTATTCGAAAGGTTTCTGGAGGGGGACCACATGTCCCTCTTTCATTATACCTACTATGGACCGAGCTAAAAAGATCGATTGAAGAACTCAGTGAGAAACACCTTCCAGACGAAAATCATTTCGTTGTGGAGGTTGTATTCAAGACAAAGGGGGTAAAAAACGTTGTTAGCATTCATAGTGGATGGCAGACGCTGGAGTTACGATTCGAGCATGCTCAAAAATAAGTAAGAGCAGTAAATCGGGAAGAGATTGATAGGCCAAAGGTGATGCAGATGGCATACATTGCTTGAAGTCCTTCTCCCCGGAGTAGATTATCCTTTTGAATCGCAAACGGCAGATTTCAAAAGAATGTCGGCGATCATTGAAAATTCACTTTGATATGAAGGCACACCGAACTCTTGGGAATTATCTTGAAAGGTTAGTGACTCTGGTATAAGCTTGAAGTGATTAAGAAAGACATAAGGCCAAAAAAGCTGTGGAGAGGAAATCCAGGTCTTTTCGAGAACATTGAAAAATCAAATTGTACAAGTATCTTTTAAATAATTCAAATGGATGCCAAAGTCTTGAATCGAGTCTCGCAGAATTTGCGAGATCTAAAAATGTGGATCGACGCTACAATGATCCCGTTTTGGAAGATGTGGTTCATGAGCGAATGATCGAAGAGTTTTGAGACAGACGAAAGATTTGATGTGACCATTAATGCTGACGCAGGTGACTTAGAGATTTTCCGTATTAGGAAAATTGTCGACGACAATTCTAAGATATTTTGGGATTTTGATTAAATCAGTTTCTTACGGAAAGGCAAGAAAATTGAGCTGCATTTTGAAAATAGGAGAAAGGTTTTGAAAATAAATTCTGTTAGAAGAGTTTGGTAGAAGAGCAGTTCAAATGGCCCGACAGACTGGTTTCAGCGAATTAAAGACTTAGAAAAAACTTTTATATAATAATATGAAGACCTCGTCGGCGAAATATCAGTGCTGAAGTCTACCAAATTTTGGAGAGAGGATTCTATTAATGGATCAAGGAAGGACGAATTGATCCTTCCGAAAGCCGAACAGAATTTCAAAGGATCGTTTAAAAAGGTATACAGTGAAGCTATTGTTCCACCGGGTGGAATATGAATAATAGTAATCCAAAAATTTATTTATGTTCGTAGAACCTCTCCTGTTTTCTTGGAACGTTTTAATTTGCAAAATGAGGTTCCTGAAGTTATACGATGGACAATTACTATTAAGTAAAAAATCGTTAGAGAGCCA
>Ga0163217_1026384_pt1 | contig 10006 bp, 7 predicted proteins | sample SynspAceP_FD_185933 | JGI IMG/M metagenome (GOLD analysis project Ga0163217, IMG submission 185933) | Saline lake microbial communities from Ace Lake in Antarctica - Synechococcus sp. Ace-P (PacBio error correction) | ecosystem: Environmental > Aquatic > Non-marine Saline and Alkaline > Saline ...
CCAAAAAAAAAAAAAAAAAAAAAAAAAAAAAAAAAAGAAAAAAAAAAAAAAAAAAAAAAAAATGAAGCGTCTTATATTATATGAGGTGTATAGACACGGGAAAAATGGGGAAAAAAGAACCCTACTGCTTTGAAAAGAATTATAAAGACCACTTAAATTGGTTTCGGCCAGGAAGACTACAGAACCCCACCCGGATGAAAATGGTCGGTCGGAAAGAGATCTTTTTAACGGAAACCCCCGAAACAAGTTTTCCATTTTCCTACCGGGAAATAAGCTAAGCCCCTTGGACAAAATTCTATCTACAGGGTAAGAAAGTATGCCGTCATGGAAACCTTTCATCACAAACACCTCCAGAAACTGGCTTGCCTGACATTTAACAATCATGGTATAAGTAATTCTAGCTGGTGGTGGTTCTAATGCTAAGGGGGCCTACGACAGACGTTTGTTCCCCAAAAAAACAGATTTGCGTTATATATTGGCGGAAGATCCATTAAAGGCGCAGTTTGTAAGAGGTACCGGAATTGCTTTTAAAAAACTTAGAGCGATACAAGAAGCCTATTCATTACAGATAATTTTTTTATTTTAATAGGCTCTACTCTCAGAACTAGCCCTACAAAATATGGCAAACAATTAGCAACACAGGCTTTATTCTTAAATTGACTGATAAAGTCAATTTTAAAGGTTTTTTACAAACAATTCATGGTGAAATGCAGCAGAATTATCACTTGATGATTTAAGATATAAAAATTTCTTGCTGCTATTCTTGTTCTTGTTGACAATATCCTTGGCCGCTAAAAGTAGCAGTCTCGTTCCTACACGGTTCAAAGCGAATACTTTAAATTCCCTCCAATTGGATTACCCAGGCGAATATCTATAAAAAACCACAAGCCAACATAAACCAACGATTGCGCATATATCAGTTGTGTGGATGTAGGGAGCGAGGAAATAAAAAAATTGGTAGACGGAAAACAAGCGTTTTAACGCTCCCTTTCTTTTTCAATGAAAAAAGGAAGATTCCGGATGCAACTGGATACTGCTAATATGAGTTTTACAAGGTCATATACTTCCGCAAGTAATAAGACAACTATGGAATTTGCTCGCAATTATATTACTATCACAAGAGAAGTGTAGATGGGATAAAAAACCTGACATGGGGTAATTACGCTGCCGCAATGGTATCTTGAATGTTCGAAAATACATCCAAGTCATTTTTGCAAGGTTCAAAGCATCCTGAATACGAAATCTAGGATGAACGCCAAAATAAAGAACACCAACCATTATGGTTCATTAGTTGTTGGGATACTAAGAATTATACACACTGTACACTGTCGGCACATAGAAAGTTGGTCCTACGGTGACGTAAAAGTTGGGGATACCGATATGTAAACTTGGTGCATAGTATTCAGCATCTTCCCGAAGACTATTCCGATTGGCTTCATCAACGAAATTTTGAATTGAACAACTCACAAAGTTTTCTTACAGTATAGACCATTAAAGCTATTTAACAATATGGCCGCTGTAAAAGAGCATTTATATATTTGGACAATGTGCAACGGGAAGAAATAATTGAATTAGAAGCAAGACCAATCAAATTGGATTCGCCCATAGCTTACTGATCTTAATATATAATTAGATTTGTACTATTACTCTTGGTCATAAGGTACTTGAGTTTTTAATGAACTCAATTTGATTGAGATATATCAACCAATGGGTGGTATTTCTATTCTATACTGGTATCCTAGGGTGGTCTTAAGTCCACAGGGAGTGTGTTTGCCTATTAAGTTTTTTACACTTGGTTTTATAATCGACCTATTTTTCGATACCGTTGGCTAACACGCGCAGCGCAGTAACTATTTGCTTATTTAAGGCCAACATCATCGCGTTTTTGTTTTGGAGTGAATTTGAATTTCAAAATTTTAAACTACCAATACACTTGAGCACAACAAATTACATTTTTATAAACGTTTTAATAGTAATACACATTTGGTTTTCTTCACTCTAGAAATTTCCAAAGCAATAGGAAAATACACTGTTTTTTGAGGTAAAGTTTTAAGCTATCGGGAATTGCAAGCTTAATTTTGTGTTTGCTGCTAAGTTCACTTTTTTAGTGTTAAAAAAGAATGAGAAAAATCTTATTATCTTCTTTATATTACTGGTTGGGAATAACTTTTTATCGGTAGATTTGTCTTAATCTACAGATTTTTAGTTTTTCTCCTAATCAATATTGGAAGATTCCGCATAAAAGCAGTTTATGACTATCCAGAGAGGGGCTACTATATACGATAGAAATGGAGAACCTTAGTGGCAACCAGCCGGCATAATGGACGTTAGGTTATCCAAGGGAAGTGAAGCCTTTGGACCCATTGAGTTTTGCCAGGCTACTTGGAATAGATAAAGAAAGGTTTTTGGTTGTCCCAGTTAAAAAAAGGCGAGGGTTCTATTCCCCTAACTTCCTTCCGTGTTGGTACCTCAACTTTCCAAAGGAGGATTACGGTCGGCTTCAAAAAATGAGACGATTTTGAAGGGTTCTATATTTCAAAAAGGTCATTGAGATATTACGACACAATAGTGGCGCCAAAACGTTTTTAGGGTACATTAGTGAAGTTTAAATGACAATGGAGGAATTTGGCAACGACAACCGCATCATATGCGGCTGGAGATTAAAAGTTGCACTACGGGTTATCGAAAAAGAATACGAGTCCATCCTTAGGGGACGGAAAGGAGTTAAAATGGATCCAAAGGATCGATTTTAACAGGGAATATAGGACCTTATAAGAGTGGTACCTTGGATACAATACCTGAGCAGGAAAAACGATTTTCCGTAGACCATAGATAAGTTTACCTTCAAGAATATGGAGAAAACTGATGACCGGAAAACATGGAGGGGTTAGTTTGCCATTGATGCCGGCCAAACCGGTTGAAATATTGGCCTTAATTTCTGGTCAACCTATGCCCGCACTTGTAGTGGGTAGGGAAAAGATCCATGAAACTAACAGTATAATTACATTATGACACTATATTCAAACCAACTTTTTGACCGTTCCTATTGGCTTCAAACAATCCCTGGGTCCCCTTTTTAAGACTCTCAATGCCCTCGTAGCGGCTCAAGGAAGGCGAAATTACCCGAAACACGATTCAATGTTACAACGGCTTTTTTATGTTTGGCCGCAGAAAAGAGGATGCCCATTGCGGTGTGGAAACGAAAATTTGAATTCAGGAATATACTTTCCTGTAATGCCTACTTCGCCGTGCCCTTTCGTAAAATCTATGATTCAGTTTCGCTACTCAGGAGAAGGTCAGGATGTATGGGAAGCACATGGAAAAGTTTTGGATTGGGTACATTTTTAGGCTATGACCTCCCTACCGGGCAGACCCGGAAAAGAATCCCAAATAAAGGAATACTACGACCGTGTCTAATAAAGGCGAAGAATAGATGGCCTCCTCACTATTTATATCAAATTCCATTGGTCAAGGAGAGGTTGGAAGTTATTACCCAATCAAATTGGCAGAACATGGACGCCGGCTATTGGCCAATAGAGGTCATTATTTACGCCCCATGTAACCTCAAAAAAAATCGGAAATGAAAATATCAGTTATTACAGAATTTAGGAAGCAGAACCATACCACAATTGACAAAAATTATTTTGAGCGCGGTAAAGTTAGGGGATGCGGAGTGTAATACAAAGAGGAACGGCAAGGCCGTCTTCAGGTTAAAGCATTTGAGATTGCGTGCAAAAACAGGAACGGTAGAAAATTATACAGAATTGATGGCCGTTCGCACACAAATGACAGGACAATTCCGTTTCTTTGTTGCTTTTGCCCAGTGGACAACCTAAAATTGCATCTGCAGTTTCATATAGAAAATGGATAATTATGGTTCACCGCCTATGCGGACACATAGCCTCCTTAATGATAGAAAATACCTTAAGCGGAGAAATTACCCTGGGATCTGGAGAAAAAAATGTTGGAAACAACACTGGTAAGAACGAATATGCAAAACCCTATAGTGGACAACCCTTTAAAATAAATTGAGGCTGGTCTGGTAAAAGGTGTCCTAAATCGTTTGGACTGGTTTAGCGTACTAATCCTACATTTTTCCTTAGTTTTTTATTGGTTGGATCAATATTTATTCCAAGCACCTTCACAAGAGGACAACCCTCTATTATTCCAATTTTTGCAGCTACATGGAAAAAATTATTCTTTATAGGAACAAGTGCAGTCGCCTTTGTTAATTATACTGGCAATTAGAAGCTAATTTCTAACGAACGATTTCAGTTTATTCTAAAGTTATTTCGCCTCGCACTATGATTGGTTTATTTGTATTTGGTAAAACTATTGCAGGGGCCTACCTCATGGTACGATCTTGGGTTTTTTTTCAATTTACAGCCCATCCGAATTTTCGCAAAAGTTGCCAACTGGCACTAGCCTGGCAAAATACTTGAGCGATATAAGAAGCAGACATTAACGCCAAAGGATCAAATGATTTCAATAATGATTTTGTTGATTCCGTTTTTTAATTATTCCACAACACCAGAATCCCAGGAAGTGCTTGGGTCCTTCTTGCCCTTATCTTTCGTTATATTTAGGGAAGGCCTTCACTTTTTCTATTTGGGGGTAGGCCATTTGGGTTATTCTAATATTTATTTTCACCCTTATGTTTGGCACCATTTGGTAGCATAATCCTAGGACTCTTATTAGCCTTTATTCCTATTATTCGAAAAAACCGTCGTTCAAGGTTCCATAATCCCGGTTTCCCTTATTTACGTAAGCTATCGTACTATTCCTCCCTACGGTTTAATTTCGTTTTTTAATTCCGGTTTTTGAACAGCGCCACAGAGACCGATTCAGTCCTTTGGCTCGATTGGAAAAAGACCCATAATTGAAGAGATACGAAAAAACAATGGTTAGCAACACCTACAATCTGAAAGCCATTGAATCTGGAGGCTTTTATGGGAAGGGATTTTTTTTAGAGGGTACACGTACCAAAAGGCGATTTTTACAGAACAACACACAGATTACTATTTAGCACGTAGGTGAGGAATGGGGGATTTTTCTTGGCTGCTACGGTTATTGTTCTTTTTAACCCTTTTACTATTTACGGTTAGTGTATTATCGAGGCCGAAAACGACTTTAGTCGTATGTAACGGCTATGGGGTAATTCAATTGCTATTTTGTACAGCTATTTTATAAACATTGGCAATGGTAACAGGTTTCTTCCCACATAGGAATCACTACCCTTTCTTTAGTTACGGCAGGTTCTGGCTTACTGTTTTTTCACAGATTATTGTTTCAATTTTTTTTTAAATTGGATGCGAATAGGCTAATGAATTGACTAAATTTCCAACCGCTGGTAGTTAGCTTGGCTTTCCAAAAAATCTTCTTGATCATAGGCCCAAATTAGGAAAGAAATCGGATTCCTTCCTTTTTTTTCCAATTCATCAACCGAGAACCACAAATTGATCCAGTCTCCAATATCTTCCTGTGCGGGAAAAGAAATGCAATGATCTTGAAGAATCCCTACCATTGCATTTGGCAATAATTTTTAGTAAAAAGATTTGGGACTAGCAACATCCTTCTTCTCCTATGCGGGCAAATCCTTTTTTTCCAAAACTCGCGTACAACGAAAATGGACCATCCTTTTTGGCCCAATACCGAACTTGCTGTTCTAGCCGATTCCAATCCGGCGTTAAAATCCCTATCCTGGGGCTTAATATTACTTCGTATAGAAGGTTTTTCCATTGTATGCGTTTCTCCGTGACCTGCGATCTCCCGCAGGAATAAATGTTCCCTACTCGTACCCACCCTTATGAATTTCACAATCAAGCAGACTTGGTCCTAACCTTAGGATCTTCAATCAAAAAAGGCGCTTTTTCTAATCATCTTTTGTCAAATGCGTCCTAATCAAATATAAGCCACCGCATTCAGCGCTGTTTCATACACTTCATTATACGACAAGGCAAAATGGCCGTGTTTTACTATATCTCCTGTCGTAGAACAGGCATAAAAATTCCTGGTTTTCAGTTTCTTATTCCTTCCCCTTCATGGAAGGAAATACGGAGCAGGGGTATGAATTTTTCAAACATCAATAGAACCACACAAACCAGTAACAACGTAGTATAATGGCTCTTTTTCCTATATTTATTTCATGTTGTAAATATAAATCAAAGTAACCAAACGGACTCTGAGGCCTTGTTAAGTTTTATAGTTTTAGCGCGACCAGAATAAGAGACACATACAAATCTTATTCGGACCCCGATTATTCGATAACAACCAAATGTCCTACAGAAATCCCACTTAGCTTCATAGCGATTAACTATTTAAACCATTAAAAAATAAAAAATTATATGTTGACTTTGGAAAAGATATTACACTTCAGTGTTAAGGGCAATTCCCAAACCTGATAAAAGAGTTGAGAAACAGAGGAGGAAGGGACAACTGCTAACACCCGAAAATTTAAGAATTGCCAGAAAAGAAAGGAACTGAAAGCACACCACATACGGAGCACTTTGCAGCACCCATGTTGCAGGGAAATATAGTTTGGCATATGCTGGTCGACACTCTTTGTTCGATTCTACTATAAAATTCATTCCGGAACAGGTTGGCCCAGTTTCTAACTCACCCATAAAAGAAATGCTATTAAATATCATAAAGACAATCCTCTTTTGGTATGTACAAGTAGAAGTAATGTGCAATAACCTGTGATGCCATTTAGGGCAATGTATTCGGAACGGACCAGAACCAGGTGGGACTGCGCTTATTGTATTAATTCAGAATCCATGAAAATAATTAAAGAAGAGTAACAATGAAAATAAAAAATTTAGAAACGGCCACGGTTTCGAGTTGGATGCTTTTTGGTGCGTGGAAGATTTTTCAGGAATAAATGGTGGTAGAAAAATAATTTCAGGATATACGGGGGGAATGCACCCGGGAAACCAGCTTATAGGGAAGTGTGGTTCTGGACTCACTGGCCATGCAGAAGTGATCAGCTAACATTGACGCATATTATTCCCTATGAGGATATTACTTGTCGTTTTCCATGACCAGCCACGACAACTACCTTAAACGACGACAAGGAGCAGACGCTGGGACGCAATATCGTTTCAGTCATATATTACCGGATTAAGCCCCAAAAGGAAATTGCAGCTGGTTAATTAAGGAAGTGGCCATCTACTATGACGGACCAATTGTACCTGAAATTAGCATTTGAAACATTTTACGAAGCTGAAGAATATTCAGGATTACTATAGAAACAATCAGTCCAGGGATACTGTAGTGGCCGTTATTACCCCAAAAGTTGAGCAAGCTCCGAAAATGCATGCGATAAACTAAAAAAGTAAAAGCGTGATTGCACTTTAAGATAATCGGAAGTAACCGTTAAGAAATTAAACAGATTCTATAAACTGCATTCCTCCAACTATAGAATTTTGTTATAAACAAAACTGGAATAGGACATTATAAATGAGGTGATAGCACTTTGGATTGAACACGAATATTTTTAAAGCTCTTGAATTTGGGTAAAAAAAATGGGAATAGCAAATGCCAATGGCAATATCACCAGCTATAATTAAATTGTCAGCGATTTTCAGGGAAAAATCAAGGTTTATTTTATTGTTTTCAAAGTTGGTGGCCAAGGATGCCATAGTAAGAGGATTCCCGGGCGCTTTAAGGAAATGGGTTCTGGCTTTTAAAAGGCAACCAAAATAATTGTTTTTTTGAGCTTCAGACCGTTTTTGAAAGGAATGACACCAACACATATGACCAAGATACTGGAAACCCCAAACAATACGATCTAAAAATCCCCTTTGGCGCATGAATTCGGCCGACGAAAGTTCCCAACAGATATATCTAAGGTCCATGATAAAATTCGCGAACGGGAGGAAGCCTTGGTTTATATTAATAGTGATAAAATAATAATGTGGTTTTTCGCAGACTTTCATCTCAATGCTCTATGCATTCCAATTATTTAAGAGATGTAGTGTATGGACAAACCTTCACCATACTTTTATGGTGCCAAAAAGATGCCATAAAACGCAGTTCTATAAAAGATTGGCTGAATCGCATACCTTCCATTCATTGTTTTTTGGACGTGGAAATGGATTATACGCATGCCCAAGAATTAACTAATTTTGTATGTATCAAGGAAAACTCTATTTTCCAACTATAACCGTTGGATCTAAAGACTAAGCAATCCTATACCAAAAAAGAACTAAATAATGGATAACAATTTAAAAACAGCTAATTTAAAAGTACATCACGATAAGGATTAACCTGAAATTCACCCATGGCATAAATGATGAAGTGCCATGATAAAATAACAAGTTAGTTTAATGAAAAGATGCATTTAAACCTATTCAGAAGTACCTTTAAGCTAAGAGGTCATGGATTATGGCATAAGAATTGTAGAAGGAACCTTTGAGAATTGACCAAGAAGGATACAAGGCCTGTAGCCGTATGCTCCTATATAAAGGCAGTTGCCTAGAAGAAGTGAAATTGGAACCAATAATAGAAATAGCATCGTATGAATCTCAATGTTAAGGATATTTTACAATACGGAACTTCCGGGCAGATCCTATTTTGGAAATAACAAGAAAGACGGTTTGGTGCAAGCTTGTATTTATTCTTGCAACTCCCAAATCAAACATCAAACAAGTATAATTCACTCTTCAGTGAATTTGGCTTCTGGATTTGGGGGGTTAAACCAAACGACTTAAGTGGCACGAATTTAAAATATTTTTACCGGAAACTCGGTTTTACCGATACGCATCCTTATGCTATGTGCACGGTGGGCCACCAATTTTGGCAATTGGGCAGGACAGTTTTGGGCGAGGCAGAGCTATTAATTTATTTAAGTTATACCAAAGCGATAACAATGGACACTGCAGCTTAAAAGGGGCAGGTGAACACCTTATTCCAGACTGCCGATGGCCTGGCAGTATTGCGCTCATTTCATAAGGGAATATTTGTGCGTGAAGCCATGTACCACCTAGGCGTACCCACTACAAGAGCACTATCCTGGCTTAAACCGGAGATCAAGTGCCTACGTGCCGTGCTATATAACGGTAATATCAAGCTATGAAAAGGGAGCGTGTTTGCCGAGTAGCACGTCCTTTTATACGACTTTGGAAATTTTGAAATTTTTCTCCGCAAGACAAGATATAAAGACTAAAGAATATCCTGATTCAACTATTTTCGTCATTTCTTCCCACATTGTTGCAGGAACAAGTCAACTTATATTCAGTTTTTTAGGGAGGTGGCCGAAAGTACCCTGGATTATGATTATCCAACTGGCAGCGTGTAGGTTTTTAGTACATGGAGTTTATGAATACGGAAATATGTCAATTCTAGGTCTTTCACCATAGATAATGGGACCATACGGAATGGCTGGAAAGGTTATTGATTGAGGGTTGGACATCCCAACACTACAGACCGACAACATAAGCGGTACGATATGGCAATCAATAAATTCGCTTTATGGAACTGTAATAAAACTGGCCAATGCACTCTTCACTAATTGAAGAGGCAGCTCCACTTGAAGAAATTTTACAGATTGAGCTTAATTATCAGAAAAATAATTGTCTATGATAAAAGTCCAAAATTGTCTTTTTTGAAGAAGATAAAAAAGACATCGACTCTTGGACAGCTTGGCAAGATAACCTACAATTAAACCGGAAACTGATATGAACCATTTATTCTTTAGGACTTAGGGGATATGAAACAAGAGACTGGTCCTTGATAGCCATTTTATATAGATCCTTTAATAAGGCCCTTCTATGCCAACTGAGGAATTAAAAGGCGACATTTTGGACAAATGGAGATCTTGGTTTTCGGATTTAAGAACAGATTAAAAAGGAAAAGTCTACAACTCGCATAGACGTGAGGAAATGCATAAGGTGAACCCGCCAAATATGTATTGCGAAATTATTGGCCAGTGGCAATAGATGAAGCGGATAAAGGAGAATAAATTTAATTGAAATTTTCAACTTTTGAAGAGCTACAGGAAACAGCC
>Ga0163217_1087293_pt1 | contig 10006 bp, 15 predicted proteins | sample SynspAceP_FD_185933 | JGI IMG/M metagenome (GOLD analysis project Ga0163217, IMG submission 185933) | Saline lake microbial communities from Ace Lake in Antarctica - Synechococcus sp. Ace-P (PacBio error correction) | ecosystem: Environmental > Aquatic > Non-marine Saline and Alkaline > Saline ...
CCCCGCAAAAGGAAGGAGGAATTACGGCAAAGCCCGGGGGCCCCATGGAAATGCCAAGGCCAAAGGGCTCTAACCGCGGCCCGGTTGGGCCCACACCGAACCAAATGGCCCCCGTGCAAATCCGACTTGGTTTGAACTTAATTCATTCCACAGCCTTGTTCCGCATGGTCCCAAAGAACATCCGCGTAACCGCCTGCGCCAAAAGTTCGGTCTCTTGTCCCGTTTGGCGCACATCGTGCCGGGGTGCCGTGGCGCCGTTTTGATATAGCCCACCTCGTCAGGGTTTGATCGCCGCGTCCCTGCAAACCGGCGCCTTTGATGGCGCGTGGCGGCCCCCTGCCTTGAGGGCATCACAAATATCTCGAAGCAATCCATGTCATCGCAAACTCCCGATATGCCTCACACAGGCAATTTCTGCCCCTCGGCTACGGCGCGGTGGTCGTAGTCCTCGAATACAAAGATTTCCCGGGGCCCCTTTCGCCTGCAACCATCCCGGTTCCGAGTGGCCGAAAACGGGCGGCAGGCGTCGCGTGACATCACGCGCTAGACCTTGTCCCACGCCTTGACGCCGCCGGAAACACAAGCAATGGATCCGATCCGCCCGTACCCATGACCGGTGCAATCGCCGCTGCGGATCCTTGAAAAGGCCCCTGTCCGGCCCATTGCGTGGTTTTGATGATGGCGCAAGCGTAAGAGACGTGAACGACGGCCCTTAAAGTGATGCCCCTCCCATGCTGACGTGCGCTTGGCTGCGGCGTGAATCATCAGACGGGCACGACCAAGGGATGGCACGCGGTTTTTTCCCTCGGCATAGACGCGCGCGGTAGTATCGTCCCACGTGCTACCCTGCCGCCTGCCCGTCCAAGCACAAACGCCAGATTTCGCAAGCTCCCCCCGCGAAAACACGCCCCACTGGTAATCGCCTGTTTGGCGGCGGCCAGCGTGAATTTGGGTGAACCCGTCCATAAGAGCGCAATTTTTTGGCGGTTTTGTGCTGGCTTTTCACCGTCAAACCCGTGCACCTGACCGCCGATCTGGACGACAGCCGTTCCACGTCCACGAAACGCAAGCGGCCCCGATACCGCCAGAACCCCGTTCCGCATGGCCTCGAGCGTAAATCGGGCACGTTCAATTCCCAAAGGATTTGACCGTGCCAGCGCCCGTAATGACGCCCGTTTTCACGCGTCAGGCCTGCTCGCTGCGCAACCGTTCCACCCCTGCGACGCAGCTGCGACGCTAGAGATATCAAACCCCGTGGAGGGCTGGTTCGCGTTGAACGACCGATACATTCAAAAGGTTCTTCGACGCCCAAAGATGCTTTCGACGATGCCCATGCGTTGATGCCCAGACGTCCAAGCCGTGCTTTTCATGGCTCACATCCACTGCGGTCAGGAAACGCTTGATCGGCAATGAATGCTGAATGGACCTGATCTTTGATGTTCATCCTAAGTCTCCGTCAGAGCGGCCGCGCTAAGCGACCTAGCTTGTTTCAGCTGTCTTGGGGAGCTGCCCATCTGGATTTTAACGCCGCCAAATCGGCGAAGCAAGCGCGGCAAAGCGCACGCACGCCTTGTAAGGCCTTCCCGATCTGTTGCCCATTCCCGTCGCGGGATAGCCACGCAAGGCTCCGGTCCTGCGGCGCGTTCACAGAAGTCTGGTGCCGCGCCCGCGATCCAAACATCGTCGCGATGGTGATGTTGTCGTGAGCACCCACCGACCGCCAAAGCAAGTCATTAGTCGCCAATACGTCACGGAGCCCGCGATGCCCAACCTGAACCAGCTAAATGCAGACATTTTCTGCCCCACCACAAGTTGTTTTGGCCGCAATGTAACGAGGTTATCGACTTGGTGCCGTCGCCAATCGTGGTGTGCGAATGGTGCGCTATCCACCGTGCAAGTTCATGCCCACATTCCACGTCATTGCCCCGATGGCACACTCCAAGTCGTGGGAATAGGTCCCTTGTTGCGGCTTTTGTGTCGCCGCGATCGCCAAGGGGTCTTGCGGTCTGCTCAACTGTGCGTGTGTTCGGCTGTCAAAGAAGGAAAACCGTCGCCGGCCGATAACGCGCGCGCCTGGTTGTCGATGAAATCGTCCGCCGATGCGGACCGAGCACCGATGCTTGACGTGATCTCGCGCAGATAGCGTTCTTGCCCAGAACCGCGTCTGTTTTTCCGATGTAGCATTGCGGCCCCGATGACAGAGCAGCGCCGATCTGCGCACCTGTTCTGCCGCCACAATTGCCGAGCGGCCCTACGGATACATCGTCTGCCAGCTGTGCTGTCGGTCAATGACGGCGAGAGGGGTGGATAACCCGCCCAAAGCCGCCCCGGTCGCATCATGCGGGTTCAGTCCCGACATGGCAAACGCGGACGGTCAGGCAGGATCCCGCCGCCTTCAATCCCATCCTTGCCAAGTCGCATCGGCTCAGAGCATGGCAAGCACGCGCCGGCGCCGTCTGACAGGATAGCGCGTAGTTGGGGCTCAGGCGAGCGCCAAAAGTCGTCGGACCCGCGTCGCTGGCTTGCCATTTGGTTAATGAAATGGAGCCGTATCGCGACCGCTGCAAGCCAAGTGCGTCGGCTATCGTTGGATGGTATGGTCATTATGCGTCTCCCTTAGTCAGGGACGAGTTTAACCGGCATCCGCGCCCAATGCACCCCCGCCTTGCTCAGCGCATCCCAAATGCGACCGGTCGCGGGCCATAGTTTCGCACCTATAACTGGCGTGTGACCGCGTGCGTGGTCTAAAGGCAGTCCGATAGATGAAAGGTGGACGGGTCAGTTCGTTGTCCAGATGCAGCAAAGGTTCACCCCTGTGGCTAACTGGCGTTTGGAATACCGACCGGATCAAGAATTTTGCGCGCCCAGAAGTTGTATAGCAAGAATCAAACGGTAGTCCGCGAGCCGCACACAGCCGTTGGGCTAAAGGCGCGCACATCACGGGCGGAACAGGCTTGGACGGCGGTCGGTGCCATGGTAAATGTTTGTATTTGTTTTGGGGAAGGATAACTTTACCAGACCTAAGCGCATTGGTCTGCCTCGGCTTTTGGCGGCATGCCATATGGGAACGTGCGGTTCAGTATAACGGCTAAAGTTCAACCGAGCCTCGCTGACAATCCGGCCGCGCCATCGATTAGATCAAATTGGCCCCCACATGTTTCGGGTTCCGCTTCATCGGGACGGCAGGTATTCCCTTGGTATAATCTAACCGTGGCACCGTCCCATGTGGGGTTGATGACGATGTATTCCATCACATCCGAAATTCCGGGTCAGGCGTCTGACGGTTCGCGCCAACAACGGTACGTGGTTTTCGAAAGTACCGAGCCCGTATCGACCCACAGCCGCGCGTAAAGCAGAATATTAACCAGAAAATTGTGGCGTGCACCGCTTCCTTGTTCAGCCAGCGCCCCCGCTCCATCGCGACGATGATGGCCGATTGCAGACGGGGTTTTCGACGGTTTTGTTGTTCGGCCGAATAGTGCTGACCGGCCACGCCTCCTGTCAAACCGTGGTCTTTCGTGAAAGCTAGAACGGCCGTCTTGCAGCGTTGCGTCATAGGTCATGCACGTTTCGCCGCGCTTAAGGGTCCCATCGACATCATCGGGCGCAGCGCGACGACCGCTGCGCCCCTTGGGGCGCCCGGTTCAACGACGACGCGGGCACGCGCAGGCTCCCAGCCGCCCTGGCCTCAGCAATGCTCCACCCAGCTTTCACGCATCAGGAAGTTATATTCCATCGTGTCGACGCAGATGCGCAGAAACGGCGTGGAAATCGGCGGCAATGAAAATAGTAAGAGTTGGTTTGACGTCGCGGTACGGCACCTCGCGGGACGATGAGGGTCCATGCGCGACGGCACCAGCACGGCCGGCTGCAGATCGCGCGCGTATTGCAGGAACACGCGCGTCATTCTCTACACCTGCGGCGAGACCACGAATCGCGCGGGTTGCGCATTCCTGAGCGTGTCCATCAACCCTTGGGGGTGCCATAGCCGCGCGCACGGCAAACTCCGTGCAGATCAGCGCGCGGATGCCCGACATCAACGCAGGCGCCGTAACGGGCACGCTGTGTGTCGTTTGCTCGGTCAGATCGCGGGTACCCGTGAACCCGATAATACGCAGCGATGTCTTCGTCCCGCGCTGCCGGCTTCCGCGACGGCTTTTGTGAACGCGGTCCCTGCGCAAAGCGGTCTGCGGGCGGTAAGGAGCGTCAAAGGCATCGCAAGCCGCCCCGAGAAATCCGTAAGGCGGCGAAATTTCCGGATTGAACTACTAAATGATATGATCATTGATTCCCCAAATCGTGGGAGCTTTGGTGTTCCCCTAGATACGCATTGGATACCGTCCGCATATGTCCATAACAAAGGTCGTGAACTGGAATCTAAGGGTAAATGATGCTTATCGCGCATATCGCCCTGTGCAAAAATGAACACGCCACTAAGGGTGGCGCAAAATTGCGGCTAAATTTGTTGTGAGATGGAAACCTTTTCGATTCAGCACTTGGTTCTAGGAACGCGCTATGCCATAAATTGTTGCATAGGGGATCGATGGAAATTTCCATGTAAATCATGGACCGAAAGGCAGAAGACGGGACACATAAACAATGCTGGTAAAGAGCAACTTGGCAATGACCCGGCGCTGCCGTATTGGGCGGCATGTTCGCAGCGACAGCCGTAGTCAGCACGCACCGAGCTTGCGCAAACGCCAGCAGGAGTTTTTACGGTGGGAGGCCCGCGATATCGTCGCATCAAGAGTACCCGGACTCGGCGCCACGCATCGACCATGATCTACTGGATCGAAGGCAACTACAGTCAAAGAACCCGTATCCGAGCTGAACTTATTTAGCGCGACTGGCGCACCGATGGGCGTCAAAATCGATTGGACCTGCGTACTGTGGACATCATGGCAGCCTCGCACAACCTCCTCGACGTATCCCGAACCCTACATGCTTTTGTCGGCTTACGCAGCCCGCAGACAAACGCGATGCTGCCGCTCCAGATCGGAGGTGTGGCCAAAAACTCCTTGCACAATCGCGGGTCAGGCTGGCTGATTGTGCGTTCTGGACGCGTTCGGCTGAACCAGCATGGCCCGCGCGGCAATCGGCCTGCAACGGCGGCGGTGTCGGTCGCTACTCGGGCTCCAACTTCGTCCACATGGAATTGCGGCCCGGTGCGCAACTGGGGGCTAATCGGCGCCTTGAGTTACCACGGAAACAAAGCGCCCTCGGGCGCTTTTTCGTTTTGAACAATACTATAGGACCTTGCAGATAGTCAGCCGGATCCACGCCCCAGCGTGACCGCAGGCCAAACACCCATAGGCTCAGGCGGCCTTTGGCGATCCCGACGATCGCCACAAAGGACCAACAGCGGTCTTTGCACAACCGCCGCCGTGACGGTCAGACGCATGTCCCCGACCACAGGGAGACCACGACCAATTCAGCGACGCAGCGCCCATAGCGCGCGTACCACATTTTCGGCACGAGCCATCTGCGACGGCGCTGCGGGAAGCCAGCGCTTGTGTTGAAACGCAGCAACCGCATTGAACCCAGCCTCAGTTCACCACTGACCCCAACACATGCCTGACAGTTCCACAGCCACAACACAGGAACCCCGGGCTGCCCGTGTAAGCATCTAGACCGACCAGCAAGCGCTTCGGATTGGCATCGGGAGAAGGAATCGTCGCTGCCAGAAGCGACGGTGAATAGGCTGAGGTATCCGGCACCGAACCACCCGCCCCGACGGCAGGCCCACGCGCCTATCGGCGCGGCCGCCGCCAAACCGCAGTCATGTCGCGGTGAACTTTATCGTAAGAGGGTAATGGGCGACAGACAGCGGATTCGAACCCTGGAACGGTCTCCGCGCCTACACACTTCCAGGCGTGCGCCTTCGACCACTCGGCCACCTTCATTAGGGTGTTAGCGTGAGCCTGCTGTCGGGTGCAAGGTAAACGCGCGAATTTCAACAAGATTTCAATGCGCCCGCTCAAGCTTGTCGAGAATGGACGTAGATCCGACGGTGTCGCGGCCCTTTTTCTCTCAATTCTTAACCAAGGCGTATCGCGCCGATCTCTCCGGTCTGGCAACATGGGTAAACCGCCACAGGGCTGAAGGTCGATCCATGCGTCATCCTCTGGCCGATCTGCAACCAACCGCACCTCGCCGCTGTTCGCGGGGGCACACTGACAATGTCTGACCAGATCAGGGAGCGGCTTGCAAGTTCTCTTGGGTGATCCAATGAATCGGTGATGGTAAAATCTTGGCCCATATAAGACAGCAGGCGCGTCTTCTATCGGGCGTCCGCGATCCCTCTCGCAATCGGCAAGAATAAAGTCGATCCGTCCGTGTGTCCGCCGCAATCTGCCGCCGACCACGGGAAAACGGCACCAACCCACAGACAGCAAAATGCAGACCAGGCTGTGCACGCGCAATATGCCGGTGCCGCGATCATTCCAATGCTGGGTCACATGGTGCCCGCCTGCGTATTACCGCCGGTTGCGGCGGGGACCCAGATAAGCAACTGCCGTGCTGCCGTCCTTCACCGTGGTGCATCAGCATAGTTTGCTTTCCCAGCTTCAACCAACGCTGTCGCCGGGTGTCGCGCCTCCGGTGGGAATAAGAACAGCGCCGGTTCCACGCACGATCCCACCTCTCGGGTGGTGATAGAGGACGATTTGGCCGTCGCTGTCGCGGCGTATGTGTCGGTGAGGTAGACCGTGGTTGTTCTCAAGCTGTCGCGCTTTCCCGCTGGTTTCTGGCGCTTTTCGCGCTTGGTCGGTGCGCGCGTTGCCGCAACCAAGAACATCGCGCTGTGGCAGGGTACTGGTCGATTTTTCCTTCGGCAAAGCGTCGACACTGGCTCGGTGATATCGCTTTGGGACTGACATATCCAGTTCAACATCCCGCAAAAAGCCCGGAATTTCAAACTCAGCGCGTCTTGCACAAAGCCACCAACAGCCACATCGGCGCGGGGTTGCAGCACCAAGGGCTGTGCTTCAGCGGATCTCTCGCAGATGGCTTCGACCGACCGGGTATCGGTGCCATAGCCAACCCACCTTTACGAATAAGCCGCCCCACAGTATTGCCGGACGGGTAAAGTTCGTCACTGTGCGCGACCAAATCGGCGTTGGGGACAATAACGCGTACGGGCAAGAGGTTTGATCGGCGGTCGACCGAGACCGAATTCGCGCACAGTACCCGACTTGCCCCTCGAACCGTCGATCCAGTCGCCTTTCGAGATCGCCCGCTCGATCAGCACGATGATCCCCGGATACAAGTTGCTGACGGATGTTTTGCAGACCAAAACCGATACCGACTGACAAGGCATCCAGCACACAATCGCGGAGCGAGCTCAGGTCGATCCCCGCGACCGGTGATCGCCGCAAGTGCGCATAAAAATACCGCATACCCAAGTCCCCGACCAGCAAGGCGTTCTGCCCACCGATATCAATTTCTGTTTGGGCAGCACGTTGCTCCGCAAGGTGCGCTGCAGCAAACGCGTCAGCAGAATAACCGATGGCGAAAATGATGGCAAACGCCAGCGTTCGATGGCGCGTAACGGGCTTCCCCGAACGGTAAATCTCGCGCCCGAATGGCGGCCCAAAGAAGCTCTGTCAATTCGCGACCCGACCCCAACCAGCGCAGCGCAGGCGCGGCGCAGCATCAGCAGGAGAGCAACCCGAAGAGCAACGGCACAAGGCTTTTCGCGGCGCCGGGTCCTGCCCTGTTATCTGGCGCGTCATCACATCTGCCGAAAACCGTTGCAACGCATGACCAGCCCCAACACCGCCAGCGTCGTGACGTAGGGACGCAAAATCGCGTCGGACAAGGTCTTGGTAGCCAAAGGCGAACAGAACGGCGCGGCAATGACACACAATTGCCGCTCCGCCCTGCGCTGCGCACGATGTCGAGCATGGGTGGAGGCCTTGTCACTGCCCATCTGCGTCTGGGTGTCCTCGTCGGGTCACGAATAGCCGCCAAGAACCGGCCAATCTAAACAGCGCGAGGCTGTCAGCACGGGCCAAGAGAAAACTGGCACAACCGCACGGGTCGCCGCACTGGGATCACCGAATGTCCGAACACTGTCCCAAGGGCGACAATCGAACAAGATACGACGAGGGGATTGGCATTCACATAAGAGCCGGCGCCATTTTCGTTGGGCGCGGGCAAAAGGCAGCAACGCCTCTTCCTGCTCGCGGGCAAACATCGCGTTCAAACACCCCAGCGAAACCCCGAATATCATTAACCGCGATGAGCGGCAGCAAAGTTCGACCAGCAAGAAGATCGGCAGCCTAGAAACGCTTTGACCGGCGGCAATTGGACAGCAAAAAAACAAGCCCGCCAATGGGAACAGGATCGCACCAGCGAACTACGAATGAACCGCCAGAGTGCCCAAACCACCGCCTGACGATCGCGCAGCTTATCCGACCCCATTCCCACATCGGCCCCAAAGAGCAGCAGCAGCCCCGCCAGACCCGGCAAAATAGTCGTCGGCAGATCGCGTTCCAAGTATTCCAAAGCGCTGCGGTGTCTGCTCTGCACTTTCTTCCAAAAAGCGCCAAGCGTTTTGCACGTTCCCACCAGTGCCGGGGGCCCAATACGTCGCCGGGTTAGTGGTGACGGCCGTCCGCACGCAAGCCGTTCGGTCGTCGATCACGTATAACGCTTTGTCGATCTCGCGACCAGACCGTCAGCCCGCAGGAATGCTCGTTCTGCGATCTGTGACGGGTGGCGAGCAGCGTGTTCAGTTGTTGAGTAATATCGGCCGCGGTTTTTAAGCGCTTCAGGCGCTTCGGCGCATCTCGCCCCGGACCGACCCAAACGGCCAGCTGATTCGCGGCAACCGCGCGATCGATCGGCGTCAGGTGCGCGCCGCCTCGAATTCAGACCGGTAGCCACGACACTCGCGCGCATGCCTTCAGTTCGGTGGTCGGGGTACGACTCCTTCTACCGATCTGCAGCCCTTACGGCGACGCGTCCACCGCTCCGCCGTTTCTTCGACGTCGGTCGTGGATGGCCGCGGTCGTCAGCAAAGCGCCAAAAGCTGCCAGAAGCCCGCCTGGCGGGGCTTCATTGTCCTTCGAAACGCCGGGAAAGGATTTGACGCACGGTTTCCAGCCAGCCTGGCACCGGCAGGTTTCTTTTCGCGCAGGAATTCCAGGTTGAACATTTCGACCTGATAACGCGTGCCAAATCAACAGGATCGTCCAACAATGGTTACCGAGGCCCAATCCTTGGCCAGACGCACGGCTCCCGCCACGTCACACCCCGACGACCGCCAAGCACGCCCTTCGTGGCAGCAGGTCCAAAGACATAAGGCAGCGCTCGGCGTCCGAGACGTTTGAGCTTCAAATCAGGCGTAGAACCCTTCGCAGGTCTGTGATGCGCACTCTGACCGAGGCCTCGGCATTCGATCCGCCTTCGCAACGCAGTTCACCCGTGGTGTACATTAGTTATGCAGCGCGGCCCCACGGATCGGCCAATCGCGATTTTCACGACGCCCCTTGGGCTGCAACGCCAGCCGATACCATGGCCAGTGTCCCGCCCGATCGCGACCGCACAGCAGAACCCATCGACCTTGCCGCCGTCTGTTTCCCAGATTCGGGCCATGGTTTCAATAGCGCCTGACGGTTGCACGTGTCAAACTGGTTGGCCCAGATCACGCCTCGTGTCGTCGTACGTGCCGAGCTCGTTCGCAAGGCGCTCAGAAATAGCGCACGAAGTTGTGGGTTGCGATACGGCGCGGCTGGCACCTGCACTCAGCTCGGCACCGGCAGACGCAAGCATGTCCTTTTTTCCCTGACTTTGCGTTTCAGGAATGACAAGACGGTTTTGAATTCTCCATCCCCCGGAACCTGGCCCCCCGGGGGGCCCCCCCGGGGACCCAGGCCCGGCAACCCGATGCCGGTTGCCCGCCGTGCCCTGCAACAATCGTGCCGCTCGGGTTTTAACGTGGCCGTCGATGGCAATCCTGAATGATGAACAGCGCTGCAACGGTCCTTGAACCGACTGCCGG
>Ga0163217_1106622_pt1 | contig 10005 bp, 10 predicted proteins | sample SynspAceP_FD_185933 | JGI IMG/M metagenome (GOLD analysis project Ga0163217, IMG submission 185933) | Saline lake microbial communities from Ace Lake in Antarctica - Synechococcus sp. Ace-P (PacBio error correction) | ecosystem: Environmental > Aquatic > Non-marine Saline and Alkaline > Saline ...
TGAACAAGAGAGATTATTTTCCCAGGGGGGTGGTCTGGCGGACCGCCGAAAAACAGAGAGAAAACAAACGTGGGTTTCACCTCAAAATACCAAGCGAATGGCGCCTTGGGTCCAAAGCAAAAGCCCCGCTCCTTTCTATTATGGCCCGGACCCTTGGGCCCTTCCTCTGCGAGAATACTTAAATTCCAGGGGAACTGCTCTGGAGTTTAGCCAAAACCTTCGGCAAGGAACTGCAGTGCGACGATAAATAGTTCGCATTAAAGTCTTCGAAAAAGTTAACGAAGACCTACTTTTTATTCGCTCCGGCTTCACAGTAACTTGGGCGCCAGTTTTTGGGTGGGCGGAAAACAATGGATTCGAGGATGCCAAAGGACGAGCAATAAACCCGGCGATAAATCGTCTGCCTATCGTCAGTGGGGCACTAATCAATCCGACAGGAACTGATCACAAAAATGAAACCAGTAAAATCTTCCAAATGCGTTGATTTCAGACGCGGCTTGCCGCGTCCTGATTGGTCGGGACAGAAATGACCTCGCCCGAGAACCTGTTTCCGAATTTCTGCGGTGACATGAAGCAACTAACAGCCTTGATACGCGCCGGATGGGCTCACGCCTCTGCATTTACTGGCAAACCCAGATCTACGACGTTTATTGTTCTGGAATTTATGCTTCCCGCGTCCAATGGCTTTTCAGATTTGTTCGTCGTTCCGCCCCAGGACCCTGCAATACCAAAAACCGGCTCATTCTGAATGACGCACTCAGCGCGATCAAAGATAAAGAAAAAGCTTTTTGGAAAACTAGGGCTGACGAATTAACCTGTTTAAACCGTTTGAGCCTTCAAAGAACTCCAACTGAGGAAATTGATGCGCTTCATCGACGCTATAAAACCCGAGCCGAAAGGGCTTCAGCGGGCCGAACTGCGAATACGAACCCCGGAACACTTCAGCGTTTACTAACGGGACAAAGATCGGCCCGAACTGCCGGCGCACGCCCGCCAGGCTCTTTGGAAGCTTGCTTGAATCCGCGCCCTACCCAAGCTTGATCGGCTCACGATGCCGGCTTTCAGAATCGATCTTGGGGCGCAGACATTGCGGACCACCGGGAGACCCCGAAAAAAAAGAAATTCCCCCCTTCGCCTTGCCCCGGGAACCCAATTATATGCTCTGCGGAAAACTCTGCGAGAAAGCCTTTTGTGACAGGCTTGAAATAAAAACCGTTCATGGTCCGTGGTTTTATCGCATGAACCTGCCAGTGACGCGGGCGGAACAATGAAAGCAGCACTCGCTCTCCCGCGCTGGCGGACCACAAATCTTTGGCCGTTAATCCGCGTCACAGTTGCGGTTTCTATGATGGCCGTGGGAAAGTATTCCGTCAACGATGTGGAGGACACATTCGTGAACTGGAGATTGAAATTGATGCCGAGTATTTCACTCAGCAGATTTCAGACCCCGGACCTTCCAGACCTGGAAACGGTCACTTGAACGTTATTTCTGCCGGAGGATTTCGCCAGAGACGCTGCTGCAAAGCCATTGCTGAATCGTCCAGCCGGCTATCTCAATGAAATCGAGTTTGCTGGGTAACCAAAATACTTGAAATCGTCCAGAGACGGTCCGCCAACCACAGCCGTCTTACGGTGTCTCAAGACATTACGAATTTACGAAAACACGGGAAAGGCTGATTCAGGTCGTTCTGATTTCCTGGCTGCCGGGCTCATGCTCGTGGGCTTGGTTCAGTGTCGAAATTTGCGTCCGTCATCTGTTAAAAACCCTGGAGACTCGTGAACCAATGATGTGCTTGCCACCGTGGAGCCGCGTGTCATGGGCGACTGCACGTAACTATCGGCATCCGGAGTTTCAATCAGATTTTCAGACGCGTTCAATCGATTCTTTACGGCGCATGGAGGGCGGTAGCTTGAAACGGGAAAAAGTCGTTCGTTAAACTTGCCAAGCCATGACTTCAGGACGCCCTGGCCGTTATTCTGGGTGCACTGATGTTCTGGAACAGCGCAAACCTTCGGAAGTCCGACCAGAAACCGCATGAGACAATCGCAAGGCGACCCGCACAATGGCGGGAAGACACAAGAACTGCTATTGAGCATTGCCCCGCGGACAACCGGAAGGGCGACTCAGACAGGAATCGATGTGGCTATCGGCCAATCGGCGAATCGATTTCCGAATCAAGGATCTGGACCCGGCTTTTTACGGCCGAAAGGTTATTTTCATATGACCGGGTACGTCATCCTGAAACTCTGAGCCTTCCCTCGTCAGAAATGATTATTTGCAATCTGCGCAAACGCTCTGGGACACACGCAGCCAACGTGCACATTGCTGTGGCTGACAGACCCTGCGAATTCAGAGACTTCGGAAGGTCTTAAACACAGTCGGTCATTTGAGAACATTTCAGCTGTCAAGCAGAACCGGAAACAGAAACTTGATCAAAGCAGCTTCGCCTGCTGATCGTGCAAACTCGCTTGTGAAGCCTTAACTGGAGGTTTTTCAGGTGGAAAAATCGACGCCGAGGGCACGGTCTTTCTGGTTTTTAATGACGACCCTCGTAGCTACAGCCTGCTGGCCGCCGGCGCTAATGCTCCAATCCTTCTGGGGCCAAGTCGTTAATTTTTTTGCTCGGTAGAGCATAGCGGAAGCTGGGCAATGCCAGGAGCACGCTGGATACGACGCTCCGGGAAGGCGGCGTATTCAATAGTCAGCTTTTGCCAGACACAGGGTCATAAAGGCCGTGCCAGCGGCGCCCGGTCTGGCCTGAGAAAAACGTAACCGATAATCGTTTCCATACCCGGTAAATTAGTCTTGACTGCAATCATCGCGCGACCGGCGCATACGGACTCCTTGGATGATGTCACGGCCAATCCATCGGGTGAATCCGCTCTCAAGGCCATCAGCGACAAGAGGGGGGCGCCAGAATCAATAACTGATGGCAATGGTGGCTTACGCGCTTTGGGCTCATTTCGCCGCCAAGGATCAACCCGGAATGTGGAAATTCTTGATCGGTACACCAGCTCGTCACCCCCACACACGGCATATAGGTCGCGACGTCAGAAAATACAGTATTCTTCCAGTAGTCTGCTGGCGCGACACGGTTCTATAAACTATCGCCCAACGCATGGTCGGCATTTTCACCGCGTTGTTAACGGTGTTTTTCTCGCTGTCATACAGCGAGATCCTACCATCGGAAATTCGAATGGCGTGTGATTGGAAGAATGAACACATACCAGACGCCAAAAATGGCTGGCCAGACGCATGCAGCCTTCTCTAATCTTCGTTGCCTTGTTGAAACCAGGTCCTCGTCACTGACGCCCCACCTGCGGTAAATTTCGGGTTAGCAATAATCGCCTTGGTCCGCAATATGCCTGAAACCCGTTCCCAGAAAAGAGCACCCATTTTGTCAAAATGCGCCTCGCTCCGTAAATAAAACCGGTGTTGTAGCCGTTTCGCTCCCAGAAGCCCCGCCAGGGTGAAAGAAATGTGATTGCGATAATGACAGCTTCAACCACACTGCGCCGACGCGACGGCAGAAACCCGGAGATCACGCTTCCGATCCCCCTCACCGAGGCGGGTTCCTGGTCGCGTAGAGGTTTTCAACCACCAGCCATTCGCTTTTCAGCGCCTCCAGCCGGGGCGTAACCGGCCGGCCGCCCGGCGATTTCAACAAACGTTGCCGCCAAGGGCTTCCTCCATCGCACAAATCACCACGCAGATTCACAGGGGGAGTGGCCCTCTCAGTTGCCAGGCGTTTGGAATGATGCATGGTGGGATAGCGTTCGAGGGAACTGGTAGCCTGTCCAGCCGGGAGCCCGTTGTGACCTCGTTCACATCCGCCTCATCGGTGATTGGCCATAACTCTGATTGTTTTTCCGTTCCATGTTTGAGAATTATAATCGAAAGGAAACCGACAGGTTGAATTGATAATCATGAATTAACCAGCGGATCGGAAACGTCGGGCAAACATGGCCGGATTCGCCCGGACGATGGCCTGTGGTTGAGCGGCACGCACAATAAACACAGGTTCCGAACCACACTTAGGGGCCACACCAGGACGCGCTTTTTGTGGCTTGAGGGTACCAGGTGCGCGGAAGACCAGGGCCCGTAGTGACTTCCGCCAGAAACAACGCAGAGGCCCAGCGGTAAAACCCCGACATCAGAAAACACCGTGGGCTTGAACCCGCTCCACAGCATCGAAAAAGCTTCCGTGGGAACTTTCAAATATTTCGATAACAGACGGTCTGGGTCGTAACATGTACTGGCTGATAAACGTCGGTTGTGGCAAGTTCCATAAACACAACCAGCGTAATGCGCCAGAACCGCCCAGAACGCGGTGGCTTCTTCCAGGCAGACCAGCTGTAGCGGTGACGCCAACACAGGCAGGACAAGCAGAAAGTGGCGCTACCCAAAACCGCCAGGACAGATCCACCTTCCAGTCCCTGCAAGAAATACTGTCGGCAGGATACCGGTCTCCCACACCCGACAAGCTGCCACAACACAAGCATACAGGCGGGAAAAGGGCTGCCAATCACACAACCGAGGCAAATAGAATATAGAGGCGCGTAGGCCCGGCTTTTGTCCAAAAGGAACTTTGCGGATTGGGGTTCTAACCCCGTTTCAACGGACGGTTTTTTAATAAGCACTAATCTCTGATCTTGTGCTGCCAGTCTACTCTGATCAAGGAAAGAGGTGGAGGTCCGGATCACCCACAACAACCAATCGAATGCTTCCACCGGGGCAACCGGATCGCCAGCCACACCGGCGTTTCGGATCAAAGGGTCGGCATAGCACCATCGCCGTCACATGCCCGGAGTCCCAATCCGCCAAGCCGGCGAGGTGGAAACCCTCAGAGCGACTGACCGCCTGGGCGCCCAAGAGTCTGGACCGGCATATCTGAAAAAGCTTACGTACCCGCCGGGGGCTGGGGGCAAGAAAGCACCCGCATCAGCCTATCCGTCCCCTGTCTGTTGCATTTCTCCTACCGGCTGGGCGAGCTTACGGCGGAGCCGATTTTTAGAACGTGCCCTGCCATGCCAACGCGCCCTGATGCTGGGCAGCTGCCGATACAAGAGCAAATCAATTCCATCTCAACAGCAATCTGCACTTCTTCTCAATCACTCTCAACAGCTCCGCAGGTCCGCGCGGTCGGTCGAGAGTACGGGGCTTCAAACAACATGGAGGAAGGAGAAAAAGAGAGGATGCATTGAGGATGGATTCGAAATGGCCTCGCTGATCCCTTGTATCGGCAGCTGCCCAGGCATCATGGGCGGTTGGCAGGCACACGGTTCCCCTTTACAATCGCGTGGCCTCGCCGCGTAGCTCTGGGCGCCAGGACCGTGAGAGAATGCCAACAGGAACTGCGATTAATCGAGGTGCCCTGGCTTGCGCAGGGGAATGCCTTTCCTTGGCCCCCAGCGCGGGTACGGATACGCTTTTAAGTTGCCGGTCAGTCTGGCTGCCCAGGCGTCAGTGCTCTGGGGTCCATCGCCGGCTTGGCGATGGGCTCGGCTGTGAGCGGGATTGGTTGCTATGCGACCCTTCTGATACGAGGCCGGTGACGCTGGCGATCCGGTTGCCCGGTGGAAGATTCGTGGTGTTTGGGTGTCGGACTCCACTTTTCTTGATCAGTGAAATGGAGCACAGATAGAGATTAGTGCTTTAGTTAAACCGTCCGTTGAAAACGGGGTAGAACCCAATCCGCAAAGTTCTTTTTTGAAAAAAGCCGGGGCCTACCGCCTCTTATTATCCTAATTTTGGCTCGTTGTGCTGGATTGGCAGCCTTTCCCGTTATGCTTGTGTTGTGGCACTGATCGGGTGTGGGGAGACCGGTATCACTGCCGACAGTATTTCTGGCAGGGACTGAGAAGTGGATCTGATCCTGGCGGGTATGGCGGTAGCGTCCACTTCTGCTTTGGTCCTGCTGTGTTGGTAACCGGCGCTACAGCTGGTCTGCCTTGGAAGAAGCTCACGCGTTCTGGGCGGGTTCTTCTGGCGATTACGCTGGTTGTGTTATGGAACTTGCACTCCGCGTTTATCAAGCCATACGTGTAACGACCCACCGTTGTTTATCGAATATGTGAAATTCCCACGGGAAGTTTTTTTTTCGATGCTGTGGACCGGTTCAGCCAGCCCGGTGTTCTGATCTGGGGTTTAACGCGGGCCATTGCGGTTGGTTTCTGCGCGAGCACTCGGCCCCTGGCTTCGCGCACTGTACCCTCAAAAGCCAAACAAAAAGGCGCTCCTGGTGTGGCCCCTGGTGGTTTGACGTTTTAGTGCGTGCGCTTCAAACCACGGCATGTCACGGCGAATCCGGCATGTTTGCTGACGTCCGATCCGCTGGTTATTCCTGATATCAATTCACCTGGTCGGTTTCCTTTGCGATTTATAATCTCAACATGAAACGAAAACAAATCAGAGTTTGCTCAATCACCGATGAGGCGATGTTGAAACCGAGGTCACAACGGCTCCCTGGCTGACAGGCTACAGTTTCCCTCCGACGTATCCACCATGCATCATCAACCCTGCACTGAGAGGGCCACTCACCCTGAATTGGTGATTGGCTGGAAGGAGCCTTGGGCAACGTTTGTTGAATCGTCGGCGCCGGCGTTACGCCGGCGGAGCGCTGAAAAGCGATTGGCTGGTGGTTGAAAACCTCTACGCGACAGGAACCCGTCGGAGGGGGATTCGAGCGGTGATCCCGGGTTTCTGCCGTAGCCGTCGCCAGTGTGGTGAAGGCTGTAATTAATGCAATCACATTTTTTCTTTCACCCTGGCGGGGCTTCTGGGCGAAACGGCTACAACACGGTTTTTATTTACGGAGGCGAGCGCATTTTTTTGACATATGGTAGCTTTCTTTTCTGGGAACGGTTTCAGCATATTGCGAGCCAAGGCGATTGTTACGGCGAATTTTACCCGGCAGTTGGGGCGTCAGTGACGAGGGACTGTTCAACAAGGCAAACGAGATTAGAGAGGCTGCATGCGTCTGGCCAGCCATTTTTTCGTCTGGTATTTTCTTCTTCCAATCACACGCCATTCGAATTTCCGAATGGTAGGTTTCGCTGTATGCAGCGAGAAAACAACGTAAACAACGCGGTGAAATTGGCCGACATGCGTTGGGCGAGTTTAATAGAAACCGCGCGCCGCAGGACTACTGGAAGAAATACTTATTTCTGATGTCGCCGACCATGATGCCCGTGTGGTGGGGGTGACGAGCCTGGTGCGATCAAAATTTCCACTTCCGGGCTTCGATCTTGGCGGGAAAAATTGAGCCAAGCGCGTAAGCCCCATTGCAGTCGATTTGATCTGGCGCCACGCCTCTTGTGTGAATGGGCCTTGAGACGGTACCCGCTGATTGGCCGTGATTATCACAGGGATCCGGTATGCGCCCGGTCGCGCGATGATGCGTTCATGATATGACGCGTGGATGGAAGCGATTAATCGTGGTTCGTTCTCAGGCCAGACCGGGCGCGCTGGACGGCCTTTATGACCCTGTGTCTGGCAAAACTGACTATCTGAATACGCCGCCTCCGGGAGCGTCGTTCCAGCGTGCTCTGGCATTTTGCCAGCTTCGCTATGGCTCATACCGGGGAGCAAAAATACGACTTGCCCGGCAGAAGGTTTTGAACATCTAGCGCGCGGGCAGCAGGCTGTTAGCTGACGAGGTTCTTTCATTAAAACCAGAAAGACCGTGCCTCGGCGTCCGATTTTTCCACCTGAACCTCAAGTTAAGGCGTTCACAAGCGAGTTTGCACGATCAGCAGGCCGAAGCTGTTTGATCAGCTTTCTGGTTCGGGTCCTGCTGACGGCTGAAATGTTCTCATGACCGACTTGTTTAAGACTTTGCGAAGTCCTGAATCGCAGTGGTCTGGTCAGCCAAGCAATGTGCCGTTGGGCTTCGGTGTGTCCAGAGCGTTCTGGCAGCATTGCATAATCATTTCTGGAGGAAGGCTCAGGTTTTCAGGAATGACGTGATCCCGGTCATGAATGAAATACCAGTTCGGCCGTAAAAGCCGGGTTTCCAGATCCTTGATGCGGAATGATTTCGCCGATGGCGCATACCACACTCGGATCCTGTCTGAGTCGCCCATTTCCGGTTGTCCGCGGCAATGCTCATAGCATTTCTGTGTCTTCCCGCATTGTGCGGGTCGCTTGCGGATTTCGTCTCGCGTTTTCTGGTCGGCTTCCGAAAGTGTTTTGCGCTGTTCCAGAACATCCAAGTGACCCCAGAATAACGGCCAGGGGCGTCCTGAGTTTTCATGGCTTGGCAAGTTTAACGAAGACTTTTCCGTTCTAAGCACCGCCTCCATGGCCGAAAGGAATCGATTGAACGCGTCTGAAATCTGATTGACTCGGATGCGATATTACTTGCAGTCCGCTCCATGGACCACGCCTGGTCGGTGGCAAGCACATCAAATTGGTTCCAGAGTTTCAGGGGTTTTTTAACGATTGAGCGGAGACGCAAATTTTTTCGCACACGAACAAGCCCCACGAGCTGAGCGGCAGCCAGGAAAACAGAACGACCTGAATCAGGCTTTCCCGGTGTTTTCGGTTATCGTACTGTTTAGACACGTAGAAGACGGCCTGGTGGTTGGGCGACGTCTCTGACGTTTTCATATTTTTTGGTTACCCTCAAACTCGATTTCATTGGAATTGCCGGCTGGACGATTCAGCAGATCTTTGGCGCATCTGACTCTGGCGAATCCTCCGGCAGGCAAATAAACGTCCAAGGTGACCGTTTTTCCAGGTCTGGAGGTCGGTTCTTGAGATCTTGCTGGTGAAAAATACTCGGATCAAGTTTCCATCTCCAGTTCCGAATGGTGTCTCACATCGTTTGAAGAATATTCCACGGCCATCTAGAACCGCAACTGGGTGCACGGCGATAACGCCAAAGATTGTGGTGCAGGCGCGGAGAGCGAGTGCTGCTTCATTGTTCCGCCTCGCGTCACTTGGCAGGTTCAGGCGATAACCACGACTGAACGGTTTTTTTATCAAGCGTAACAACCCAAGGCTTTCCTCCAGAGTTTCCGCGAGCATAAATTGTGGGTTTGGCAGAGTATTTTTCGGCGTGGTCCGCAATGTCGTCGCCCAGATCGATTCTGAAAGGGAATCGTGACCGGATCAAGCTTTGGGTAAGGCGCGGATCAGCAGCTCAAGAGCTGGCGGGGTGTCCGGACAGTTTTTGCCGATTTGTCCTATTAGTAAAAAACGCTGAGTGTTCCGGGGTCGTAAATCGCCAGTTCGCCCGCTTGCAGCCCTTTTCAGGCTCGGGTTATAGCGTCGATGAAGCGATCAATCTCTCAGTTGGAGTTTTCTTTGAGCTCAACGCGTTTTAAACCAGGTATCGTCGCCCCTAGTTCAAAAAGGCCTTTTTCTTTTAATCTTTGAATCGGCGCTGAGTGCGGGTCATCAGAATGACGGTTTTTGGTATTGCGAGTCTGCGGATACACGACAATCTCGAAGCCATTGACGCCGGGAAGCTTAAATCAGAAAATACGTCGTAGTTCTGGGTTGCCAGTAAATGCAGAGCGGTGAGCCCATCGCGGCGTAGTCAGCGCTGTTACGTGCTATCACCAGAATTTCGAAACAGGGTTCTCGGCGAGGTCATTCTGGTCTCGACAATCAGAGCGCAGTCCTGCGTCTGAATCAACGGGCATTGGAAGATTTACTGGTCATTTTTGGGTGACAGTTCCTGTCGATGATTAGTCCACTGAACGCATAGCAGACATTATGCCGGTTTTTATTGCTTGGTCTGGCATCCTCGATCCATTGTTCCGCCCAACTGGCGCCAGTTTTTTTGGAACGGCAATAAAGTAGGTTTTCGTACTTTGAATTACTTATCGTCGCAGCAGTTTCTCCAGGTGCTAACTCAGAGCAGTTTTCCCTGAAATGTATCTCGCAGAGAAGGGCAAGTCGCCCAAATAGAAGAGCGGCTGCTTTGACCCCAGCGCCAGTTTCCTGGTATTTGAGAACAGTTGTTTTCTCTGTTTTTCGGCGTCGCTTACCCTGGG
>Ga0163217_1041553_pt1 | contig 10004 bp, 13 predicted proteins | sample SynspAceP_FD_185933 | JGI IMG/M metagenome (GOLD analysis project Ga0163217, IMG submission 185933) | Saline lake microbial communities from Ace Lake in Antarctica - Synechococcus sp. Ace-P (PacBio error correction) | ecosystem: Environmental > Aquatic > Non-marine Saline and Alkaline > Saline ...
GAAAATCAAAAGGGAAGAAAAAAAATGGAAAAAAACCCCCTGGTTTTTTTTTTTTTTGGGCCCCCCGTTGGGGGAACGGAATTGGGCCCCGGGAAAAGCGCTTTGGGCCGACTCCTTTGTGCGGGCCCCCATTAGGGAAAAAATTGGGAACCTTTTTTTTTTGGCAAAGCCGGGTTTGCTGCGGGAACCACCGAGTTTACAAGAAAAGCTGAAAATCGCCGATGGGTTTTTTTTTTCAAATCCCCTGACGCACTGTGGAACGCAGATTCGGATCGACATTCGGGCCCCTGCGTTGCGCGATTCTTCCCCCAAGCCCGCGGTTTTCTGGAAAAACACCCCGTTCGTTGAAGCCGCCCCCGAGAGGACGCTTGTTTTTGTGCTGCTGCGCGCGCCGACTGGGCCGAGAACCGCAATAGGCGCGTAATCTGGTCGAGCGTTCCGAAATAACGCCAACAATGCGCAGGCCCGATTGCCCGATAGCTGGGCGCGTTTAATTGCCATAGCAAGACCCCTTCGCCCATATCTTTGAACATAAAGGCGCCGGTTTTTGCGTCCACCATTTCGCGAAGTGGAATATCATGCGTTTTGCCCCCATTGCCTTCGGCCCCTCGCCCTGTCCACCCACGCCTGCGCTAGCAAACAGATTTTTTCCACAGCGCTGCGCCGATGATGCGGACATCCTCGAACGGCATTGCGCTGGGTCGCGCGGCGGATGCCGATCCGCAACACCCTGTCCTCCAATTGGCGAGCCGCACGCTGGAAGGCGCGCGGCCGTTTGCGCTTGGCCTGCTGAACCGGGCGTTTGCGCGGGCTATTCCCGAGTGGGCGGAGCGACGGATTATTCGATGACCAGACCGAAGCAGAACACGCGTGAAAGGCGAGGCAGGCCTCCTGCGCCAAGCGGGCTGTGGAAGGCGATGCGACCCAGCTTTTTGTGCTTGTTGGAATTTTTGGCCGAAATTGAATCGCGGTAGCGCCATTGGTGTGCTGATCCGCGGTCGACTGAGTCGTCTCGCGCGCCTGTCACCCAAACTGGTTTTGGGCACGCAGCGCCGCAAAATTTACCCTAGGCGTGCAATCCTCTATCAGGTAGCCTACAGGACGGACGGGGCTTGCGTACAGCGATGCGCCCCCCATTGGAAGAAGACGCGCCATGACTGACCTAACGCCACAATCATCAAATCGACGACAAAGAGGTCGCAATGTGGACCCGTTTGATGAACCTTGATCCAAGCCTTGCGAGCAAGCGGCGGTCGAGGTGCGCGCTTTGCTAACCATGAGCGCCTGAGCATCGCGGGCAACTGCCGCATGTTCCTGGTTGAAAGTTTGTGGGTGGGTCCCCGCAACAAGCCCGCCGCGTCCTGCGCGATGCTAAGTCAAGATTTGCGCCCGGACCTGAAGGGCGCGCCGCCTGTCGTGAAACCAACTCGCCCATGGTCAAGAAGGCCCGTGAGGGGCGTGATGGAATTTCTGCTGATCAACCACCGCCGCTCGAACTGCCGCAAGTATGTGACCAAGGCGGCGAGTGCGACCTGCAAGACCAAGCTCAAAGGCCCTACGGTGTGGACTTCTCAGCGTTAACCGCGAGCCGGAAGCGCGCCACCCCGGGAAGACCTCGATCTGGGACCACTGGTCGAGAACGCATATGACGCGCTGTATCTCCTGCACCCGCCTGCGTGCGCTTTTAACCCCCGAAGTCGCGGGCATTCACACAGATGGGCCAAAACGGCCGGGGCGAGGATGCTGAGATCACCGCTTATCGGGCGAGACCTCGACAAGCAACTTGCAAGGCAACATCATTGAACCCTGTGCCCGGTCGGCAGCCGCTCGTCTCAAAAGCCTACGCGTTCACAGCGCGGCCGTGGGAGCTGACAAAGACCGGAAACCGTTGATTGTATGGTACGCACTGGGCAGCACAGATTCCGGCGTCGTACCAAAGGCCGCGAAGTTTATGCGGATGCTAACCGCGCAACCAAATGAACGGCGTGAACGAGGAATGGATTTTTCCGACAAAACAGCGCTTTGTCTGGGAACGGTCTGCGGCGTCAGCGTCTTGGACACACCGCGCTAGCGCGCGCAGGAGAGCGGCCAATTGCGGCCTGCGACATGGCCTGAAGCGGCTTTGGCAAGGCGGCTACGCGCTGAAAGGGGCCAGCAAAGTTGCGGGCGTTGTCGGCGGATTTGCCCCGGTTTGGAGGCGGCGGTTCGCGCTCAAATCTCTGGTTGAGGGGCTTTGGTGGATCGGTTGAAGTGCCGCACGGACGGCGCGAAGCTTGCCCAGCGGCAATCGCGCGCACTATCAAGGAACCGCGCGACGATTGGAGGATATCGATAGCCCGGGCCGAGGCGAATCAGTTGATCCGCACGAACCCGCGTCTGAAGCGAGCCCGTGCTGAAACGCGCGGCTTCGCAAGGCCCTGGAGCCGGGGCGCCAATGATCGGTGTGATGCGGGGAAAGGCGTCGATCTGACCTATCCCTATGCGCATCTGGGCACCGGCGGACACGATTACTGAACTGCTGGGGGCCGCGATCATTCGGATGTTCGGGAGAAGCATCGATGATTTTCATCGACAAGGAGCGCTTGACCCGCGAGGATGGCGCGGACGGTCTTGCCAACGGCGCAATGAAAGCTTGCGGAATCCACCAAGTCAACACTTCTGGTGCTGCACAGGCCGCTGCGGGCCCGCGTTGGCAGCGATGGATCGGCTGCGTGACCGAAGGCGGGATTCACGGCGGCCTTGGATGGCGCGGAATGTGGTCTATAATCTTGGCGCGGACGAAGGGTGACATCCCTGCCCGGCCGCTTGTTGAATCTTATCAAGGGCAGGCCCGGCGACCGGGGCGCGCACCGCGCCGATATTAATTCTGGCGGGCGCTGCCTATACGAAGAACAAGGTCTGTTCGTGAACAACCGAAGGCGGCCACAAACTGGGCCTTTGCGGCGCCGGGTTTGAGGCACCGGGCGAGGCCAAGGAAAACTGGGCGATCTGCGGGCCTTGTCGGGCGAGATGGGGGCGCGCACTGGCCCTAACGAAACTTCGTTGGCGGCATGCTACAGGACGCTGGTGGCTTCGGCCCCGCAATTTGGCCGGCGATTGACGAGGTGCCGAAACGCACTTGGATTATCCCTGAGGCAGGCAAAGATGGGAGACGCGCCGTTATCCAAGCAGCGGTCCAAATGGAGACCTCTACCTGACCAATCCCAAATCGAACGCGCGAGGCCAGTTGATGGGCGAGTTGAGCGCGAATGCCAAAGCCCGCGCCAAGGAACATCGATTTGCGGCGGAGTGATTCCAGTGCCGCTCTGGCCTCTCGTGATCTTGGCTGTCTTGCTTGCGGCCTGCACCGCGCCGGGCCCGGACATTGAGGGTGCGCCGACCGGGTTCTATACCTATGAGGGGATAATCAACCCCGCTTGCTGGCCGATGATTTGGTCAAGTTTCCCATGTGGAAATGACCGGCGACCCGACCCGCGACCGATCTGGCCTTGTATGGACGCTGGCGGCGGCGGCGCAATATGCCCTGATACGGGGCCTACGGTTTTGCGCGACTGTGCGCACAGGCCATATAAAGAAAAGGGTGCCTTTGGCCGAGGCGATGCGGTTTAACAACCAATCTCGCCTGCACTGCCTCGAGGGCGCAAACTTTAGACGCCGAAGTGGTGGCCGCAGATTGCGCAGAGACAAAATTACCCACCTGTCTGATCGAGAAGCGGTGGCACGAAACAAGAAACGGAACGTGAAGCGCGTGAGTGATTCCTTAACAGCAGTCCTTCGAATTCTTCACCACAACCTTACACAGGTAATGGGGCTCTGTGCTGATCGGGCAGGTTCTTCTGTTGGTTTATCCCCTGGTTTATCTTCAACTTGCATTCCTGATGTATGCGGACCGCAGATCTGGGCCGCTGTCCAGATGCGTCGCGGCCTCGAACGTGGTTGGCAATTTTTCGCCTGCTGCAAAGCTTCGCGGATTTCGGCAAATACAGTCGTCAAAGAAATTGTGGTGCCCTGCGGGTGCCGATAAGCGGCGTCTATTTCCTAGCGCCGTTGGTCAGTTCCTCGTGATGGCGATGATCGCCTGGGCGGTGATCCGTTCAACGACGGCTGGTGCCTGTCCCGGATTCAACGTCCCCCCCGCCATTCTGTATGTGTTCGCAGTGTCATCGCTGAGGTCCTAACGGCGTGATCATGGGTGATGGGCGGTCGACATTCCAAATACCCCTTCCTTGGCTCGGTTGCGGTCTGCCGGAGATGATTTCCTATGAAGTCCGATCCGGTGCATCATCGTGGGGGCATCATCATCTCGACAGGCTTCGATGAAACTTTGGCGACAATCGTGGGCGCGCAGGATACCGATTACGGCCTGCTTGGCTGGTATTGCTCCCGCATTTCCGATGGCGATCTTGTTCTTCATCTCGGTCGCCTGGCCAGACCAACCGCCCACCGTTTGGATCTGCCCGGGCAGAGTCGAATCTGGTCCGCGGGCTATCAAGGTTGAATATTCCGTCCACGCGTTCTTTTGCTGTCATCGATCCGGTGAGCTGGTTGCGATTCAAGTGCTAAATGTGCGCAGCTGAATCTCGCCTGATGTTTTTCGCGGTTGGCTGTCGCCGATCCCTGGGCTGCCAGATGGCATTTTCTGGATGATTGGAAGATGGGCCTCTGTGTTCTTCCTGATCTCGATGGTGAAAGCGATCACGCGCGCTAAGCTAGAACCAGTTGATGCTTGGGTTGAAAGTGTTCCTGCCATTCAGCCTCGCATGGGCGTGTTTCGTGGCGTTTCGCTGCTAAGTTCGAATGGTTCTTGGGGCGGCGGTTTTACGCGCCTGGGTCTGAGGGGACATCCAAATTGACACAGATTCGACTACACTCGCGCGGCCCAGTTGATTTCCTGCTTCAGGAATTCTATGTCGGTCCTGAAAGCTGGGGCTAATAAGTATTTCTTCGCCCCGAAGGTCAAGCTGAACTATCCCCATGAAAAAAGCCCGCTCAAGCCCGCGCCTTTTTTTCTCGGGGCGAGCATGCCCTGCGCCGCTAACGCCAATGGCGAAGAAACGCTGCATGCCTGCAGCCTGTGCGTAAGCGGTCTGCCCCGGCCCAAGCGATTTACAATTGACGCCGAGCCACCGATGCGCTCGCGCCGCACCACGCGCTACGGACATTGATATGACCAAGTGCAATCTATTGCGGGTTCTGCCCAAGAGCCTGCCCGGTGATGCGATTTGTCGAGGGGCCGAATTTCGAGTTCGCCACCGAGACCGTGGAGGAGCTGTTCTACGACAAGGCCAGCTGCTTGAAGAGGAGCGGGGCGACCCGCTGGGAATCCCTGAGATCGCGCGCGACTCGAAATAGATGCGCTTACGCGATGGGACAGACATCCCACAAAACCCGGTTCGAGCCATGATGGCCCAAGTCGATGGAGATGGCCGAAAGCCTTCAATCCGCGCTTGAGACTTTCCAGATGCCCGGTTGAGATGGTAAGGGCTTTCCACCATGTCGAAAGACGTGATGGAAATGAATGTTTGGCAATGCGTTCAAACATCCGGTGGGTCTGGACCGCGAAACGCGCCTGTTCAATCACGTTGGCTCACCTGAATGCATGCAAGGCGTGCGCAAATGCGAAGCCATACAGGTTAAGCTGTAGACCGTGAGCGCCATGCGCTTGGAAGCTGGGGCCACGGAAAAAAGAATTGGCCGAAGGGTCGCGCAAATGTAAACATGTTCGCTGGCAGGCCGCGCGATGATGAAGGGCATGGACTTGTGCGCACCGCGATCTGCTGAGACGGATAACGAGGGAGACGCCTAATGGGCTTCGCCCGATTTTGCCTTTAAACGTGTTTCGCGATCACCGTGTGATGCGGACTTTTGACCGTTGTTGGCGCGCACCCGGTGCCATTCGGTCCTGTGGCTGATCCTTGCCGTTTCCTGTCCTCGGCAGGCCTGTTCGTGCCTACTTGGCGCGAGTTTCGTGGCGATGTTTGCTGATCATCGTCCTATGTGGGCGCGGTGCGGTGTTGTTCTTGTTTGTGTTTGATGAATGACTGGACGTGGACTTTTGCGGTTTTGAAGGGCGGAGATGGCGAAAAATACCATCCCCCGTTGCAGCTGATCGCAGTTTTTTGTTGAGCAGCTCGCGCTGATTTTTCGGCAGCTGGCAATACTTCCGAAGGTATCACCTCGCGCCATTGCCACACCGGATCCTAAATCCGGCGGTGTCATAACACCGCAGCCATCGGTCAGGTGCCTTTAGCGACGATTATATACTGCTGTTTTTCAAGGCCTCTGGCTTGATCCTGTTGGTGGCAATGATTGGCGCAATTGTGCTGACCCTGCGCCACCGCACCGACTCAAAATCGCCGAACGTGCTGGCGCAGGATGTACCGCGATCCGGCAAGGCGATGGAACTGAAAGACGTGAAGCCGGGGCAGGGGCTTTAGGGCCGCCGCACTACGCAGAATAACGAACAGACCGGGCAGGGAACGCCCGAGGGGATCGACCGAGAGTAAATGGAGCGCGGCGACACGCAACAGGGCATTGGCGCATTGGCGCTTAGCGCTTGCCCTGATCGGGCGAGTGCGGCTGGTGCGTTGACGCTCGCCGACTGCGCCCGCGTGACCCATATCAGCCATGCGGGTGAAGCTGCGCACCGCGCGATCTCGGCGAAGGCGTTGTGGCGTGGCCAATTGGTGGAGCCAAGAGGCGTGCAGGAAAACGCTGCTGCTGGCTGATTGCCGCGAAGGTCAGATGCTCAAGCGTTGTGACCCGTCCGAGAATATGAAACCGCGGAGCTGCCGTTTTTGACCGCACTGACCGCGCCGCAGGCGCCATCGAGACGATGAGCGCCTCGCCCGTCATGCGCCGGCTTTGTCTGAAATTGCTGAGCGTTGAGGGATGCACCTTTGCGCCGCCCCTGACTGCCTTGACTACGGGAAACCTTGCGCCTGTGCTGGCGGCCTAATCCGGTGCGCAAGCGGCGACCGACTGCTTTGAGATGGAAACGCTATGATCGGAACTTGAACACTATCTGACCGTCGCATCCGCCGCTGTTTGTCATCGGTATTTCGGCATCTTTTTGAACGCGAAGAACGTCATCAATATCTTGATGTCGATCGGCGCTTGATGGCTGCTTGCGGTCAATATCAACCCTCGTTGCGTCTCGCAGTTTCTTGGGATCTCACGGGCCAAATCTTTACCTGTTTGCTGACCGTTGCTGCCGCTGAGGCGGCGATTGGTTGGCCATTCTGGTGTGTTTCTTTCCGCACGCATGCGAAGCATTGCTGTGGAGAATGTGTCGGATATGAAAGGCCTAGGACGATGGGAAAACCATCCTCCCTCTTCCCCGGGGCCCCCCCCCAAAAATGGGGGGTGGGGGGGGGGCCCCCCGGGGGGCCCCGGGGGCCCGCCCCTTTTGGAAAAAAAAAAAAAAAAAAATTTTCCGGGCCAGGTCGCTTGGAAGATGCTCGGGATAAGGCGGCAAATGTGGGGATGCGCCCGTGGGCTGTCTGTTCCTGTCGGCCTTCCTGTCCTGGACGATTTTTCTGACACTTCGACGGCGAGAATGCAGCTCTCAGCTTCTGCGCTGATTCGAGAGCGGCACGCCTCAGCTGGATTGGTCGATACGCCTCGACCGCCTGACCGCGACACTGGTGGTGATCACGACGGTGCTCGCGTTCGTGCACCTAAATAATATGGCCCATGATGACAACTTCCGCGAGGGCGAGGAGAGCTACCGCCCCGCTTCTCGCCTACCTGTCGTTTTTCACCTTTGGCGATGTTGATGCTGGTGGAACAGCCACCCACAACCTGATCCAAGTTGTTTCTTCGGCTGGGGAAGGTGTGGGCGTCGCGTCCTATCTTTTGATCGGTTTTATTACCGGCAAAGCCGAGCGCGAATGCCCGCTGCTCAAGGCGCTTTGTCGTCAACCCGCGTTGGCGATTTCGCCTTCCTGTTGGCGATCCTTTGCGATCTATTTGAAGGTCGTTTCCGTCGCTTTGACGACATCTTTGCCGCCGCCCCCGGCGCTGGCCGAGATGCAAGATGACCTTCCTGTGGCGCGATGGGGTTGCGACGAAGTGATCGCCTTCTGCTGTTTGTGGGCGCGATGGGCAAAAATCGCGCAATTATTCCTACAACATGCCTGCCCGACGCGATTGGAAGGCCCGACCCCCGGTGTCGGCCTTGATCCACGCAGCCACGATGGTCACGGCGGGCGTGTTTCTTGTGTGCCGCAAATGTCGCCGATCATGGAATTTTGCGCCTTCGGCCACCACGTTTGTGGTGTTCATTGGTGCCCGGTCGACCGCATTCTTTGCCGCGACCGTTGGCCTTGTGGCAGAACGACATCAAGCGCGTGATTGCATACTCTAACCTGCTCGCAGCTTTGGCTACTATGTTCGTGGCCGCAGGCGTCGGCGTCTATTCGTCGCCATGTTCCACCTGTTCAAGGCACTGCATTCTTCAAAGCGATGCTGTTTCTTGGCGCGGGCTCGGTCATTCACGGCATGCACCACGAAGCGGACAAATGCCGGAACTATGGCGGCTTGCGCCATAAAGATGCCTATTCACGTTTCTGGGGATGATGATCGGCACGGCTGGCGATCACGGGCGTTGAGGTATGTCGCGCGGACGGTGAAATTTCAGCCCTTTGGGAATTTGCCGATTGGCTTCGCGGCTCCTGTCCAAGGAAGATGTGCCGTTTTAAATCGAGAGCGCCTTTTGCCGCTGGCACCGATGTTGAGTGCGTATGCGTTCTGGTTGCCTGGTGGTCGCGGCGCTGTTTCACGAGCTTTATTCGTGGCGGCTTAATGTCCTGACGTTCTTCGGCACGTCCGCGCGGCGACAGCACACACACGCCCACGCCCATGACAGCCCACCGACGATGCTGATCCCGCTTGGGTTCTGGCACTCGGGGCGATCTCTCTGGTATGATCTGGTTTCTCCAGCTTCTTTGGCACACCGATCAGGATTCGCCAAGTTCTACCGGTATTGGCGCGTGACGCGCGCGGGCGAGAATGTCTGACGCCGGCAAGGCGAGACGGATACACACGCCGACCGAGACTGCAGAACGGGCAGTGTTTGTGGCGCATGGCCCTGGCATCGGGCCTTGGCGACGCGGTTGGCTGTTTCCTACTCGCCCGCACTGCCGGGCGCGTCGCGCCGCCATTTGTGCCGCTCTCCCACTTCCTGCTGAACGTGGTAATTCGACGAGATATATAACACTCTAATTCGTCGGTCGGCAAGTGGGGCTTGGAACCACATGCGCGGCGATTGGCAATCTCCGACACAACGTCTTGGCAGATGGGATTCAGCCCCATTTGCATATTGACCAGCGCAGCAGTGCGACACGACGCCGTTAGCGCTAGGCCGCGCCCGGAAGCCTGATCGGGTGGACGGGGATGTATCCGGAAGGATTCTTGTTCAAGCTACGCGTTTGGCGTTAGTCATGGTGCTTGGGGATACGATCGAGCCGTGCTTAACAGGCGGGAGCGCAGTGATGAGTGGCAGGGTGACCTCGTACAGGAATGTAGGTCGTAGTGGCGTATATTTGAGTGGTGCGCCTGCGCTGGTGACATCGGTAGATTTTTGATGTTCTCGCGAGATCGAGTGGAGACGTGGGCGAAGCCTACCGCTGCGAGCGGAGAAACAACGCGGTGGGGTATTAGGGTGCCGGTGCCGTCTTTTAGTCGCGGCGTGACCGGGGCTCGTGTTCTGCGGCGGCGGCAGTCTGAGAGTGTGCGTCGATTGCGATTACGTTGGTCCTGACGCTGGTGGTCCTCTTTGGTCCTACTAGCGATCCTCTTTCCTTTTCGTGACGGGGGCCTGATTATGGATCAGCTTCTTTCCCATCATCACCTTCTTGCCTTGGCGGGGCCGCGAGCCATTATTCCTGGCACTGTTCCTATTGCGTGGTGATGACGAGCCCGCACAATGTTTATATAGACGCCAAAGTTTGGCTGGCGCTGATCGCAGACGTCTGGCCACGTTTTATTCTGTCGCTGTTACC
>Ga0163217_1050377_pt1 | contig 10004 bp, 9 predicted proteins | sample SynspAceP_FD_185933 | JGI IMG/M metagenome (GOLD analysis project Ga0163217, IMG submission 185933) | Saline lake microbial communities from Ace Lake in Antarctica - Synechococcus sp. Ace-P (PacBio error correction) | ecosystem: Environmental > Aquatic > Non-marine Saline and Alkaline > Saline ...
GAAAAGAGAGGATAAGCTTGTCTATTAAATTTCTTTGTGGCCAATGCATCACCTCCTTTCTCCCGGCAGCTTTTTTATAATCCCGTTTTTTCCAGCAAAAAAACAATCCCAAAATACCACACTTGGGTTGGCATCCCCTGGCAAATGAGAACTATTTTGGATAGCTTCTTGCCAACAAGAAAGTTTTTTTGTTCATTTTTTCCAACCTAAGGGCACTAAAAGAATCGTTAAGCGTTTTTTTTGAACCCTGAAAATTAAATAGGAAAATCTTTTCTTACCTCCCAGATGGGTCGGGTGAACAAAGTTTTTTAAACCCCTCCCCCCCGTTCCAGAGATCCTTAATTAATAATTTTCCTCGATTCCTCTCCCCCCTAATCCAAACAACAAACCCTTGGAATTATATAACGCCATTCGACTTTCTTTCCCCCTTTAAAATCCCAACACAGTATATACATCATGGCAAATCCCGAACATGTTTAACCGTTTTATAAGTCTTGCGTTGTTATATATTTTCATTGGCCCCAGGTTTTATAAGCGCTTTGGAAGTACCAGTTTCAATGGCGTTGGATTGTAAAGTCCCTGGCAAGAAAAAATCGTAAAATATAATAACCCCTGTTTAGCTAACCTCAATCGTGCAGAACCGAAGTTCCCCCGTACTTACTTGCGTATCTCAGGTAGCAACATTAGATCGTTCTTTTGGCCCTATCTGTTTTATAACGGTCCCAAAATACTCCCAAGTACCCCCGCTTATTAAAAAGTTTTGTTTGTCCAACTTCTTTATGTGATAGGCTAAAGGCCAATCCCAATCTAGAATTTTTGCAACAAAATGCCTTTTTACCCTTTTCTTCCAAAGTTTGCCTCAAATATTCCAAACCAAAGGGCAGATTTTCCCATTAACATCCATTTGCCCCTAAAATAAGAACTATTTTCCGATTTACGATCTGTAGGATTTCACCTTTTGAAATTGGTTGCAGTCGTCCAATCCAGGTTTGTTTAAAATCTTCTTCCTAATTGTCTAATAACCCCATTTACTCTTGTCACAATTGATGATACCTGACCGTTTGATAAATCCTTTTATACTTACCAAAAAAAAAAAAAAAAAAAAAAAAAAAAATCCCCCCGGGTGTTGGGGGGGGGTAATTTTTAATTAATAAGCATAATGCTGATAAAAAGGTATTCCAATAGGGCGCTTTCCGATCCATCCGGGAAATACACCTTTGAAATATGGGCAATTCCCGATTTTTCTCATAAAGAGTTTGTTGAGAAACTCCTCCTTGGGAATTAACCCCCATTCGCAACCCCATTAACCATTTGCCTTCCCCAGAACTCGTTCCAATAAATAAAAAAGTCTTTAAATTTTTGAATTTTCGCCCATGTTTCAACACATCCTGGAACTGAGGTGATGCAACTGACAAATGGTTAATACTATATTCAAACTTCAGTTTTATATTTAAGCGCTATCCCAAGGCCATTAAAAATCAGCTTTGGAAAACCAAGTCTGTATTTAAATCATATCCCTATAATGGAAAAACCCCTGTCCAAATAAACTATTAAAAAAAAGTAGGCAAGACGTAAAACAAGGAAAATACATCTTAAAACTCACCTCATTCCCAACATTGGTAACGAGGTCGAAAGAATTTGTGCAATAACTATCGGGATAAGGCATTTAGCATTACACCAATTACCAATGTTTGGCTTATTTCCTATATTCTCTTTGAACATATTCACTTAAAAAAAAAATTTGAAAAAAAAAAGGTCTAAACTATCTCTAGTATTTAGTGGGATAAAATTTAAATAAGAGTTGGATAAAAACGATTGATATTATCGAGGCAACCTACCTACATTCTGTAAGTTTTTAAGTTGCCGCTAGTTTTAAATGCCACAATCCAAAGCAATTTTCAAACAGGTTCTCATTTATATATGCAAATAAAAATCCTGACCAAAATGCATCGCCGCTCCCGTGGCATCCATTATATTATCTAACTTTTATGGCAAGGTAATTGAATAACGCCTTTTCCTTTTGAGACAACTTAACTCCCTTACTACCAAGGGTCAATACAAGACCATATCTACCCCTTCCGAGTGGAAAAAAAGTTAAAATATTTCATCATGCGACAATGTTTGCTTCAAAAGTCCTTTAGCATATCATCTTCACTTATTTTGACCAAAAGGATCAAACTTGCAATATGCCTTAATTACCGTTAGTGCCAACTAATTGGCTTTTCCATAATTTCTGGCATAATTCACATCGTATACTTAATTTTAACAACCTTGACTATAGCCCTTTGGCTTGTTTTAAAATGGTGGTCTGAGCAGGCACTTTGCTTAGGGCAAAACCGTGGTATGAAATATGTTGTATTCTTTAGGTATCCCTTGCCTTATTTGATTTTCGGTAATGCGATAATCTGCCTTACGAAAAGGGAAATAAAATCCGGTGTACTTTTCTGATCTGAAACAAAAAATCACACTTGTAGGGGTGTCTTCAATGGGCTTTTATGAAGGTTGTATCAACCACCACTTCATTAAGTCGTTTATAAATTTATAATCCCAAAAGCACAATCCCTACCAGCGGGCTAACCAATACCGATTTTAATCCCAATCTGGCCAAAATTCATGGCAACATGTAGGCGAACCTACCTAAATATCTATTATAATCTCTAGTTTTCGTTAATATTTACCCCAGTCTGGTGCCACATAAAATCGATTAAGAACTTCCCCCAACACATAAGAATATCTATTTTCTCTCCTGGTCCTCTTTAAATGATTATTCTTTTTAATTAACATTCCGTCTTTAAGACCTCTCCCTTCATAAAAAAATAAGTGGGTCATTAAAAGGTTTAATACTTAATGAAATTGATTATTCATTAAATTTGTGCTTTAGCATAATCTTTGGAAATAAATAAACCAAGAAAATGGCTCCCAGACAAAAACAGACTCCTACAAAGGCCAAAGCATTTCTTGATCCCCAAAGAAACAAGGAATCAAAAAAAACGGCACTGTAGCCATACTTATAAATTGGGGCAACCACTATAAACACATGTTTAAAAATACCCTGTAATACGCCTGCGTTCATGGGGTAGCAGAATATGATAGTATTACGTAAGGAAAACGGCCATAATGGAAGCCCATGCCAAACCAACCATAACATAACATAGGTAAAACATTGTAGTTGTTGTGGCCATTTGCATGGCTAAAAAAAAAACTAATTGCTTTCCAATAACCCAAGAAAACGGCATGAGTTTAATCTTAGTCCCAATTTCTTTCCTATCCATGGAATGGCGAATGAATTGTAAACAGGCCTACACTAAATACAGCCAGAACTAATTCCACCAATAAAAGGCCCCCTTTTTCAAAGTCAGGATGTTTCGGGTTGAAGCTGCTTCCAAATACGTGCCTAGAAATGGCTAAGGACAGAATATTGCCCACATTAAAGGTAGGCCTACCATACAAAGAACATAAACCCACCAAGCTGTTTCAAATTTAGGCATGCTTAAAATGCTTCTTTGGATTTCAAATGAAAAACTTTAGCTAAAACTTTCTCTTTCCTTTTTTAAATTTTTTCTAATATCTTCAGGAGGATACTCATTAGTAGTGGAAATGGTCCACAACAACACGAACCTAGCATTACATAGCTCCAGTATAAAGGAATATTTAATAAAAATCAAGGAAATAAACATTGGAGTTTTTCCAAACTCTCTGCAACTTGCACCATAAGCCCAAGGGTAAATAATTCCTAAAAATCCCTAGCAACCAGGCATTAATGTTTTGCCCGAAAATTGTCCCAATCCTAAAAAAAAACTTTGACCGAAAATCCTAGGTTCTTTGTTCCGCCTGGAATTTTATCCGCTATAAAAGCCTCTAAAAGGTTCAATGGCAACATTGCTTGAGGCACCAAAATCCATAAACAACCCGGCTGCCATCCAAAGGGTGGACCGAATAGGGCATAAAAAATAAGGTATACTGGCTAAAAATTGGCCCCTACTAAGAAATACGGGGCGGCGACGCACCTAGTTTAGTCCGTTTTAATCGCCTCATGGCACCACATAAATGGGTTGCATCCAACTAAACCTGTAAGAGGACGCAGCAACCAAAAGCCAAGGTATTTTGTGCTTCGCCGCCCCTAAATATCTATAAATAGACTCAATAATTGGCTTGTTGCAATCCGAATCCGAAATTGTATTCCAAGAAATCCGAAATTCATATTCCAAATTGCCAGAAAACTTAACTTAGGTTGTTGAGCATACTTTTAATCTTTTTGAAGGTTATGTTCTGTTGTTTAACTAGATTTTGATAACCCATGAATTTTAGTGAATTTTCGTTCACCCTCGCAAAACAATAAAGTATTTAATAACCCTAAGCTTTATTTTTAAAATCTGTAATCAGTTTATTAACCTGATACAAATCTGGCAACCTCCGCTCCTATTTGTAAAACTTCAAACAACCTGCTGTGGTATTTAATAAGGAGACCTTGAAGTACTTTTATTTCATTGGGATGAAAATCTGGTTAGAAAAAGAGCTGAACATATTATTAGCTAAAACATCAACTCTTTTTACATAAACACCTAAAAAAACAATCACACAACCTAAAGAACTTCTATATTTGACATACGGTTTTTCAATCTCTCAATAAATGATTTACACCTACCTAAATTAATTACATCTTCAGCAATCCGGCACTCTAACTACATTCAATATCAGGTCACCATCTGATTATACAGGTTCATTGACATGACCTTTTTAAAATTCAATATTTTACATTTATTGGAAGCACCTTGGCCCAATTTATACTTATTTAGGCCTCAAAATATCAAATTCAATTATCGAAAACGTTTCCGAAAACAACGAAAACGTTATTCGAATTTTAAATTTTATTTCGTATATTCATTAGAGAAAAAACATTCTACTGGAGAAACCTGTTACCGTTTAAAACAAATTGCGGAACATTAAACATATCTGTAACCAACTGTTTCCAAGCTAAGGATTATCCGGATATTAAGTAAAAAAAACAAGGCTTTTGGGTCAAGGAATTGGGCCCTAACCCTTACTAAGATCCTAACTCTTTTGCCGTTAACTTAAGGACCAAGAGTCCAAGACCGTTGGATTAATAATTCCAGAATTTGGTTCATCATTTTTTTTCGACGTTATTAAGGGGATAATCGCCCCAGGCAGAAGAAAAGGGATACCTGGTCATCATTCTTCAATCCAATGAATCCTATGAAATGGAAAAAAACAGATTTCACTGTTATTAAGCCAGCGGGTTGATGGTATTTTAATTTCATTGGCCAATGTATGCGGGCCTCCCGATTAACAAGCATTTGACCGAAATTATTGGCCCAAGATAAACCTTTGGTCATGTTTGATAAGATTGCCCAAATAGTAAAACTGCTCAATAAAATTATTATCGATGATAGAAAGAGCCCGCCTACACTGCTACCCAACAATAATTGATACAGGTTGTAAGCGAATTGCTCATTTCCGAGGAGCCCTGTTTCTCAAACTCTATTGAATCGGTTTCTAGGTTACAAAAGGCTCTTTTTTGGATAATAAAAATGCAGTACATCCTTCCCCTTGGTATATATTGTGAATGCGGAGATATTAAGCTTGAAGAGGGAAAAATGAATGCGCACCAATGTTTAAAAGATCATAACGATGTTGATGGTAATCTTTATTAATACCGATTTTAGTGGCTATTGGGGCCATTACGGAGTTCAATGAACAAGGTAAATTCAAAATTCCGGAAGATATTTCGCATAGTCGGCTTTAGTAATTGTCATGTCTCCGTCAGTTTCCCCTAACCCTTACGACCATTGACCAACCAGGGTCCTCATGGGAAAAGCAGTTTTTACGCAACCTGTACAAGAACTGCAACAAGTAAAAAAAGAAGGAACCGGTAGTTTATGAAACCGTTTGTTTTTTAAGACCGAGCTTTGTTAAACAGAACAATCCTACCAAGACGTTTATAGACTGTACCAAATTAAATATTTAAAAGCGTAATGGGTAAGGTTGATAGTAGTTTTTTATTATTTTCTGGCCATTGTTTATGCTAAGGGGTTGGTTTTACTGCTTCAATGTATTTAGACCCTACCCACCTTTTAAATCTTCCGAATAAAATACAGACTCCCTGTTTCATATAAGGAATTACAAAATAACCATTGCATTAAAACCATTTTGGCAAACAATTTTTATAACTATTCATTTCTTCAAATATATTGATAAAACCCTTTTAACTAAGCTTCCCTGGATCGTCATATTAATAAATTTATCATTTAGCTAAATTGGCTGTAATTTTACGGACTTTTCGTAATACTAATTGGTTAACTGCAAAAAACGTGCATTCCTGCACTAAGCCCCCGCCTTTTATTCCATTTACAGAATCTTCAACAACCAAAAACATTTCCGTAATTTCCACTTTAAGCAGTTCCTTAAAGTTTTCCAATAAATCTCAGGATGGTGGGCTTTCCTTGGCTAATATCATCGCTAGTTAGAATGATACCAATTTTCCGAAAACTCCATTGCTTGGATAACCTTTTCAGCTTCATTGCCACGATGCGACATGGTGGCGACTAACAGTACGAAAAACTTTTCTTTATGGAATCACATGTAGCAAAACCAAGATAAAAGGGACAAAATGAACTGACAAAAGAGATTTATGCGTTTAGCATTTCATGATAGATGTCCAGTTACTTGTAATAACCCCTTTCTGCACCTTTTCAGAATCAAGGCCACGAGATGCCTCGGACAAAGGGTTTCTAATTCCCTCAACAAAGTCTTTAACGACTTCGCCTGGAAGTCCCAACATACTTCCCGAAGCTGTCCAGCAACCAATTTCTGTGATACGGCACCATTGTCAATACCTGAATGGCCTGGGCATAAGATTCCGCCTTAATATTTCCGGTCTGTACAGAGTGGTTCCATCAAGGTAAAAATTACAGGCTTTGATCAATTTAAAAATTTTTGATTTATATCATCAAGAAATATGGATTTAGGTTTTAACCATCTTGAAATTCCAAAATGAAATTTTTGAATTACCCTATTGAACTAGACGGAAAGCCCTTTCAAAATTGATAGGTTATAATGCCCCATATTGGACGATACTTTCATTAAAAAAAAGTAATGGCCGTCTGGCTTGGTCGACATTTTTTCATGGTAGGCACTGCACCCCTTAAAACCTTCATTCATCCAGGTCGCCTCGTATGTTAAATCCTATCAAAAATGCACTGGTATCAATACCATCATTGTCTTAATAACCGAAAAGTATACCAGATAAAAATCATTTATTAGCATGTCCGGAAATGGCCACCCAAAAACCTACGCTGATCTTGCTGCCCTTGTTTGATTTATTTCGTAGCCCCCTGTATCAAAAGTGATGGGGGCCATAGCGCGGATCGTGGTGCTAAATTTATATTAATTAACTATATTTCCAGAGCATTCTGGTGCTAATTCTGCGATAATTCAATGATCCTTTTCAATTCCTCCTGCGGGGTTTTAAAAAAGTAAAATCATTAGTAATTTTTAATCATAGGGCAGTTTCAATAATGCAGCTTAATATGAATAAGGCTCGGTTTCGGCCAAGAGCCGTAGTAGACCTTGATTCCACCGCATTTACAATGTCCAGCATGCGATTTTCCATCGCACGGTATATAGTCAGACGCGTGGTATCGTTTGCTTATCCAATGTAAGGAAAATTGCATATAATGCCCAGTGCAATTTACATGCCATTCTCATTCAGGGGCCAGGTTTCCAGATTCCGGGTATTGGCATCGAACCCTAAGTTGGTATGGCTATCATCTTCCTTTTTTTCCAAAAAACTAATTCCGGCCGTGGCCAGGTACTGAGCAGCCAAGTGTTCATTTTTTTCCAATTTTCAAATTCTTTTAAGGGGTTATACCCGCAAGTTAACATTCCTGTTAGGCGATGCATGTCATGATCGAAAGTCGATAGATCATCAAAATTGAACTTTGCAAAATCGTCATGACCGCATGCCCCGAGCGATTACTTTAAATCAGATCGTTAGTCGCAATCAAAGAAATTAATGCAGTGCTTCGCATGAAGATCGATTATCAATCTATCTGCGCAGCGATTCTTTTTGAGTAGCGTGATGCGACCGGACAGTTGTTAACTGCACAAGCGCGGCATGCCCCAGGCAGCCGATGGCCGAAGTGCAGCGTTTGGAGGACGGCTACAGGTCGGCACACCCAGCATTAGGGCCTTGCAAAATCCCTCGGCGACTCTTGTCCTCCGGTAATGATCAAAGTCAACATGGTTGGCACCGACCTTATCCAAATATTTCCTAGCTCGCCGCTATTATGCCGGAATATAGGCACATTAATATTGTCACGTAAAATTGTCGGGCAAAGAACATGTTCCTCCAACCACGCCATCCAAAATAATAATCCACACCAACCATCAGAGGGCGAACTGGATATCCTTTTTAACAATATGGCTGGCCGCTATTGAAATCTATGGGAATGCCTCCTGTTCGCTCCCGAACCTTTTTCCGGCAGAACGCTTTAAAATCTCAACGCCATGGGAAAATTTGGGAAAGGCAGCTTGGAAGAAATTGCCGTTTCCATCCCGCTTTCCAACCCTCTAACTTCGCGATTTCCGCGCTTACTTTAGAGCCTGGTAAATGGCCGTCCGGTGCCCGTTTTAGCACGCCTGACCGGCCTTTAAATGAAAGCTTGTACATAACCCAATTATCCCAAGAAAACCCCAAACTGTGCCGATGCCAAATTCCGTAAAATAAGTTTTGTTGTTATTGGCTTGCTCCTCGGGCAGCATACCGCCTTCACCCGCAGCAAATCCAGTGCCTGCCAATTCCGCCCCTTCGATAGGGATTTTTGCTTCACGGAAAGTGCAACACAAAACTCATATCGCTTACGAAATAGCGGAAAAATAGCCAGACCAACCGGTTTTTTGCTGTTGGGCCCGATGACCGTTCTGGTGAACGACCCTTCTCCTCACCAACAGGGGTCTGCTTGCCATATTGCGCTGGCAAGAATTGGATTCGTTCCCATTTAGGAAGGGTATTTCTATCTACTCCCATCCGATGCGGAAAGGCCCCATGGTGGCCTAATTTTTAAGACCATTTTTGGCAAGTTTCCTTAATATAACCGGTTGGTAAGGTTCGGTACTCGGGATGCGTATCGGGCATAAATGCCACCCTAAATATTCGTCGCGCTTGAAGGGCTGCGCATTTTTGCTTCAAATTAGGCCATTTTATTTCCGCTTCATCTACATACAGCTTTTCCGCCATCGTTTTGGTGTGAATTTTATGTAAAACCTCCTTCGTTTATTGTAATCGGAAACCCCAGTATCAATAACGATTAATCCCCATCCGTGGAACACCACAAATGAGTTATCACCATCAAATATGACCGTGGCCATCAATGCTCCTCGGTGGAGCATCTGCCATACAGTACTGAAAGAACATCAAATCAACTTAACAATAACAAGAATCAAGATCGTTGACCACAGGCATGGAACCGGTTTTTATTTTCCATCTTTTAAGAGCGCAATTTGTATTGGTTTTTCATATGTGATTAATTTTTTTTTCGTATCCCGTTTGATAGTTTATCGTTTCCAAATTAGTTTTGAATCGTAAAGTCGATTTCGCGAACGTGTTGCTTGTTTTAAGTAAGTGGAAATATCAACTTATCCGTATTAATGTCCGAATATCTAAAGATATTGGTGGTTTCAACCCAAACTTTTTCTCTTTGTAAAGTTCAGATGGGACACTGATATCCCCAAACATATAACTCACCTACCACATTTCTTCCTCACTTTCAAACAATCCACTTTCCGGCATGCCAGAGTCAAAGTGCAGAAAGGCCACAATAATGGATCGAAGAGGGGGTGCCAACTGTTCAGGTCCAATCCAGAATGGCGTATCCAAGGCCACAAATGGGAACATTTTTACTATTTGCCCAATGAATCATAGCGCTGCGACTATGAGGATTACCCTTTAGACTATAACTATAAATTCCACAGATGGCATCGGCCTT
>Ga0163217_1077103_pt1 | contig 10004 bp, 13 predicted proteins | sample SynspAceP_FD_185933 | JGI IMG/M metagenome (GOLD analysis project Ga0163217, IMG submission 185933) | Saline lake microbial communities from Ace Lake in Antarctica - Synechococcus sp. Ace-P (PacBio error correction) | ecosystem: Environmental > Aquatic > Non-marine Saline and Alkaline > Saline ...
CCAGGGAAGGAGAGATCAATCTTTGGGCTGTCCCCTTTTCCCCTGGGGGGTTTTTTGGGGCCCGGCGGGGGTTCCCGGCCATAGGGGCCCCCCCCCCCCTGGGGCCTCCCCCCTGGCCCCGGCCAAAAAAAAAAATCCGGCCCCAAAAAGCCCAAAAAAATCCAAAAAAGGCGCCGCCGTGAAATTTTTCAAAATGGGGGCTTTTTTCCCCCCCAAAGTTGGATTCAAAAACCCGGCATGCGCCGCTTAAACCCTGGAGGCAGGCGTTTCCCGACCTGTTTTTTTTGTTGCAAAAATTGGTGAAAAATCGCCGTTGGGCGTAAGGCCCGAACCTGGTCAACAGCACCATCGGCAAGGGCATCTGCCCGTCACTCCTAACAAAACGGCTTTTTTCAACTTCAGAACAATATCTTGCAGCCTGGACGAGCATCGAATATCTGCAGATTGGCCCTTTCATCGTGGCGCGCAGGGGTCCTGAGCCAAGACAGCCATTTGGGGTTACGCTGCAGGAACGCCGAATGTACTCGATGTACCTGTTATTGTTCGTCAACGCGAGCTGGACGACTACACCAGCGCCGGATGATGCCCGCCAGTTTTTTCAGTCAGTTTGATTTCGATAACTGCGCTTTCGCCCGCATTGGCCGACGCCCGGTCCATTTTCTCGATGCCGGAAAACAAACAAGGCCTGGGGCAAGATACGCCGCGAATGCGGTGATGGCCTTTTCTACTGTTGCCCCCGCGTCGAAACGCGCTGGCTTTGGCGCTCTTTTCCAGGTCTGAAAAGCCTGTTCAATGGTAATGAGATTGGGCGGTGCGGTTGGCATACTGGGCAGGCTGAAACAAACCGGAGTAAGACGCCATGAAAGACCGCAAGCTCACCAGAGGACCAAACTCTCGGCCGTGAAGGGCCTGGCCTGAGCGGGTAACGCCTGGGCCAGCGCCTGAACAACAAAACGCGCTGGCCGCCTCTGGTATCCCCGCACTCAGAAAAACGCATGAGAACCTGCTCATGCACCGCCTGCTGAAAAGGGCAATTGGATCGGTGTCTTTCGCCGCTGAGGTTATCCAGACTGACGCCGAAAAGGATGCCCGCCCGCCACGCAAAACAGCCACTCCAGCGCCTGTGGTCGCACCTGCAATACTGCTCAAAGGTCCGCTGCTGCTCGGCATCACGCCCATCGGGTGGCGGTAACCAGTAATCCGAAGTCCGGCAGCCGGCGCCGCTTCCGAACCAAGCCAACACCCAGTGCGCCAGCCTCATGCAAGGCACTGCGAAATATAATCATGGGCGAAGGATGATGCGGTGTTGCGGGTGTTCTGGTTGTGGCAGCAGGTACTAGGGTTCCTGCACGCCCGGCTAACCAGGCCGGGTGTTGTAAATCCACTGCAAAGCACTCGGGCAAAACAGGCCGAATCAAATCCTGATAAATCATGGCGCAATAGGGGTTGGCTGTAATCGCTGAATCGGCTGATGGACAAAGCCCGGCAAGTTGTTAGGATAGGGCGCTTTTTCTCCACACTGAGCACCCTGACGCAGCAGAAGACCGCGCCACATACAAGCATCGCAGTGTAACAGAACTGCGCGCAGCTGATCTGGCTGGGCCCTGCCCATCATCCCGCCGCGCAAATGGCCCATACCCTGGCTGGTTTTGTCGATAACCCGGATGGCCAGAGAGGAGAGAGCCTTTGGCTGCCGGTGGCGCTTGGGCAACTCCTTTCCCTGGGTGCCGACCTTCCTGTTTCCTGACGGCGGTGCCTGATGATCATCACCTCAGGTGGCAGGCCAACAACTGGCAGCGGGGCACAACGAACGCAGTGGAGCGCTGGTGCGTCAGGGTGGTTGGCTCGGGCGTGATGCATCGGCACAAATGTGCTGTGGCTTCCTGTGTTTTCCGTCGAGCCGATACCTGCCATTGGATGGAATGTGCAGCCGGAACTGACCGCCATCATCCATGGGCCTATCTGCAAGGGCGTCGCACTGGGGTTTCCGGCGGTGGCTCTGTACCAGGCCCTGCGCGGTCTGAGCGTGGGCTTGTCAAGTACCAAAGCCGACCATGCCCTGATCGGGTTTTCCTGGGGCTGGCACTTGAATATCCGGCCACTACATTCTGGTCTACCACGGCAAGCTCGGCTTTCCCGGGCGATGGCGCAGTCGTTTGCCGGGGCTAATGCAACTGCGGCTGGGTCATGTGGTTCATGCTCGGCTGGCATGTTTTGGTCTATCTGAAAAAGATGCCTCGCTTTAATAAAGCCTGCCGGCTGTTCGAAGCGTTTTTGACTGGCTGCGCGCTGGAACGAGCAACGCCTATCTGCTTTTGCCTCGGCCTGCCGATTCGGCATCGCAATTGGTTTGCTGAAACCAGCATGTTCTGTCTGATGCGCCCTGTTGGATCGGCGGGCTTGCCGCGTGGTGGTCGCCAGCCATCAGGTGGCCCCTGAATTTCTCCTCGCTGACCTTTAATGGTGCCCTTCAGTCTGGGACTGGCCTAATCACCGTGGCGCAGTCGGCCACAAACCTGGGGCTGAACGGTGCACGGCGCTGGGCTTGTTCGCGGCCAAGATGGGCATGGGTGGTGGCAATTGCTGTTTGCCTGTATCGCGCCCTCGCTGATGTTGCGGCCTGGCCGACTGGAATACCGCGGATGTATACCAACGACCCAGGCAGTTATCAACCTGGCATCGCAGCTTATTTGTTTAACGCTGCATGCTACCAGTTTTCCCGATGGCATTCAGGTAGCCGCTGCGCCGGCGGCTTTTGCGGTGCTATCAGGATACCCCGCGCCTGACGAATGGTGCTGACGCTGATAGCCTAATTGGCTGATTGGCCTGCCCAGCGCTACGTGCTGCCGCTAGACCGATCTGGCTTGGCCCGGCGCAAGGGCCGCCGGTTCTTGGCAGGGGCTGATCAATTGGCCTAAGCGCGCCGCGCCTCTTTCTCGGCCTGCGTCTGGCGTATGTGGGCGCCAGCGCAAGCGCAAGCAGCCCTACGGTTTATTGCCGGAAAAATCCGGTCACGCCTGTTTTCGCCCTGCGCCCAGCATCGACATGCGATACTCGTGATCCAACCTCCTTGGGGGATACGATGCGCCTCACTGCACTGCTACTGGCATTCTGCTTTGATTCTTACAGGCTGCGAAGCGCGCGCCTGAAGCCAGCCGGCAGAATGGATAATTTTACGCTGCAAAACGCAATGGGCCGCGTACTGGATGCGCCCCTGGAGCGCCCCTTTCAGAGCCAGACACTCTAGCCAGTATCGTTTCGCGAGCGCACGCCAGCGCATGCTGCCGCTGGCTGACCAAGCGTTTCGGCATGCTTGAAGGTTACTGGTTGAATCACGCCAGCTGTCAGACGCCTGCAAACAAGAGCGTGCAGTCAACGCAACAGGCAGCCTCGTCGAGGTGGATGCCTGGAGTCATCGGCTGGCGGCCGATGGCCGAACTGGAATTCCAGGCTTTGGATGACTGTAATCGAGGTGCTGCGTGAAAGCCCCGAGCGCACAGGCCTTGCTTGGCGGATGCTGCAGGTGAATTTGCCCCGCGACCAGCGCGAAGAACTGCCGCCGTGTTCTGGAACGCACTGAATGCCAGCGTGAAGCTCGATGTTACTACCTGCGCTTTGCCGTTACGTCCCCTTGCCGGTAGTGCCCGAGCCTTTGAGTGATCAACAGGCCATCAATGCGCTGCAAACAGCTTCACAACTAGGCCAGGCTCTGCGCCCACTTCGGCTGCCGCCACCAACGCCGGAGCTGGAGGCGCAATTTCCAGGCCTGGGCAACAGCGTGCGTAGCAGTGAGCTGATCCACAGCCTCGCGCGGCTGACCATACGCTGGAGCAGGGCCACGCAGATGACTCAGACAGTGAGCGGCGCGAATGAAGCCCTCTGCCCCACAGGGCAGCCGACGCAGCGTCCAAGGGTATTTGCCTCAATGTATCGTGACTTTCCTTATGCCGGCGAAGGATCCAGCCCTATCTGGCGCAGTCCAGCGGCTGGGTCAAGCCCTGGCGCAAGCACTCGCAGAGCTGGCCGCGGGTACAGGGAATTCCCGAACAGACGCAGCAGTATCTGGACAGCCTTGTTGGCGCCGACAAACTCACTCTGGCCAACCTATCAACAGCAACTGGAAGCGCATAGCAGCGGCCTGGCAAGGAAAGTCCTCGGGCGCTGCAGTCCAGGCCGGGGCAATCCGGCGGCAAAACCTCCGCAGAATACAACCGGAGCTGCCCGAAAGCTTTATTGCTTGCGCAAGATTAAACGGTATACCCCTCAGCTTCGCTGCGTTTTCGACCAGTTCGTGGCAAGAAAGGAGGGGCAGAAGCGTGAGAATGTCCCGCGCTCGGTGGAGGGTCGTTGCCAAGCAACCTCGCGAGCAGTTCGCCGGCCTGCATATCAACGCACAGCATGTCATGCAGCAATGACGCGGTTCGGGTGCACATCAGCCCCCTGGGGCGTCGAGTTGTTTATGTGGCTGATGGCGTCACGGGCGTCCTGTCCTGCAGTGGTGGAAAGAAACGCATTATCCGTAAAGGCCGGCGGCACTTGCCAGCCGCGCCAATCTGCGGCAACACTAATCAGAATAGAAAAAGCGCCCGCCCAAGGCGAACAACGCATAGTCTGTCAAACAAGGATTCATTGATGATCCAAAAGTTACTGATTTCGGAGCGCGTTAATTGCCGAAGGTCTGCGAAACAACCCTACGAACGAAAGTCCGCCGCAGGTGATTCGCAGGCAGTGGCAGTCACCCGGCTTTATCTTTCCGGCGAATCAAATTTCCGTGACCTGGAAGCGGCCCAATCCACCGTATCGTCATGGTCACCTGGCAAGAACCGCGATTCCGTGGGAACGCTGGGAGAACTCCCAGGCTCGTTTCGACAGTATCAAAGCGGCCTTTGCCCGATGCCTGCAAGGTAGAAGAGCGCATCATCCTGCTCGGGCCGCTGTAGCTTATATCTCAAGCATCCAGCGGCGCGCGCCGCGATCAACTGACGGTCCTGAATCTTGAAACTGCCAGCGTGCAGGATACCGCAACGTGGGGCAGGTCACTTCTTCGGCGGTCCATGGTACAACTGGCTTGCAGGATCGGTGGCCTTGATTGCCGCCTCATCCAGCGCCGTCTTGCACGTCTCCATGCACTGGATGACCTCGTGATAACGAACGCTTTCATCGGCAACTTGAAGTTGAACGATGGCCTCACGGCACCAGCGCGCGCCCCTAACCCAACGCGCCAGCAATGCGCTGGAGCGAGGGCCGGCTTGGTCGACGATATCGCAAACGCATCCAGTTGCAACCGTCCTTGTTCGGTTTTTGAACAGATAACCGTCAGCTTGAATGTGCTGCGACCCTGGGCCGCCTTGTCCTCAGGCTTTGCGCATCGGGGGCGCGTTTGTCGATGGCAATCACCTTCAATGTGCCCGATTGACCATTTGCCAGGTCCAGCCACCAGGCGCCGCGCCCGAAAGGTCCACCGCGGTCAATGCCGGGTGCGAGGCGCGAGTCCCCAGTCATCGCGTGGGATGGAAATGGTGCCAGGCTTCTTCCAGCTTCAAAGGTGGAACGGCTGGTGCATCGCGCGGTACTTTTAAGGCGCGGGAATACCCTCGCCAGGGCCGCTGCGTTAATTCGCCCACGAAACGCAACCGGACAAATAACCCGCGTGCCGCTTTCGAAACACAATGCAGACGCGGCATCTCGGTTTTCGCCGGCCGCACGAAACCGGGTCTTTGGTCACGCTGACTGCAAAGCGGTTTGGCTGGAGCTTTTTGGTCAGCGCCGCCATGGCCTTGCATCGTTGGTATCAGCGTTCGCAGCCACATGCAGGAGGCAATCGGACCCTTTGGAGCAGGGCGTTGATGATCGGCGCGATGCGATCTTCACCGGCAACTTTCCAGCCAATCACCCAGCGCCACTGCCGACAAAAAAAATCAAAGCCTGACGGAAATTCAGCTTGTGCATCAGCCGCTCGGCGGTCGCCCTCCCGCCGGGGCAGACAAAGCGCACCAGCGCGAACCTTCTGGTCAACGGCATAACCGGCGAATTGCCCTTTGACGGCGGACAGCTCCTGCATTTCAGCAGCCGCTCGCCCTCAAATCGGGACGGCAGTGGCAACAACAATTTTCCTGCATGGTCCTAGCTCCAGCATGATTTTTACCGGCCGCTACTCTACAGGCTGCGCCTCCGGGTAGAAAAGCAGAAAATGCGACGGGGCGGTTGGCGGTCTCGGCCGCGTATTGGCTGAGTGGCGCTCGCACCATCGCCGCCAATGCTGCGCGGGTTTTCCCGGCCAACCGCGGGTTTTTTCAGGCCGCAGTCGGATTGGACGCCACAGGCGTTCGCGGCACCACTCCCCCCCTGGCCGCCTTGCGCAGCAACCGCACCACTCCGCCCACCTGCGGCAACCCGCGGCGTAGTGGGATGTCGTAAACGCCGGGGCGCGATCGCATTTCGGAATAGGCGAAAGTCGAGAAGGCTTCAGTAACTTTCCATATCCGAGCGCGGAGGTCCTCGATGGTGATCACGTCGGCGTCCATTGCGCAATCGAAGCGCGAGAAAATATGGTTGAACTCGCTGTAGCACATATGTGTGTGGATCTGAGTCGCGTTCTGTACACCACTGGCGCTCAGGCGGAAAGCGCTTGCCGCCAATGCCAGATAGGCCGGTTGCGCTGCAGCTCGCAGGGGCAGAGCTTCACGGAAAGCCGGCTCGTCCAATCTGGATAATACCGATACCGGCTGCCTCCAGAATCCACCAACCTCATTGCACGAAATCGCCCAGCGCCCAGTTGCCGCGCACTCAGCTCGGGCTGACATCCTCGCGCGGAAGGACCACAATGAGCATGGTCACCGGGCCGGTCAATCATGCCCTTCATTGGCATTGCTTTGGTTCAGGCTTTGCGCGTAACGGGTTTTCCACTCCACGGTCATCGGCGTTGGCCGGGCTGATGTCGGGCCAAGATGATCGGGCGGCTTGGACGCAGCGCGAGCCATAACTCTGTACCCAACCGAAACGCGAGAAAGGCAAAATGCCGTTCAGTTGCTCGCCGAGTACTCGACCATGTCATTCCCGCTCGGGCTTCGCCAATGCACCAAGCACATCCGCCCCAACGTCTCCTGTTCACGGCACCGACCAGGGCAATTTCCTCGCGCATCAGGCTGACGTAATCCGCTTCGGCAGACGGCCCTGTTTATACGCCTGGCGGCTGGGCACGGATCTCGCCGGTTTGGAAAGGAGCCGATCCGTCGTCCGTCGCCAGGCGGGTAGTTTCAGTGTCTGCTGTTTGGCAAGCCACTCGCGCTGTGGATAGGCCTGAGGCGCGGCTGGCTTATCCTGTGGCTTTACCCGCCGCAGACGCTGCCGCCCACCGCAGGATTCAATGAATGCGCGCCGACTGCCGGCGTGCCGCCTGGATCGCATCCGAGGTCCCCAGCGCAACGCGGCACTTGAGCGCCTGCGGCTCATTCAGCGCCCGCGCCAGCAGACTGACCTCACTGACCTTTCTGCGTGGCCAAAGGCCAGCCAGGCGAGCAAGCTCTTCCATCCAACTGGTCTTCACGCTGGCAGGTCCACCGGGCTAATGCAACAGCGAACCAACTGGTCGACACCCGAGCCCTTTCGCCCCAGCGCTCGCTGGCCTGCTCAAGGGAGCGCCAGCGCCGCACTCAGATCACCAGCTCCAGAATATTGCGGCCGTTTGAGCCACGCCCAGCGAAAGCAAACTTTATAGGTAGGCAAAGCGATCAAGAATCAGCGGCAAACTGCTCCGGGGCGCGCACCAGATCGAACGTGCAGGCGTCCAACCGGGCAGATTGGCAGGCCAGCCCAAGGTTATCTTCCAGCCCGCCAAAATAGGTGGCACCAGCTTTTTTCAAATGGCGGCCCGTTGCGGGCAGGTTGTAAACTTTCATAGGCGCGCTTTCCAGTCCGCCGGCAGGTTCCAGCACCAGTTGCCGGCTCGTCTATCTGCCACCCATTCCAACGCCCTGCTTCGGCCAGGCCGATGGAATATCTGCACGTAGACTGGCAAGCAAGCGCTCAAGCAATTCCAGCTTGTCGAACTCTGCACCCTTGACCTTGCCCAACCATAGATAAGCTTAGCGGGCCGAGTACTAGTCTACTGGCTTGAACCGCGTGGGCCTAGGCGCGTGGGCCCTCTGCACCGTCCGTCAAAGAGTGTTGTGTCTGCAGGCTGAAAGCCTGGTCGCGGCTTAAACTTCGGGACGCAAGGTATGATAGTTTGGTATCGAACCATTTGGTCATCTCGCAGGCGAAGGTTTCCTTGCAGCCCTGGCTGACGGCTCGGGCCATCTTGGAACAAGGTAATCCAGAGTCCAGGCGCAGCTTCTGTCGCAAAAACGCGGTGGCATCAGCGCCACAAGTCATAACCTGTGCGTCAGCACCTGTCGTACCAGGCAAAATCGCCCACCGGCAAAGTAATTGGGATTACCGGCCATCCGCCTGCAGTTTGCCAGTGCCGGGGCGCGCAGATCGCGCGGTTTTGCAGCAAGGCGTCTGATCAGTCCTTGCCAAATCCAGTAGCATCAGTGCCTTTTTTCAATTCAGGTCGCGGGCCGATGCGGGGGAATCCCAGCGAGTGTGCCAAAAGCGCATAAACGTTCTCGGCACATGTTCGGTGTCTTATGTCGTGGCGCTATGGTCTGCCCAGAAGGGTATGCTGAATCAAACTCATCCTTTTAATGCTAAAGTTCGATTTCATTCATGTTGTGAGATTGGAATCATGCTTGAGCCTACGTCATCTGCGTACCCCTGGCCACCCTGCGCGAACCGAAAGCCTGGTGGAAGCTGCCGGAGCGTTGCATCTGACGCAATCTGCGCTGTCCCCATCAATTGAAAGACCTTGAAAGAGCGCCTGGGGGCTCCCCTTGTTTTGTGCGCAAAGAGCAAGCCGGTACGTTCACCAGCGCTGGGCTGCGGCTGCTGGCGCCTAGGGAATAGCCTGCTGCCTCAGGTACGTCAGCCTACCGAACGCGACTGCAACGCCCTGCTGGCGGCCAGGCGGTCGGCTGCATATGGCCATCGAGTGCCACGCAGCTTTCAGTGGCTGATGGCGACAATCGACCAGTTCCGCAATGCCCTGGCCGGGAGGTTGAGGTGGACTTTGGCGTCTGGCCTTCTTCTTTGGCCCCGCTGCCCGCGCCTGGCCCGTGGCGAGCTGGAATCTGTCGTCACCTCCGATCGCAGAGATCACGGCATCAGCTTATGTGGCCGCTATTTTACCTATGAAAGCCGTGCTGGCGATCAGCAACAGCATCCGCTGGTCAGCCACAATTTCATATCGAACCTGCCGATCTCGCCGTTGAAACCCTGAATCAGTTACCCGGTGGGATCGGTGACCGCCTGGATTCTTCAAACAGTTTCTCGAACCCCGCCGGCGTCGAGCTCTGGCCATACGCAAATGCCGAAATTAACGGTAATGATTGATGCAAACTGGGTCGCCTTCCGGCCGCGGAGTGTGTCTGCCTGCCCAATTGGGGCCATAAGCCGAATATCCTGCAGTCGCGGCTATGTCAACTGCGAGGGGCCGCTGGGTTGCAGATGGCGCTGTACGGCACGCTCTACCCGCGCCGTGCGCGAAAGACAATGCTGGAGATGTCCCTACTGCAGGATTTTCTGCTCACGGCCAGGACACCTCTTTGCGCAACCCTGGATGGTGTCCAGCGCTAAATAAGCACTAGTCCAGTGCAGACATTATTTCTGTCACTTAATGTCTCAAGTCAGCCCTTAATGACCATTTCGCCATCTACCTTGAATGAGCAAAATACATGGATTGTCCTGTTTAAAACGAACTTCTGTCAAAGTCAAAATGGAATTCCCGCCCTGCGCCGGGAAATGACGGGGGTGCGCAGGATAGCTGAGCCAGGCTTCAGGTTTTGCGCTAGGGGAATTGCAACGGGCGTTCGGTATGGCTGATCCAAGAGGGCTTTTCGGCTCTGCGACATGATTGTCAGCTCGGAACCCACTTTCTTCAGACGCCACAATTACTCCCCTTGACG